>ERZ791895.327-NODE-327-length-40906-cov-37.558248_pt1 | contig 40906 bp, 37 predicted proteins | sample MGYA00510153_ERZ791895 | MGnify/ENA primary metagenome ERZ791895 (study PRJEB30046, sample SAMN00792064) | human gut metagenome | study: EMG produced TPA metagenomics assembly of the A metagenome-wide association study of gut microbiota in type 2... | reverse complement strand
CTGCAGGATAAACTGCCGTTCCATCAGAAATGGCATTTTGATTTAAAAGGCAATGGGGATAAATAGGCTTGAGGGTTTGAAGCATACTAATCTGCATGCAGCACTTTCAGGATATACACCTATGGCTGTGGAACAGTTGAATCCCAATAGTATTTCTGTTATATGCTCAAGTTCATAGTATCTTTTTGTGAATTTATCACTCATAACTCCCTCGGTTTGCTCAATTTCAATCACATACATTGTTTCTATCCAATTTTAATACACGCTTGTTCAAAAAAGCATATATGTATTCCTTTTCAAAATAAATACATCTGGCAGCATCTCTTGTCAGAACACTCGCCAGTTCTTCTCCTGTCTCAATAGGTAATTTTCTTAAACGCATACTGGAATAGTAAGAACCGTGACCATCCGAAACATAAAAAACAGACTTACCAATCGCATCTATGGTGGGCAGTATTACATCGCCCATCCCTGCAATATTATTTTTAGGCTGGATACTCCATTTTTGATTAACGCGCATATCTTCACTCGCTTTCGTTCCATTGCTTATTTGTCCCACAAACTGAAATTTGGGCTACGATTACATCCCAACTATTTTCCTAACAGTGTTTGCGGTTCTAATCGTCAGCTTACTGCTGATGTTCGCGCTTGCAGTCTTTGACCACCAGTTTGTCTTTTGATAATCTTTTCGGCTGAAAGACCAGAATACCGTTTCTCTATATTCTTTGATCTTCTCTAATTCTTCCTTCGGTTCCCCAATTTCTCCCCATACTTCAGAAAATGTGGCTGGAGGCATAATAAAAATCAGATTATCATAAATCTCTTTATTCTCATCGCCCCACCACTCAGGAGCATTCTGTAAAATATCCTCAAGTTTTTCTTTTGAAATGACGAAAACAGGAATATCCAAACCAAATTGCCTGTTTATTATCATTTCAGCCTGGCTTGTAAGCACCTCTATGTTATCCTCATCGCTTGAAAAAGCCACATTCCCACTGTTCAGATATGTCTTAACTTCACTAAAATCAAGTTCTTCAAAGCATCTCTTTAATTCATCCATCGGTACTTTATTTTTTCCGCTTATATTAACACCACGCAAAAAAGCGATGTATCTTTTCATATCTGTTGATTCCTCCGCACAAACTTTTCAGACTTACAAACTGGGGGATACTATTTCATTTTTTCATATTTTTCTCTCTGCTGTTCCATGAAATACTCTAAACCATGCGTTTACACAAAACAGCTATTTTTCACAAGGCTTGCTACGTTTTGTTGTAGAACGATACTTATCATTAAACAATGTTGTCATTAATCAACTTTTTTCATATAATATTATAAAGAATGCCTTGGAGACTAAAGTGCTTAACAATCAATATACTAACTCGCCTTCCTATTTCTCAGGAGCTTCCTACCCAAGATTCCAATCAAATGTGGCAACTGATTACGGCCCAAATCCGTTCACTATTAATATTAGCAATGCTGCTATGAATAATGACACATTTCGCACTGCCTTATGGACAGGTGACAACCTGCAGCTTACTCTGATGAGCATACCAGCTGGTGAGGAAATAGGCGTAGAGGTGCATCCAGACGATGATCAATTTTTGCATATTGAATCTGGTCGCGGGGTTGTCCAAATGGGTAAGCAAATGGACAATTTAAATTTTCAACAACCAGTCTTTGTAGACAGCGCCATATTCGTTCCTGCCGGAATCTGGCACAATATAGTAAATACTGGCGATATTCCATTAAAATTATATTCGATTTATGCACCGCCTCATCATCCCTGGGGTACTGTTCACCAAACTAAAGCTATCGCTGAAGCAAATACAAATCATTATTGATTACAACCTCGTCAGTTCTCCAATAGGGACTGGCGAGTCTTTGATTTACCACAACTCTAAAACATTAATTTCCCCGCCATCTTTCATAGTGTAACAACCATCTTTTTGATTCTGTAATATTTTTTTATTTCCATCACCTCGTCTAAAGTGAATATTTCATCCTTAAATGGTGCTTCCTTTAGCATTGTCTCATCTCCTAATATGCCATCATCAGAAACCAGACTGATAATCATGACATCGGCGTCAAAATACAATTCATCGATAGGCATACTTTTCTCTTGAATGAAATTCATAAATTTCTTTTGCAAAGTTCTGTAGCTTTTCGATATTTTGATAGAATTCCTTGTATAAGCAATTTTTCCAATACAGAGCCATCATCAAGCAAAAAATACTCACTTCCAGAAGCTTCCTTTGCAAAGGTTGACCTCCAAGCGCTCCACTTCCTCCATTGTCAGCGTGGTTCCCTTCCCCATCTTCTCATGGTCCGGCGCCCAATCGCGGATATCATATTTGGCTCCCCCGCCATTCCGGCTAATTTACTTCATTAAAAAAGCCGTTTCATTCCCTCTTTTAAAACTTCCATGAGCAATTCCCTTAAACCCATGTACTCTTCCCCAACGCCCTCTCTCCAGGTATCGCCAGCCGCCACCTTCACTATATTAAGCTAGCCGAACCGGATTTACTGCATAGCATCTTCCATCTTCATAATGCCTGCCCGGTTTCTTTATGGAATAGGTGGATTTTTTCAGATAGCAATCGGACCGATACCGACTGTCCGGGCTGGCCGGAGAAGTCAGCTCCTGTTATCATTGTCAGATCCGGCATCCCGGGAGCCGTAAGAAAAACCGCCATCTCCCGGCCGGTATTTTCCAGAATATTGATTTTCATCTGTATGGCGCCGGGTTCCCCTGAAGCGGCAGGCATTATGTGTTCCGGGCGAATGCCGGCCTTTATTCCGCCCTTTAGGTAATCCGGCGGCAGGTTTCTTTTATCCATGGGAATCCTGGCATGACCCAGAGTCAGATAACAATGCCCTTGTTCCGCAACAGGCTCTGTATCCCACAAGTTCATATTGGGAGAGCCTATAAAGCCCGCAACGAACAGGTTTGCAGGATGCCTGTATACCTCCTGCGGCGTTCCAAACTGCTGCAGAACCCCTTCATTGATAACAGCAATACGTGTTCCCATCGTCATTGCCTCGGTCTGGTCATGGGTAACATAGATGGTTGTAACCCCCAGTTCCCTCTGCAGGGTTATGATTTCTCTCCGCATTTCTGTTCGGAGTCTGGCGTCCAGATTTGCTAATGGCTCATCCATCAGAAAAAGCTTCGGCTTTCTCACCATGGAACGGGCCAGGGCCACTCTCTGGCGCTGGCCGCCGGAAAGAGCTCCCGGTTTTCTTTCAAGTAATGTGTCTAACTCCAGCTTTCGCGCTACCTCTGCCACCCTGCTTTTGGTTTCCTGTTTTCCAGTATGACGCATTTTAAGAGGGAATGCAATATTGTCTTTTACTTTCATATTGGGATAGAGGGCATAGTTTTGAAACACCATCGCGATATCTCTATTCTTTGGCGGCACCTTGTTTACGACCCTCCCATCCATAATGACCTCACCGCCGCTGATCGTTTCAAGCCCTGCAATCATACGCAGCAGCGTTGTCTTCCCACATCCGGATGGGCCGACAAAAACAATAAATTCACCCTGATTTATTTCCATATTCATATCTATGACAGCATGCACCTTGCCCGGATACCATTTATTTACGTTATGTATCTGCAGTTCTCCTGCCAGACTCTCTTTTTCCATAACCTGTTCCTTCCTTATTTTAATCCTTCATTCCGGAAGATATGATGCCCTGTTCCAGATATCTCTGCCCGAACAGAAATATCAGGAGAGGAGGCATCAGTGTGATGAGTGATGCAATCAGCGATACCCCTGCATTGTCAACGGTGATATTGGCCATATATAATGACAGCGGCCAAAGGGCCTGGTTCTTTAAAAATGCCTGCGGCGCTTCCATGGCATTCCAGTACTCCAGAAACCCCAGCACTACCGCTGAGAGGATTCCCGCCGCACCCAGGGGGATTCCAAACCATACAAATGTCTGGAAGGGGGAAGCACCATCTACGGCTGCCGCCTCCATAATCGCCTCTGGTATCGTCATAAAGAAACGCGTCATAATGAATATGGGAAAGGTTGACGCTGCCCCCGGTAGGATGACCGCCCATACAGTATCAATCAGCCTCAGTTTGTTTAGTACAAGATAACTGGAAACCATCGTCACCTGAAACGGCATTAGCATAAGGACAATGTATAAGGTATAGAGTATCTTTTTTCCACGAAAGTGAAATTTCGCAAATGCCCATGCCGCGGGAGCGCCTAACAAAACATGCCCGAGTATGATGGGTAAAACCTGCCTGCAGGAATTCCAAAATACCGTAAAAAACTGAGGCGTGTCTAAGAGCAGCTCCACATAGGCCTGTAAAGTCGGATACTGCGCAATGACCGGCCACACAGCAGTCCCTTCGCCTCCTTCCAGGACCGGAACAAGATTTTCATACAATTCTGCGCTACCCATAATGGTACCGGATAATAACATCCAAAGGGGAAGCCATATAAAGGCTGCGATACAAACAAGAATTGACCCTATCAGCCATTTTTTCATGCATTGTCACCTCGGTTTAAGATTTTCTGCAGCAGCATTATCAATACAAATACAAAAAGTGCCATCATTACGGCTCCTGCGCACATTTTATCCACGTCCAGATTCCCGTACCAGTTGTTGAACAGATGCTGGAGCATATAGATACTGTCATTTGGATAGCTTCCTGCTATCAAATACGCCTCCCTGAACACCTTAAAGGAATTGAGCAGTGAAAGCACTGTAATCGTAAATAACGTCGGCATAAGATTGGGGAACGTAATCCGTACAAACCTGCGGATGCTGCCTGCCCCATCAATCTGGGCCGCCTCATATAATGCCGGGTTGATGGCACTGAGTCCAGATAACCACAGCACCATATCATATCCAAAGTTTTTCCATAGATAAGCAAAGACCAGTACCCCAAAGGCAGCCCCGCTTCCAATCCAATCAACCGGTGTTTTATCCCAAAGTGCAAGAAAGGCATTGAACAGTCCGTTTTTATGAAAGATCACGCGCCACAAAAGGACGATGGAAGCTACTGGTATTGCCATAGGTACAAGGTAGGAGGTTTTGAAAATACCTCTTGTTTCCTTGTAGGCCGACAAAAGCAGGGAAACTGCCAGGGATATGAATAACAACAATGGAATGCAGACAGCGGCAAATTTCAAGGTATTTCCTGCGGCCAGCTTAAACGCACTATTGCCAAGAACCGCCGCGTAATTTTGAAATCCCACAAACCGGTCACTGGCAGCCATAAAAAAGGAACGGCGGAATGCATCCAAAAGGGGGATTAGTACAATAATACTTACAAAAAACAGGCTCGGTGACAAAAAAAGCCATGGCACCATGCGTTCTTTTAAAGGAACCGCATCCTCATATTGTTTTCTTCTGTTTACTTTTGTCATCCGAAAATCTCCTTTCGTGAGGAACACAGATAAGCTTCTCTCTCTGCCGGTTAAACATAAAATCTGCACAGAGCCACAAACAGGGCATCACATACATTGCTTTGCAGAACATCATACTGCGGGTCCATGCCATATGAAGAGACAGCAAACTAAGCGTCAGTGTATATGCCGCACAGCCCAGGACCATACCTCTATAAGTACGTATCGATATTAGAATTGCTGCTTTTGCTGCACAGACAGAGGCGCCCAGGGAAAATAATATGGTCATAAACGAGGCGGCCATAAGCTCTACATCCCGGAAGGTGGATACTGCCAGAATCCAGGCAACCAGATTCTTCCAATGTCCCACAAACAGATTTTTCCAAAATTCAAAGTCAGACCACATTGTGGGAATGAATCCGGCTGGCATTTCCGGCAGGTCCATACAAATGATGGATGCGGCTGACACAGCAAGGGCAGGCGGCAGATAGAACGCCAACAGCAGGGGGTAGTGCCAAAGCCTGCATCCACGCCTTATGGCACGAATAAGAATCCCCAATGACAGAATCATGGCGGGCAGCCTGAAAAAAATGTCAAGTCCCCATTCTATCAGCGGCAATTCAAGAAGCATTCCCTCCGGGAACCCTGCAGCTGAAAGATATTGCCTGGCCCTTTCGCTGGTTCCTGTCCCGGAAAAATTAAGCTGCATATTGGATAATGGTTCTTTCGATTCAGCTTGCACCTGGCGGAATAACCGCGGTTCCTCCTCCTTAAATACGCCGCGGACGTAAAACACGTTTCCTTCTATTTTTATCGGCAGCCCCAAAACTTCGGTGCTTCCCCATAGCGAGAATGCCAAACCCGAACTGACCGCACATCCGGACTGGTCAGATTGGGCCGGAAAGGAGCCATAAATCATGATTGCTGTTGTAATATCCCTGCAGTCCCCAAAAACAAGAACTGCATCTGCAATCATGCTTTTCTTATCCGCGGCCCTCGCTTCCTGGTCCGGATGGATTTTCCATAATGTGGCCTCCGGCTGTTCCGGTGCGCCATCCTGTTTTGCATAGGACTGCTGCCTGACGAGGGCGATGGGGCTGATGCCGCCGTTTTCCCACTTGATTCCCACGCTTGAGCATAGGCTTATAGCCGAACTGTAGAACGAGCAGGCCATGCACCAAAAGAAAACTGCCAGCAATGCCCATATCACCGGCACCATATAATGAACATAATTGTCAGTTTTCAATACGAACCCTGTCTCCTTCCGCTATCGCCTTATTTGAACTTGTTATCACCTGGTCGGAGTAAGTAAGCGCGCTCTCAACGCTCATCATTTTACTGTCTCTGTCCTTTACATTGATATCAATCCTTGCAGTGACCCACTCTGTTCCCATCACAGAATTCTGTCTGCGAATCACCAACACGTGATCACCTCTGGAATCTGTTCTAAGTGCTGTAATAGGCAGACAGCTTTGATACGTCTCGCTTTTCCTGCTCAATGACAGCTGTGCGGGCAGACCAACTGAATAACTTCCTTCGGGTAAAACTGCAGATACAAAAACCTTATCCTCCTCATCCGATGTACTGACAGAATTAATCGCCACCTCTATCTTCTGCGTACTTCCATCCGCTTGAAACGTAAGTTCTCCCTTGTCTCCGGCTATAAAGTGCTGTGCAGATTCCTTATCCAGGACTCCTTCAAAAACAAATCCTCTGTCATCACAGGAAAGCGTGACTACCTCCTCATCTGCTTCTGTTTTAGCGCCTCTTTTCACAGTACTTAATACGGTTCCGGACGCCGGAGCCAGCAATTGCCCATCATGGGCCAACATTTCCCGCAGCAATTGCCATGCTTTTTCTTTCTCAGCCAATTCAGACCCGCAGGTAATCCTTGTGATTTCATCTTCTTTCTGTGACGCATCCGTCTGCTTCTGTGCATTTTCCAATGCTATCTGCGCTGCTTCAATCGCCCTTTGTGCCTCATAAAGTTCCTCTTCTCTCTGATACCAATTGTCTTCTGATTCACGCCTGACCTCTGTCAAGGTATCCTTTACAGCCTCAACCGCTGCCTGGGCTTCTATGACCGCGGCTTCGTCAGAAAAGTCGGTACGCTTCTTTGCCTTTGTCAGCGCTGCTCTTGCATCCCTGAGGGTATCTCTGGCCCTTTCTATCCTGTTATCCCAGCGCTCCTCAATGGCATCCAGATTATCTGCAGCACTGTCATAGGACGAAGTTTTATAGTCTGCTCCTGACAATTCCTTTTTGGCCTGTTTCAATTCCTCCTTTGCATTGGAAAGTTCCTCTTTTGCTGCATTTAGCTCCTCGGTATAATCCGAGGTGTCTCCAGGCTCCTGCTTTGCAATCGCCTCCTTGATATCGTTCACCGCCTGATTCGCATCGTTAAGATTACGTTCCGCCTGATTATAAGCCTCCAACAACTCCTGATACGCCTCCCTTGAGGCATCCAGATGGTCTGAGGCATCATCACGCTCTCTTCTGGCATCATAGATAGCCTCCTCTGCCGCATCTTTGATATCCTCCAGATTTTCTTTTGCTTCCTTAACCACCGCCTCTGCTTTATCAATAAGGTCCTGCCTGGTTGCAGCGATAGCCTTTTCATCTCTGGTCTCGGCAGCCGCGAGCTTCTCTTCCAGCTTTGAATAATCTTCCTGTAATCTTGTGTTTTGCCGGGCATATTTTTCAGATAAGCGATGATACGCCTGCCTGGCATCCTCAAGATTACGTTGTGCCGTGATTACATCATTGCCGCCCTCACTTCCGGAAAGCTCTATTTTCAATTGCAGGATACGGATTTCATCTTCCAGTTTCTTAGCCTGTTCTTCAATGGAAGAAACGTCAAATTCAAGCAGTGCATCACCCGCGTTTACCTGACTGCCTTTTCCTGTCTTAACCGCCACGACCTTAAGCCCCTCCGGCAGCGTAATGCCCCTGTCAGATGCTGCTTGAATCGTTCCTTCTGCTTCAGCCCGGTCCGTTAAGGCCCCGCTTGTCAGGGTCGCTACATGGATGCTGGCAGTTGTAAAGGAATGGGAAACACGGGATATGATTGTGCATACAAATATCAGTGTAAAAAACGCAACAATAGAATGTACAGCTATGCGCTGCACACGATTTTCTATGAGAGGCCTGTATTTCTCTCCAGAAGCAAGCATGCTTTTTTGCTGTTTTAAAACCATATTCATTTTTTCTACAATATGTAAGCGCATAGCTGTATCGTCTCCTACAGGTTAGTTGAATTCAATCACAATGATTCTGTCTGCCAAAAAAGTACCGTCTTCCTGCTGGTTTCCGAAACATAATACAAAGTCTTTATCCTTCAGCCCACTCTTTTCACTGTCTTTCAGAGAATAACTGCTTCCGTCTGATTTCACAAGCCCCTTTTGAAATACGGCCCCGTCTGCATAAACAATCTTTATACTGCCTCCATCCCCGGAAGATGAACTGCCGTCTGCGAAGGGGGAGGTATTCATCATAAAGCCTGCATCCGAGCACCCACCGGCTGTCCCGCTTACATCGGCAGATTCTATCATGTCACTCGCGTCTGTGAATGTGTCCAGCGTTTCCGCCTCTTTTTCTCCTTGGTCCGCATCAGTTCCTTCGGCGGCAGCATCTGGACTCACCATCTCCGTTTCCTTCGTAACTTCCTCCTGATCGGCCTCTATACTGAGATACGTGACAGATTCATTCTCCAGGTTGCTGGACACTTCTGTTGTCCCGGTTTTTGCCTGCGTATTGGCATCTGAGCCAGCACACCCGGCAGATAAAAGCATACCGGCACAGATTACTGCACACAGCCCGGCCGTTTTTCTTTTTACAACATATTTCTTCATCGTTCTAACTCCTCTCTATCCCTATTTCATGTTACATTTGCTCATTGATATAAAGGCTGGCACGGCTCTGGATTCGTTCAGCCGCTTCCTTTGCATTCCTTGCCCCAGAAAAGTACTCACGGGCTTCTTCCAGTATGATTTGTTCCAGCGTCTGATTGTCATTTACCACATAGGCGGCATTGCTTAGAAGCTGCCTTGTCACTTGAGCATCCTCCGTTGTTGCCTTTCCATTTTCATAAAGCCATGTCCAGATTGATTTTCCGTCAATCGCTGCCTGCATGACTGTATCAAAGGCGCCTTGATGGACCGGCAGCATGCTGCAGGACTTCTGATGCTCTTCTGTCAATAATGTCCTGACAAACTCCCAGGCGCCGTCTTTCTGCCCGCTGGCCGAAGATATTCCGATTTTTACTTCGGGTTTGAGGGCATGATACTCACCGCTGCTGCTTGGAAGGCCCAGCAGTTCCAGGTTCCCGTGATAATAGTCCCTATACTGGGTAATCTGGTAAATACTGAGGATGGTTTCATATGCTGCTACATAAGTACCGCTTAGATTTTCTCCTCCAAAGCCGTTTTTACTGTTATCCTGTATCCGTCCGGCAAATTCCAGTAATTTTATGAATTCAGGTGAATCAAAGGAACACTTGCCCGAGGCCCAGTCAACAAAGCTGTTATCCGTCTGAAGCATGACTTTAAGAAAAGATGCCCCCGACATATTGCTTATGGAATTAGATCCGGAAGCGTTCAGGACATTCTCCAAATCCTGCAGTGTCCACCCGGTTCTTCCCTTCATGATGTCTGCATCAGCCAGCATGGTTGATACTGCTACCCCGTCTGTAATATAAGGTAATTTCCCATCAAGGCTTATGGCCTTAAAAACATTTTCAAAATAGTCCTCCATATGGAGCATTGGGTCCTTCTCTATATACGGATAAAGGTCTTCCAACAGCCCTTTACTATGGTAAATCTGGACCGAAAGATTACTCATATCCAGAATATCCGGAATATCACCAGAAATAATCCGTGTATTCAGATTGACAACCGCACTGTCCCATTCCTCATCGGACACGTTTTGCTCAAATGGAAAATACTCCGTCCGTTCAATCCTGTATTGGCTGTTTGTTTTGTTAAAGTCAGAAACTGCCTGAACGACCCCTGGTCCTGCGGTCAAACTCACCATACTCAGGACGGTTCGCTCATCCACTCCCTGAGAAAGTACTGCCATCTCATACGTAAATGCCGTAGTCTGATTGGGCGAAGCAGCTGCCACAATCAATCTTCCATCTGAAAGTTCACCCAAGTGAACATCCGATGCGCTAAGTCCCACGTCCGACCAGTTGAAAACATGCCTGCCTTCCTGTGAGCCTGCAGCGTAGCTATACAGGCTGGAGGAATCAAACCGGTAGAAGCTATTGCTGCTCCCTCCATACAGACCTGCGGTTGCTTTCAGGTAAATCCTATCCTTATTCCAGTCCCGACTTTTCATATCCACCGTGAGCAGATCATAATCCATCCGGTTCGCTGATGATGCGCAGACTCCAATCTGCCCTTCAGCCGTTGTTATTGTGTTCAGAAGATTTCCCTCATACGTAAGGGGGAATAAAAACTGCCCTTTATCATCAAATATATATGCGGATGTATTTCCTCTTTTTTCCGCAACACAGATATATCCCTCCGCATCGATGCTCAGGAACAAATCCCTGCCGGCCCCGGCAGCGTTTGTGGTTTCCAATACCTCGTTCAAATCAATGTTTTGGATTACCTGCCCGTCCCGGTCAAATTTCTTAAGACTATAACGGTCGGTATCATCCATGCAAACCGCCCATGTGCTGCCCTTGGAATCAAATGCAAAATCTAACAGGGAAGTGGATGCCTCCACTTCTAATGGCAGTTTTTGAAATTCACCATCACCAACGGTCATGGACGCCAGATAGGAGATACCACTTTCTTCAAAGCAGCACATATAAGCTGTATTATCCTTTATCAGGAGCCTTGAGATATACGCCACCGTATCCGGTATATCAAAAAAGCTCGCGATGTAGGATGCTTCGGGCGCTTCGGTTTTGGTTTGTTTTCCACAGGCCGTCATACTAAAAAGCATTCCTGTCAGACCCAGGACTGTGAGGACCTGCCGTATCATCTTCATTTTCAATTTTCACCTCCTGTTTTAACGTGCAATCTGTATTTTTGTACACAGCACAATGATTAGTCATATGGATCCATCTTTGAATTCTCCCTTCATAAAAATTGCCTGTTCTTTTAGGCATATTCAGAATACCATGAAAGAACAGGCAGTGTTTTAATTTCATATAAGCGTTTTTCTAAGAATTGGTAAATGAATTCCTAAGGAAACCCTAAGGCATCGACATTACAAATGTGATTGCAGGGCCTAACGTCAGGCCCCTTGTATCAAACGCCACAGGAACGGGTAAATCAGTGGCTGAACAAAAAACATCACTGCAGCAACCGTTCCATATAGAAGATATAGCTCACCTTCCCGGCTTCCAAGCTTATCTAATTGAGGAGATTTCTTAATAATCACTCTGCTGATGAAATAGCCGATGATGGTACCTGTTACGTTCGTTATTAAATCATCTACATCGGTTGCCCGAAAGGTGAATATCTGTAAGACTTCAATACTCAGCGAAGTAAGAAAACCTAAAAGTACCATCTTCTTCATCATTCTATATTTACTCCATATGCATGGAACCAGTATTCCCAATGGGATAAAAAGCAAAATGTTCAGGAAACTGGCCGAAAGGCCAGACATCATGCCAGCCAGGGGAATAAAATTATAAGAAAACACAACATGCAGCCCCGTTATATATGGAAAGCCGACCAACGAACACATGGCGGTCAAATAGAGTGTGACGATGATATACACAAATGTCTTTATTACGTTGTGGAATATCAATTTTTGGTACAGAAGCAGAATTGGGATCAGTACAACGGATGCGGCTGCCACTTCGATACTCATTGAAACTAGTCTGTGCATAATAATAACTCTCCTTATAAAAGCTGCCTGCTCCCGCAGGTACATTTGCAATACCATGGATGAACAGGCACTTTTTTAGTTATAGTATACGATTTTTTTCATCTTTAACTCGCCATGCTGAGGTCTTTACATACGGCTGACGGGATTTCAATGATAAAGGCAGTATATCCGTTGTTGCTTTCAGCCTGTATCCGGCCGCCATGCAAGGTAATAATGTCCTTTGCAATGGCAAGTCCAAGGCCAGAGCCTCCGGTGTCACTCTGTCTTGCGCTGTTCAGACGATAAAATTTGTCAAACACCAGGTTAAGCTTATCATTTGGAATATTTCCCTTGTTTTCAAATCGGATTACCGTCTTTTCAGGGAATTCTTTTGCAGATACCGATATCGCGCTGTTGTCCTCACTGTAGGATATGGCATTTTTCAGAATATTATTAAATACTCTGGCCAGCTTTTCAGAATCTCCATACACAGATATGTTCTCATCCACATTGTTTTCTATGTGTTTTTTGCAGGTACTCAGCTGCGGATACAATTCTTCCGAAATTTGTATGAGCATATAATAAAGATCAATTTTTGTCTTATGGAGCGTTGTGGATTCTGAATAGCTGCGGGTAATTTCAAAAAATTCGTTCACCAGTATCCTAAGGCGGTTCGCTTTTTCCCATGCAGTGTGAACACATTTTGCTTTCTTATCATCTGACATATCAGGATTTTCATCCAAAAGACTGAGATATCCAATTACGGAAGTCAGCGGTGTCTTAATATCATGGGCCAGATATACCACAAGGTCATTCTTTTGCTGCTCCATTTTTTTTGCCTCATCGGCCCGTGCTTTCAGTGTCTGTTTGGCATAATTCAATTTACATTCAACCGTTTCCAATTCCGGTGACAGGGATATGCGGCCCCCATCTTCCATGAGCTTATCGATTCCTAACAAAACTTCATCAAAGTACCTTTTATAGGAATGCAGCAGCATGTGGAACAGTAAAAACACAAATAGAATGATTACAATACCAAGTATAAACTGCATATTAGCCGTTACGACTTTGAAATATACTATATCAGCCTGGGTTTCACTCATGGAAAACCCCTGCGCAATCCATCTGACAATCGTATCTGCCAAATGTCCCCTGGTCAGCGCCCGCAGTAAAAAGACGGATACGACCGCACCCAGTGTAATTCCAAGCCCTCTAATAAACGTGATACGGCTAAGCTTTGTATAATCCGATTTCATTTTCTTATATCTCTCCAATTTTATATCCAATCCCCCACACTGTTTTTATATATCTGGGGCTTTCACCAGTATCCCTCATTTTCTCACGAAGATGACGAATGTGTACTGTAATTGTATTATTGCTCTTGCTGTAATACTCTTCCTGCCATATTTCATGAAATAATTCCTCAGAGCGGACTACACTGCCCTTATGCTCTAAAAGAACCTTTAGTATCGTAAATTCCGTAGGAGTAAGCGCCAGACTTTTTTCATCAAGCCAGCACTCATACGTTTTAAGCTTCATAACCAGTCCGGCATGTCTAAGAACCTTCTCTGCTGCCGGAGCAGCGGAATTTACATTATATTTCTTATACCGCCTAAGCTGGGCTTTTATTCTCGCTATCAGTTCCAGCGGAAGGAACGGTTTTGTGATATAATCATCTGCCCCCAGTGTAAGTCCGGTGATTTTATCTGTCTCTCCATCCTTTGCCGTCAGCATGATTACCGGATATGTATATTCCTTACTCCGTATCATCTGGCAGATGGAAAGGCCGCTGATATCCGGAAGCATAATATCCAATATGGCCAAATCAAAATCCGTACTCTTGATACAGGAAAGAGCTTCCTCACCAGAGTAGAATTTATATACATCCATGTTTTCATTTTGTAAATATACTTCGATCAGATCCGCTATTTCTTTCTCATCATCTACAACCAGTATTTTTTCATTCAAAGCACCGCGCTCCTTTTCATTCCTTTATACATATTATATTAGGTATGCAGAACGAATGTATTATTAATTAATAGAGATTTTATTAATCCTTTCCTAAGATACAGGTACATTATCCTAATGCCTGAATTGCAGAAACGGCCTGTTCATAATCAATGCAGACTTGATTCTTCAAGACAACCAAATCTTCAGAAGGATTCCCTGTCCGCAGTGCCTCTGTCAGCATGCTGCTGGACTTGCGCAGATTTGACAATCCAAGATTATCGCAAACCCCTTTTAACGTATGGGCCGCGCGAAATGCTTCCTGATAATCCTGTGCTTCAAGCTTCTCTAATAAAAGCTTGTAAGTTCCATCGTTTAAAAACTTAATGAGAAATCTTCTTATCATATCCTCACTGTAAAGCCGTGTCAGTACTTCGTCATAATCTCCGCCCAGCTTTCTGTAACATTCCTTCAGATTCATAAATACCTCCACATTTTATCCTTGTTTCTTTTTTATCAGTTCCGCTATCACTGCTTCCAGATGTTTCATGTCAATCGGCTTAGGCACATGGGCGTCCATCCCGGCATCGGCCGATTCCTTCACATCTTCTGCAAACGCATTTGCCGTCATGGCAATGATTGGAATTATCTTCCCATGGGGATGACGGCCGGCCCGAATTGCCCTGACCGCATCATATCCATTCATGACAGGCATCTGTATATCCGTTAAAATCAAGTCATACTGGCCGGAGCCGGATTTCTCAAATGCGTCTAAGAGTTCCTGACCGTTACTAACGATATCACATATCACGCCGTTCATATGAAGCAGCTCTCGTAATATCTCGGCATTTAACTCATTGTCTTCCGCTGCAAGAATTTTTACACCTGACAGCCTGCAATCCGAACCTTCTGCACCAGGCATTTTTTGCTCCTTTGCCTGAACCGTTACAATCGCCTGTTTAAAGCTTGTCAGGAAAAACGGTTTTGCAAGGAAACCATCAAAGCCGGCCGCAAGAGCCTCTTCCTCAATCTCCTCCCATTCGTATGCGGTAAGAAGGATAATCGGTATATGTTCCGGCAGCATCGCCCGAATATTCCTGGCCGTTTGGATGCCGTCCATATCAGGCATTTTCCAATCCAGAAGTACAAGGTCAAATGGGGTCCCCTCCTGATGCGACTGTTTGATTTGACGGATAGCCCGGTCGCCGCCCAGGGCGTATTGGACGGACACCCCGGTGCCTTCCATGACACGGATTACATTGATACAGATGGTCTCATCATCATCTACAACCAGTATGCGGGTGATTCCGTGTTTTTCCCAAAATCCCTCATCCACGTTCTGGTCCTGGATGCGAAGTTCCAGTTCAACGGTAAAGATACTTCCCTCGCCCTGCTTACTTTTCACATCAATCCTTCCGCCCATCAGCTCTACCAGATTTTTTACAATGGGCATTCCAAGGCCGGTTCCCTGGATTTGATTTGTCACACTATTGATTTCACGGGCAAAGGGTTCAAAAATAATTGTTAAAAACTCTTCCGACATCCCAATACCGTTATCCTGGACCTCAAACCGCAGCCGGGCAAAATCTTTTGTTTTTTGCGGAAGCTGGGTTACAGTCATTCGGATTCGGCCGCCGGCCGGTGTATATTTTACTGCATTTGATAAGATGTTTATCAACACCTGGTTGATTCTCATCCTGTCACCGATTAGATGTTCCGATGTCACATCCGCCAGAAAGAGTTCAAATTCCTGCTGCTTTGCTTTGGCCTGCGGCCGGATCATGGTCCCCAGCTCCTCTATAAGCTCTGCCAGGTTGATTTCCGTGATGTTAAGTGTTGTTTTTCCGCTCTCAATCTTGCTCATATCCAATACATCATTGATTAAACCCAGGAGATACTGACTGGAAGCTGTAATCTTTCGGGCATATTCCTTTACCCGTTCCGAATCGCCGGCATCATGGTTTAACAGCACGGTAAGACCTACGATTGCATTCATAGGGGTCCGGATATCATGGCTGATATTATTCAAAAAGGTACTCTTTGCCTTATTGGCGGCATTTGCCGCATTCAATGCCGTTTCCAAAGCAAACTTACTCTGCCGGTCTTTTGTCCTGTCAGACAACACCACAATAAACTTGTCCGATTGGCCATAACCTACCCGGTATACGGTTTCATAAAACCACCTTTTTTCCCCGGTCTTTCGATGCATACGCTCACTTTCCAGCAGAATCGACTGGCCTGATTCCATCAAACCCAACTCCGCATAAGAGACGGTCTTTCCATCTATGTATGTGGCTTTTCCTAAGGATTTAATGTCTGCTTCTACATCATCCGGGGAGATGCCAAGCACACGCTTTACATTGGGCGTCACATATTCTACCGCGTAGGACCCGCTGTTCAACATTAAAAACACATCATCTATATGTTCTGAAAGAATGCTGAACATCAGTTCCCGGTATTGTATATCCTGCTCCTTCCGTTCAATACGCTTGCGGCTGTGCCGTTCAAAAAGCTGGAATATGAGACCAATGATAAACACAATAAAGACAACAAAAATAAATATCTGGGACGACTGCAGAATATGATTGGTATATTCCATAATAACGCTGCTTGGGATTACGGAGATGATATACCAGCCATCCACGACTTCTATTGGTGAAAAGGTAACGATGTTCTTTGCTCCGTTAAAGGAGAATTGGATGACCCCGGAATGTCCCTTGGATAAACTTTCCTTGAAGGCTTGAATGTCCTCCTCATTATTTTCTTCTGCAATCATGTCAAAAATATTTAAAAACGTCCGGTTGCTGTTTTTTTGGTAAGGACGAATCAGGACTTCCCCCTTCTGATTGGTAATATAAGAAAAACCATTGTCATCATAAAAGGAAATAGAAAACTTTTTGGACAGCTCCGAAACCTTCTCCCCTTTTTGCATGACTCCATGCGCGCCGTCGGCAAACAGAAAACATTCATAGACTCCCAGGGTATTCTGCCCATCGTAGAGATTTAAATAGTTTTCCCTGATACCCTTACCGGAAAAGGTATGATAAAATGCCAGTTCCTCCGCACTAAGAATGCGCCGGTCTTCTAAACGGTTTGAGTACATAAACCCGTGGTCCAAATCAACAACCGTATAATTGGACGTCTCACCGCCGAGCAGGTTCAAATTATTTAATATTTTGCTTTCCTCATGAGATTCTAATTCTGATATCTTATTAGCCAGACCGTGTACCCGTTCCTGTTCAATTTCAATATAAGTCTCAAATGCGCGGCCGCCCTGACTTGTAATCTCCAGGGCTTGTTCCGCATTCTGCGTCCACAGGGAAGTCTGAACGCTTTTTATATAGTAATAACAGCCTACGAGAATACTGCCGAGAATCATTACAACCAGACCATTTATCCAAAATCGTTTTATGTTCATTATCATTTCCTCCGGACGCTACTGTGTCAGAAGCTGATTCAGCCGGGCAACGGCCTTATCCGCGGGCATCCCCTTCAGCATCTGCCGCGTTATTTCAGAGAGAGAGGCATCCAGTGGCAGGTCCAGCCTAAAATCTGAGCCTATCACAATCCGCCCGCATTCAAAACATTCAGCGGCCGGAAGGATTGTCCTATCAGCAGGCATTCTATCATCCTGCAATGGTGTATAGGAACTTTGGCTGTCGCAGTATTCCCATATGGAATCCGGCTGCGTGATACACTCGATGAGCCGCATGACTTCTTCCAGGTGTTCGCTGCCGGCGTTAACACTGATGCAGGTGTTCCCTTCTACCACCAGCACACTGCCCTTATCGAGAATAGGAAACGGGTGTACGCCATATGAAAAGTCAGGCTCCATATCTTGTACCCTGGCCGCAGCCCAGCCTCCGGTTACCATAAACGGCCGGTTGCCATCCACAAATAGCTGAAGGTCATCGGATGTTTGTTCCGTTTCCAAGACTTCTGCGCAGTCAATCCATTTACGGTCAATCATTTCTTCAACCATTTCTATTCCCGGCCGCAATGTATTTGCCAGCTTGGCCGGTTCGCGGTTAAATTCTTTGATTGCCGCAGCGGTATCCTGCTGATACACCGAATACAGTGATTTCGCAGCGATAAGCTTTCTGAGCGAGGCATAGTTATTTGCTATGACAGGCGTAATGCCTTTTGCCGCAAAATAGTTGCAGACTTCCATAAAATCCGACCAGTTTTCCGGAACCTTCTGTCCATGTGCTTCCAGCAGGCTGTAGTTGATGTACAGTCCGTAGAGTGATATACATATAGGCAGGAAGTAAACGGAACCGTCCTCTCTGATGAACTGCTCTTTCATCCTATCCTGATAATTCTCAATGGTAGAAAGGCTGGACAGGTCTGCTAACCTGCCCTTATCCGCCATATCCATAACCCGGTCATGATCAACCATAAATACATCATCCAGCACATTGGCCTCTGCCCGTCTTTCTAAGGCTTTCCAGTAATCAATCCCCTTTACACCTTCGTATGTTACAATGATATCAGGGTTTTGCTCCATAAATTGGTTCAATATTTTTTCAATCGCTATCAGATTGCGTACGTCTGCCTTATATCCGTAAACAGACAGAAACATATGCTCTTGTTTCATAGACGGTTCACTTTCAATCAGCATGATTTCACTGGACCGTTGGCTGCAGCCTGTCAGAATAACGCTGATTAAAATAATAGACAGAACCCGTTTACAACCGTTCATTCATCTTCTCCTTTATCTTCAATCCGGCTTTTTCTCTTTTTACCTGAAATAACAGCCTGTCTGCTGCCTCCATTAAATCCGAAACCTGGCCTGGTCCGTAAACACCGCCGATACTGATGGATAACTTAAGCTGCGGATAATCCGGAATAACAGCTTTATCAACGCAGGATCTGATTTCTTCCAGTTTTTCTTGAAGCATATGAAACGGTATATCCCCAAACACAACGAAAATTTCATCCCCACCAAACCGCACCACGGAATCTGTTCTTTTTACACAATTTTTTATCGCTTTGGCTGCCTGCTTTAGTGCCAGGTCGCCAACCGGATGACCATATGTGTCATTAATGGCGTTAAAATGGTCCATATCTATCATGGCTGCTGCACTGACATGGCTCATATCACGCAACTGCTCCTCATAATAACGGCGGTTATAGATTCCTGTCAGGATATCTACATAAAGCCTGAAGTCATGAACAGTGATATATTTTATCACTTCATCCCTTCCATGCCCGCCCAGCAGGGTTTCCTCTGTAATCTGGTCAACCAGTTCCAGTAAATACGGATAACCGTCAACCTCCACATAGGTTGACCGTACATGATAGACATTCTGGTTTATAAACTCAATTTTGGTCAGGTTCTCTTTGCCAGATATACCGTTAGCTGCAATCCCATTTTCAAGCTGGTTTCCTTGGCCCCATATTCCATGACTGTTAAATTCCAAGATTTGTTGGTTACCTGCCTCATCTATGTTCGCTCTGTATCTGGCATATGGTTCTGATCAATCTTCCGAAGTTTTCCCATGACACCCGCATAGTGTTTCACATTTTCATTTGTCCAGATAACATGAAAGATGCCGTGAAACCATTGATTCTCCTGTTTAATTGTAAGCGGCACATCCATTTGAAAATCCGGCTGCGCCGGAGTTGCTTCCTGAACCTTCTCCACGATACGATTCAGGACATCTTTATCAATGCATCTTAACAGATTCCCGTTCTCCAGCGGTTGGAATAAATCATTCCCTATGCTTAGATGTTCTGCTCCATATTGATTGAAACATAAAATAGATGGTTCAACCGCATAATTGAAAAAAATCTCCTCGGTTTTATCCAGCAGGAAACGAAAATGCTGCTGTTCATATGAACGCTGTCGCAGCAGCCGTTCCGAATCCCCCAGACCATAGTGCTGCAGCTGTTCTGTAATATGACTGGTTTCTTTGGGCGTGTTTTCTGCTTCCAGCATATTTTGGACCGTCAGTTCCTGTTCAAGCGTATCTCCAATGTCACGCAGGCATTCCAAAAGCAATGGCTGAAAGGCTCCGCACTGTCCGTCAAGAATCATTTTCATTGCTGCATCGTGGGAATATGCCGGCTTATAGCACCGTTCACTGGTTAATGCATCATAAACATCTGCCAGGGCAACCACCTGTGCTGAGAGCGGAATGGCATCCCCCTTTAAGCCGTCCGGATAGCCTCTGCCGTCATACCGTTCATGATGCCATCGGCAGATTTCATATGCCGTTTTCAGCAAAGGCTCATTCCGGTCAATCGGCAAGTCCATGAGTAGATTCGCGCCTGCCATAGAATGGCCCTGCATGATGCGAAATTCCTCTGCCGTAAGGCGGCCGGGCTTATTCAAAATCTCTTCCGGGACCGATATCTTACCGATATCGTGCAGTGCCGAGGCCATACTTATCAGGGATATATCTTCATTTGTCATTTTATTGCGGTCTGTTTTTAACATGAGCTGCCTCAGCAGAAGGTCCGTAATAAGATTGATATGCAGGACATGAAGTCCGCTTTCACCATTCCGGAATTCTACAATATGGGACAGGATGGAAAGCATGAGCCGGTTATCCTTTTCCTTTTTACTGATTTGATGGGTAATAATTTCCATCATCTGGCGTTGTTTCGCAAAGGATAAAATAACATTGGCTACACGGCGGCGTACAATCGCCGTGTTATAAGGACGAGCAATATAGTCTGTTGCTCCAAGCTCATATGCACGCTCTATAAATTGGGGCGAAATTTCGCTGGAAATCATAATAACAGGAATCATATCAATACAATGAAAACGGTTCATATGTATCAATACCTCAAAGCCGTCCATCTGCGGCATTTGAATATCCAGCAGGACGAGGGACAGGTTGGATGCATTTTCACGCAATATATCAACCGCTTGCGCCCCGTTTTCTGCTTCCACTATTTCATATTCATCTCCCAGCATAGAGCCCAGCATCTCTCGATTTAACTCAGAATCGTCCACGATTAAAACCTTCAATTGGGGCCTGACGTTTGACATATAATCACTCCAATGAATTCTTTTATAAAACCAGTTAGCTTCAACCAATCTGCTCACCTATACAAATAGGTTGTTATAGATTTTTACGGCCCTTTGGACCGCGCTTCCAATGTGGTCTTAACTAACATTTATTTTTGCCTTATTATTTTATCATTTCAGTCTATAATACTCAAGATGAAAATCCTGTAATTTCTTTAAGTGGCATCTGATGAATGATAGACATTGCCTATGTTCATAATTTTATAGTATAATGGATAGAACGCTCCTTGTCTATTGAGGGCATATTTGTATTTTTTAGAAAGGCAGCTATTTTATGAAACGTCAGGAAACCCGATTTTCTTATGTATATGAAGATTTAAAAAGACGAATTGTCTCAGGACAATTCCGGCCCGGCAGTAAGCTGCCATCTTCCAGAAATCTATGCGAAGAATATAATGTTGGAATTGCTACCATCACGCGGGCCCTTGATGCCTTAAAGGCGGAAGGATTGATTGATATCCAGATAAGGCGTGCACCTGTAGTTCTATCGCAGGACTTGCAAATCCCGGGAATATCCACGATTTTAGAGCAGCGGGACTATATTCTGCAGGTATATGAGACATATGAATTATTATTGCCTTACCTGCTTGTATTCGCTGCACGGGATTGCTCCATTGAGATTATGCCCCATTATCGGCAGGCTCAAAAAGCGGCGCGGTCCGGGGATAACGCTGAGAGCTGGAAAGCTTTAATTGCATTGACACGAGATATTCTTGGCGCCAGCCAAAATCCTCTGTTATGTGACCTGCACACGGCGTTTGAGCTTCAGGGGAATTTTGCCTACTTTTTGGAAAAAAGCATCTATTCCCGGGGCTCCATCCGCTTAAGGCCAACCTTTGAACCAAAATATATCATTGCAATATTACAAAATCGGAATCCGGTTGAGCAGTTTCATCATTTAAAGGCACTCTATAAGGACATGTATGACATCATTTCAGAAATCTTCAATCAAATGTCAGACAATGTCTCAACGGTTCCTGCACAGGTATCAAGTACATTTGAATGGAATCCCTTAAGGGGGAGAAATTATTATTACACCCGTATTGTCCGTGACCTGACCCGGAAGATAGGAACGGGTATTTATGCAGCAGGTTCCTATTTGCCCTATGAAGCGCAGCTGGCAAAGCAGTATGGTGTGTCGGCATATACGGTCAGAAAGGCATTGGGGCTGTTGGAACGCAGAGGCTATACAAAGACATTAAATGGCAAGGGTACGGTGGTTCTGACTCCTGATCAGCTTAATACGGAACAGGCCCTGTTGGATTTTACAACGAAGCAGGAGGCTCTTACATACCTTCATTCGTTGCAGCTCATGGCGCTTTTGTCGTATCCGGTCGCAGCCTATACCGCACCTCAATTTAGTGCAGATGATTTAAACCAATTGGCTGCCCATATCAGGAAACCGGGAATCTTTCTTACTGATTTGCTTCAGATGATTTTAGAACGGCTGTCATTAAAACCATTGAACGTCATTTGGATTGAAACCAGCCGAATTACAGAATGGGGATTTTATCTCGCGTTTTATCCGCAAGGAATCGGTGTGATTGAGCAGCTCAATGAAATCACAAGGAATGCATATCAATGTTTGTGTGAAGGAAACCACGAAGCGTTTGCCAAGAACCTGGCGGACTCCTATCGTCTAATCTTAAGCTCCGTTCAAGCATATATGGTGGAAAAATATAAATTTACTGAGGCTTTATCGGTTAAGGTTCCTTGAAAAAACAACAAAATCAGGTTAAATTAGGTTTTTCAAGGCAGATGCAATCTGTTTATGCTGCCAATATACGAAAATCTTCTTAGCATCTGCCTCTATTGCCAGCCGTTCCTCATTTTTCCCGGCCACGCAGGTCACCAGTGTGACCCTGGCATCTCGGTCCGTTTTGCCATCTTCCCCCGGTTCCTCCTCTTTATCCTGCATTTCAGAGAAAAAGTCGGTCTGCGCAGAAATCCTGCGGCGGTCTGTAATATGGCACAGGAAAATCTCCCCTTCTGCCGTGTACAGGTAAAAAGAGGAATGTTCCCTATAATATTCATTGTCCCAGTAACGCTTCAGGGAACCGAACATGGAGCCGTTTTTCATGTTATGCCCATAGAGGACCGTGTTCCCGCCCTCTGAGGGCAGACTGCTTCTGTAATCCATGAAAATACATCCGGCCCCGTTATATGCCTTGGAAAATGTCCTGTTCAGGTAATAGGAATTGTCCTCCCCCTGGGTCACAGGGTAGCTTACCGGCGTCCCCGGAATATGAATCCATGCAATGATATGGGGATTCAGCTTTTTAAGGGCCTCAAAATCAACAGCCAGCATGGGTTCCTGCTCCCCCGCAGACAGGCTGTACGGGGACCGGGATTCAGGTTCCCGGCCAGGTGCTTTGGCTGCATACCGCTGGAGCAGCCCGTACTCCTTCTCCCCTTTTCTGTATTCATACAGGGAGCGGCACAGCAGGCCGGCGGACACCAGAAAGATTCCCAGTACCACCAGTATGGACAGGGTCAGGACCGTGTGTCCCGTCCCCTGCTTTTTGTCCTTCACGCCTTATCCTCTTTTCTGCGCATCCTAATCCATAAGATTCCCAGTGCGGACAGGAGGAGAAAACTGACCGCGGTCATGGCTCCCAGCATAAGCAGCGGGGTGGTGTCCCCTGTTTTTGGAAGAGAAGCCAGCGGTATCTCCGGATCAGGAATCATAACAGCCTGTGGAACCGCTTCATCATCAATGGTGGTTAAGGTGGTTACACTTCTTCGGCCTCTGCCTCTGCCACCACCGCCTCCACCGCCACCGCCGCCGCCGCCATTTTCTGAGAATGTCTGAATCATAAATTCCCAGTCAATCTTGGCCAGCTGGTCGGCATAGATGCACGCTCCCGTTACCGGGTCACAGGTAATGGAGGAATCCAGCTGCAGCTCTACCTGGATTTCCTCAGATGTCCCGCTTTTCAGATAACACAGGGGAATCAGCTCCTGGAGGTTCTCACCTTCCCCGTATCTGGCGCCTGTCACCTTTCCTTCATATAGGACACTGCCCTGGAATGTGACCTTCATGGTAATCTTTTCCAGGAGCTCGTCTTTTATCTGCTCCTGTACTCTTGGATCGATCCGCATATAGACTCTGGCGGTCTGGTTGGATGTGGTATTCTCCACCTTCAGGCGGTCTTTGTAGATGCCTCCCGGCACCATGTCCGTAAAACTCATGAACCAGTTCCCTTCCTCCTCCCCGGTCCCTGAGCGGTAGGGTACATACTCAAGCCTCTGGCTTCCCCAGTTGTAGACCAGGGTCAGCTTCTTTTCCAGGCCGGAGGCGTCATAGACGCCGGGATCCGCCACCTGATCGGCCAGGTATCGGATCACTTCCTGGTTAAACCCGCCGGTGAACGTATGCTCCACCGCTGCCTTGGTGGCCTGCACCGTGGTGGCCTTTATATCCATGGTATATCTGCTGCTGTCATACCCGTATTTGGCATTGGTGCGGGTCACGGTAATCTGCTTGTAACCATCCTCTGTCTTCTCATAATAGGTGTCTTTTCCCGTTATAGTGTTCTCCAGAAGGGGGTTCATGGTCACGCTTTCCAAAAACACCGGCGAGTCTTCCCCCGGCTGTATCACCCCTATGTAATACAATATATAATTTCCTGTCTCCGATGGCTCCTCATCCACCAGGAGCCATTTTTCCCTGGCCTCCTCCACCTTGTCTGCATAGGGCAGATTCAGGCGCATGCCGGCATCCTGCGCCATTCCGGACCGGAGCACCATGACGGATTCTTTATTAAATGCGGGGATTGCCGCATACTGACGCTCTCCCTGGTCTGTCACAAAGTCAGGGGGCAGCGCTTCCCCCTCAAGGGGAGGGACCGCTGTCTCATTGCCATCCTGATCCAGGACGTAAACATTTTCCCGCCGTATCCAGCTCTGGTGGATTTCCACCCTGGCAATGGCAGGCACGCCGCTCTCCAGGCTGCCGTCCTCTGCCTTCAGGCTGTTGGATACCCATACCTGCTTTTGTGTGGTTATACCTGGCTGCCAGTCATCCGGCTGGCGGAAATGCTCCTCAAGGCTGGTTTTGTACCTGGGAACCCTGTATTCATTGCCGGTCCGTATTACCTGGGACCACGCCGCCCAGGTAGTTCCCACCGATGCAGCCGCCAGAACTGCCAGGCCCAATAACATGATTTTGCCTTTTTTCATAACATCAATCTCCTGTCCAAACGGATTACAGCTCTGCTTCCAACAGGCGTTTATGCCTTTTCCTCCCGTTTCTTTCCCGGGCAGATAAAATCAAGTAATATCCCAATCACCAGGATTCCTCCCATGCTCCCAATTGCCTGGGGTGTCCTGCCATAGGTGACAAAGTATCCGGCATAGGGAATCTTCACATCAGACGCCCTGCCTGCCACGCGGTCATATGAAACCGGGTTGGGATCCGCAGTCTCATTGGCATCTCCTTTAGTGATAAAATCACTGCTCAGCTCCTGCTTTTCCACTACCCTGTGGGTGACCAGCGAGCCATCCTCACCTGCATGGAAGGTGATGGGGTCTCCCTCCTGAATCTGCTCAAAGGAGGCCGCTTTATAGTAAATTACGCTTCCGACAGGAAAGGTGGGCTCCATACTTCCGCTGAGCACCACCACCGGCCGGTAACCGGCCAGCATGGGCGCTGCAATCAGAAGGTATCCCGCAATGCACAGATACACGGGCCATGATAGGATATTAAACAATTGTTTCAGAACGTTCATTCATCGGCCTCTGTATTATGGTGCAACCGTTTTATTCTCAAGATTTACGTTATCCTCTGCATTAACCTGGACATTGGTCAACTTAGTGATATCGAAATCTTGCCAGGAATCGGTCACTGCATCCTTTGTGGCCTGGACAAACTCAGAGGTAACGGTCAGTGTGTAGTTGGAGTCTCCGTAGCCCTTCCTATCGCTGTCTAAATTGGATTCGGATTTGCGGAACAGGCTCTCTCCCTCCGGAATATTTATGACAGCTGCCAGGTCGCGTATATCTGTAAGGCCGTCATCATTCTCATCATTAACCTTGGTCCAGTCAATCAGTGTCCAGGCATCGGTATTATGCAGATCCGGCTGTGTTGCCGCAACGGCATAGTACTCTTTTGTCTCATAGCAGCCAAGGTCAATATCTGTAGCCATGGTCAGTCCTTCCAGCAGGTGGGTGGTGCCGGACTTATCTGAGCCCTTTTTCTCCAGAACGCCGTTCCAGTACCAGTATCCGTCCCCTCCATCAATCCAGCCATCACCAGTCAGGATGTTCTTATGCACCACGGTGCCGTCCGATTCCGGTGTCAGGCCATCGGTATCATTATCCTGGGCTGCATCAAAGATTCCGCCGGCATAGGTTCCGTTGTTAAACAGGTCTGAATCACTCAAAATGGTTTTATAGGAATCCGCTGCTTTCTTGTAGGACCAGTTTTCTTTCATGCTTATCCTGACAAGGACGGGATAATCTCCGGTATTCTCCGCCCCTACATTCTTATCCCACTTGGCGCCCGGCTTTAAATCCTCCGTTGGCGGTGTGTAATCCTCCACCAGCTGGGTGGTATATTTGCCCGTGCTCAGCGGGTTATCCAGGGACGCTGTCTGTGAATAGTACGCAAATGTTCCTCCCACCAGCGCTAATGCTCCCAGCCCGATTCCTGCTGCTGCTTTCTTATTTAACTTTTTCATGTCTTTTCCTCCTGCTTTTTCATATTATAATGCTTTCATTTTGTTATATTGGTCCGTCCATCTAAAAACACAGACGGTAATAACCTGTTTGATTATTCTCCTTTAGGCTGCTGAACTTACTTCTGGACCTCTGATTCGCTGATCAGCTTCCAATCACATCCAAGCTGCCTAAAATCAAATACACCCCCGCCTCCAAATACCGTGTTAACGGCCTGGTCCGTTGCCTGTACGGTCTGGGCTGCCACCACCAGGGTATAATCAGCATCACTGTACCCGGCCAGCCTGGCATCTCTGAGCTTAGTGACTGATTTCATAAAGGTTATCTGGCTTCCATCCGCTTTCAGGCGCTCATTCATTTCCCTGGTGGAAATGTAATCATATCCAAGAGGGCTGGACGCATTGCTGGCCGTGGCGAATTCCACCCAGTCGCTGCTCTCACTTTCCGGTCTTTGACCCGTGGTGGCATAATACCGGGTCTCCTTGTAGGAACCCATATCCACATTTTCCGCCAGGGCCACTTCGTCAAGGAGCTTGGTTGTCTCCGCAATTTCTTGGCTGCCATCCTCTTTCTCTACCGCGCCGGGAAGGACATACATATAGTAATAATATCCATCCGCCGGATTATATACCCAGCCGCCGTCCGGCATCATGCTTTTAAATACCACTGAGTCATCCGCGTCAGGATTGGCAATTCCGTCTTCCGGGTCACCCTGGTAAACATTCTCAAATGCATTGTTGGCATTGGATGGGCTTCCAATGGCAGCCGGCCGCTCCTTTTCCTGAGAGGTGTCTGTAAAATAAAATTCCTCTTGTCCTCTGACCCACTTTTCCTGAAATTTCACCCGCACCACCACGGGAAGGGTGCCTGTGTTGCGGATTGTCACATCCTTATTCACACTGGTTCCAGGCCCCCAGTTCTCGCCCTCCGAAGGCTTAAACTCTTCAACCAGTTCCGTATCATATTTCCCTGTATCAAATATGTTGGCGGCTGTCAGAGTCTGGTTAAAGTAAGCAAATGTCCCGCCGATCCCGGCCACTGCCAGCATTGCGGCCACCGCTATCACTTTTCCATTTATTCTCATTCTCCTGTCCTCCTGTATCATTCACCGGCCCGGCTGCCCTGACTCCATGTCAGTACGCCGCTGCTGTCTTCCTGAACCACCATATTCCACTGTGACTGTACCCCCGGTGCCGAATCATGTTCCTCAACAGGAACCGCCTCTGCATGGAAGGTCAGTTTATAAATCTTATCGCTGTAATCCACGTCATGCCGGTCATTTGACACTTCATCGCTCAGGCTGATGCTCTCAAGGATACAGTCCGTGGTTTCCCCTGCCGGGAGGACCTGTTTATAATACCGGTAGCTCTTTCCGTTCTCATCCGTGTATGACTTTGACCAGAACGCAGTCTCCATGTTCATATAATCTACATTTCCCTCTTCCTGGCCGGAATCGGTCCAGACTCCCGGATTCCAATGTTTGATCACATGATCCGTATCGTAGCCGGCCTCCTTTTCAAGGATAACAGGCGGGCTGCTCCCCTGTCCCTTTTGGTACCAGTTCTCCTGTGGAGGTACTTCAACACGCAGGAACAGGTCCATTTTACCTGTGTTTTGGAACGAAACTTTTTTAATCACTGTCTCTCCGGGCAGGAACGAGCTTTCCGGGTCAAAGCTTTCCACCATGGCCGCCCCGCTGTGGGAAGTTCCCAGGGGATTGGCCAGGGTCAGCACATCATTGTAATATGCCAATGTGACTGCAAATGACAGGAGCAATATAACCAGTATCAGGAGACCGGCTGTCTTTTTGTTTTTCAGCCATGTATGAATCTCTAATCGTTTCAAAACAACCACCTCCTAATTTTTTCCGGAATCAGAATTCCAGTTAATACTGCATCCATATTTATCGCCGTCCCAGTTATCCGGCGTCACTGAAATGTCCCTGTCAAAAAGCCGCTGCACAGCCTTCCTGCTGACATTCCAGTCATCGCTGGACTGCACGATTTCCATTGTGAAATGGAATTGATACTCCGCATTTTGATACCGCTGATCCTCTATCCCTGACATATCTATAAAATCCACGCCGCGGACCAGCTTTTCCGTACTGCGGTCCTGGATGCCTGATACGGAACCGGGAAGCACTTTTTTGTAGTAATACCATCCATCCTCCCCGCTTTCCCAATTGCCGTCCAATGAAAGGCTGGGTACAGCCGCAGGCAGAGACCGGCCGGATGCATCCACTATATGATTAGGGAGCACCGTGCCATCCTGTGCAACCCATGACTGTGCAAATGCAACTCTTAAAAATACATCTGCCTCCCCATTATTTGTAAAAGAAACCTCCTTCGCCCCCTGGTCCAGGTTTTCTGTTACTCCCCCTTCTACCACAGGCGTCTTTATGGGATTTTCCAGCTGCATGGAGTGGATGACCGTGGCGCCTGTTACTCCGGCTGCAATGGATACGGATATCAGCACGATTATTGGCAGCAGCTTGGATAAGACCTTTCTTTTATCCATAAAGATCATCTCCTTTCTCCAGTTTTCTCTGGCCGCGCGCTACACCTCTGTCTTCAATAAACGCCATGATGCAGTCCGAGGTAAAGGCCGATGCCATATACTGAGGATTGTCACTTCCATGATATTCTGTAAATGGGTTCTCCGGCCTGAAATCCGTTCCCTCCCCATTTGTAAATCCCTTTACATTGGTGACTGATGCGGTGTGATGGAAATAGCTCTCATGATCAGGGGTGTTTGTAAGAATGACCAGGATATCGTCACCTGGTTTCACTGTAACCTTATCCCCGTTCTCAGCTCCTGAGAGCGCGTCTGCCGGTTGGCTTTCCATACGTGACATGGTGTATTCCATGGGTACGATCTCCGCAATGGAAAAGATCTGGCCTTCCTTGGGAGGAATCACAAGGATTGCCCCGCTTTCCTCTCCATTTCCAAGAGCAGTCTGTGTATAGACAGCTCCCTTGCTGTCCAGGACCTGTATCACAAACTTGTAGGCAGAATCAATGGGTTCATTTTCAAGGCCGTTCTGTTCCACTGTCTTTTTGATCCTCAGCTTTGCCGCCAAAAGGGTATTGGTTATTTTAAACGGATTGGCGGATGTACCCGTACCGCTGGAATCGTAGGATGCTGTGTAGGTGTATCCGGTGGACAGTACTGCCATACTGCCATCCTCTATGGGCTGGCCCGCCTGGTCCAGTTCTCTCACCGTGTAAACATATGGCGGGGAGCTTCCATCGGCTTTTACAGGCAGGTCTTTCCAGCCTGCCGTCCATTGGTTGGCTTCACTGAGTTTTACAGGTTCATCAAAGGCCGCCCCATTCTGATACAGCCGGACCTCCAATATCTCAGGCCGCGTATGGTAGGCATTTTCATAATCCACCCATACTTTTTTCACTGTCAGGTCTTTCTGATTATAAGTATTGGTTATCACAGAATGGTCGCTGCTGTAAGTGACAATATATTGCCCCTCCCCAATCCGCACCGTGCTTCCGGCTTCCACCTTATGACCGGAGGAATCGACCTCATAGGGAACATAGTTAATCTTTGTCCCTCCGGAGTCATACCCCGGCAGGTTCTGCCATACGCCGGACCAGTTATTGGAGCTGTCCAGTGTGATGATATCACCTGTTCTTGTGCTCCCATCCTTAAACAATCCCACCTGGACAGACTCCTCTCCGGCACTGCCAACCCACTGTTTCCTCACATTGATATCCGTGATCCGTGTATTCGTAATAGTCATCCCATTGATGCTTGATGCATAACCAACAATGTTGCCGATTTCCTCTACGGTATAAACATGCTCCTCATTTGAATTTACTTCTTTATATTTGGGCAGGTTATCCCACGTATACCTCCAGCCGTTGGATGCCTCCAGCCTGACCGCACTACCAAAAGAAGCGCCATTTTGTTTCAGCTGGACATAGATATATTCAGGCCGTTTCTTATCCTCATTGTTTCCATCCAGCCACAGCTTCCGGACCGTGCGGGAAACCGTCTCGGATTCCGGGGTTGGGATGGATGTGACGCTTGGGAGTGTGAATTTCATGTAACAGCAGGAACCGGTTCCCCCTCTCTCTATAAAGAAGACCGACATGGTATGTTTCTGGTTTTTATCCCTTAGAAGGCCCTTGTTCTGCATCCATGACTTCAAATCCACATAGGCGCCTTCCGCGGAATGGATTCCTCCCAGATCAACGTCACTTACCAGATTACCGTCCACATACAGCCAGAAATCATCATCTCCCCTGAAATAATAGTCCATAGGCCCTGTGTAATCTCCCAGGACAAACTCAAAGTCATAGCGCATTCCGAAAAACCAGTTGTGGGGAATCCCCTCTTTGTTCACGTCCTCATCATTTTGAGGAAACCCGTAATGGTCATAGCCAAACAGAGGGTCCCTGTTTTTTCCCTCAACCGCATTGTCGTAACCGACATTGTCCAAAGGCCAGAAAAGATTGGAATAAAGTTTCTTGGTTTTGTTCCAGTTGTCACATGTATATACAATCTGATCCAGGTCTTTCAAAAGTGTTTTTCCCGAACTGTCATATACGGACTTCAGCGTATAAGTATCCCCCTGGCGTTCAAACCCCAGCTGATAGTTTGGCAGGTATTTCTTGGCATAATAGGCCACCTTTTTACCGTCCTTATATGTTTCACTGGTGATGATATCCCAGGTTGCAAAAAGGCCCGGGTCCTGATAATTAAACTTAATCGTATTGTCCGCGGCCAGGGTTCCTTCGGGAATCCCTGTCACCACGGAACCTGCCTTGTTTGGCACCCCTGTATAACCATGGCGTATCTGTGCCTGGCCGTTCCCTCCGATTCCCACACCGATGCGGGTGGAGCTGCTTCTCAGGGAGGTATTGTTCATTCCCACCTTGCTGGTGTTAAGGGTTCCATGGTTTCCATCCGTGGTGGTTCCCTCCACCGTAACATTATAGTCGTGAAAACCTGTATATCCCTTAATGGTGCCTGATGTGGGCACATAGTTAATCTTTATCTTATTGTTTGTGGCAGCGAGATAAATCTTCTGGTCTGCTGCAGTTTCCGTAAATGTCTGTCCATTGGGGTAATTTGCATTGGTTATGGTCACGCTTTTTACCGTATAATTACCTCCCAGGGCGACCTTACTCCAGTTGGAGACCGCAATGGAGTAATCCAACCCTGTGCCAGAGCCATTGGGCAGGGTCAGGTTATCATCGCTGTATATCTTTACCTCCTGCTTTGCATACGTGCTTCCGCTTTGGGCTCCCGGATACAGTCTGTTCCCGGAGACAGATTCCTTTATTTTACCGTTACTGTCAAAGGTCATCTTATCCAGCTGGGCCCAGTGCTCCACTGTCACAGGCACTTCTTTTACCTCCGGCACATTGACCACAATGTATATGGAAAAGTGGTCTGTTTCCATCACTACAGTTCCGTCTGATGCCACCGTGCTGTTCATCTCATTTGCCACAGCCTGCGTTTCATCCAGATGGTAGACTTTGATTTCCTCTCCTCCGGATTGGAGCCGTTCACTGGAATCCGCCGGTTCCTCCTGCCGGGGCAGCACCTGGGCAGCCGCCGGTACATCTGCCTGGGCGTTGGACGCGGCAGCAGGATTACGTTTTTCCAGCTCCAGGTTTTTAAAAGCTACATTGATGGGCCCTACCGGTTCAACCTCAGCTCCGTCCGCGTAGAGCTTAATATCCAGGGCTTTGTAGGATTGGATGGAAAGCCCCTCTTCCTGAGACTTCTTCACCAATGCCTCATCCACCTGGGCCATCTGATCCTGCTCTACCTCAGAGACGCTCACTGCCAGCTGGTCTGCCTCAGGGAAGGAATCCACCGGCCCGCTGACCGTGACGGCAGCATCCCCAATCCGGCCTTCCAGGGAGATTTCCCCATCACCTGTTACAATCAGTGAAAAACCCTGGGTGGATTTGCAGGTCTTTCCTTTTATCCTGCTCTCCTGGGTGATTTTTCCAAAGTAGATTCCAGGATTCACATCCCCGGACACGCGGAACGAACAAATCAGCATATTCTCCCTAACATCATCCACCATTGCCTTTCTCACCTTAAAGCTGTTTAACTTGGCGTTATACATTTCAATCCTGTAATTTACTTTCCCAAGGTCTACCGTATAATCTTCGCTTTCCTCCTCATCTGCATCTTTCTGGGTTTCCCTGGTATCTTCCGCAGTCGTGCCTTTATGTTCATTTGAAGAATCTTCTGCTTTTGATTCAATTACAACCACAGATTCAGATTCCATTTCTTCACTTTGGTCCTGATCTGTCACCTCTGCCTCTGTTGAATCCTCTTGAACGGGTTCTGATGACATGGTTGGCGCTGCTTCTGTGTCTGCTGCTTCTGTTGGTTCTGCCTCGGCTGATGCCTGGATTGTGGTTTCCTCTGAATCGGCCGGCTCTGTCTCCGTGGCTGCCTGGGTCTGGTTTTCCCCCGTATCAGCGGGTGACGATTCAGCAGATACCTGGGTCTCAGTTTCCTCCGGATTGGCAGGCGCTTCCTCTGCCGCTGTCGGCAATGTTTCTATGGAAGTCTGGATCTGACTTTCCCCCGTATCAGCGGGTTCCTGGGGTTCCGTTTCCTGTGGTATGCCCGCGCCTTCTTCCGGCGTCTCTGGTGCCGGCTTTGAAGGTATATCCGGCCGTGCCTGTGACGGTGTGGCAGGCCGTGCTTCCGATGGCGTAGCCAGTGGAACGGCCGGGGTAGCCTCTGACGGTGTAGCAGGTGCAATATCTGTCTCATCCTTAAAGGAATCTTCCAGGATTGCATCAAAATCAAACATGGATGCATGGATTCCCATAGTGACCATTTCACCTGTTCCTATGCGGTTTCCATCCTGAAATTCAACAGGATCTATGTTCAGATAATTGACTGTATATAAAAAATTCTCACGGACGCGTATTCGTTTTTCTTCGCCTTTTCCGTCAAACTGGAATTTTACCTGCTGGCTTCGTACCCCTTCAATATCTTCATCAATGACAAATGTAAAACGTACTGAATATATCTGTCCGGGAACCAGTTCAATCCCCTCAATCCGTTCCAGTCCCTCTGTTCCATCATCCGCTATGCCACTGTCCAATGCACTGTCATCTGCCATACCATTGTCCGGTGCACCGTCATCCACTATACCGGTATCAAACGCATCCTCTCCTGATTCCTCCAAAAGAGAAAACTCCGCCGAGCCTTCCTGAATCCCCTTTGCGCTATATGTCAGTGAGCCGTCTGTGACCACGGTTCCTGTCTCATTCTTAAGGTGTACATCCAGGGTAACCAGACCTCCTGGACGGTAATCCCCCTCCTCTGAAAGAATGCTGATTACAACATCATCCTTTTTTGAATTTTTAAAGCTGGCATTGCTGACCGTGGCCTTGGAAAATTCGCCAAGCTCCGACAAATCCGTCTCCTCCCGGTAGAACCTGTCATCATATTCTTCGGCAAATGCAATACCGGAATTGCCCAGTATCAGTATGCTCACAATGGTAAACGCCAAAAAACCAGACGTTATTCTCTTCCAGCCCGCTTCCAATCTCCGATTCATCATTTACCTCCTGTATGTTCTGCAAACTCTTATATTTTTCTTAATCCAGGGCATCGTTCCTTAATGTTAATTTTATCAAAAGGGGTATCCTGCATCCTGCCACATCCGGTGCATTTTCCCATTTTTCTATGAATGACACAAAAATATCGCCATCCGGCAATGCAATGGCGATACAGGTTCTATTCCAACATAATCTTTTCAGTTTCCGGCACATGGCCACATGGCACCACAGCTCTCCCCGGCGGTCCGGGCCCCTTATTGCAGGCGGATTCAATCCGCTGAAATATGATACTGCAGAATTCCTTTTTAATCCTGATGAGAAGGAGGATATAGTGACGGTTTCCGTACCTCACTTTATCAAAGGGGTATCCCGCATCCTGCCACATCTGGTGCCTCTTCCCATTTTTCTATGGATGACGCAAAAATATCGCCATCCGGCAATGCAATGGCGATACAGGTTCTATTCCAACATAGTTTTCTCCAGTTCCTGGGTCATGGTCACGTGATACCACAGCTCTCCCCGGCTGCCTGGCACCTTATTGTAGGCGGATTCAATCCGCTGAAATATGATACTGCAGGATTCCTTATTAATCTTGGTGAGAAGGAGGATATAGTGGCGGCTTCCGTACCGTGTATAAGCATCCCCTTTTCTCAGGGAACTGCCGATTGCGTCTTTCAGCAGCTCCATCTGATATATACGGTTATCCTGCCCTCTTCTTTTTCCCTGCTGTCCCAAGGTGAGGAACATCAGCACCGGCTTCAGGTCATGGCGCTCCCTGGCCCGAAGCAGCAGACGGCAGTAGTCAACAAAGCTTGGATAGGTGCAGTAATACGCTCCCGTGATATTGCCTTTCTCAAATATGGTCCCGATTATACCCCCCCCCCCGACTTCCATATAATACTGACTCGTTATGTGCCATGCCTGAACGCTCCGTTTGTGTTTCCGTTCAAACAATTCCAGGTCTTCAAAACACTTCTGCATCTCTTCCATTGGGGGATTCCCCATCTCCCTTGCGTAGAGTTCCATGGTCCTGTTATAAATATTAATGGCTTCCTCATACCTGTACATTTCCAGGCAGCACCGTATCTGCTCTGTCTGCCAATTCTCAAAGGGATAAATCGCAGATGCCCTGGTGTAAAGTTTAAGCAGGTTCTGGTAGTCATGATTGGATTTAAACGCCTGCTCCAGCTCCCGGATTGTCTCTATATAAAGGCGCTTAAATGATTCGCTTTTCTCATAGAACCACATGTCGGACTGGTTCATGGGCAGCAGCTCTCCGTAATAGCTTTGATTAGCCTGAAGGAACAGCGCGGCCCGTTCCCGTCCCCGGCTTCCTTCCGCCTTATGTACCAGTGTTTCAAAATAAGCCGCATCCAGTTCAATCTTAAAACTGCTCTTCCACCTGCATACCCCATCCTGTATTACCACATATTCCTCCTCCGGAAGGCCGGAAGCCGCCAGCTGTCCCTTGAGCCGGTAACACAGATTGTTCAGGTTTTTATTGCGGTTGCCTGCGTCAGTCCCCTCGCTCCACCCATAGAGAAAATCCATAATCTCGCTTTTTGCAATTCCCTGCTCTCCTGATAGCAGCAGCATCTGGAGAAGACGTACGGATTTTGCATTGCCTGTTTTATGAAACAGTATGTGGTCTTCCCCATACCGCATTGTAAATTTACCCAGCATCTGTACACGCAGAATCTTACCGCCCATGCGGTCCGCCTCCTTTATCATCATATGCCGGAGCTTATTGTACTGAAAGCTCCCCGCCCCTGGTTTACAGCTGTATCATGCTAATCATGCGCATCAGTTCCAGGGCACTTCTGAAATTTACCACCTTACCCTTGGTAATCTTTCCTCTGATGCTTCCCTGTAAACTGGAGAACTGTCTGTATTTCACATAGACAATCAGCACTTCCCTGGCTTTTAACGCCTGCTTAAAGGGAATCTGGTCCATGGTGTACGTCAGGTTGCTCCTGTCAGCCTGCGGATGATGGGAACTGGCCTCCCTGTAACGCCTCTCCGTCTCCAGATTCAGGAAACGCGGATCCGTGGTTGCATGGGGCATACCAACCCAGTTGCACATTTCATCCAGCTTCAGCACCAAATCCCCCACTCCCCTAAACCATATGGGGTCCTTAAGGTAACAGCTGTAAATTTCCCCGCACAGCTCCCCCTCTTCGGTTCCCTGTACACAGACCAGCATGGTGCTGGACCGGTCCGATACCACCAGTTCTTCAATTCGTTTCATGGCCTCTTCGTCCTGTATAATCTCACTGCCCATCTCTTCTTCTCCCTCACTTAAAGTACCTTGGCTTCTATTTACAACAGAATTCCTCTTTTGTTGTAAACAGAAGGATATTGTTTGGAGCTATTATACTACATATTTTTTGTGTTTGCCATAGTAATGTGATTGTCTCATACGTTTTTTGAAATTAAGGCACAATAAATAAGCTGGTTTAAATCAATTTTTTTCCAGCTTATTTATTGTGCCTATTTTATTTTTCCCTCAGAGGATTCAAAGGATTAAATGGATGGGGAGACAGTAACAATGGGAAAGTTTACAACAAAAGAGGAATTCTGTTGTAATGTTCTATAAGCAGCCCCATTCGTTCCAACTGTCTGACATGATTCTCTCCGCTTTCCATTGTATAGATACGTGTGGTATTGACACTGCTGTGGCCCAGTATGTCTGACAGCCGCAGCAGATCCTTTTCCTGGCTGTAGTATACCCTTGCAAAGAGGTGCCGTAGATTGTGGGGAAATATCTTTTGCGGATTAATTCCTGCCTTTTTTCCGATTTTTTTCATCTCACGCCATATATTGCTGCGGTCCATGGGCTTTCCGCTGCGTGTCACAAAGATGGGGCCGGACTGTACTTTTCTTTTCTCCGCATACTCCTTAAGAAGCCTGCACAGCTGCCGGGTGAGGAAGATAGTCCTGACCTTTCCTTTGCAGTCCACCTGGACAATCTGTTTTTCCACTGCGGTAACCGTAATATAGGAAAGCTCCGATATGCGGATTCCTGTGGAGCACAGGGTCTGGATTAAAAGACATAACCGTTCATTCCCATCTTTTTGCGCGGCCTCAACCAGCTGCAGGTATTCCTCCCGTTTCAGTTCCTTTTGTCCGGAACAAAATACCTGCTGTTTTACTTTTATAAACTTGACCAGACAGTCATTCCATCCCAGATACCGAAAAAATCCATTGACAGCAGCCAGGGCGCCGTTGACCGTCACCGGCGACAGATTTCTCCTAAGTGTTTCCTTCCAGACCATGACCCTCTCTTTGGTAACTGCCGCCCCATCCATAAACTGTTCAAGCTGGTTCAGATAATATCTGTATTTATAGATGGTTCCCTGGCTCATCTCATTATGCTGCAGCCAGAGACAGTATTCTTCAATCGTTTTGCCTGCAATTGCTCGTTTCAACATGTTCATTCCTCCTTGATTGTTTTTGTTTCTTCCTTTGCCGGGAAATATAGAAAAGGAAGCCCGTATAAGGCTTCCTTTTAGCTTGGTTTTTTATTTCGTAAATTATACTTGCATTCCTGTTCTTTACCGTGCAAAAAAATATATAGCATTTTAATGTCAAAAAAAACCAAGCAGCGAACTCCCTTTGCAAAGGAAACACGGTAGAAGGAGAATGCCGGACAGATGCCCGGCATATACAAATTGGTAAGGTTCCATATCATAATGCTTTATCTTTCAGATTGGTATATCCGTACGCGTTCACCAGCGCCTCCAGCCTCTTGCACTGCTTGCAGAACAGGCAGTCCCTGTAAGTGAGAAGGTTCCTTTCTCAAAATAAAATAGACGGGAAAGTCCTTTAGGGCTTTCCCGTCATGCTAGGGTCTTCCCCGATAGGTGGGAATATTTTGATTAACACGGGCGGTCCACTGCTGTAGGAGTATGGGCATACAAACAGCCATGTAGAATTTCAGAATCGCAACGGGCTAATACCGGACATTTTTCTGCTAAATATAGTAAGCACTAACCTTTTCTTCCAATATTTTTTAATATTTCTTGATAATGGATTGTCGCGAGCTCACTAGTCTTGCCTTTTTTACAAAAATTAAGCTTTGCAAGTTTTGGCACAACTCTTTCCACAGGGATTTCCCCATTCACAGTTTTATCTTCCAGTGCCTTTAACGCTTCAAGAAAACGTCCGTCCTCCTTCGCGCTGTCATAGAATGACAGAATATACACATAGTAAAACAGATTATACCCCCGAAACGGATATTCAATCTGCATGAACAATGTGCCTATTCCATAGTGGCAGGGACTGATGGGCTTACGGATATTCCAGTGTTCCAACAGAAAATCAACAGCCTTATCTAATCGGGCATCCTTGTTAAAATATGGGGAATAGCGCAGCAAATCCAACACAACCAAAGTGGTATAGGGTGTTGAATATTCGGTCTCTTCGCCCCGGCCAAAGCTATATTTATTACATTTCCAGCCACCGTCTTCCTGTTGGGTATCAAGGAAGTATGCAAACGACTTTTTTATCCTGTCATCATTTGAATATCCCATATGACATAGGGTATTGACAGCTAACGCAGTTTGGCATGGATAAATCCCGCCTGTCGGAGAAGTTTTCACCCGCCCGTCCTCTTTCCAGTTACTGAAGATAAGTCCGGCAGCATTCTTCATCACTTCATCATCAGGCGATACGCCTAATTCCAGTAGATACAATATACTTTCTAAGGTGGTATAAGGTGCGCCTTTTAATAATTTGTGATCGATAGTAGTCCAAAAATCCGCACCATTATCATGTCTGTGTGATAAGATTGTTTCCACATCAGAGATGTATTTTTTCTCAACGCTCATAATATAACCTCACTCCTCATTTTCATAGCTTTCGTATAGCATTTATGCGGTGCAATCACATTTTCATATCCCGCCACTTGGTCTGCGGCGTTATCTGTATCTGCCCTATTGCTGCAAACACTGCTAAGGTCCCCCATGTTTAATCAAGCCTTTCTATGTTGACCGTCGCAATTGCTGATTGACCGGGTTCCCCCGTAATAAGATTTTGAGGAGCTGGTATTAGCATCATAAACCCTGCTTTTCCATATCGCGGTTCATAAGCCTGTGCGTATTCTTCCTCAATCGAAATATGCTGTACCTGACCGGCAATCATAGCCGTAATTCCTGCGCCGCTTAAATCCTGTATATCTTTCAGGGTACATTCCATATTCATAAATGCCTCTTGGATGACTGGCGCTTGAATCGTTTTCGCATTGGTAAGTGTAAAACTTCCTATTGCGAATTCATCTGCTTCTAAATCGTTATGGTTAATCGTAGCTATTAATTTATCATAATAACTTATCGGGAGAAAATTAATGCAGAAGCATTTTTCTCTTTTGATATTTGCATAGGTATGTGTATGCTGGTACAAATTCCCCATAACAGCAAAGAATGCAGTCTTATCTCCGTGAAAGCAGCTCCATGAGTGAAAACAAACATTCGGCTTTCCATTTTCTTTCCATGTAGTTATCGCAAATAAAACTGTAGGTATACCTGCAGTCGTTTCAAAATGCGAAAATAATGCAAACTCCTCTGGATATGAAGGCTTAAAGTATTGCGGAAAATCCTTACCAATCTCTATTTTCATTGTCATCTCCCCCTATTAACTGCTATATTTTTTAATTCTGAGAACTGATACTCCTCTCATCAATTATCTAAAAACCGATATCATATCTTTGTGTCCGTTGTCAATCCATTCGCTAAATGCTTTTCTCAATTTTTGCGCAATTGAAGTGTTATCTTCTTTGCAAAACCATCCCTACATTTGGAATATTATCACCAAGCGCAGCAAGGGCAATTAATGTATCATATCCAAATCTTTCGTCCATTATTTTTTTGGCTTCTTGCGGGAACTTCTTATCCATAGCATATTTCTCCTTAAACTGGCAATGCACTATTTTCTCTTTTCGGGCCTTGCGCAGTTAATTTATCTTTATGCCTCTGTGCACTTACAGCGCAAAGCGCGTCACTTTAGTCAAAAAATTTCCCTTTAAAGAAATTCTTTTTGCCTGTTGGCTTTGCCGTAAGTCTAAACATGACACACCCATCAGGACATACGACAGTTTTACTGTACTTTCCGTCCCCACCGATATTCTCTAAATCTCCACCGCTTCTGACAGCTTCCATAATAGGGAACATAACCATCATGCACTTAGAACAAATGCCATGTCCATCTTGATTGACCGGGCAGCCATACGTGCAAGTGTACTTATCGCCAATCTCTTCTCCATTACGGCAATACCGCTCCGTGTGATCGCCGCGCAAAAATCCAATAACTTCAATTTCCCATTCATATTCCTCATCATACCATTTTTTCATATAATACCTCCAGTTCTATTTCATGTGTACAGTTACAAATATATAAGCTTACCCATAACTTTGTCAAGTCGCGAGCAGGAATGTCCGTAAGTAAGTAATAATCCGTATCTTGACAAAATAAGAAATCCCCCAGCACTT
>ERZ791895.290-NODE-290-length-44998-cov-7.479763_pt1 | contig 44998 bp, 44 predicted proteins | sample MGYA00510153_ERZ791895 | MGnify/ENA primary metagenome ERZ791895 (study PRJEB30046, sample SAMN00792064) | human gut metagenome | study: EMG produced TPA metagenomics assembly of the A metagenome-wide association study of gut microbiota in type 2... | reverse complement strand
TAAGGCCCATTATAGGAACTCCCTTCTTAAAGTTCGATGCGCGGAAGTTTGGATCGCTATACTGAATCCAATTTACTCCGTTCAAATAGTGCCCATTACGCACCCCTAAGCAAATCGTTCCGTCCCAGCATGATCGGTTTATAGCATTGGCCCGATCGGTCCCTGATACATCGGCATTCTGGTAAGCAACGGAAGGACCTGATACTTTTCCAGCACCATTATGATATCCTTCCGGGACTGCCACCTGCGCATTCATCCCGACGGATCCATTCCAGGCTCCGCGCTGGGTAACTGCCGGACCATTCACATATCCGCTCCCCCCATGATGCCCATCAGGAATCATAATCTTACCATTCATCGCCACACTTCCGGTCCAGTTTCCCCGCTCAGGCTCCGTCCCTGTCACCGGATTACCATCTCTATCAACAATTACTTTTCCTGCTCGTACATCAGCCGCCGTTGCGGTAATCACATCCAGATCCGTTCCACCGCCTCCACCCAGCATTGGTATTACTTTTCCCATACTCTCACGCTCCTTCTGTCAAAATCTGAAAATCTACCATCGGTTTCTTATACGCCTTAAAGGTTACCTTTCCATCTGCCACCCCATCCAGATTACACATCAGATACCCGGCAGCCTTATTCCATGCCTTCACCTGTTCCATCGTTGCATTGGCTGGCACATATACCCCGATCACCTTAATATCATCATCCGCGACGACACCGGCGGCATCCACAGTCTGTGTAAACGGATAAGAGCCGCTCCACCCCGCGGCCGTCAGCTTCAAAACCCGACGGTTCACAATCTTTTTCATAGCTCCGTCGATGACGTCCATATTATCATTTATATCATCAATCGAGACCACATCACTTTCTTCCGGCTTTTTAAGGCTGTAATTCTGCGTTGTCTGCATCTGCTATACTCCTTCCATTACTTTCACTTCAGCCCACGTCTTTGCCCTCAACGCTCCCCAGGTAAAGTCTTTCAAATTGCCCCAGACCGTATAAGTATACTCAAAGCTGTAGGACAGGTGAGCCGGTTTAATATCATTCAGCATATCAATAAATGCCTGCATGTTCCGGGGGATCCCTTTGATACCAACAAAGCGTATGACAAAATGATGATGGGGATTATCCTCAATCACCTGTACCTCCCCGCCGGAAAACGCTGCGGCCGTGTCCTCGATCATCTGCTTCGTCGTAGTACTCTGTCCCCGCTGCTTTGCCAGCAAAATCTCCCGCCGCTGCTCATAAGACAGAGAAAGATTAGTAACTGCACCATACATGGATTCCCATAATACCAGTCCCCAGGTTGCCGTTGCAATAAAGCACTGGTCAAATAAATCCCTCAGATTATGCTGAAGATAGCCAATTTCATAGCCTTCTGCCCGATAAAGTTCTGCCAGTTCCCGAAGTTCAGCCAGAAAAGGCAGTACATACCGGGCCAGATCCACAAAATATTCCTTCGGCGTGTGGCTGTCCTCCGACTCCCGCGCATACTTTGCAAGACCATATAATGTATTTCCGTACATATTCCGCTCCTCCTAAACGCTCTTTATATATACTGGAATATTGATTTCCGGTTTTTTACTGTAACATTTGAAAGTAATCGTTCCATTTGCCGTTGTTCCTTCATCAATCATACCCAGCGCCTTCTTCCATCCCACCACAGAGACCGCCGAAGGACTGCCTGTAATATTAAGCCCCAGCATCACGTCCATGGCCGCTGTCAGCCCCGAAACCGACACCGTCTGGGTATATGGGACACTGGTACTCCAACCAGATGCAGAAACCGTAACAGCCGCAGAAAAAAGAATCTTATTCCAGCCGGCTTTTTCCGTATCCGTAGTAAACCGATGGGTGGTGTCCTGAGTAATCATGCTGCCCGAATGAGAAGAAGGATGGACGTAATTATTGGCTCCCACTGCGACCTCGTCTAACTTCTTCTTATCGGCCGCTGCCATAAGCCCATTGGCCTCCTGCGTCGCCACACCATACGTCGTATCATTATCCGCAGCCCATACCGCGGTACCGCTGGCCGACCATTTAAGAAACTGGCCGCTTTCCCCGCCGGTAGGGATATGCTTATTACCGGCCGTTGTCGGATGCGCATAAACGGTATCAGTAAATTTCGCTCCAGCCGGAACAGGTGTTAATACTGTGATATTCTGCCAGGATCCCCAGGCACTGCTATAATAATTCCTGTGAAACTCTTTCGGACTACTGGTTACATATTCTACAATCCTCTGATAAGTCCCTGCATGTTTTCCCACTTCCATAAAAAATGCATTCGTCGTCGGGCAGTTCTTAAATGTGGCAACCGTTGTATCGGCAGGGCAATAATAAAGTCCAGGAGTTGTTATTGTGTTCAGGTCTTTATTGGCTGCTATGTTATTGACATTTATATAGTTCGTATAGGCTGCGGTTCCTCCGTTTGCAGGAAGAGAAGCCGGAAAATCAGATATCTGGCTCTTCGTATGAGTATGGGAAGCCGCCGCCGCCCCTATGTTTGAAGCGGTAACATTAACACTCTTTTCTGCGGATCCGTCATAAACTCCCTGACTTATTCCGTTCAACGAGACGGTCAGGGCAGACGGATTCTTCAGCGATGCGGGAAAATCCGTGATCTGCGCCTTTGTATGGGTATGGGTTGGCAGGGCCGTAAGCGCACTGTTCCATTTATCTACCAGCGCCTGCGTGATCCCGTCCAGGATACTCTTGTTTCCATGAGTGTGCTTCTTGCTGTTTGCGTCATTCCAGTTTGTTCTCTCCGTTACCGTGATATGCTTCACGGTATCCGCTTTATGCGTAATAAAATCCGCCAGCGCCTTTGCAAGTTTCCCCAGCATAACCGTAAGCTTTTCACCGCTGGCAATGTTCGCCAGGGCAGCGGCCTGCGTAAAAGCCGGTGTCTGGTCGTTGGTAGCTACATTGGGTACATTCCCCAGCCCCACCTGAGCCTTTGTCACTCCGTGCGGGTTACTCCTGTTATCCGTATGGGCGCTGACGGCATCACGGATTGCCCCTTCCGCTTCCTGACCTCTGGAAGTCTCCGCAGCAATCGCATCCGCATTTGTCTTCTCGGCAGCTTTCGCTCTCGTAACCTCAGCCGCCAGATTATCCGTAAGTGTTTTTTCTGCGCCTTTTGCCCTGGTCACTTCCGCAGACAGATGATCCGTTAAGGTCTTCTCTGCCGCCTGCGCTCTCGTCGTCTCAGTCTGAATGCTGCCCTGAAGTTCTGTCTCTTTTGCTTTCGCCCGCGTCACCTCTGCCGCAAGATTATTGGCATTTGCCGTCTCCGCGGCCTCTGCTCTCGTCACTTCCGCATTAAGACTGCCCGTAAGCGTTTTTTCGGCTCCTGTTGCACGAGTCGTTTCAGCAGCAAGGTTATCCGTCAGAACCTTTTCAGCCATAGTTGCCCGTGTAGTCTCTTCCACTAAACCGTCCGTTAAGTACTTCTCTGCAGCCGTAGCCCGGTCCACTTCACTCACTAAATCTGCAGCAACCTTCTTCTCTGCAGCATCGGCCCGCGTCACCTCTGCCGCAAGATCATCAGCAAGCGCCATTTCTTCATCCTTCGCCCTGGCAATCTCCGCAGTAAGGTCCGTCGTCAATTTCATTTCCGCCGCCGTAGCCCTTGCCATTTCCTCCGCAATTTCAGCCTTCAAAAGGCCCTCTTCCGCCTCCGCGCGTTCTTCCTCCTCATTAATCCCCTCCTGAGTCCTGATCAAATCCCGCTGAAGCAGATTAACGTCCTCCGCCTCGACAGTATCCCCCTCTGTCTCATAGCTGATATAGACAGTGAGGACATCGGCATAGATGCGGATCAGCCGCTTCCATGGCATAAGGCTGGGTGTAGACAGCACATAAGACTGGATCCGGTTCCCCGTCAGCTTCGGTCCTGTATAGACTGCCAGCGTAGAAGTATTGACATTATCATGCGCCAGCGGGGCCTCATATACACCAGCGATCAGTGACACCTCTTCTTCGATCACATATACATTGCCGTCCACTTTATTCATCTTTTCCGTATAAGTACTGATTTTCACGACTGCATCACCTCCAGCGTGACAATTCCTGCCACTGCGATCTCCTCATCCGCCAGGCTGACATTTACTGACTGTCCGTTCAACCGCAAATCTGTAAAATCTTCCACCCCGGCTGTATTCAGTAACAAATTTCCAACTCTCGCCAGGCTGATGTAGGAAATATCAAAGGCCCCCTCCTGTAAAAATCCCGCAAGTTCCTGTCGAAACAAATCCTGGACGCCTCCCAGATTCACCCCATTTTGGAGTTTTACCCTGGCTGTAACAGCGATCGCTTTTTCTCCGGCAGAAAAGACAGAAACGTCAGCACCAATCGGGCGAAGTTCCTCGATATGGCTCTTTACCCGTGCGATAAGTTCCGGCGTTGCTGCCGATCTATCTGCATCAGCAATCACAACCTTCACAGTACCCGGCCCTAATGCCAGCGGATAAATTTTAGCAGCCCCCACGCCGGGACATTCCATAGTCCAGTTATAGTAATCATATGCATTCCCACTGGTGGAAGGCTTCTGCACCTTAAAAAGAAATCGTTCTCTAAGCGCATCCGTCGTTTCTTCTTCATTTCCTTCAAGAAGTACCTCTGTTAACTCCGCATGTGTGAGGTCTGGAATATAATCAATTGGAATCAGAGTACCCAGAAATCGGTTTCCAATTGCTCCTGGCGTCTCACATTCCATACGGTATATCCTGTCGCTGATCTTTTCTGTTACGGTATAGTTCAGTGTCCCAAGTGAAAATCTTTTACCTGATTCAATATCTATGTTAAACTCCCCTTTTAACACAGCCCTCGTCGCCGGATAAGGAATGATGCCCCACTCCGCGCAGCGCCTGATTAAATTATCCCGGTCTGCAGTCCCGGAGAAAACCTGTTCCAGTGCCCAATCCAACTCTATATACAGATTCTGCATTTCTACGGCTGCAGGCGCCATGGCGTCATAAATAACAGACCCTTCCCTTTTGTCCATGTAATCCGGTACGCGGTCCAGCATCCGATTTAAAATCACTTCATATGTTATATTCTCATACATTAGATTTCCACCTCCTTCTGCGTATCGACTGTTCCAAACTTTGTCTGTACCCGAAATGACACCAGCAGCTTTCTTCCCTTATTGGTAAATGAAAAAGCATCAACGCTTACAATTCTGTCATCCCGCGTCAATGCTTCCCGTATCCTCTTTTTCAATTTCGACTTTGCCACTCCCAGAGACTTTCCAAATAATCCGTTCAATTCCACGCCATAATTCCAGCTATAAATCAGGCAGTCAAACCGTTCCGTATTAAGAATACAGAAAATGGTCTGTTTTACTGCTTCCAACCCATCCAACATTCCAGAAATACGCTTTATCTCTATTCCCTCTGTGTTATCAGAAACACCCATGACGTTTAACCTGTACGTTTTTGAAGGAATCTGTCGAATCTTAAAATCCTGTTTTAGAATATTACCTGTTTCCGGCAGCATGTCACACTCCTTTCTGCCAGCGGTCTACAACAAGATACCGCTGACCGCCCCGTTTCTGAATCAGCAGTACCTCGTCTCCGGCCTCTAACCCATTTTTAACGGAAACATTGACTTCCCCCATTCCAGGAATATCCATTGTCTGTATGTGGTCCGTCAGGTACTGGGGAACTATGAGCTGTGAGGCAGCAAGGAATGTATTTGGCCCCCATCGTATTTCCAGCGGCGCTGTTTTTGTCACAGTCCCCGACACAATATCGCAGGGATCCCCAGCCTCTACCGCTTGCAGGACAATCTTCCTCATGTTATCAATCCATTCTGCATCAGCCATTGATACCTACTCCTCTCAATCTTAAATCCATAGTATGGATTCCCTCATCAATCTTATGAGTCACTGATTCAATCAGCAGATAATTTTTTAATTCCATATCTTTGATATCCAGTAATACGGGGATCAGGCAGCCCGCACGCACCCTGACATCACCAAAGGCATCTTTTATATTCAGGCTCTTTGAGGGCTGATTATAGAATTTCAAATACGTTTCGGCAATGTTTTGACCATCCGCACCGCTGTCAATTGATTCGTCATATTGCAAAATTCCCCATTTATTGATATTTTCGGTGTCTTTTGTCATATAGACTTCTCTTGCATTTGTATTATTATTTTCGCAATACACTCTGATCTGATTGTAGGTGCTGCTGTCAATACTGATTTTAAAGTCATAATCCTGCGCCGTCGTCTCATCAATTACAATATCCAGCTTCATATCTTCCACATTTTTTAGTGTCAGCTTTCCCACATCATCATACAGAACGTAAATCTTTCCAGTACGAATCATGGTTAAGTCGAGAGCATTTAGGATTACATCAAAAAGTGTGCTGTTCTTTTCATTGCGCTCCAGCATCCAGCCGGTGTCCGCCAACTCTCCCGTCTGCAAGTGAAAATCACCTGCGATCATCCGAATTACTTCCCCTGCGGTAAGCCCCGTATAATTATAACTCTTCTTATTTTTCAAATACCGCAGCTGGTCATAAGCCGTTACCTTCACCAGCCCTTCGCTTCCCCAGCCCCGCTCAAAGATGAAGCCGAAGAATACCGGCGTTCCATTTACATCCAGACGAACCGCATTGCCCTCTTCAATCTTAAGCACATCATCAGGAATCAGCGTGAAGGAACATTTCCCCGGCTGTCCCTTCCGCTCCATTTCCCAGCTGATACTCCCACCCACCACTGGTTCGTAAACTGTTCGATCATTCTGGATATATAGATGTACTTCCATCTGTTCCTCCTCCTTCTATAACGGCATAGTGAGAACCCAGCCAGGTTGAATTAAATTGGGATTGCTGATTTTGTCACGGTTGAGATCATAAATCTCCCGCCAACGGTTACCGTTACCCAACCTTTTTTTAGCAATATTCCAGAGACAGTCCCCCTTCTGTACCGTGTACATTTCTGATGCCGGAAGAGTTCCTTCTCTTTTCGGAATTGAGTCTGTAGTCTCTGGAGTATCCTGATCCTCCTTAATCTTAAATTCCATAATCTTAGTTCCGTAGCTTTTATACTCCTTCATGGAAAGTGACACAGTTAGATCCAACCCTTCATTCACATCATCAGAAACACTATAATCCTCTAATGTTACATTGATGTTCGTATCAAAGAAGTCATTCCGGCCCGGACCATCACGAATTACGATGAATTCAAACGGCTCTCTGCTCTCCTTTAATGATTTAAGGTGCTCCAGGAAATCTTCTGCACAATCAATGCTGCCATCCCATACCGCACAGGGATAATTCACCTGGGGGATTACTGCTTCAATGCTGATCTCCGCCAGGCCGGGAGGCCGAACCATGTTGACCTCCTCGCCATTGATCAAAACAGACGTTTTATTCTGGCCCGGATACTTGATCGGGATTTTCTCGGGAGGAATGGGAAGACGCATGTCATCAATATATACTTCATAACCCATTATATATGGCCTCCTTCCGCAGCAGCAGAAAGGAAATCGTTTGTAAATACTGCAAGCGCCTGACCCATATCACTAAAATCCGCCTTTTTCGTAAGCGTATTGCTGTTGTTGACCTCCACCTTTAAATCTGCAAGTGTAAAACGGTTGATAATCTCCTGCTCGGCGGCATCACGCATATATTTCAATTCCTCGTCCATAACGTCCATCGTGTCAGCCATAGCGGCGGTATTAGCGGCAGTACGTCCGGTATTACCTGATATATCAGTATCATATCCGCCGAAGGTATTATCCTGCCCTGCTGCTTTCGCTGCCATATCAGCCTTCACTGATTCTATCTCAGCCTCACGTTTTAATCTGTTCTGATGCATATCATATTCCTGCCAGCGCAAATCCTGTGCCCTGCTTTTTTTAGCAGCCAGATTGGCCTCCTTCTGCGCGGCAAGGCTGGCTGCTCTCTGGCTCTTTCTTGCCTCGGCCTCTAATTGCGCTTCTGTTCCAAATTCTACATGGCCAATTAACTCAATTGATGTTCCTGTAATGCTGTTCACTAAACTTATCAGCTCATTAATACGATCAATTGCGCCGTTTATAAACTCCTGCATAATTAAAAGGCCTGACACTTTCAGATAATCCAAAATATCTAATACCCATATCCGAAACGAGTTAAGTCCCAGAAGCATATCCCCAAGACCATTCTGTATAATTACTCCTGCTGCTGCAATCATAAATTTTAACTTGTCTAACTGTGTTTTAACAGCATTCACACAGATGAGCCAGGCGATTTGTATTCCGCCAACAGATTGTACCCATTTATAAATCATATACACCACTGTTCCTATAATCAAAGCAATCCATGTTAACGGGTTTGCAAGCAATGTGGTCATTAATCCCTTAGCCGCCAAATCAGCAATCAGATTAGCTGCGGCAAAAAAAAGGATTCCTGCAGCGACTCCATAAAATACAGGTGCAATTGCCGACCAGTTTTCACTAATATACGCTGCTCCGTTTCCTATCATCTGAATAACCGGCCAAAATGCCTGCAATAACGAATTTTGAATGGTATTTATAATCTGGCCAAATGTAGCAGGCATAGAATTAAATTTATCGTTTGTCTCCTGTGCCATGTTAAGAAGAGAAGCTTTTACAACCTGGGCAGACACCTCTCCCCTCTCAGCATACTGTCTTAAAGATCCTTCTGCCCACCCCATATTCTGCTCGATCGTCCGGGCTATCCCCGGGGCTGCATTCAGTATCGAATTCAACTCTGCACCGCTCATTGTACCTGCCACCATTGCATTTGTTAACTGTGACATTGCACTTGCCTGATCCTGTGCTGAAGCTCCACCGATAACAAACTGCTTATTCGCCTGTTCCATGAAAGCGATCATTTCATCATTACTGCTAAAGGCACTGCCTGCATTGATTCCCATATTGGCTATGGCCGCCGCTGTTTCCATGTAAGGCGCCCTTGACCGCTGCGCGGAGGCAAATATTTTTTGATTCAGCTCCTCTGTAGACTGGGCACCATCGTTCATCATATCCAGACGTGCCGTTGTGCGTGTAACGTCATCTGAAAATGCCATTATTTTTTGAACACTAAAAGACTTTGCAATACTCTTTGCAATATTCTTAATCTTTCCTTCCAGACCGGAAGCTGCACCTGTACCATTTTTAACAGCATTGTTAAATTGATTCTGTGATGCCAGACTATTTCTAATTTCCTTCCCCGCGGAACCTACGGAATCGTCCAGTTGCTTATATGCATTATTTATCTCACCAATATCCATTTTCGACATGGCCTGACTCAAATTATCCTGTGCCCCCTGGACTTTATTTAATTTCCCCCTCAATGCCTCTAATTCATTATTGGTCTGCTCAGTCCTCAAATCAACCGGAATATTATTAAACTGCTGAAGCCGGACATGCAGCGCCTGTATACGGTTTTCTATGGAAGCCATGTCGTTTAACATCCCCGGCGGTGTAACCACCATTCTTCTGGCTTGTTCAGAAATGGTTTGTTGACTTTTATAGAGCTGCCGTGCCACCTGATCTGCCTCCTGAAATTCAGATACAAACCGTGGAGCGCCACTGTTTAAAAAAACAGGCGGAGTGGATACAGGTGACCACGAAGGTTGTTCAGCAGGTGTTGAAGCTGCTGGCCGCATTGGGATCTGCAAAGGGGCCTGCGTTTCCGTTGGTATAGCTGGAGGGATAACGGTTGACGCTGTACGGTCAAGTTCCTTCTGATAACGCACAAGTTCTACCGTTGCCCGGACAATTTCCTGTCGGGCTGAATCCATCATAGCCGTACCTGACCCCTTATCTATTGTAACCTTGACACGTTCTAACGTGTCCCACATAACAATCAGAGACTGAGTATTACGTTCGCAGTATGAAGACATCCGCTCCAGTGCCTTGATTGATGAGCGTAAATTAGCCATGTATTTACTCCTTTCATTAAAACTATATGGGGCTGTCGCGACAGCTCCTACCTCTTCTTTGCCTTCGCCTTCTTAGCTTCCTCTTTATCATGCTCCAGCTTCAACTCCATTGCTGCTATCACATAAGCCTTTTCATACCGGCTCAATGACAAAAATTCATGAGGCCATTTATGAAGCTTATGGAGGCAATAATAAGCAATGTTTGCTTCCATATCGCCTCCATTGATTAGTTTTTTGCTTCTTCCGCCAGATCGTTCATATCAATATCGAATCCGTTGACCTCCTGAACCTTCGCCAGATAGTCATTGTACTCACCCGGATTCAGCATTTTCTTTAAAAGAGTATCACTTCCCATCACATGATAGGAATCCTGAAGTTCTTTATTAGTAAGATCCGGATACACGGTACAGGCCGCCGCCAGCTTTCCAACGTAAAGGCTGTAATCTGTTTCCGGAACAAACATTCCTTTTTTTCCCTGAACTGGCACCCTTTTTGTACAAGCCTTTTTTAACACTTCATCTTCTTCAGAAGAAATGCCTCTGATTTCCCATTTCACAGGTTTTTTATCCGCCCCCACGAAACGATTTGATACGATACACTTAACATTCTCCACCTTAATGGCATTCTGTGCCAAAAAACAGCTTAATTCACCCATATTCTTTTAACCTCTCTTCCTTTTCTACATTCCCGAAAAACCGCCAAACATCTCCGGCATCTCAAAATCTTCAAATGTAAAGTCCGCTTCTTCGTCCAAATACTCTGCGTCTGCATCAAACTTTGTCAGAATCCCTCCGTCAAGATTGCAGTCTTTCAAAATAACCGTCTGCCGTCCTGCTCCGGATGTCGGATCCTCATTAGTCACCTGGATATCGAAATAAATATCCTCTCCAGTTTCTTTATAGCGGTACAGAAGCTGACGGAAGATACTGGTATTATAATGAAATGTTGCAGACCCGGTCCCTTTCCATCCGGTTGTTTTATTCCCTTTCCCTGTCTTACCCAGAATCGGGATTTCGGACTTCGTCTTCTCTATCTTGGCCTCCAGATTAATGGCCTGCATAAAATTGTACCGTTTTCCTTCAATTGTAACAAAACACTCTGCAAGTGACGCACTGACCGCATCCTTTGCATTCATCATCGAATTATTTAACATATCCCATCATTCCTTCCTACTGTACTACTACAGTCATATATAACTGGCTCATAGAATTAATTGGTTCCACCGGGAAGTTCACAACCACCGATCGTTTCGTCTGTCCCTTTTCCACCTGGATATCATCGGACTTCACCGCTTCTATAGCACGCCTTCCTGCCATCTGCTTCACATACGTTACAATATCATTCCAGAGACTCACCCGACCGGCTTCATCATTGGGAATCTTCCCCAGATACCGATTATTAAAGATTGCTGCGATATCATTTCCGATCTGATCCAGCACACGGATTGTCTGGTTACTGGAAAAATCATTTCCTTTCTCCGCCGTGTAAGATGTCAATGTGTTAATATCCCGCAAAACGCGGACCTCATCCCCTACTTTATGGAATAACAGTTTTCCAGCTGTAATCCCTTCGGAAAGCTGCGCCTGGGTATATTCTGTCTTTACCGTATACTCCCCGTTATACACCTTGTTTTCAATAGTCTCATTTACAGCACAGGCAGCTTCCGCCCCTGCAGTCCAATAAATCAGTCCGCCCGGATCTTCTTCCGTCTGATTCTCCACAGATATAATCCCTTCATAATCCGCCTGAGAATACTGGTGCATAACTGTCTGGAACTTAATGCCGTTCTCTTCTCTCATACGCTTCGTAAATGCCGCAAACAGCTCCTTCACCTGCTCCCCCGGGGCCGGGCAGCACAGGATCTGGAACGATCGGCTCTCCATCTTTTCCAGGAAACCTGTATAGTCCTGTTCTGTCACGTCTGTGCCATTCGTTCCCCCAGTCAGTGATGTACCCGCAGTTTCTGAAAGTGCTGCATCCGCCTTAAACGTTACATATTCATTATCCTTCAAATCAGCTGCGCTGATAACCGTCTGCTTATCCATCTCCTTACCAAAAAGCAGAGTCTTCACATCATACTGATTCTCATTATCCACATGTTTGGAAATAACGGTCATGAGACTATTTCCCAGAATACCGCTGTACCTTGCAGTACTGTAATTATTCGAAGCTTTCTCTCCTCCGTTTATTCTGCAAAAAATTCCCTTTGTCATGTTCCTGAACAGTTCGCGGACCGGCATCATAGCTGGATCTCCATAAGAATAACCGAAGATATCTCTGCTGTTTTTCTGAAACTCTTCTGCCGTCACCTCAAACACTTCGTTTACCGGCCCCCAGTTGAGAATCATGGGAACCGCCGCCGTTCCTCTTATTCCAATTACAGGCGATGCAGCGCCTGCGTTAACAAAGTTTATATAAGTTCCTGGAAGAACCTTATCCTGTGCTAAAAAACTACCTCCACCTAACATCTCTTCACCTTTCCTTTCATAAATCCGTTTATAGTTTCTTCTGCTCTGTTTTTCATCTGATTTCAATTCCTTCCATTGCTTCTTCCTCACTTTTTTCTCTGATGCCAAATGTGCTAAATTGTAAAGAAAAAGAGAGAAACCTGCCGCCGTTTGCTTCTTCAATGCGGCCATTTTTTCCAGTTCCGTTTAGCCTGAAGCCATGATCCAGAGTAATGATCCACCTCTGTTCCATCAGGATGTCAAGAACCCGGTATATCTCCCTGGACGGCTGTTCGCTTCCTCCAGGAAAATACCTGATATATAGAAAACTGCTTCGATAACCCCCCGCTAACGTCGTATTTTTTTCAGACGTTTCTAAGAAACCCGTGTAAAAACAGGGGGATGAAAGCTCCTGAGCAGCCGCTTCCGTATAAATGTAATACCCCTGTTCCGGCGGAAACAGAATTGAAAGTTGTTCTGCCACCTTATCCACAATTTCGTTGTACATGAAATCTCCCTCCACATTTTACTACAGCCTTTCCCGCCTGTTCCGGTAGCTTTCCAGCCATTCCAGATGCTCCCGCTGTCTCGCTTCCCAGTCTATCTCATAGAGCGCCGCACGTTCTGTTGAGCTCGTCCATGTGGTTTGAAAACGTGCAGATCCATTACCGGAAAGTGCCATACCGTAGATTTCCAAAAAGGGCAGCAGTCTGGCAGCATATTGTGGCTTGCCAAGCTCCTGTAAAGCCTTTCTTTCTATACGGCTGACAGCTTCTCTGGTTATGCCGTAATCAGCTCCTATAGACTCAAGGGAACGCCGCCCCTGATATCTTTTTCGAATCACTTCCGGCTGACTGCCGTCTAAGCGGTCTACACATCCCCATAGAACAGTGCTGATCTGTTCACGTTCCAGCCGGTCCAAAACGTCGTTTTCTAAATCGGCAGGGTCTGCCACAGCTTCGGCTATGGTAGTACCGTCCTCTTCCAGACCATGGATCGGGCTGTCTAAACTCCCCAGTTTTATCAAACATGCATTTTTCTTTATATCTTCCACCTGGTCTGTGTTTAAACCCAAATAAGCGGCTGTCTCCCATTCTAACGGGTTTCTGCCCTCTCGTTCAGCAAAATCAGTGCAGAATTTTTCATACTGCCGGACCTTTTCCTGACAATTCACCGGCAGCCTGAGACAGCTTCCGTTCGTCTGAAGATACCGTTTCATATACAGACGAATCCAATACTCCGCGTAGGTAAGGAATTTCACCTTCTGATCCGGATCGTAACCTGCAATAGCCGGATAGAGAGCTAAATACCCCTCCTGCTCTAAATCATCAACCTCACCGCTGCCACGATACTTCCAGGCCATAGCGTGAATAAAGCTGCGTACCTGGCTGTAAAGCGTTTCCATATTGTCATCTGCATTCTCTCCGGCCTTGATTCTAATTACAAGCTGTTCATTGGTCATGATACTGTTCCTCCCTATTTCATAATCATTCAGCCCCCTTCCATATGCAGCGCCCTGCCCGTTACCCAGTACAGCGTCGCACTAGTATAATCATCCAACAGAACATCTGTTCTCAGATCTCCCAGTTCATACTATAGCATTTCTGTTTGGGACATGCGGGACATTGGGGACAAACCTTAATTACTATCCATAAATCTCTGAAACTCTTTTTTTACACTCTCTGCTGTAGCGTTTCGCCCGATCCGGACGGCCACCTCTCTCCATGTCATCTCTTTAAATATTTTGTATCTGACGATCCGCTGCATACGCGAAGGTATCTTATTCATCCAGGCTTCCACTTCAATCATAGTTCTCACTGCCCCTGCCTTACGTTCTTCTAAAATCTTTTCTTCTGTGTCCAGATTCACTAAATTCTGCAGTGGTTCCTTTACCAAATCTGAAATAACAGACTCCCGGCGTCTCCTGGCCTTTTGTATCTCCTCTTCCGTTTCTCTTAAAAGTTCGCAGGCATCCACATAATCAATTAACATATTCTTATTCAATATTTTCCTCCTTCCAGTTAAAGCACTTTTGTCTTCAGGTCTCTCTACTTCTCACTATTAAACGCTTTTTCTTTCTCCCTGATTAATTTTCATTATGCTTGACAGATATATCTTACAGGTGTATATTAATTTTATCGAACGTATGTTCTGTTTTTTATAAGAATTTTGCTATCATTCTTATTTTTTTTAAATAATAACGCAATTTTATTACATTTCCCGTTAACGGTATGTTTATTTAGACTATATATCCGTTAACGGAAAATGTCAATACTTTTCCTTTGTATTTTTACCGTTAACTATAGAGTTCTGTTTGACTTTCTCACTTTATGGCGGTAAGATATTTTTATAAGGAGGTATTATTAAGATGGGGCTCGAAAAAATTGCGGAATATAAGAAAAAACTTAATATGACAACATTTGAACTTTCTTACCGTTCTGGTGTACCTTTAGGCACTTTAAATAAAATACTAAGTGGTGCAACGAAGGACCCAAAACTGGAGACATTAAAAGCCATTGCCAGGGTACTTGGATTATCTCTGGATGACTTTGATGATACTAACAAATCAGACAAATTAAACATCGACATAAACGCAGTTCCAACTTATGATGATGTTATTACTGTCTACACCCGCAGCCGGAAAAATTTATCTCAGGAAGAAAAGATGAGACTCGCTCGAATAATACTATCATCAGACGAAGACGGGGAGTAATAATGGATTATGTAAAACTGTATGAAATTATCTTTAAAATCTATACAGATTGCGGAGTTACCGCTTTTCCTATTGATTGTTTTGATATTGTCCGCAGACGCGGCTACCAAATTAAAAAGTATTCTGAACTTGCTCAAAAAAAACGAGAAGCCTGCTTATGTTTAAGCCCCGACTCCTGTATTGTAAAAGATACCTTATATTATCAGGACCAGAACACAGCTGAGCGTATCCGTTTTTCTATCATGCATGAGTTGGGACACGTTTTTCTTCAAACATCGGTTGAGGAGATGGCGGATACCTTCTCAAGCCATATCCTGGCGCCACGTATTGCGATCCATAAAAGCAGATGTCATACTGCCCAACAGATTCATGACACTTTTGCTCTTTCTTATACCGCTTCTAACAAAGCATTACTAGATTATAAAGTGTGGTATGAGAATATTGCCCATACCACACGTATGCCATCGCCCCCCGAAAAACAGTTGGAATTATTGCTCTTTTCCGAAAAAAACAATACACCGGCAGCCGAAGATCCCTTTACCGACGATAATATAATTTATACACCTGATCCCATAACAATATATCAGGATATTCAGCGTGCTTTAATGGCGGGTTTACCTTTGACGGAAGAATATAAACGTTTGTTAAATCAGTATCGCAATATGAAGTAGTTATAACCCCTTGAACTGATTTTCCAATTACAGCCATAGAATCACAGTATCCCCTCTTTAATCTCAAACATATCGGCGAGCAGCAGCCAGTTTGCCCGGAAATAGTTCATGATCTGCCAGTAGCCGGCGCCTGATAAGTCCAATTCTTTTATCAGATCAAATTTGGCCTTCAGGCTTCGAACGTCTTCAAACCATACCTCATGCTGAACGCCAGACTGCCAGTACCGGAAATACGGCGTCATTGCCGTCTCATCAAACTGGATGGGAACGCCGTGATCGATGGCGATTCCGATAGCCTGAAGGTTATTGATTGTCTCCGCCTTTGTCACCCCCTGCTCGTAGGGAAGCGGCCAGTCATAGCCGTAGTTGGGGATTCCCAGACTGATCTTTTCCGCCGGTATTTCCGTCAGGGCGTACTCTGCCACGCGTCTGACCATATTGATCGGAGCCACGGCCATGGGCGGGCCATATGTGTATCCCCATTCATACGTCATCAGCAGAACCCGGTTGGCCGCCTCTCCGAGCAGGCGGTAATCGATTCCTTCGTAGAGCAGCCCTCTCTGGTCTCTGGCCGTCTTGGGAGCCAGTGCAACGCTCACCTGATAGCCGAACAGATTCATCACCTGTCTCACCAGCTTTACAAATTCTGCATATTTTACCCGGTCCTCCGCCAGCACGTATTCAAAATCTATATCAACTCCGCCGTAGCCTTTCTGCGTCATCGTACGCCCCAGCTCCCAGATAAGATTTTTCTGAACATCGGGGTTATTTACCAGTGCTGTCACAAGATTATTGTTGAATTTTCCGTCCTCACCCAGAGGCGTCAGCGTCAGGACGGGCCGCACGCCGTTTGCCGACGCCACATTTACCATCCAGCTGTCGTCAGCCATGGGCGGAATCAGGTCCCCATCCGTCGTAAATCCATAGGAGAAGACAGATAGATCCGTCAGATAAGGAAGCGTCCAGTCCAAAGTATCCGGGTTAATAAATGGATACGCGTAGCCGTTTACGTGCAGAGGGCTCTTCATTTTTCCGTTTCTTTCATTATCTAGTAAAAGCGCCTGACCCACGGCCAGGCGATATGGATATGCAATCTGATTGTCCCACAGAAGCGTACTCACGGGAATTCCGGCTTCTGCGGCTATGGAATCTACATTATCTCCGCTTTTTACAACATATATCTGCATGTCAGCATCCTTTTATCTGTATTACTACAATATATGCCGCAGAGAGGAAACACGTTATCCTGTGATCCCGTTGTTTTTATTTAACAAAAAAGCTGCCGTTCCACAGACGATCCCCCGTCCGCTTTTACAGCAGCTTTCAAGCTATATACATTACTTTTTATATTTGTTACTTATGCCATTTCGTTCTATAAACACTTCCCTCTGCCGAGCTCCGATAGGCTGCCCGTATAATCTGAAGCGTATGCTCGGAATCCTCCAGTGTCGACAACGGTTTTCCCATACCATCCAGGCAGTCCAGAAATGCCTGCGCCTGATTAACAAATGTCTGGTCGTACGGCTCTGCGTCACAGAGTCTTTCCCCATTTACATAGAGTGCATCCGTCAAGTGCATCTCCCCATCGGTCCCCAGAATTCGTATCCCGTTTAACTGGTCTGCCGCTTCAGATGCCCAGCTCTCCGTGATGACGCAGAGCGAGCCATCCGTCATCTGCATATTGAGCTGAGCGGTATCTTCGCCATCCAGATCCAGCAAACGCAGATTAGCCGTAAACGCCTGAAGCCGCGCCGGCACGCCCAGAAGATACAGCATCTGGTAAATCAGGTGGTGTCCGCTGTCGATTAACGCACCTCCGCAGGACAGCTCCTTCTGCCTTCTCCAGTTCTCTGTTCCCGAGGTATCCAGAAGCTGCGCCGAGAAGAAAGAGGATTGGAGTATTGTTCCCAACGCCTTCTCGTCAAGCAGCTTTTTCATCTGCGATAGGGGCCTCCGGTACATAAAATTATGTCCTGGAAAAAGCATGACCCGGTTCTGTTCGATGGCTCGCCTGACTCGTTGATACTGTTCAGTCTCCCCTACCACGGGCTTTTCCACCAGCATGGAGACCCCGGCGGCGGCGGCTATTAATATTTCCTGATAGTGGCAGGCAGTCACGCTGCAGAGAACCACCGCATCCAGTTCTCCCTTTTCCAGCATTTCATCCATACTGGCAAACGGTATAATCTGGTGTTCCTCACAGATGGCATGCAGTTTTTCCATATTGGAATAGGTACACATGCCCACAATCTCCGCTTTCTTCTGCGCCTTGAACGCAGCCAAATGTTTCATCGCAATAAACCCGGTACCTACGATCCCTATTCGTTTTCCCATCTATGGTTACTCTCCTGTATCTAATATTAACAGCACTCCGTCATATCCGGGGACCTCCAGGCTCCACTCCTTCCCTGTCCGTCCCCTGGCAAAGAGAGGTCTGCTCTCCGGTGTCTGGTTTACAGCTGCCATAACCGGTCCGTTCTCCGTCTGGAGCAGTCTGACGATCAGCTCCGGTGCCTCCAGTACGGAAAACAGAGAATAGCCTTCCGCTTTGAACTGCTTTTGTATAAATTCAGCCGCTGCGCGGCTCCCCGCATCCTTTACTGCTGCCCCTGGAAATGTTCCGGTCCACCGAATTTCCCCTTTTCCATATTCCACCTCAGCCACAGCAGGAGTTCTGTCTTCAAACCAGCCGGTCACTTTCCCCCTGGCTGCCTTCATCGTCTGCCTGTAATACAGGCCTTCACACAGGACAGCGCCCTCTTTATCCATCACCGGAATCTCTCCATCTCCAGCGTCCAGAGATATCTCCTCCGCCCCAAAAGCGGCTTCCAGCATAGGACACGGAGAGTTTGAGCCACCCACAGATATTTCCCCCATCTCAGAATAGAGGCCTGCGGCCGCCTCCAGAACCACCCGGCCGCCCATTCCGGCAAACTTAAGTATTCTGCTCTGCTCTTCGTCAGACAGGGAAAGCGCCATGGGAACATACAGAACCCGCAGGCCCTCTTCCCACGCGGATTCCATATAGTCGCCATGGACAAATCTCACAGGTATTCCCCCTTCGGCGCAGGACTTAAAGACACCATAGATACTGTGTGCATATTTCTCTTCCTGGGCGCCTGCTGCAAAGAGCAGTAAGTCCGCATTTCTGGAGAGGTAGATGCCGTTTATGGCAGGAACCGGCCTGCTTCGGTCCAGCTCATACGCTTCGAAGAGTTTGGCGCAGCGGCCCGCTTCCAGACTTCTCTCCGTGTTTTCTCCGTTAAAGCCTGTCAGGCCAAATCCGGGAGATTCCATTCCCGCAGGCTCCGGAGCGTACTGCCAGTACACTACGCCTTTCCCCCCAGCCGCGATAGTATTCCAGTTCCAGATACGGATATCCTCTCTCTTCGGAACCTTATGAGCCAGAAATCCCGGTACGCCGGCCCCGCCCTGAAGCTCTGCCTGGTAGAAATCCTTTTCCCGGGAGGCCGCGCAAATCATTTCTGACTGAAGCAGATGAGAAAGATCGTAGTCTCGCTTCGTCTCTCCCATCAGCCACTTCGGAAAGCTGGACAGCCCGAACACGTCCACCTCGCGGGCGAGCAGGAATTCATCGGACAGTTCTATCCCCAGCGCGCCGTTACTGGAAGCCCCCATATAATCCGCGCTGGCACTGTGGGTCTGAATCAGCTTGCCTGGTGCGCCGCGTCTCGCCGCTTCCACACGCCGTTTCAGCCATTCGGCCAGATTGTATAACCAGAACCGCCTCCAGTCCATCATATCCGTATATGTTCCGAACCGCGGCGGAGGAACAATCTCCTCCCAGTCGGAATACCGACGAAACCATGCCTCATTTAGACGCTCCAGCGATCCATACCTGACCTTCAGCCAGTCCCGGAACGCCCGTTTCGACGCTCTGCAGGCACAGAGAAGCTCACTCTTATAATCGAACATCGGCTCCAGGTGCGGTTCATTCCACACATCAAGGATGATCACACTGCTGTTGTCACGGTAATGCTCCGCAGTACGGAAGATGAAATTACACACCAGATCCGAAACTTCCGGATTATCCATACAGAGTCCCGGCCATCCCCCTGTCGGAAGGTTCGCAGGGCCGCCCATGGTAATTTTCTTTCCTTCCACAGTCTCGTACAGACAGTCCGGGTGTGCCTCATACAGCCAGTACGGCGCCCCTTCCGGTATCGTATTAATAATCACCTTCAGACCGTTCTTTCCGGCAAGCTCTGTCAGCCTGTCCAGATCATCAAACACAAAATGATCCGGTTTCCGCTCAATATCGTTCCATACCGCCCAAAGCTTTACCACATGAAATCCCAGCTGCTTCATATTTAAAAAATCGCGCTCCCAACACGTCCGGTCCGGGAATGGCGGCCTGTAATACTGCGCTCCAAAATACACGTCCTATACCTCCATCGTTCATTCTTTCTTTGTTGTAATATCAGATATTTTATATTTATCCCTTGACCGCACCGGCTGTCAGCCCGCTGACGAGATACTTCTGAAGGAAGAAGCCCGCGATAATAATCGGTACCATGACAATGGTAGCCGCCGCGCTGGACTGTCCCCAGTCTACCGAAATCGCCCCTACGAACCTGGATACACCGACCGTAAGCGTATACGTGTGGAGATTTGTGTACTGCATGGAAAACAGCAGTTCGTTCCAGGAATACTGCATGACCAGTAAAAGTGCGGATCCGATCGCCGGTGAGAGAAGCGGAAATACAATCTTCCAGAATACCTGCATTCTCGTACAGCCGTCCAGCTTTCCCGCCTCAAATAAGTCTCCCGGAATATCCCGGATAAATCCGAGCACCAGCCAGGCCACAAACGGCGCGTTTACCGACACATGGGCCAGTATGGGCCCTACATAAGTCCCCAGAAGATGCACTTTGTCCAGAATAATATAGAGAGGAATCATTATGGTGATCGTCGGCACCAGCTTGGAAAACAGCAGAAACGTGGAAATGCGGTTCCCCCAGTTGGATTTCATGATTGCCAGCCCATATGCCGCGAGGCTTCCCAGCACAATACTGATAACCGTTGTCGACATGGCAATGATAAACGAGTTGCCAAAATACGACAGGAAGTTCCCCTGCTTAAGGATCTTCACATAATGCTGAAGGGTCAGGGGAAAGAAAAACTGCGGCGGCATTTTCCTGATCAACAGCGTTGGCTTAAAGGAATTGCTCACTATCATATAGATCGGGAAGACTACCGTAAGCACCACAAGCAGGCCAAACAGTACTTTTCCGCATACAATCGCTGATTTTTTCATTACTGCTGTCCCTCCTTATGCGCTTTTGCATTATACCGGATAAAGATAATGCCAAATACCAGAAAAGAAAGAATCATGCTGGCATTGGATATCGTCATCGCGTATCCCATATCAAAGGTATCAAACCCAATCTTATACGCATAGAGGCTGAGCGACATGGTGGAGTTATTCGGACCGCCGCCGGTCAATGCATAGATGATATCAAACACCTTGATGGCATCCACTCCGTTAAACAGGAGAATGACCATATAAACCGGAATCAGGCCCGGAAGGGATATATGAAAAAATTTTTGAATAAATCCGGCTCCGTCCATTTCCGCCGCCTCATAATACTCACCCGGTATGCTGAGCAGACCGGCGCTGAGCACCACGATAACAAAGGGAATGACCTGCCAGCAGTGCGCAATAACCGCGCAAAGCATGGCTGTGGATGTTCCCGCAAGACCCGGGAACTGTTTGGAAGTGATTCCAAACAGCCCCAGAACCCAGTAGATGAGTCCGCCGTTGATATTAAACATGTATTTCCAGATCAGACCGATGATAATGGGCGAGACCAGGAGCGGCATGGTGCAGATGGGACGGAGAATACTCTTTAACCGGCCCGTAAGGCTCTGAAGCCACACTGCGATCACCGTACCGAGTATTAAATCCCCGGCAATGGCGGCGGCTGTGAAATACAGCGTATTCCCGACCGCTTTTAAGAAAACCTTGTCTTTAAACAGCCTGACATAATTGCTGATGCTTATGAAATCCTCTTTGAGATCAATACTGCCCATATGATAGTTGTAAAAACTCATGAACACGCCGTACAAAAGAGGAATGAACATCACCACAAACACCACCAGAATACTGGGCAGAAGAAGGAGGACGGGCAGTAAATCCCCTTGTTCCAGTATATTTCTTCTCCGTTTCATTGTTACTTTACCTCCCATCCCCTTTATCACTACCTGCCAAACTGATAATCTTTGCAGGACTCGTTATAAGACTTGATTAACGCAGCCGAATCGGTGTCCGGATCAGTGGCAATCTCTGATAAGACTGCCTGTAAGCCGGTCAGCATGGTGGAGGAATCTCCTGCCGTAGGCAGAATCCTCGCGTGTGCAAGGGCCTCTGTGACTGCAGGCAGATACGGAATTTTTTCCAGTACTTCCTGGTCTTCGGCCAGCTCCGGCAGCGCGGAGATTGATCCGTTTGCCAGAGACGCTGACTTTTCCTGTTCCGGGCTCGTCAGCCATACGGCCGCCTGGAATGCTTCATCCGGATTTTCACTGTTTGCCGCTACAGACCATCCCCAGAAATTGGCGGTTCCCACATAATCCTTGTCTCCGACTCCGGGCATACCGGCGAATTTTACGGTTTCAGCTACTGCCGACTGCTCCGGATCTAAGTATGCAGAGCAGTTGCCGGACAGGCTGATGCTGATAGGAGCCACGCCATCCTTCATTGCCTGCCCCACGTCGTCCACGTGCCACGTCGAAGCTCCGTCCATAGCATACTTACAGAGTTCCTGCCAGATGGTAATCGCCTGTGCTGCCTCATCACTTCCCAGGTCAGCCTTGCCATCCTTTATAAACTCTCCGCCGCAGGAGTAGAGAATCGCACCGAATAAATCGACTGCCGCCTGCCCCTGCATGGCCGGGATTGCAATTCCGGTTCCCTCATTTTCCTTAAACCATTTGGCGCATGCAATCAGCTCGTCAAAGGTCTTCGGAACCTCTCCGCCGTACCGCTGCATGGCAGTCTCGTCATATGCCAGGATGGACGTCTGCGTAAATGTCGGAAGCGACATGATTTTTCCATCTACTGTCATAGTGTCCAGGAGGCTCTGGTTATACATGCTTAAATCCACATTATATTTTTCAATGTAGTCATTTAAAGGAAGAAGCCAGCCATTCGATGCGTAATCCGGGCACCATACTTCTGCTACATAGATCAGATCGTAGTCTCCCCCTCCGCTCTTCTGCATACTAAGCGTTTCCTTTTCCTTTAACTTATCGTACGCCACATCGTCAATCACAATCTCAGAAGCCGTATACCCCTTTACAAGCTCCTTCTGATCATCAGACTGTCCTCCGGACCATCTGGTCGCTACCAGCTCCACATTGGAGGCGGCCTGCGTCGTCTCCTTTCCACTCTGAACGGACTCTGCCTGTTCCTGAGCCTGTTCCTGCGTTGCAGTTGTCTCTCTGTTTTCCATCTTGCCTCCACAGGCCGTAAGACTCAATCCCAGCACCACTGCCATCCCCAAACTCAATACCTTCTTCATATCTGTTGCTCCCTTCCTCGCACATTTTGTGCTATTTGTTTTTAAAATAATTGATAAACGCAGGCAGCCCCAAGCCTTTCAGTGCGGCCAGCCATGCCTTTTTCTCATCTTCTGTCGCGTCAGGCTGTTTACCCAGCCCCTGTACAACGGCGGCCTGTACCGCCTTGGAGGCTCCCATGCCGTGATACGGCATGATTTCAAATGCCTCAATTCCCGGCTGACGGCGGTAGAGCTTCGCCAATTCGCCGAAAAAGGTCTCCGTATCATTTATCCCCGGGATCAGCGGAACCCGGATTACCACATGACACTCCTTTTCAAGAAGAATATCCAGATTTCGGTATATTTCCTCCGCCCTGACACCGGTTAAGTTTGGATACGCCGCCCTCTCCCCTTTCAGATCAAACAGGAATAAGTCCGTGAGAGGAATGACCGTATTTAACGGTTCAGCGGCACAGAAGCCTGATGTCTCCAGGCACGTATGAATGCCCTCATCCCTGGCCGCCTGCAACAGTTCCCTCAGAAAATACGGCTGGAATAACGGTTCCCCTCCGGAAATGGTGATTCCGCCAGGTCCCGGTTTCTCATAAAACGTCCTGTCCTTCTTTACTTCGGCGATTACCTCTTCCGCGGTCACAGTTCTGCCGATTTTCTCCAGCGCCCCATAACAGCAGACCTCCGTACATGCGCCGCATCTGGTGCATGCCTCTCGCTCAAACCGATGCATTCCTGTTACAATCCGGTGCGCCTTCTGAGGACAGACCTCCGCGCACGCGCCGCATCCCGAGCATTTGCTTTCATTGTACGAGATGGTATCCCTTTTCTCGTAGGATTCCGGGTTATGACACCAGATACAGCGAAGCGGGCAGCCCTTTAAAAACACAGTGGTACGAATTCCAGGACCGTCATCCAGGCAGAAATGCTGCAAATCAAATATTTTCCCCATTTTTTTCTCAATAGCTGGCCCGTTCATAGATCTCCTTCTGAACATCCTTTTCCAGCATGACGAATCTGGCCGAAAAACCGCCGACCCTCACGATCAGATCGCCGTACTCCTCGGGGCGTTCCATCGCATTTTTCAAATCATCCTTTCCTATTACGGTAATCATCGCCTGGCATCCGCCTCTGTCAAAGTAATCTTTCATGGCGGCAATCACCTTATCCTCTGATCGCTCCAACAGCTCCTTCGTAAAGCGGAAATTCTGTACCATCCCGGCGTGATTTATGTGAGAAGGCTTCAGCAGGCTGTTAATCATGGAGGTCAATCCCTTCGTCTCTACCACCGATTCCGGGTTATTGGCGTTGGCTGTCGCGCACCCGGACTTTCTGCCGTTTGGTGTAGCTCCCACCCATCTCGCCAGCGTAGTATTCTGTGCATTATTTATGTAAACTGGCAAGTAACTCTTTAATCCGACCCGGTCTGCCTGAGCCTTTGCCGTCTCATTAAAGAAGTCCTGCAATTCTACGAAAAATGCATCCGCTTCCTCATGATCCACGCCGTATTTCGGAGCTTCCAGCATCATTTTTCTGGCAGCCGGATAGTCAGAAAAGTTATCGGCAAGCGCCTCCATCATCTCTTCTGCTGTCATCCGTTTTTCATCGAAGATCAGTTTTTTAACCGCACACAGACTGTCTGCCGCATCGACCGCGCCATAGAACTCCAGCGTTCCCGCCAGGTACTCGCAGCCTCCCTCAAAAAGGGCTTTTCCCTTTTGGATACAGCCGTCATAAAGAACGGATGCCATCAGAAATGGGTGCCTGGCGCCGGTAATCTCATATTCATACGCCTCAAACTCTGCCTGAGCCTCTATATAATATTTCGCATGTTCCTGATAGTAACGGTAAAACTCCTCGAAACTCCCGCATTCGGAAAGCTTCGGCGTCCTGGGACCGATTGTCCAGCCCCCCACCGGGTCCCAGCCTCCGTTTACGGCCAGTTCCATGATTTTTGCAGCGTTGAGAGATCCGCTCGGCGTTGCCACACTGTAGTGCTCAAACTCATATTCTCCGCATCCAAGCATGATATAGTGTTCGGCCATCTCCCTCGACACACCGTACGTACTCATAACTCCCGGCACGATCACGTCGTCATTATAGAGAAGCGGGTATGTTCTTCCCTCCTCAATACAGCGAATCGCGGCCTTCATCACCGATTCGGGCGTGTCTTTATGAAACCGGAGTGTGAACTGCGGAAGAACCTCTTTTACGGTCCTGCACGCCTCAATAGCCAGCAGGCTGTAACGGTCCCCCGTCTCCGGATTGCGCCGGCCATATCCGCCTACGATTACGCGGCCGTCTGTCTCACAATCCAGATGGTCAACCAGCTGAAAGAAGTTTTGGGTAATCTTAAGTGCTTCCTCCTCGGTCAGAATCCCATTGTCTATGTCATGGCAGTAAAGGTCACCAAAGAACACATCACATCTTCCAATATCAATGATAGGCGTAATAAGGCAGTACATCCATACCAGCTGGACCGCCTCCAGATAGGACTCCGGCTTCCTTCGCTGATTCTGGAAGAGCGCCTCCTTAAGCTTCAGTAACTCTTCTTTCCGTTTTCCCTCTGCTTTTTCGGCCATTTCACCGGCCTGCTCCTCGTAGTAATTAAGCATCTCTTTCAGGAGATCAAACATCTCGATAGAAGCCGCCAGAAACTGAATCTGTTCTTCCTCCAGCCCGCTCCTCTCCATTGATGCCGACAGTTCCTCCACCATCCCCGGAATTCCCTTAAGCACCAGCTTGTCAAAATCCAGGTAACAGCCCGCCATTCGGAGAATTGGGCAGGCCGGCATGGGAAGCTTATCCCACTGGTCAGATATCAGAGCCTTTTTTAAGTGTTCCGGCATGTGCTCCATCACATAGCGGTCCGTGTTTTCCTTTTTCCAGAATACCAGCATATCATTTAAGTCTTCACGATATTTCAGGCTTCCGGCTCCGTTCTCCAGCTCCTTTACCACCTCGTCCTCGTGGATATAGAATCCGAAGCCCCCGGTCTGATGCTGGATTCCGAATCCTACCGGTCCGAATTCATGGCGCCCCGCCAGAACATCCTGCTCCTCAATCGGGTGGAGGATGGCTGGATACATGGCCTTCATACACTCTGCTTCAATCTTGTATTTATTCCCCCGCCACTGCTTCAGGATCCTTCGGTACGCCTTCGTAAATGCAATTTCCACTTCCAGATTTGTTCTGGGGCTGGCCACCTTAAAATGATTCATAACTGCCTCCTTCATTGTAATAAATTATCCATTTTCTTCCATCTCTTGCTTTTTGAGCGCACTTGACAGACCGTGTATTTCCCTCCGGTATTCTTAGAAAGAAACGCACTTTTTATAGACATTTTATTTATTTCCCTTGTTTTCAAGTAATTTTGATAGCATAAATGTACCATAAAAAAAGGGCGCTGTCTTGTCTTGCCTTTCCCTATTTATTGTGCTATATTGACATATATAGAAACCATAAGAATGACCTCCCCATGACAGAATAAAGAGTGCGCATCCTGCCCGGAGGGCTTTTTATGTAATAGGAGCAATTTCCTGTTACATAAAAAAAGCCCTGCGCATACCGCGAAGGCCTATATCTCATAATGATCTCTTATTATACTGTTTCCAACATCAGAAAACGCAGACTGGTAATCCAGAAGACACGAAAGGAGCCGAGAGATGAAAATTGAATTTTACAGAGAGCAGGACTGGCTCTTCTCAGGCGAAGACGGGATCTGCACAAAAATCGCATTTCAGGATGCCGACACCCGTTCCCATAACCATAATTATTATGAATTCTTCCTGGTAGGCGCGGGAAGCGCCACACATCACATCAATGACAAGAAAAAGATAGTAAACACCGGAGCCTTAGTCTTCATCCGCCCAAAGGACGTACACAGCTTCCAGAATCCGTCTTCCGATTTCTGTTTTTATAATCTGCTCGTTTCCAGAGGCACCATGGACTCGTGTTTTTCTTTTCTTGGTACCGGATGCAACGCGGACCAGCTGATGGAGAACGAGATGCCTCCCTTCCGCCAGCTTCTCCCTGCGGAATTAAACAACTTACTGCCCTCCTTCGAGCAGCTGGCCATTGCGCACGAACTCAACATCGTCCGGTTTAATACCCTTTTGAGGGCCGCCACCGTCAATCTCCTTACCAGCTATTTTCTTTCCTATAACTTAAAGCTGTCCCACGACATTCCGACGTGGCTGGGGCTTCTTGCGCTGGAGATGCAGAAACAGCAGAATTACCAGGAAGGCTTAAACGCCCTCTACCGCATCTCTCAGAAGAGTCCTGAATACCTGTGCCGGGTCTTTAAAAAGCATTTAAATAAGACGCCGACTGAATTTATCAATGACATCCGCATCGCCAATGCAAAACTTGCTCTTGAATATACCAACCGGTCCATTTTACAGATTTGTGAGGAGGTGGGGTTTGACAACACCAGCCACTTCTACCATCTGTTTAAAAAGGATACCGGGGTATCGCCCAAAGCATTCAGGGAGCTGTCCAGTGAAGTCAGTGTGTCCCAGGCTCCCTGACCGCCGCCAGGCATTATTTCCCGCTTTTTTTCTTATGCTTTGCCATAAATTCGTTTCCCGCCAGCCGGATCCCCATTTCCAGCCACATTTTCTTATCATCCGGAGTCAGGCAATCCCCGATCTCTCTCGGATCCATGTCGGCGAAATTAAAATCACAGGACTGTTCCGAACGCTCCATTAAATAATCGGCCGTAACGCCGAAGTAGTCGGCAATCCGGCAAAGCAGCTCCGATGAGATATCTGGAATCGGCTGTGATTCTATCTTACTGACGGTCTGCTGACTGACTCCCAGTAAATCTCCCAATAATGCCTGGGGAATTTTTTTCTGTCTCCTCAAACTATAGATTCTGTTTTTTCCCATTGTATCAATCCTTTTTCTTTTTATTGTAGCGGAAAGACTCCTGCTATATTACTTATATAATTTGTACTTTTCACTTTTTATAAATGTTTTGTCCCTGATTCTTCAGAAAAAAGTAATGTGAATTTTATCCTGCCCGTTGTATAATAATGGAAAAGGAGGTTTTGACATGCAGAGTATATTAGTTTGTGATGATGATAAACAGATTGTGGAAGCCATAGATATCTATTTGACCGGAGAAGGTTTTAATGTGATAAAAGCATATGACGGCTATGAAGCCCTGGATCTGCTGGAGAATAATCAGGTGGATTTAATGATCGTGGATGTGATGATGCCGGGTCTGGACGGAATCAGAACCACGTTAAAGGTTCGGGAGACCAGCAGCATTCCTATTATCATCCTGTCCGCAAAGTCAGAAGACACCGATAAGATTCTGGGACTCAACATCGGCGCGGATGACTACATTACAAAGCCGTTCAATCCCCTGGAACTGGTCGCAAGAGTCAAATCCCAGCTGCGCCGCTATACCCAGCTGGGCAATATGAACCAGCAGACTGCCGGTCAGGTATATAAATGCGGCGGTCTGGCAATTAATGATGATAACAAGGAAGTTACCGTTGATGGGGAACTCATCAAGCTGACTCCCATTGAATATAACATTCTGCTGCTCCTCGTTAAAAATGCCGGAAAGGTGTTCTCCATTGACGAGATCTATGAGCAGATCTGGAATGAAGAGGCCATCGGTGCGGATAATACTGTAGCCGTTCACATCCGCCATATCCGTGAGAAAATCGAGATCAATCCGCGGGAGCCCCGCTATTTAAAAGTAGTCTGGGGTGTCGGCTACAAGATTGAAAAGCAATAGGAGAGCATATGAAAAGAAAAAAGGAACATGCAGTCTTGCTGCACATTCTTTTTGTCATCCTGGTGGTGACGGGCATCAGCATCATGTACAACAATCCTCACTACGGAGAAGGCATCAGCTGGCTTACCAACGAGACGTATGAGGATACGCCGGAGTTTATCCGGCAGTTCAAGACGGACATTGACGATATTTTCAACTACATCAAATATAAAGAGGTATTTGAATCAAACGGAAAGCTGGCTTATGACAAGCCTGTCGTCCGTGTGACCACCGGTCCCGGGGAAGTAAGAGAATATACCGTTGATGAGATGGTGCGTATGGCCAAGTCCATGGGCTATTATCTGAATGAAAAGTTTAAGGTGGATGGCCGCTACACACCGGAAGAAGGTGAACAGGACATCCGGGTGGACTGGCGTTCCTACGATCCCGACCATCAGGATTCCGAGCCGGGAGAATCTTATACCACCATGGCCGAACTGGCAAAAGAAGTGCTGGCCCATGTAGGGAATTACTATGCGTTTCACTATAAGTTTATTCAGAATCCCAGCAACTTGAAATTCCGGGTATCTTTTAAGGGAGATTCGGAAGCTCCCAAGCTGTATAACAACACCGTGATCGATAATCCGGAGGAGTTAAAGGCGCTGGGCCGTTATATCTACGTAACCGGCGAATCCCTGTATGTCGATACCAATTTGAACACAACACTGAAGACCATATCGGCCCAGCTGGAGAAGTCCAACCCTTACAACAACAGCAATTACTATATGGTTGTGGCTGTAAATACGGCGTATCCCGTCCAGGATTCCTACTCTGAAGCGGCCAAATCCTATGACCATATGCGCCTGCTCTTTATCATCGGCCTTGTGTCCCTGATTATTGGAATTCTGGGATCCGCTGCAAGCCTGTATTTCATGGTGAGTATGACGGGCCATCAGAATTCCGAACACGACGCGGTTGTTCTGGGAAGAATCGACCGGATCGCCACGGAGACCTGCCTGATTCTGTTTGTTGCAGCCGCCATGTGCGCCCTGTTTCTGGGAGAACACGTCGGCTACAAGGTTATCCATTTATTCCTGTCGGAAGACCGCTGGTATTACGGGGAACTGGCTGCGCGCATGGTGATTCTCTATGCGGTCGGCATGGTCGCAGCATTCAGCATGATCCGCCGCTATAAGGCGGGAACGCTCTGGACGGGCAGTCTGACGAGCCGTATCTGCGTGAATATCAGTCTCTATATCAAAAACCACCGGTTTACGACCCGGCTGGCTTTAGGCTACAGCTGTTATTTTATTTTTAACTGTGTCATTATCGCGACCGGCGCGTTCGTCTATTTCACCTATGACAGCATGGAATCCCGGATTTTAACGGGCATTCTCGTCCTTGCGCTTCTCTGTATGGACTCATGGGTTTTCCATCAGCTGTATAAGAACGCCTGGGAGACGGACCAGATTAATGAAGCGCTGTTAAAGATCTCCCACGGAGACACCAAATACAAGATCAATGCAGAAGAGTTTGACGGAAAAGAGCGAGAACTGGCTGAGAACATCAACCATATCAGCCGGGGACTGGATACTGCGCTGCAGGAAAAGGTACGCAGTGAACGCCTGAAGGCGGACCTCATAACCAATGTCTCCCACGACATTAAGACGCCGCTTACGTCCATTATCAACTATGTAGATTTAATCAAACGGGAACACCTTCAGGACCCGAAGATTCAGGGTTATTTAGAGGTTCTGGAACAGAAGTCCCAGAGGCTTAAGACTCTGACCGAGGATCTTGTCGAAGCCTCCAAGGCCAGTTCCGGGAATTTAAAGATCGAGCTGACCAATATCGACTTTGTTGAGCTGATCTATCAGACTAACGGGGAATTTGAAGAAAAATTCCTGGTCCGCCATCTGGAACTGGTATCCAGCTTCCCCGAGGAAACCGTTATTATTCAGGCCGACGGCCGCCATCTGTGGCGTGTCCTGGAAAACCTTTATAACAATGCGTTCAAGTATGCGATGGAGCACAGCCGCGTATACGTTGATGTCATCGCAGGGGACAGTCAGGTACTCTTCACCATAAAGAATGTGTCAGAGAATCCTCTGAACATCAAGGGTGATGAACTGACGGAGCGTTTCGTCCGGGGTGACGTGGCTCGAACCACGGAAGGAAGCGGGCTGGGCCTGTCGATCGCCAAGAGCCTTACGGAGCTTCTGGGCGGGAAGTTTACCATCTACATCGATGGAGATTTATTTAAAGTGCAGCTGGCATTTCCCCGGCAGAATGGCAGGGGGAATTCATAATAAAGGAATTCATAATAAGGGAATCCACGATAAGGGAATTCGTAATAAAGGAATAAAAAACAGGAATATTCGCTGGCGTCCTATCGAAAGACGGCGCGCAAATATTCCTGTTTTTTCATTTTCCGGAGATCAGATGAACCCGGCTCCATTTTCCTGTCAGATACCGCATAAATGAGATGATATAGTTTGCCGCCCATCCCATGGGAACTGCGTACCATACCGCCTGTACTCCGATAATCGGGGCAAATACCGCCGCCACGATCACGCGGATCGCCAGATTCACAAGGTTGGCAATCGTGAACACCACCACATCTCCCGCGCCCCGCAGCAGACCGTCTGTCGTCGCCTTCAGGCCGATAAACACGAAGAAGAAGGAAATAAACCGCACATACGCCATACCGGTCTGGAAAGCGGTCTCAGCGCTTCCCTCGTTTAGGAACCCACGTATGAAGAGATCCCCCCACAGCTGCATGATTATGCAGATGACCACTGCAAAGAATCCGACCATGGCATAGCAGTAGCGATACCCCTGCTTCACCCGGTCCGGCCGCCCGGCTCCGATGTTCTGTGCAGTAAAGGTCGACATGGCATTGCCGATGGCAAGCATGGGTACGATGCAGATCGACTCGATCCTCGTACCCGCGGCAAATCCGGCCATGACCGCGGAACCGAAGACGTTCACCACCGACTGTACCAAAAGCATCCCGATATGGACGATCGACTGCTGAAGCGTGGAAGGGATCGCCACCCGCATCATATTGATCATCATCTTCATGTCGTAAAAATGAAACGTCTCCGTCACTTCATACGCCTTCAGGCGCTTCAGCAATATGGTGAAGGAGATCACCGCCGACAGCCCCTGAGCCATCAGCGTCGCCACCGCAACGCCTGCGACTCCCTGATGGAACCGGATTACGAAGAGCAGATCCAGCACAATATTCAGAAGCGACGAAAAGATCAGGAGATAGAGCGGCGTTCTGGAATCGCCCAGCGACTGGAATATAGCCGCCTGTACGTTGTACATGAACAGGAACGGAAGTCCCACAAAGTAAATGCTTAAATACACGGAGGCATCGGCAAATACGTTTTCCGGCGTATTCATCCACGCCAGGATCGGCTCGTTAAACAGAAATCCCAGCGTGCCGAGAAGTACGCTCAGCGTCAGGAAGTTGATCAGTGTCGTAGAGATCGCCGTCTTCATATTCCCCAGCTGCTTCGCGCCCAGGAACTGGGACACTACCACGGAGCTTCCAATGCCTCCGCCGATGGCGATGGCAATAAAGACATTGGTAATGGAATAGGAAGCGCCGACAGATGCCAGCGCCTCCTCACTTACGAACCGGCCTACAACGACCGAATCCATAATATTATAAAACTGTTGAAATAAATTGCCCAGAATCATCGGCAGAGCGAACAGAAGCAACGCGCTGCCCGGTGAATCGGTTATCATGTTTACTGCTTTTCTCTCTTTTTTCATACCCTTATTTTGAACCATTCCTATCCGAATATACGCCATCCGCAGATAAAGTTATTTCTCCACCAGCTGCTCAGGGCACGTTCTACAACACGTCCGTTACTTGAAGATGCATCGACCACCTTGCCGCCGCCTGCCACGATTCCCACATGGCCGCTTACGACGATGATATCGCCCGCCTGGAGACTGTTGAAATTCGTAATCTTCGTGTATTTTCCTACGCTTCGCCATCCGGCCGAGGTCAGATAGCTCTGCCGTACTCCCGCCTGATTCAGACAGTAGTAGATGAAGCCGGAGCAGTCAAATGCGTTCGGCCCTTTTGCACCATAGACGTATGGACAGCCCAGCTTGGATCTGGCGATGGACAGCAGACCGCTGACGCCGGAGCCGCCTTTTACCGTTCCGCCCTTGGAACCGCCGCTGCCACCAGATGAACCGCCTGAACCCGCCTTCTTTACGCTGCTTCCCGTCAGTTTATTCATCGTCTGACGGCCTACAGAACCGTCTGCTGTAAGGCCATTGTTGCTCTGGAAGGACTTCACCGCCTTTTCCGTCACTTCACCGTAATAGCCGGTAACATTGGCCGAAGATAAATAGCCGTATTTATTTAGCAGCTGCTGGATCCGGGTAACGGTCTCTCCCTGTTCCCCCAGCATCAGGCCGTTGGCCTGCGCCTCGGCACTGTTTAAGGCCACACGGGTGGATGGCCCGAGATAACCGTCAACCACCAGGTCGTTTCGCGCCTGGAACTGTTTGACCGCTGCCGCCGTATCATCGCCATACGCGCCGTCCGGTGTGGTCGTTAAATATCCCAGCTCCTTCAGCCGCGTCTGGCATGCCAGCACCACATCGCTCTTCTCTCCATAGGAAAGAAAATTCGGCTTGATCTCATCACTGTATAGAAGGTTAATCGTCTGCCGGCCCACCTTGCCATCCACATTCAGTCCGTTGACCTCCTGAAGCTTGATGACTGCGGCCTCCGTATCGTCCCCAAAGTGTCCGGTCACCAGATCTCCGGTAGCCAGATATCCCAGTTCGTAAAGGCGGTTCTGAATCCGCCTGATATCGTCACCATCAACATCCTTCGAAACCGCGTAGTACTTGGCGGAAGGAGCCATGATTGCCTTCAGCGTCTCCGGGCCGACAATGCCATCCTGCGCCAGCTGATTCTGCCGTTGAAAAGTCTTGACCGCAGATTCGGTCATATTTCCAAAATACTGAGTCGGTTCATCATTGTCCATAAATCCAAGATCCATCAGCCGCTGCTGAAGGCTTGCTATAATGGGATGCTCCACGCCGTTTCGGAGATAAACCGGAACGGGATTCTCATCCAGAACCGGAAGATCCGGCAGTACCGGCATCGGCTCCTCACCGATTGTCAGGATCTTTACCGGCTCGGGATTTTTCTCAGTCTCCAGCTCGATCGAGATGGAAGGGGGCTCGGGCGCCTCTGTCTCCTGCCCTGCGTCATTCTTTTTTCCGCAGCCTCCCAAAACCGCCGCGACAGCTGCGGCCAGAAGTACTTTATGTATAAAAGGTGTGTACCATCGTGCTTTTTTATTCATAAATCGGTATTCCTTTCCTTTTGTCGAATCAGGTCTATTTTAGCACATTTATAGGGAAAAAGGGAAGGAAATTTATCTCATACGGCTGAATAGTTGGAACAGTTCTGCCTTTACTTTCGTATCCTCCCTCCATTGCACAGTCGGCAGTCATATGGTATACTGAATAGGGTTAGAAATTGCTAACTCAGAAACTGAAAGGAGGTTTTATTATGGGAACATCTTTATTATGGGCGGCCGGCGGGACTGGCTTTACATTTTTAATGACCACTCTGGGCGCGTCTGTAGTTTTTTTCTTTCGCAAAGAAGTCAATGCATCTGTACAGAGAATTTTTCTGGGATTCGCAGCCGGAGTTATGGTGGCGGCTTCCGTATGGTCACTGCTGATTCCTGCCATTGAGGAAGCTTCCTTAAACGGTGGTATCGGCTGGATACCTGCCGCCGGAGGCTTTTTACTGGGCGTGTTCTTCCTGATCGCCCTCGATACCTATCTCCCCCACCTTCACCCGGACTGCAGTAACCCGGACTGCAACGAGGCGGAGGGAGTCTCTTCCAGCTGGAAACGGACCACCCTGTTAGTCATGGCGGTTACGCTTCACAATATACCGGAGGGCATGGCGGTCGGCCTGTCCTTCGCATTGGCCGAACAGCATGGCAACGATCCGGCGCTTTACACCGCAGCCATGGCTCTCGCCATCGGTATCGGTATTCAGAATTTCCCGGAAGGCGCGGCAATCTCCCTTCCATTGCGCCAGGAAGGTCTTTCCACCGGTAAGGCATTCTTCCGCGGCAGTATGTCAGGTATCGTAGAACCCATCTTCGGTATCCTCATGGTGCTGGTGGCAGGCGCCATCGAGCCTCTGATGCCCTGGCTGCTCTCCTTTGCCGCAGGCGCCATGCTCTATGTCGTAGTGGAAGAACTGATTCCCGAAGCTCATTTAGGTGAACACTCCAACGCCGGTACACTGGGCGTTATGGGGGGATTTGTCATTATGATGATACTGGATGTGGCACTTGGGTGATAACATTTATGAGATGATATTTATACGATGTTGTTTATATGAAAAGAAGCGAAACGATTTTTGTTATGGACCGTTTCGCTTCTTTTTACTTACCTTCTTTCGTAAATCCTGCCACTTGGAAATTTTTTCCTTCTCTGCTATACTGATACCATCACGTTCTGTTTGCATCTGACATTCAGTCTGAGGAGGGAGAATTTATTTATGAAAAAACTTACTGCTTCACATTTTAACGACGCCATGGCTTATGCCCTTCTGGAACCGGAATTCAACCTCTTCCTGATCGGGGATTTGGAAAACTACGGTCTGGAGTCGGAAAACGTCTCCGTATACACGGCCGACACCTGGACAGGGGGAACACTCCCCTACGTTATTCTGGATTACAGGAACAATTTCCTGTTCTACAGCCATACCGCAGATTACAATAAAGCTGAAGTCGCCGGATTTCTCTCCGGATTCCAGATGCGCAATTTAAGCGGGAAGCGGGAACTGATTGAGCCTCTGATACCGCTTTTAAAGGGTCTTGAGCTGGTTCCCACGTATCTGGCAAGGCTTGACCGGCCGGCCAGCCCCGATGATCCCGCTTTTCCAGCAAGACGCCTTGTCCCTGATGATATTGATGCTATCTACGCACTGTTAAAACAGATCGATGAATTCTTCTCCATGCGGAGTAAGACGGAGGCTGAAAACCGGGAAGATATCTTAAGTTCCATGACCAACGAAGGCCGGATGTACGGGGTCTTTGAAGATGGGACGCTTGCAGCCGTAGCCGGAACCTCAGCCGAAAACTCCATGTCGGCCATGGTCGTCAGCGTTGCGACTCTGCCCGAATACAGAGGCCGCGGATACGCCACCCGGCTGGTAAACCGTTTATGCCGGGACTGTCTGGCGGACGGCATGAGATTCCTCTGCCTCTTCTATGATAACCCGGAGGCCGGCGCCATCTACCGCAAGATCGGTTTTAAGGAACTGGGGCAGTATGCTATGGTAAGAAGTATTGAAAGTATTAAAAGTATTGATACCCATTGAGAAATAAGAGAAGATGCATGCCGCCCGGCTGCTGCCGGGTATAGAAAAAGCTTCCGCAAAAGCACCGCCCGTCAAACATTACGTTTGCCCGGTGCCTTTGCAGAAGCTTTCTCTATTTATTAAATCTCATACTTATGCTTCAGCCTCAGCCTCGCCAGCGACCTCGCCAGCGACGCCTCGAAATGCGAATGTTCCTGGATGCTCTTACTCTGTCTGAGCTGCTCCTCGGCCCTCTCCCTGGCCTCCTCGGCACGCCTCTCGTCAATATCCTCAGGACGTTCCGCAGTATCCACCAGAAGGGTGACACGGTTGTTGATAATCTGTACAAAACCATCGCCTACCACGCCGTTAATCCATTCGCCGCTTTCATTCATCAGTCTCATCTCGCCGATCGTAACTGCAATTACCATGTCCTCATGGTGCGGCAGAACCTCTTTTTCTCCATCTAACAGGGGGATGATGAGCTTCTGGCACGGTCCCTTGAAGAACACCTTGTCAGTTGCAATGATCTGCAAAAAAAATGTATTTGCGCTCACAGGCCCTCACCTCTATCTGCCTTCCTCGGCTCCTAATGTCTTCGCCTTCTCGATTACCTCGTCGATCGTTCCCACGTTAAAGAACGCCGCCTCCGGATACTGGTCCATCTCACCTTCTACGATGGCCTTAAAGCCGCGCACCGTCTCCTTCAAAGGAACGTACTTTCCGGCGACGCCGGTGAAGTTCTCCGCCACGGAGAATGGCTGGGATAAGAATTTCTGGATCTTTCTGGCACGGTTTACTGTGGTCTTATCCTCATCGCCCAGCTCCTCCATTCCGAGGATTGCGATGATGTCCTGAAGCTCTCTGTATTTCTGAAGTGTCTCCTGAACCATTCTGGCCACCTCATAGTGTTCCTCGCCTACCACATCCGGTTCCAGAATACGGGAGTTGGATTCCAGCGGATCAACCGCCGGGTAAATACCCTGTTCCACGATCTTTCTCGAAAGAACCGTCGTCGCATCCAGATGGGCAAAGGTAGTCGCCGGAGCCGGATCCGTCAAGTCATCGGCCGGCACGTAAACCGCCTGAACCGAAGTAACAGAACCGTTCTTGGTGGAGGTAATCCTCTCCTGTAACTCGCCCATCTCCGTGGCCAGTGTCGGCTGGTAGCCAACAGCGGACGGCATACGTCCGAGCAGCGCGGACACCTCGGAACCAGCCTGAACAAAACGGAAGATATTGTCGATGAACAGCAGCACGTTTTTATGCTCCTGATCACGGAAGTATTCCGCCATGGTAAGTCCCGTCTCCGCTACACGCATACGGGCTCCCGGCGGCTCATTCATCTGACCGAATACCAGGGCCGTTTTCTCGATAACGCCGGACTCTCCCATCTCGGTCCATAAGTCATTTCCTTCACGGGAACGCTCTCCAACACCGGTAAAGATGGAATATCCGCCATGCTCTGTCGCAATGTTATGAATCAGCTCCTGAATGAGGACCGTCTTACCTACACCGGCGCCTCCAAACAGACCGATCTTTCCACCCTTTGCATAGGGGGCCAGAAGGTCAATAACCTTGATTCCCGTCTCCAGGATCTCCGCTACCGGGCTCTGTTCCTCAAATGACGGCGGATCCCTGTGGATGACCCATTTCTCGCCTTCCTTTAACGGTTCGCCGTTGTCAATCGTCTCACCCAGGACGTTAAAAAGGCGTCCCAGTGTCTGCTCGCCGACAGGAACCCTGATTCCCGAACCGGTGGCCGTTACTTCCATATCTCTACAGAGTCCTTCGCTGGAAGCAAGCATAATGCAGCGAACGGTATTATTTCCCAGATGCTGGGAAACTTCCATTACGCAGCGTTTTCCGTCATTATCTACCTCAAGGGCGTCCTTAATGCACGGCAGCTCCACGCCTTCCTCGAACTCTACGTCTACAACAGGCCCTAAAACCTGCACGATTTTTCCTTTATTCATAATCTGTTTCTCACAGTTGTGAGGACTCCTCCTCTCTGTTATTTTTTCTTCTTCTTTTTTTGGGCCTTGGCTCCGCTGATTACCTCGGTGATCTCCTGGGTAATGGCAGCCTGGCGGACCCGGTTATAGGTGATTGCCAGTTCATCCAGCATATCCTGCGCACTCTTCGTGGCAGCCTGCATGGCCATCATTCTGGAATTCTGCTCGCTGGAGTAGGATTCCACCAGACCGCCATAGATAAATCCGGCTATATAGTTTGGTACGATAGCATCGATCACCGCCTTGGGCGATGGCTTCATCGTGATTTCCTCCAGATGGATGTCGATCGGTATGCCCTGGGGCACGCTGAAATTAGACTTCGGAAGCGGTAAAAGCTGCGTAATCTCGGCCTCCATCTTCATTGCATTGACCATTCTGGTATAAATCATGTATACCTCATCCAGTTTCCCGGACAGGAAATAATCCACGATTTTCTCCTCAATGATCCTCGCCCGGCTCATATTCGGGTTTTGCACCGTATACCGGAAATCCTGTTCTACCGGAATCCCCTTTCTCACAAAATACTGCTGGCCCAGCTCACCGACCACGAACAGCATGGGATTTCCTCCCTTGTCGATCTGTTCCTGTACCAGCTTGAATACGTTGTGATTGTATGCGCCCGCAAGGCCTTTGTCCGCGGTTACCACGATATACCCAATCTTCTTGTCTTCCGGCTTAATCTGCGGCCTCGTATCGAAATAAGGGTCCTCTATCTCCGGTGTATGCCTGACAATTCGGGAAATGGTCCTCTGGAGCGCATAGAAATAGGGTTCTGTATCGGTTAAGTTTTTTCTGGCCTTTTTAAGCTTTGACGAGGAAATCGTATACATCGCATTCGTAATCTTCATCGTACTCCTGATACTGTTCATCCTGCTTTGTATCTCTCTCGCATTTGCCATATCTTACACCTGCTTCTGTTTATTTGTTTCAGTCCACATTTCGAGTTTGCAGATCAACTCAAAATGACGCCATCGTGTTCTGTTTAAATTCTTTCACGCCGTCTAAAATGCTCTGCTTCAGCTCGTCGGAAAGAACTTTCTTCTCCTCGATCTCCTTCACAATTTCCGGATGCTTCTGCTCAAAGAATGCCAGCATTTCCTTCTGGAAACCCTTGATCTTTGACACTTCCACATCGAGAAGAAGCCGGTTATTAGCGGCTACCAGGCTGATGACCTGATCGTGTAAGCTCATCGGATGGCAGAGCGGCTGCTTTAACATCTCTGTCAGTCCCTTGCCATACTGGATCATCTCCTTCGTCGCCGGATCGAGGTCCGAACTGAACTGGGTAAATACTTCCATCTCACGGCACTGGGCCAGGTCGATACGAAGGCTTCCTGCCGCCTTCTTCATGGCCTTTGTCTGAGCTGCGCCGCCGACACGGGATACGGAAAGTCCCACGTTGACCGCAGGTCTCATACCGGAGAAGAATAAGTCACTCTCCAGGAATATCTGTCCGTCCGTGATGGAGATAACGTTTGTCGGAATATATGCCGAAACATCTCCGGCCTGTGTCTCAATAATCGGCAGCGCCGTAATGGAACCGCCGCCCTTTTCCTCACTCAGTCTGCTGGATCTCTCCAGAAGCCTGGAATGCAGATAGAACACGTCGCCCGGATATGCCTCACGTCCCGGGGAACGCTCAAGCAGTAAAGACAGCGCACGGTAAGCAACCGCATGTTTCGACAAATCGTCGTAAACGATCAGCACATCTTTTCCCTGATACATGAAGTACTCTGCCAGCGCCGTTCCGGAATAGGGAGCGATATACTGAAGCGGAGCCGGTTCACTGGCTGTCGAGGACAGAACGATGGTATAATCCATGGCTCCATACTGGCTTAATGTATTGACCATCTTCGCAACGGTGGAAGCCTTCTGGCCTACCGCCACGTAGATGCAGATCGTATCTTTGCCCTTCTGATTTAAAATGGCATCGATGGCAATCGAGGTTTTACCGGTCTGACGGTCGCCGATGATCAGCTCACGCTGGCCGCGGCCGATGGGGAACATGGAGTCAATTGCCAGGATTCCCGTCTCCATAGGCACCGAAACGCTCTTTCTGTCAATGATACCAGGCGCCTCATTCTCGATCGGGCGGTAATCGTCGGACTTGATGTCACCTTTCCCGTCGATTGCTGCACCCAATGCGTTGACAACTCTTCCTATATAAGCGTCGCCAACCGGGATACCGGCACGTTTCTTTGTTCTCGTAACCTTGCATCCCTCTTTAATCTCTCTATCTGAACCAAACAGGATACAACCGATGTCGTCCCGTCTGATATCCTGTACCATACCTTTTACACCGTTATCAAAGATAACGATCTCGCCGTACATGGCGTGGTCAATTCCATAAATCGTCGCGATTCCGTCACCGATTCCGATGACCGTGCCGACCTCCTGGTCTCTTGCATGTACGTCATAATCTTCAATCTCGCTTCTTAAGATGGAGATAATCTCATCTGAATTGATTGAACCCACGCTTCTCACCTCCGCATCAATATTTGCTCTAACTGTTTCATACGTCCTTTTATACTCCAGTCTGTCTCCATATCGCCGGTGCGGATCACAAATCCTCCGCCCAGACTGGAATCCTTAACAAGGCGGAGTTCCACATCCTGTTTCTGGTATTTCTTCATCAGCATCTGCTTAATTTTCTTAAGCTGCTCTGCGTCCGGCTCCGTCACATAATACAACGTTGCTCGCAGACTGCCTTCCTGTTCGCATGCATAGGCATGGTACGCTTCGAATACATCTTCGACCTCGCCCATGTCCTGATGTCCACAGAGCACCTTAAGAAAATTCCTCAGCTCTGCTGGAAATACCCGGTCAATGACGCGGTTTTTTTCGCTTTTTTTCACCACAGGGCTTACGAGGGCTTCCTTAAGCTGGGGAACCTCGCGAAACAGCACCTCCGCTTCTTCCACCATCTCCTTTGGAACCTTCAATTCGTAAAGCACCTGTCCGTAATTATTTGCTGCCTGCGTCATGAGAATCACCTGCTTCTGCTATATACTGGTCGTAGAGTGCCTGGTTCTTCCTATCGTCCATCTCGCCCTGCACAACCTTTGCCGCTGCTGCAAGTACCAGACCTGCAATCTGCGCTTCCGCTTCCCTCATTGCCTTTTCCTGGTCCGCATTCGCCGTCTTGTGGGCATTTTCGATAATTCTGTCCGCCTGCTCTCCGGCTTCTTTTATCATGCGCTCCTGTACAGTCTTCGCCTCTGCCTTTGCCTCTTCCACAAGCTTCTTTCCTTCTTCCGCCGACGCCGCCAGCTTCTCTTCATACCGGCTTTTAAGCTCGGACGCCTGGGACTCGGATGCCCTCGCATTTGTGATGCTTTGATCCACCATAGCCTGGCGTTTGTTCATGATATCCATCACCGGTTTAATCAGGAAATGCTTGAGCAGAAGATACAGGACGATGACATTGACGATGTTCCACACAAGGTTAAAATCCAAACGTAACATCGAATTCGCCTGCCTTTCTATCTATATTCTTAACTTTCCGTCTGTCAGGCATTATTTTAAGAATAAGATGATTAACAGAGCGATAACGAAACCGTAAATAGCAGTTGCCTCTGCAAGAGCACAACCAAGTAATAAAGCCTTGCTGATCTTGCCTTCTGCCTCAGGCTGTCTTGCGATTGCGTCTACTGCCTTTGAAGTTGCCAGACCAATACCTACACCTGCACCTACACCTGTTAAAACTGCGATACCTGCACCAATAGCTGTTAACATAATAAATATCTCCTTTTCTCTTTTTAATTGTTTTGATTACTCCAACACTTTGGTTACTCCACTGCTTCTTTGATAAAGAGGGCAGTTAAGAATACGAATACATACGCCTGAATAAGTCCGTCAAAGATGTCAAAATACATGCTGAACGGAATCGGTATGATTGGCGCTACGAGCTGCTTAATCAGCTCCATGACTACAAACGAACCAAGCACGTTGCCAAAAAGACGCATACATAAAGACAACGGTTTAATAAAGATTTCCAGAATATTGATCGGAGCGATAATCGCTACCGGTTCTGCAAAGCTTTTTACCCATCCCTTAAGTCCTTTCTTATGGAAGCCCGCATATTCAATCAATACGATGCTCATAAGGGCAAGTGCCGCAGTCGCATTCAAGTCCTTGGTTGGTGGTTTGAAGCCGATTAAACCGATCAGATTCGCAACGCCGATGTAGATGGCTATGGATATCAGATACGGGATATATCTGCGCCCTTCTTCTCCAACCAGATCATCAAAGAATTTGTAAATGCCGCCGATTGCCACTTCCAGCGCCAGCTGCTTCTTCCCAGGATTCTCCACCTTTAAATTTCTCACCAGGCAGATGGAAAGTATGGTCAGCACCGCCATGATAATCCACGACACCACTACGGATTCAGCGATAGGAATTCCACCAAATACCGGAATGGTAAATACCGTTTCGCAGTTAAGTTCTTCCATTAACCTCTCTGCTAAATCCTCCGTAATGCTCACTTCCTTTCTTCAAGACTCTCTAATACTATTATAATACTTGTACTGATATTTGTACATTAAGTATACCGTGTATCATACTTGCATCTGCAACAATTGTCAACTTTTCCGCCGCTTCTTAACAAATCGTTAATGAGACTAATTGTTTGAACATTTGGAACAATTTTCCCGGAGTTATTTCTGAAATTCTTATTAAATTTTCAAGGAAAATATGAAGGAATTATGAACTTTATTAATTTGAACCCCAATTTTCTTAATTTTATACCAAAAATCATTTCAGTATTTTGTGAATTTTGACCGTGTTTTTTTTGTGTTTTTTATTTCCATCGTCATTACTACCTAAACGTTAAGTTAATATTCTGCAAATGATAGATAAAAAGGCTATCCCCATGGGACAGCCTATTATTTTGACCATCAAAACTTACAAATGGCTCATCTATGTTTTTTATAATATTTCCGAAAAACTCTTCCTATTAAATAGCTTATTCACCTGCTTTGAAGTTATAAATTGGTTTTATCACCTGAAGAATTTTTACCGTGGAATCGATGTACTTCACAATATCATCCATGGCCTTGTAAGCCATGGGACACTCGTCCAGAGTTTCTGCGCCCACCGATGTCGTATAGATTCCCTTCATCTCCTGTTCGAACTCTGCCACTGTAAACGCCTTTTTCGCCGCTCTCCGGCTCATCAGACGACCGGCGCCGTGAGGCGCGGACCAGTTCCACTCCTCATTGCCCTTTCCCACACAGATCAGGCTCCCTTCCTTCATGTTGATGGGGATGAGAAGTTTTTCTCCATTTCGTGCGGATACGGCTCCTTTTCTCAGAATCATGGCTTTCGTATCGATGTAGTTATGAATCGTCGTAAAGCTTTCCTCCACAGTCAGGCCCATTCCGCTTACAATCTCATCCATCATGGCCTTTCTGTTTAAAAGGGCGAAGTGCTGGACCAGCTTCATATCGTGAATGTAGTCCTCCATCTGCTGACCGCTTACGTACGCCAGCTCCCTGGGAACCGTGGTCTCACCGGACGCATGCAGCGCCTTGACAGCTGCCTCAATCTCTCCCTGCCGCCCCTGGGCCTTGTACGATTTGATCATCTGATTAATGGTTTCACGTGACGGCTCCTTTAAGCTCTTATACGCCAGATTCTGATAAAAACCGGCCGTCTCCAGCCCCAGATGACGGCTTCCCGAATGGATAACAAGATAAATATTACCGTCCTCATCCTGATCCGCCTCTATAAAGTGATTGCCGCCCCCAAGGGTGCCCATGCTTTTCTCCGCGCGTTCCAGATTGACAGCGCCTTGCTCCAGGCATTTAAGCTCCGTTAAATCAACCTCACCGTAATAGGGATGGGTCTTCTCCCTCACCAGGAACCCGGCCGGAATCCGCTCATGAATCAGCGTGTCCAGCCTCTTTAGGTCGAGCCGGCGCTCCCGGATACGGACTGTCTCCATCCCGCATCCGATATCCACCCCAACGAGATTCGGCACCACCCTGTCATGGATCGTCATGGTCGTACCGATCGTACAGCCGGCGCCGGCGTGGACATCCGGCATAATCCGGATTCTGGCGTCCGCCGCGAATTCCATATCGCATAACTGTTTAATCTGCTGGAGCGCCATATCTTCTACCACATCGGTATAGACAATGGCCTCATTGAATTTTCCTTTTACCGTTTTCATTCGTTTCCTCTATGCCCTCTTTCCCGTTACCACCTTGCTTTTTTTACCGATTTTAACGCCCGATGCTTTATACTGGCTGCATCCGGCGCAGCATCCCTTTTTATCTGCATGAAGCCCTCTGGCGCATATGCCAAAGCCCATATAGTAAAGACATACTTCTTCTTTGACCTGTCTCATTGTAATCCCTCCTGAAATTTATATATTAATCTGTTTTTTATGAATATAGAGAATAAAGAGTCCGGCGATCCGGACTCTCGCGCCGGAGCGCGGCCGCTAAAGCGGCCATATTTCCTTAGCGCGAAGTGCGCATACCCGATAAAGCGGGGCACGCTGTCCCCCGGAGGGTTTTGTTTCGTAGGACGAATTTTCTATGAAACAAAAAAAGAGCCTTCCGGCTCTCCCAACGTCTTTAAATATTTCTGTCCTTATCTC
>ERZ791895.288-NODE-288-length-45470-cov-51.123946_pt1 | contig 45470 bp, 40 predicted proteins | sample MGYA00510153_ERZ791895 | MGnify/ENA primary metagenome ERZ791895 (study PRJEB30046, sample SAMN00792064) | human gut metagenome | study: EMG produced TPA metagenomics assembly of the A metagenome-wide association study of gut microbiota in type 2... | reverse complement strand
GCGATGACGATATGATATTGCTGGCAAGAGATGTTTCCAAACGGATTGAGGACGAGCTGGAATATCCGGGACAGATCAAGGTAAATGTGATTCGTGAATCAAGAGTTACGGATTACGCGAAGTAATTGTTCGGAGTGAAAGATAAATGCCCTAAAAACCGTAAGAATCCAGTATTCATGCGGGTTTGGGGCATTTTTTTATTTCTTGTAACTTCTTATAGGCTTTTATAATTTCCAACGGCAGGGAAGAATTTTCGGAATCCTTACAGAACTGGGTCATTAACCGCAGATTCTTTCCTTTTTCTTCTTCGAGTTCCGTTTCAGCTTCGTATAGATGATGGCGTTGTTCCGTTGCTTTATCCAGCGCAGCATCGCGCTGACGCTCCGCCCGCGGCGCCCTGTTTTCCAACAGAATACATGTCCTGTGAACTGTAACCCGAAAGTAAATTGACGCTACCCGTTCGTATCCAAAGGTTTGACGGACTGCAGAGTACATGATATAATGTCAATATAATAATATGGGTGCGGAAGATAATAGGCATACAAGTAAATCCTGTTGAAGTAGAAAGGTACCTGCGTATTTGGTGCAGGTTTATTTTTATATGTAAAATGCAATGTGGGATGTAGTTTCAAGGATAAAAGATAAAAATAAAGTTATACTAAAGGTTGTGCGATGGTGAAGATGCTGAAACGGGTAATTAGAAACTATTGGTTAGCAGAAGAAACAAATATATTTAGAAACTATAGAGATGCATTAGCGGGCTTTGTTGCTTTGGTAATTATTCCTGCTGTTTCAGTTTTTTTGTACTATTTACAGATGGTTATACGTTTTGGAGTTATACATTTCCGTTTATATCTATTTCGTTGGCTGGTGCGTATGATACATATGGAAGATATAATGGACACTCTCCCCAAAATGCAAAGCTTGTTATTCGACTGATATTTGATTTCCTTGCAATTTTTTTTTGCAACCCTCAGCGTTGGAAATAATAATACGATACTTCCTTATGTTGCCCCTGTTTTACTGTTTGTTTGTGGTCTTTTTTGACTTTTGAAATATATAATCGAGTAAAAAGGGCGGTTTTGATTAGCCCATGGCTAGTCTAAGCATATTGAATAGGGGTGAAGTTATGCTTTGGAGAAAAAAAGACTTTACTGTTGCAGAAATGGAAGAGATGGAAAATACTCTAAGAAATAGTAAGTTATATTTGTTAAAATTAAGTGCTGATGATGAGGATTTGTCCGAGAAATTAGGGCTAAAAGTTGAATATGTTACAAATATGGCTGATGATAACGAGGCAGAACTCATTCCAATTGATGACAGCAATTATTATGGTCTAATTAGACTGAGAAAAGAACTAAAAAAACATAAATTTGCGTATATTCATGAGATTATTCATTATATATTTGATGTTGGGTATGGCAACAAAGTGGATGAGTGTTTTTTTAGAAAAAAGAAAGGAAAAACCAACAGTCACGAAGAGCAAAGAACTAGTACACTTCAAAGACATTATGAACAAAGTGAAACTGCTGTTATTCGAAGAATTCGTGAAGTTCGAAAGATAATTAAGTCAAGTGGATGTTAGGGTTTCTTTATGAAGAGCCGGGATGCGTCAGCTACCAGATAGCTACCGCGCCCCGGTTTTTCATGGGTGCAGAGATTTGCCTTATTGAAACTGTTCAGGAAAAAGAAATCACTCACAAAGGAGACTGTCATGAAGAATAAACGAAGTATTGATTGGTTCCCGCCAGGAAACACGTTTAAGAGAAAGTTGGGTTTTATTTTCTGCTGCACAGGGATTATGTCCATCTTAAACTCGGGGATTGCCATGGCACAGTCTTCGGTTCTTCTGGTTTCCGAAACCCGCGCTGAAGAAGCATACGGTCCCGGCATAGAAGCGGAGCAGACGGAAACCATGCGCATCCGGGCAATCGTAAAAGAAGTAGAAGATGAGAAAATCCTGGTAGAAAGCCAGTCTGAGGAAACTTATTGCGGAGAGATTCTTTTACACACTTCCGTCTATGACACCCGTTTCGTAAACGGGGAGAGCGGCTTTCGGGCAGAGCTGTCTGATATCAAGGCCGGGGATGTGATTTATGCCGATATCCGGACTACGGTGGCCGAAAGACTGCCTCCCCAGACCACGGCCGAGATTATCATCAGCCAAATGCCAGAAGGTGTCAGCGCCCCGGATTATATCCTCACAGATGCCTTTGAGCGGCAGGAAGATGAAAGCTGGTGCCTGGTCTCTTCATCAGGTACCGTTTACCAGGTTCCCAAAGACTGTCCCGTCATATCCTACGGTATGAATGAACTCTCCTCTTTCCGCATCATCTCAGAATCTAACAAGCTGCTAGTCTGGCTGGATGAAGCGAATACGGTGCAGCGAATTGTCAAGCTTCCGGCTCGGTGGTAACTCTCCGGTACAGTATCCACTGGAACAGCACCACCGCTGCCCATCCGGCTCCGGTAGCAAAAGCAACCGCCGCCAGCCCCCAATGCCTGATCAATACATAGGACAGAATTACGCGGATCGAAATATGCAGGATGGTACCAAAGACCGGAATCTGTACCATGCCAAGCCCGCGATAAAAGCCCACAAAGGAATTGCCAAGGAAGCAGAGGACATAAAAGACGGATATCACGTTCATATAAGACCTGGCATGGTTTAAAACCGGACCAGATGCCGCCCCCATCAACAAGATCACAGCAGGTCCTGATGTCAAAAACATAGTTATGGACAATACCAGCCCCAGGCCCGCCATCATCCGTAATCCACACAAAAATCCCTGCCTTATCCTCACTCTTTTGTGGGCTCCGCGGTTTTGTGCCGTGAAGATTGAAATTGCCGTACAGCCGCTGTCTCCGAAGGAATTGGCAAACCCTTCGATCCGCGCCGTGGCGGTGTAGGCGGATATCATTCCGGTTCCGCCGGTATTTACGGCTCCCTGTACCAGCAGTTTCCCGATATAGAGGCTTGACTGATGGAGCGCAGAGATCGTTCCCAACATGATTGTTCTCATAAACAATGGAAAATGGAAAGAGACATCTCTCGCATGAAACAGCAGTTTCGGAGTCTGTTTTTTCATATATCCCAGGCATATAAAAGCAGCGAACAACTGCGAAACCACGGTAGCATACGCAGTGCCGGCCATCCCCAAGCCAAAGGAAAGGACAAAGAGGAAGTCAAGAATGGTGTTTAACCCCATAGCAAGCAAGAGAATCCAAAGGGATGCTCCCGTATCGCCTGCCCCGCGCAGTACGGCCGCACACCAGTTATAAAGAAATACCGCAGGCAGCCCCAAATAGATAATCCTCAGATACTCCTGTACAAACCCCGCAACCTCTGCCGGTGTCTGTATGTCTCTGAGTAAAGGCTGCAAGGCCAGCATCCCGCACATACTCAGCATGATCGTAAAGCCGCCCCCGAATGCAAGCGATAGAAAGCTTTCTTTCCTTAATAAATCCCAGTTCTTTTGTCCATACAATTCCGCTATGATAATCGCAATCCCGTTACAGCACCCGCTTATGACAAAAAGAGACAAGTTCATGACACTGCCTGCAACGCCCGCGGCTGCAAAGGCGGTTTCTCCGATATAATGCCCCACTACAAAGGAATCAATGGTGTTATACATCTGCTGCAGGATATTTCCCCATATCAAAGGCAGGGCCAGGGCAGTCAACTGTTTCCAGATAATGCCGTTTGTTAAGTCATCAGTCAGATTCATCGTTGTTACCTCCACATAACAGTTTACCGCAAAGAAAAATAGTTGTAAAATGCCATATTTTGCGATAATATATAAATCAAACTTTATAATATGAGGGAAAGAACCATGACTCATCTGGAAATTGAAGCATTTTTTGAGATACTGAAGGCCGGCTCCATATCCTGTGCCGCGCAGAATTTGTATGTGACCCAGCCGGCACTCAGCCGGAGAATCAAAGTCTTAGAAGCAGAACTGGGATATCCGTTATTTGAACGAAACAGGGGAAAGCGGAATATTGTCCTGACAAAGCAGGGAGAAGCATTCATTGCTGTCGCCCACAAATGGCTTGGCGTATGGCAGGAAGCCCAGGAAATCAAACGGCTTAACAGCCCCAGAATCCTAAATCTGTCCTCTGTGGGAAGCGTGAGCAGTTATATTCTGCCGGATGTTTTTGAACAATTCTCACAGCAGTATCCTCAAGTGAGCATCTGCTTTCACAACTACCATTCCTATGAAGCCTATCAGTATATAGACAGTGGGCTGATTGACATCGCTTTTATTTCGGACCATATGTATTATAAGAATGTGGAGACGATTCCCGCCTTTTTTGAGCCAATGGTCTTCGTTGCAAACAACAGTTGCAATTATCCTGACTCGGTTTCTCCTGCTATGCTGAAACCCAGTCAGGAAATCCTGCTTCCGTGGAACCCTGAGTACGATGCATGGCATGATTACTGGTTCCGCTCCAGGCCGGAATTCGAAGTATCGCTGGATCAGATGGATTTGCTGGAACATGCCCTGCTCTGGAAAGATACCTGGGCTATTGTCCCTGCGTCCGTGGCGGATAAAATCGTTGGCAGCCATGTCTCGATTCACTACCTGTCCTCGCCGCCGCCGGACCGGATTATATATTATCTGAAAAAAACGTGCAAGCAGACGGAGACCGTCTCCCTTTTTTTAAAGCTCCTTCATAAAAAGCTGGAGACAATACCACAGGTGACCTCCTATCTGTCAGGAGCGCCTGATTAATCCGTGGAGTATAGGTTTGGTAAATAACTGCAATGCGAAGGAACTGATGGGACGGGAATATCGGGAGGTCCGGATATTCCTGGAGAGCATAGACACCCATAAATGAGGTCCTGGAACAGGAGGCTGATATGAAGATAATCCGTAAGGTAGAGCTTAAACAAGCGGAGCTGTTTTACTTGGAGCAGGGCGGCCTGGAATATGAAACGCCTCAGGGAAAGACTGCTTTTACGGCTGGCTCAGGGGGCTTTGTGAATTCAAATGTACTTCATATGTCCAGGGCAAAGGACGGGGACGGGGCAGTTGCCTCCCTCCTTCATATTTTTAACCCGCTGCTGATCAGCGGACAGAGCGGCAGCATCATTGACCGGAAATACGTCTCGCCCCTTATGACCGCTTCCCATGTGGAGATAATCGGGCTATATCCGGATCAGCCGTCCCACGTACCTGTTTTGGAAGCCCTTCGGCAGTCTTTTCGGATATCAGAGGGCGGCTATGGCTATGAAATACGTTTGCGGGCGGCTCTGTCTGAGATATGGTGCAGCCTTCTTGCCATGGCGGAGACCATGGAGAAAGGCTCCAAATACAACAGCCGGTCAAGTCAGAAAATAAAAATAATGCTGGCCTTCATCCACAAGCACTGCGGGGATAAGCTGTCGGTGAAGGAGATTGCAGCATCCGCATTCATCAGTGAGCGGGAGTGCTTCCGGGCGTTTCGGGACTGTCTGAACATGACTCCGGTAGAGTATGTGACCAGCTGCCGTTTACAGCGGGCGTGCTGGATGCTGTCTGAGGGAAACGAACCCATTACCAGCATATGCCAGACGTGCGGCCTGGGAAGCAGCAGCTACTTTGGCAAGGTGTTCCGAAGCTGCATGGGATGCAGCCCTAAAGAGTATCGGCTGAAGTGGCAGAATAGTGACACAAGATGGCAGTAATTCGATATCTTCAGGGAATATGATACACTATAATGATAGTAGGAATAAGGGATAGCGCCTTTTTCCCACGGTCATGAAAGGGGCTGCATATTCCGGGAGGTGTTGGATTGTGATAAAACTTAATATATTGGATATGAATGGATTTCTGCAGATTGTAAACCGGTGCGTCGGTGCGGTCAATGCCATTTTTCCAGACGGAAAGTGGCGAGATCTCAATAAGTCATACGCCGCCCAGAAGGTGTTATGGGACCAATTCAGGGAGAACCACGCAAGCCTGGCCCTGAAGCTGGATTTCCAGAAGCCCGAGGATTATATATGCATTGTGTATTATTATATCAGCGAGATTTAAGGCGCTGAGCCTGGGTTAGAAAAATTGGTATGAAACCAGCCGGAACAGGCTGGTTTTTGTTCTGGCTTTAGCCAGTCGAAGGCATTGGAGTTTTTCGCTGGGGCCAGGCGGTGTATACAAGAAAGGAGGCAGCCGGTATCCTGGGCGTCACCATTGATACGCAAGGAAACTGGGAATTAAACGGCCTGTTTTTTCATCAGGAGGATAGCCAACGGCCATCGGACCCTTGACCCAAGGCTGATTGGACATGGTGCCTGGGTCTCCTATCTGGTGTTCCGGATGCCGAAGGAGAATTTTCAGCCAGAGAATCTTAAGCCAGAGAATCTTAAGGAAATGTATATTGACACAGCAGGCAAAACTGGATAAAGTAGGGTTATACCAGGAACGGAAAAGGAGGAATCATAATATGCTGCACATGAAGCGGAGATTAATGATGGCTGCGGCAGGAGTACTGGCTGCTCTGATGGTGTTTCCTGCATACGGCGCCAGCCGCAAACCCATTAAGTCCATAAACCTGACCATAAAAGCAGAGATAAAGCCGGATACGGATTTCGGAGACGAGCTCATAGAGATTGAGACCAGCAGCAACAAGTACTCTGTGGACGGCTATGAAATCCTGAATGACGATGTGGAATGGAGGGAGGACACCATACCCAGAATCCAGATTACCCTCACAGCCAACGATGATTATTATTTCCAGTCCCTTCCAAAGGATAAGGTGACCATAAAAGGCGGAGCAGAGTTCAAGAATTCCAAGCGGGAGGATTCCAGCACCACCCTGCTGATGGAAGTGGAGCTCCAGGCCCTGAATACCTCCCTTCATGCTTTGAACAATGTGGTTCTCACAGAAGACGGCATAGCCGCCTGGGACGCCATACCGGCAGCGGGCAGCTATGAGGTGCGTGTGTACAGGGACGACAAGGCAGTGGGCGCTGTCATGACAGTGGGTACCAATACATGCAACTGCCGCGAGCGCCTGCAGAAGGGCGATACGGCCTACACGGTCAGAGTGAGGCCCGTAAGCAAATTCGACGCCAAGGAAAAAGGAGACTGGGCGGAATCTCCCAGCACCTACATACCGGAGGAAAAGGCGGCCCGGTTCAGGGAGAACCCCACGGGAGGAAACGGAGAATGGGCACAGACCCCGGAGAACGGCAGATGGTGGTACCGCAATGCGGACGGCAGCTATCCGGCCAACAGCTGGCAGCAGATAGGCGGTAAGTGGTATTTCTTTGACGCACAGGGATATATGGTGACCGGATGGGTACAGTGGGACGGTAAAGAATACTACTGCTCCGACAACGGCGAGATGCTGACCAACTGTCTGACGCCGGATTCCTTCTGGGTAGGGGAAGACGGTGCAAAGATAAACCAGTAACACAACTGAACATGGAAGATAGTCTGCTGTAGGAGTATAGGAATGTACTCCTACAGCTATTTTTGAGGTGATGTGTCATGAATGAGGAAGAGTGGAGAAAGAAAATCTGCGGGGAAACAGACACAGGATATTCCTATGACTTGGCCAAACGGATGGAACAGTACCGTACCAATCCTGTGCTGGGATACAGAACTGCCGGGTCAAGGGCGGAGCTTGAGACAGGCGGGATGCTGGTCCGGGAAATGGAGTCCCTGGGGCTTGCGGACGTACATAAGGACAGAATATCCGTGGACAGCTGGGAGTTTGAGAAGGCGGTCATGCTTTTTACGGACAGCCGGGGCAGGGAGCACGAGTTTCAATTGGGCGCTTACCAGACCGACTTTCATACCGGCGGATTCCGGGAATTCAGCCTGGTATACCTGGGAAAGGGGACGGCGGCAGATTACAGCCAGGCGGATGTGGCCGGAAAGCTGGTTCTCATTGATATCAACCAGAGAGATGAGTGGTGGATCAATTTTCCCGTATACCAGGCCCGGCTCAAAGGGGCGGCTGCCCTGATTGCTGTCCAGGAGCAGGGGTATGGGGAGATAAGCGACACGGCCCTTAACGCCCAGGACATAGCAGGGCCCGCTGACGCCCCAGCCTTTTCCATGTCCCGGGCGGACGCTGGTGTGCTGAAGGCGGCCATGGGGGAGGAAAATCAGGTGCGGGTGCGTCTGGACGCCTCATCCACGGTGCTTAAGGATCAGGAGACGTATAATATCATAGGAACCATACCGGGGACAGAAGAAGGAATGATTCTGCTGTCGGCCCATTACGACTCCTATTTCAGCGGATTCCAGGACGACAATGCCGCGGTGGCCATGATGCTGGGCATAGCCAGAGCCGTGCTTCGGTCAGGATATAAGCCCAGAAAGACACTTGTGTTCTGCGCCATGGCTGCGGAGGAGTGGGGCGTGGTGAATTCCAAATACGACTGGTCCGCCGGCGCATATGAGCAGGTGTTTACGGCCAGGCCTGACTGGGCGGGAAAGGTGATTGCGGACCTGAACTTTGAACTGCCTGCCCATGCCCATGGCAGGAAGGATGCTGTGCGGTGCGTGTATGAGTACGCGGATTTCCTGGGGGAATTTATAACCGGTTTGCCAGCCGGTTTTTTTACCTGCCAGCCATATCCGGAGGGAGTGGAAGTGCTGAGCCCCATACAGACTTGGTCGGATGATTTTTCCATGGCCATCGGAGGGATTCCGTCCATGGTCAATGATTTCAGCGCAGGGGAATTCATGGAGACCCATTACCATTCCCAGTATGACAATGAAAACTTTTACCAGGAACCGGTGTACCGCTTCCACCATGAGATGTACGCCGGCCTTGTCCTGGCTTTTGACAGGACAGCCGCAGTGCCCATGAATTTTGCAAGACTGTTTGAGGGAGCAGAGGCCAGTATTGACAGCAGCGCCTGCCGCGGGGCAGGAGCCGACCTGCCGGGGCTGCGTGTGGTTCTGGACAAGGGAATCGAAGCAGGAGAAGCCCTTTATGGAAAAATAAGGGAGATAAACAGGATATACGGACGGTTTCTGGACCGCGGCGAGGAAGAGAAAGCCGTTAAACTGGCAGCGGGGTGCCGGCCGTTTAACCGGGAACTTCTGCGAATCTTTAAAAAGGAACAGGATTATTTTGTCAGGCTGAGCTGGCACGACGATGTGCTCTTTCCCCAGCAGGCGGTCCAGGAAAATGTAAGGGCCATGGACAGGGCCATTGCCTGTCTTGAAAATCATGACCTGACCGGGGCTCTGGAGGCGGTCTATACCATAGACAACAACCGCTACGCGTTTTTGTTTGAGGAGGAGGTCTATACCTATTTTACGGAATACGTCCTGAACCAGCCTGCCGACCGGCTTAAATGGGGGGCTGGAAGGATTGTCCATCACCAGAACCTGTTTGGACTGGTTGAGAGGCTGAAAGCCAAGGCGGGAGAAGAAAACCCGGATACCCAGGAAGAATATGAGGTCCTTGTCAGGGCGAGGGAAAACCAGCTTTGCTGCTATGAGGATGATATCCGGTACATGATGGCATCCGCCGGCAAACTTCTGGAGGCAATCCGTCAGGCCGGGCAATGGGCTTTGAACATAAAAAAGGATTTAGATACAGATGAGAGTAAGATACAGGAGGAATAAATGAGAGATGGAAAGCCGACAATTATACCGGGTCAAGGAGGAGGACCTGCCCAGATTGGAGAAACTGCTGACCGGGTGTTTTGAACACGACCCATTATACTGCAAACTGATCCCGGATGAGGAGATAAGGAAAAGGCTCTTGCCGGAGCTGTTTGCCTGTGACCTGACAGAATTCTATGAGACCTGCGAGATATACTCAGACAGCCCGGAGATGAATTCCCTGCTGGTTGTTTCCGACGAAACCGAGCCATATAACCCGCTGACCTATTATCTGGCAGAGGCATGGGCTTCTCTCAGGACCGATGAGTTCCTGATTAAGGAGGATCCCAGTCTTAAGACCCTGTGGAAGTTCATGCTGGGCAAGGATTACCTCAACTCCAGATGGACGGCCCAGCTTCACCAGACAGAACGGATACACATTATCTACCTGGCTGTCCGGCCGGAGATGCAGCACCACGGCCTGGCGGCCCTGCTGTTGGGAGAGGTCATCCGTTATGCTGACCAGCACAAGCTCATGATATCGCTGGAAACCCATAATCCGGATAATGTGCCCCTGTATGAGCATTTTGGATTTAAGGTTTTTGGCGTGATGGAAAAGCATTTTGCGTTGAGACAGTATTGTCTGGTAAGAGAGGCATAACTTTCAGTCATGATAATAATTCCAAACTTGTATATTTCACTATGGCGAAATTCTGCCGGAAAGGTTGAAATACCTTTTCAAATGATATATGATTGAAAGAAATCGTATTATTGTGGATAGATATAACTATAAAGAATAGAAGATAGGGGAGATATGCATTATGGATTATAATGTGACTGTGATTCCAGGTGATGGGATTGGACCGGAGATTGTGAGAGAGGCCAGGAAGGTGCTGGACCAGGTGGGAAGGGTGTACGGCCATTCGTTTGATTATACCGAGATTCTGATGGGGGGATGCTCCATTGACGCCTATGGGGTTCCGCTTACAGAGGAAGCCCTGGAGACAGCCGGAAAGAGCGATGCGGTGCTTCTGGGGGCCGTGGGCGGAGATGTGGGAAACTCACGGTGGTATGATGTGGCTCCCAATCTCAGGCCGGAAGCGGGACTTTTGGCTATCCGCAAGGGACTGGGGCTCTTTGCTAACATCAGGCCGGCTTATCTTTATAAGGAATTGGCTGAGGCATGCCCTCTGAAAAAGGAGATCATCGGGGACGGCTTTGATATGGTGATTATGAGGGAGCTTACCGGCGGTCTTTATTTTGGGGACAGGTATACAAGGGAAGTGGACGGCGTCATGACAGCCGTGGACACACTTGCATATAATGAAAAGGAAATCAGAAGGATTGCCGTTAAGGCCTTTGACATTGCCATGAAGCGCAGGAAGAAAGTAACCAGCGTGGATAAGGCCAATGTCCTTGATTCCTCCAGACTGTGGAGGAAGGTGGTGGAGGAAGTTGCCGGGGATTACCCGGAAGTGGAGCTGTCCCACATGCTGGTGGACAATTGTGCCATGCAGCTGGTCATGAATCCCGGTCAGTTTGACGTGATTCTCACGGAGAATATGTTTGGGGACATCCTTTCGGATGAAGCCAGCATGATTACCGGCTCTATCGGAATGCTGTCCTCGGCCAGCATGAATGAGAGCAAATTCGGCCTCTATGAGCCCAGCCACGGCTCTGCTCCCGATATAGCGGGAAAGGATATGGCCAATCCCATTGCCACCATTCTCTCAGCAGCCATGCTGCTGCGCTATTCCTTTGATTTGGACCGGGAGGCGGACGCCATCGAGAATGCTGTACAGGCTGTTCTGACCGAAGGATACCGCACCGGGGACATTATGTCGGAGGGATGCGTCAGGGTAGGCACCTGTAAAATGGGTGATTTGATTGCGCAACGGATTGGATGATGAAGACCGGACGGATTCCTGTCCGGATTAGATGAAAGGGGATACGACATGAAAAGTGATGCAGTTAAGACAGGTATGCAGCAGGCGCCCCACAGGTCCCTGTTTAATGCTCTTGGTATGACAGAGGAAGAGATGAGAAAGCCTCTGGTGGGTATTGTTAGTTCCTATAATGAGATAGTTCCGGGCCATATGAACCTGGATAAGATTGTGGATGCCGTGAAGCTGGGCGTTGCCATGGCCGGCGGCACCCCGGTGGTGTTCCCGGCCATTGCTGTCTGCGACGGTATTGCCATGGGACATATCGGCATGAAGTATTCCCTGGTGACCAGGGATTTGATTGCGGATTCCACGGAGTGTATGGCGCTGGCCCATCAGTTCGACGCGCTGGTAATGGTTCCCAACTGTGATAAGAATGTTCCCGGACTTCTGATGGCGGCGGCCAGGATTAATGTGCCCACGGTGTTTGTCAGCGGCGGCCCCATGCTGGCCGGTCATGTGAAGGGGCATAAAACCAGCCTTTCCAGTATGTTTGAGGCAGTGGGCGCTTACGCGGCAGGCAATATGTCCGAGGAGGATGTGAAGGAGTTTGAAAATAAGGCGTGTCCTACCTGCGGTTCCTGTTCCGGTATGTATACGGCTAACAGCATGAACTGCCTGACCGAGGTCCTGGGCATGGGACTCAGGGGAAACGGCACGATCCCGGCTGTTTACTCCGAGCGCATCAAGCTGGCCAAACATGCCGGCATGAAGGTGATGGAGATGTACGAGAAGAACATACGCCCAAGGGATATCATGACAAAAGAGGCATTCATGAACGCCCTGACTATGGATATGGCGCTGGGATGCTCCACCAACAGCATGCTTCACCTTCCTGCCATTGCCCATGAGGCGGGCGTGGAGCTGAACGTGGATATTGCCAACGAAATCAGCGCAAGGACTCCCAACCTGTGCCATCTAGCGCCGGCAGGTCCCACCTACATAGAGGATTTGAACGAGGCCGGGGGAATCTATGCGGTAATGAAGGAAATCAGCAAGAAGGGACTTTTGAATCTGGACTGCATGACTGTCACGGGCAGGACCGTGGGGGAAAACATAAAGGATTGTGTCAACAAGAACCCGGAGGTTATCCGTCCGGTGGAGAACCCATACAGCCAGACCGGCGGCATTGCCATATTAAAGGGCAATCTGGCCCCCGACTCCGCAGTGGTGAAACGCTCCGCTGTTGCGCCTGAAATGTTAAAGCATGAGGGACCGGCCAGGGTATTTGACTGCGAGGAGGATGCCATTGATGCCATCAAGGGCGGCAGGATTGTGGCCGGAGATGTGGTGGTCATCCGTTACGAAGGACCTAAGGGAGGCCCGGGCATGAGAGAGATGCTCAATCCTACTTCTGCCATTGCCGGTATGGGACTGGGGTCCACGGTGGCCCTGATTACAGACGGACGTTTCTCCGGCGCTTCCAGAGGCGCTTCCATCGGCCATGCCTCACCGGAGGCAGCAGTGGGCGGCCCCATTGCCCTGGTGGAGGAAGGGGATATTATCTCCATTGATATTGACAACCATAAGCTGAACGTGCTGGTATCTGACGAGGAGATGGCGGCCAGGAAGGCCAGGTGGCAGCCGCGTACACCGCAGGTCACCACGGGTTATCTGGCCAGATACGCGTCCCTGGTTACCTCCGCCGAGAGGGGAGCTGTGCTGCAGGTAAAGTAGGTTCCGGGGCCTGCGGGCATTGCCGGGCCGTCTGGCGGCAGCGGTAAGGGCCGCGCATCATGAAATAACATGGAGAAAAGGAGTGCAGATATGAGCAAATTGACGGGGGCAGAGATTGTAGTTGCGTGTTTGAAGGAACAGGGTGTGGACACCGTATTTGGTTATCCGGGCGGCGCTATCCTGAATATATATGATGCATTGTACCAGCACCGGGATGAAATCACCCATATCCTGACATCTCACGAGCAGGGGGCTTCCCATGCAGCCGACGGCTACGCAAGGGCCACCGGCAAGGTGGGCGTGTGTCTGGCCACATCCGGCCCGGGTGCTACCAATCTGGTGACAGGCATCGCTACCGCTTATATGGATTCCGTGCCGGTGGTGGCCATCACCTGCAACGTGACCAACAGCCTGCTGGGCAAGGACAGTTTCCAGGAAATCGACATTACGGGCGTGACCATGCCCATTACAAAGTATAATTTCATTGTAAAGGATGTAAGCCGTCTGGCAACGGTCATCCGCAGGGCGTTTACCATAGCGCAGACAGGACGTCCCGGCCCTGTGCTGGTGGATATCACCAAGGATGTGACGGCCGCGCTCTGTGAATATGAGAAGCAGGTTCCGGAGGAAGTCGTGCGCCAGAGCGATACCATTACAGAGCAGGATATGGACCGGGCCGTGGAGATGATCCGCAAGGCGGCAAAACCGTTTATCTTTGTGGGCGGCGGCGCTGTGCTGTCCAACGCGTCCGACGAGCTGAGGGCATTTGCCCATAAGATTCAGGCGCCGGTGGCGGACAGCCTGATGGGAAAGGGCGCTTTTGACGGGGCTGACGAGCTGTACACAGGCATGGTGGGCATGCACGGTACCAAGACCTCCAACTTCGGCATAACCGAGGCCGACCTGCTGATTGTGGTGGGGGCCAGGTTCAGCGACCGTGTGACCGGCAACGCGTCTAAATTTGCAAAGAACGCAAAGATTCTCCAGCTGGATATTGATCCGGCGGAGATTAACAAGAATATCAAGGTGGACGCCAGCATCATCGGCGACGTGAAGGTCATCCTTCGCAAGCTCAATGCCAGGCTGGACCCGGTGAATCACGACGAGTGGATTGCCCATATTGAGCGTATGAAGGATATGTACCCGCTGCGCTATGATAAGAACGTGCTCACAGGTCCATTTATCGTACAGACCATCAACGAGGTGACGGGCGGGGACGCTGTCATTGTCACTGAGGTGGGGCAGCACCAGATGTGGGCGGCTCAGTACTACCAGTACCGCCAGCCCCGCACCCTTCTTACTTCGGGAGGACTGGGAACCATGGGATACGGCCTGGGCGCTGCCATCGGCGCGAAGATGGGATGCAGGGATAAGACGGTTATCAACATTGCAGGCGACGGCTGCTTCCGCATGAACATGAACGAGATCGCCACGGCCACCCGGTATAATATCCCTGTGGTGGAGGTCATTGTAAACAATCATGTGCTGGGCATGGTACGCCAGTGGCAGACCCTGTTCTACGGCAAGCGTTATTCCCAGACCATACTGAATGATTCGGTGGATTTTGTGAAGATAGCAGAGGCCATGGGAGCCAAGGCTTACCGTGTGACGCAGAAGGAGGAGCTGGAGCCGGTGCTCCGCGAAGCCATCTCCTTAAACATTCCTGTGGTCATTGACTGTCAGATCAGCTGCGATGATAAGGTATTCCCCATGGTATCGCCGGGAGCGCCCATTGCGGATGCTTTTGACGATACGGACTTGAAAATTAATTAAAAACAGTGTATAGTAGTCTTTAATATCTTGGCTGCGTTATCGGATTAGCACGATAAAGCAACAGAATGCATGCTAGAGCGTATCAGAAAGCAATTTTCAGACACGCTCTGGGCCAGGTGGGACAGATATACGATGGAGTATACAGTCAGGCGACTTCTCTGTATGCGGTATGGCATTGTATTGTGCCGGGTTCCGCATATGGAGGAGTCCTCTGTATATATATATTAAAGAGGATATGTGCAGCAAGTACAACCATTTAAAGGAGGAGAACAAGATGAGCAGAGTTTACAATTTTTCAGCCGGACCGGCCGTTTTGCCGGAGGACGTCCTGAAGGAAGCCGCAGCAGAGATGCTGGATTACAGGGGAACAGGAATGTCAGTGATGGAGATGAGTCATCGATCTAAGGCTTATGACACCATCATCAAGGAAGCTGAATCAGACCTGCGGGATCTTTTACATATTCCGGATAATTATAAGGTGCTGTTTCTTCAGGGGGGCGCATCCCAGCAGTTTGCCATGGTGCCCATGAACCTGATGAAGAACAAGGTGGCGGATTACATCCTTACCGGACAGTGGGCTAAGAAGGCCTTTCAGGAAGGCTCCATTTATGGAAAGGCCAATGCCATTGCATCCAGCGCTGACAAGACCTTCAGCTATATTCCGGACTGCTCCGACCTGCCTGTATCCGAGGACGCGGACTATGTGTACATCTGTGAGAACAACACCATTTACGGCACCAAGTACTGGACCCTTCCCGACACAAAGGGAAAGCTTCTGGTAGCTGACCAGTCCTCATGCTTTCTGTCCGAGCCCGTGGATGTGACAAAGTACGGCCTGATTTTTGCAGGCGCCCAGAAGAACGTGGGACCGGCCGGAACCGTCATTGTCATTGTGAGGGAGGACCTGGTGACAGAGGATGTGCTGCCCGGGACACCTACCATGCTCCGCTATAAGACCCATGCGGACGCAGAGTCACTGTACAATACCCCGCCTACATACGGTATATACATGTGCGGAAAGGTGTTTAAGTGGCTGAAGGCCAGAGGCGGATTGGCAGCCATGAAGGAATACAATGAAAAGAAGGCTGAGATCCTCTATGATTTCCTGGATGCAAGCCAGTTATTTAAGGGTACTGTGGTTAAGAAGGACCGCTCACTGATGAACGTGCCGTTCGTGACAGGTGATGAGGAACTGGACGCCCTGTTTGTGAAGGAGTCAAAGGCAGCGGGCTTTGAGAATCTGAAGGGACACAGAACCGTGGGCGGCATGCGTGCCAGCATTTACAATGCAATGCCTGCGGAGGGTGTTGAGAAACTGGTGGAATTCATGGCTGACTTCGAGAAGAAGCACAGGAAATAAAAGTCTTTGGACATATAGAGGAGAGTTGGATTATTATGAAAAAAATTCATTGCTTGAACCCCATTGCGAAGTGCGGCACGGAGCTGTTTCCGGCCGGATATGAGATGACAGACAACGTGGCGGACGCTGACGCCGTCCTGGTGCGAAGCGCTTCCATGCACGATATGGAACTTCCGGAAAACCTGCTGGCTGTGGGCCGGGCGGGAGCCGGTGTCAATAACATTCCGCTGGATTCCTGCGCGCAGAAGGGCATCGTTGTATTCAATACGCCGGGAGCCAATGCCAACGGCGTAAAGGAGCTGGTGATTGCGGGTATGCTCATGGCTTCCCGGGATATCGTGGGCGGTATTGAGTGGTGCAAGGCCAATGCGGAGGACGACAACATCACCAAGGACACAGAGAAGAGCAAGAAGGCATTTGCAGGCTGCGAGATTAAGGGCAAGAAGCTGGGTGTTATCGGCCTGGGAGCCATCGGCGCTGAGGTTGCCAACGCAGCCACCCATCTGGGAATGGAGGTATACGGGTATGACCCATATATTTCCATTAATGCGGCCTGGAGACTGTCCAGGAACGTAAAGCATATCACCAACGCGGACATCATTTTCCAGAAATGTGATTATATCACCATCCATGTGCCGCTTATGGATTCCACCAGAGGAATGATTAACAAGGAAAAACTGGCTATCATGAAGGACGGGGTGGTAATCCTCAACTTCTCCAGGGATACCCTGGTCAATGACGATGATATGGCGGCAGCTCTGGATGCCGGAAAGGTGCGCTACTATGTCAGCGATTTTCCCAATCCAAAGGTTGCAAACATGGAGAGGGTTATCCTGCTTCCCCATCTGGGCGCTTCCACAAAGGAGTCCGAGGACAACTGCGCGGTGATGGCGGTGAAGGAGCTGACAGATTACCTGGAGAATGGCAATATCAAGAACTCCGTCAATTTTCCGTCCTGCGACATGGGCATATGCCAGACAGAGAGCCGCGTGGCCGTGCTTCATATGAACATTCCCAACATGATTGGACAGATTACGGCTATATTGGCTGAACAGGGCATGAATATTTCCGACATGACCAATAAGAGCAGGGATAAGTATGCCTATACGCTGCTGGATTTGGAGCACAAGGCAGAGGATTCCACCATCCGGAAGCTCAGGGCCATTAAAGGCGTGCTGAGGGTGCGGGTGGTTAAGTAACCGCGCTCTACCATGGACGGATTATAACCTTAGAGTGTGTTTGAAAATTGCTTTCTGCCAGCTGTGCGTCACACTTTGTGGGAGATTTGGTCCCGATGAAGGAGGCGTAGTGGGCTACGCTGACTGAATTGGGGCCAAATATGCCGCGAAGTGAGGCGTACAGATGGCGGGAATGAATTTTCAAACACACTCTGGATAAACAGGAGAGAAACGATGGCAGTAGTAAAACCATTTATGTGTATCAGGCCCGCGGCGGACAAGGCGGCCCGGGTAGCGGCCCTGCCCTATGATGTGTATAACAGAAAGGAAGCCTGCCAGGCCGTTAAGGGGAATCCCCTTTCCTTCCTGAACATTGACCGGGCTGAGACTCAGTTTGGGGATGATGTGGACACCTATGACAGCCGTGTCTATGACAAGGCCAGGGAGCTGCTTGATTGTCAGATTGAGGAAGGGGTCTATGTGACGGACCCTGAGGAAAATTACTATCTCTATGAACTCACCATGGATGGCAGGAGCCAGACTGGTATCGTAGCCTGCTGTTCCATTGACGACTATGTGGACGGCGTGGTGAAGAAACATGAGAATACCAGGGAGGATAAGGAACTGGACCGCATCCGCCACGTGGATACCGCCAACGCCCACACAGGCCCTATTTTCCTGGCCTACAGGCAGAATCAGGAGCTTAAGGCTTTGGTGGCCCAGGTGAAGGAGGAGGTGCCTCTGTATGATTTCGTGTCAGAGGACGCAATCCGCCACAGGGTGTGGATGATTGGCGCCAGAAATATGGTGCGGGCCGTGGAGGATGCATTTGCGGCCATACCGGCCACCTATATTGCGGACGGACATCACAGGGCTGCCTCCGCTGTGAAGGTGGGGCTTAAGAGAAGGGAAGAGAACCCGGATTATACGGGGAAGGAACCTTTCAACTATTTCCTGTCCGTACTGTTCCCGGACGAGGAACTTAAGATACTGCCCTACAACCGGGTAGTGAAGGATTTAAACGGACTGGGACAGGAAGATTTTCTGGCTGCTGTTTCGGAGCGCTTTGAGGTGCAGGAACGTGGCGGGGCAGGAACCGGGGCCTTTGGGCCTGAGGAGAAGGGCACATTCGGCATGTTCTTAAAGGACAGATGGTACAGTCTTAAGGTGAAGCCGGAGTTTGTGAGCAGTGACCCGGTGAAGGGGCTGGACGTGTCTATCCTTCAGGACCAGCTTCTGGGGCCGGTGCTTGGAATCGGCGACCCCAGGGTTGATAAGCGCGTTGACTTTATCGGCGGGATACGGGGACTTAAGGAACTGGAGCGCCGGGTTGGTGAGGATATGGAGGTGGCATTTTCCATGTTCCCCACATCCATAGAGGAGTTGTTGTCTGTGGCGGACGCGGGGCTTCTCATGCCGCCTAAGTCTACCTGGTTTGAGCCGAAGCTTCGGAGTGGGCTGTTTATACATAGGCTGGGGTAGGATGAGGGGAAGGGGGTACGCGGACGCGCGTGGGGAGCCGCGTCCGTGAGAGCCGGGAACGCAGTCCGGGAGGTGACCGTTTCCGCAGTGGGAGAGACTAAGACCCAAGGGTCAGGAAAACCCGGGGACCGCAAAAATTACGCCGAACTCCTGATGAGTTCGGCTCCATGTTTGCTTTGCTCCGGGCGTGGAGCGCCCTGCGCAACCCCGGCTTTTCCCGCCCCTTGCGCCTAAGTCTCTCCGAACTGCTCCAAAGCCACCTCCCGCCCTGCGTTCCCGGCTCTCACCCACTACATTTCCAGAGCGTCCGCTGTCTCTTCACCGCATAGGATAGAAAAGGTATCTCTGGCTGATAATACTGGAGAATAGAAAAGTGGTTGCCTGCCTGGGGTATTCCGCTTGGGTTAGTTCTCTTGGATTTTTCCACTTAGCTATATTCCGGCTAAAATAAAAAATGCTTAGAATAAAGATTGCTTAGAATAATAATTACTTAGAACAAAAGCTGCTTAGATTAACACTTACGCAGATAATACTCAGCCAGAGGGCCGCATATCAAGATGAAATCGAGATAATGCGGCCTTAGTGATTCCCGCTCCGCAGCCAGCATCCGTCTCCCCCGCCCCCATCCCACTCACGGACGGATGACCCTAACCCCTCCGCCTCATTTACATCCAAAACCAATCAGAACCCAATATTATTACTATCAATACTATCAAACACCAACCGAAAGGTTGACTTTTTCGATTCATCCAGATGATACAGCAGTTTCTCTGAGGCAGTATCCCAGTCTTTTTCAAGGCAGGGGATGATAATGGAGATATGCTCTTTGAAGGTGTCCTCCAGACGGTTATTGGAGATGTTTCCGGTCATGAAGCGGAAACGCTCGCTCTGAGTTTGAATTAGGGCATAGTTCTGACGCAGATATATATTGGAACATGTATCAACGATCATCTGGTGGAAGGAAGAATCCAGATCATAAAAATAATTATTGTTCTGAAAGCATTCGCTGCTGGCATCTTTGTGGGAAAAGATATAATAAAATTCATGGAGTTTGTCTTCGGAAAGAAAGGAACCGTAATTTTTTAAAATGTAAGGCTCATACAGCTTACGAATCTCGAAAATCATATTAACATCTTTTATGGAGAGACTTGTAACAGTAATACCTTTTTTGGATTTGATTTCTATAAGGCCTTCCTGCTCCAGCCTGCTTAGGGCATCACGTATGGGGGTCCGGCTTATCTTAAGTTCTTCAGTCAATATCTCCTCATTCAGGTACATTCCAGGAGCATATTCGCATGTGACGATTTTTTGTTTTATGGTTTTGTAGGCCAGGGTCTTCAGATTGGTTTTAGCCATGGCGTCTTTGTCCCCCCTCGTTTGATATGTATTAGAATATTTTATCATAGTTTGTATAATGCATCAATTGCATTGATGTGAATATTGACAAATCCTAACGTATTGATTGATGTATACATTAAAACATGATTGATTATACCATAAAATTATATAAGAAAGAATATAAATAATGCAAAATTTTGAAAATGTACATTTAGTACAAAAATAATATGAAACAATATGAAATATATATAAAAATACAATATATTAAAGAAAAGGCAAAAAAAACCATTGACAATTATGTATAATGCCTATTATACTTGTTGTATCAATTGATGTATACATTAATGTATGCTTCATGACAAATGCACTGGACTCACTTATCCTATAGAATCTGCTGCAATTGTATGAAGACGCAAAAACTAAAAACAGGAGGAGTTATTAGAATGAGAAAGATTTATGCGGGTTTTTTAGCGGCGCTGATGGTAACTGGATTGGCTTTGTCGGGGTGTGGCAATGTACAAATTGATGGTGCGGATTCAAAGAATACAACATCAAACACATCTAGTTCAGAAGGAACTCAGGTGGCTGCAGTTAAGTCGAATGTCAAAGAACCGTATGCAGATGATGTTAAAATTGCCTTTGTACCTAACGTAATTGGAGATTCAGTAGCTGCCGCTTGGGGAGACGGTATGGAAAAAGAATTATCCATTTTTGAAAACGTTACATTCCAACGCTTTGATGGTAAGGCTTCTGCTGAAACACAGGTTCAGATATTGTCGGATTTGGTCAACCAGCATTACGATGCAATCATATTACAGGCAACAGATGCGGCAGCTCTTGCTGCTTCGGTAGAACAGGCGGAGGCGGCAGGTATTCCTGTCATAACATTAAACATGGATGCTTCCACTCCGCATGCGGCGTTAGTTGCCATGGTTGATTATGAAGCCGGGGCATTGGTAGCTAAGAATATTGCTGCTTCTATTGGAGAGACAGGAAAAGTTGTGATTATTCAGGCTACACCCGGAGCAAGCCGTGGGGAAATTCTTGAAGCCGGTTTTAGGGATGAGATGGCTAAGCATCCGGATGTGGAAATTATAGATGCACAGACCGGAGAATGGCTTACCGAGAAAGCGAATGTAGTTATGAATGACTTTTTAACTAAATATGACAAAATTGATGCTGTGTTCTGCCACAATGATGCAATGGCAGAAGGAGCTTCCCAGGCTGCGGAAGCAGCAGGCCGTCTGGGAGAAATGGTGATTTGGGGAGCAGACGGTGAGTCTAAAGCCCTGGAATATATTGAAAAAGGAAAAATGGCCGGTACCATTTATACAAACTGTTATGATCAGGGTGCAACAGCAGCAAGGCTTGCAATGTACTTTATTGGTTCTGAAGCCGATACATCCTCTTTTACAAAAACACCCATCGTTAAGATGGCTCCGGTTGTAGTAACCTCCGATACAGTAGGCTCAATCGGTTCTGATATCCGCTGGTAATCCAGAGGAATCTTTCCAAGGAAGGGGCTGTGAAAAAATAGAGTAGACGGACTCTATTTCCCACAGCCCCCTGTTTAGGACTACCTATTTCCCGACAGCCCCTTCTTCCTGGCAAGCCTCTCAGATAAAAAACGGTTTATGTCATATTTGGAGAGGCGATGGATTTCAGGCAGATTCCGGTTATGATAAAAGGAGGAACTACTATGCGACAAGAGTCAATTCGCCGGCTTATATCTGTCGGCTTACTTTCTGTATTGATTTTAATTTTTGGTCTCACCAGCGAATACTTTTTTACCACTAACAATATCTTTACCTTATTACGTGAGTGTTCCACTATAGGAATCATTGCAGTCGGTGTATCCATGGTAATCATAACTGCAGGCATAGACTTATCAACAGGTGCTCTGGTAGGTTTCGTGGCAATGCTCTGCGCCAATCTGCTTTATTATACCAATCTTCCGTCTGGTGTCATTATTCTGATTGCTCTTGTAGTTGGGGCTCTGGGAGGTTACTTAAATGGGGTGCTGGTAACGGTGCTTCGCATACCCGATTTTATAGCGACTCTTTCCACACAATTCCTGTTCAGAGGTCTGGCCTTGATTTTTGCTATTCGTACTGCCACAGGTATGATTTCAAATAAAGTAATTGATAATCGGACGTTTCTTCTTCTGGGTGGAAGCATTAACGGAGTATATCTTGTTACGATTGCCTTCTTTGTTATTGCAATAGCGGGGCAGCTCATACTTAAACGGACTAAGCTGGGTGTCTATACCTATGCAGTAGGCGCTAACTGCAAATCAGCAGAATTGTCTGGAATTAACTTTGGAAGGATTAAACGGACTGTATTCACTTTGACCGGTTTGTGTTGCAGCATTTCAGCAATATTTTTAATGGGTAAGATTCGTTCCGCGACCCCTGAGACAGGCATTGGTCTTGAATTTGATGTTATTGCAGCGGTGGTAGTAGGTGGATGTGCCTTTAGTGGAGGCCGGGGTGATGTCTTTGGTACCGTGATTGGAACTTTGTTTATGATGGTGTTAACCAATGGTATCTATAAATATAATCTTCCCACAGCGGTCCAGTTGATAATCAAGGGTGCGGTTATTGTGGCTATGATTATGTTTGACTCGGTTTATAACAAATATATGGAGGAGAAACTGGTCCGTCGCAAAGCCCTGGAGGAGGAAAGGAAGGCTGCTGTATGAGTGAGAGAAAGATCCTGCTTTCTATGAATGCGATAGAAAAAAGGTTTGGAGATGTTCAGGTACTGAAGAAAGTTGATATGGAAGTCGCCTGCGGAGAAGTGCATGCTTTGATGGGTGAAAATGGTGCAGGAAAATCCACGTTGATTAAGATTTTGACAGGGGTTTATCCAAAGGATGGGGGCTCCATTACGTTCTCGGGCAAAGCTTGTGAGATTAATTCCCGGAGTGACGCACAGAAGCTGGGGATTGGTGTAATCTATCAGGAACTGAGCCTGATTCCTACATTGAGTGTTATGCAGAATGTAATGCTTGGCAAGGAAAAAAGCGGTTGCGGATTCCTCAAAATACGCGAAATGAAGAAAAAAGTAAGTGATTTAATCGAGTATTATGATTTTAATCTTCAGCCAGATGCAATTGTGGAGACACTTTCCATTGCACAACGGCAGACAGTGGAGATTTTGAAGGCCCTGTCTGAGGATTCATCACTGATTATTATGGACGAACCCACGGCCTCACTTTCAAGTAAAGAATCAGAGGCTTTATTTGGAATTATCAATCAACTGAGAGAAAAAGGGGTATCCATTCTTTATATTTCACATCGGTTGGAGGAGGTATTCCGTTTAGCTGACCGCTTAACCGTATTGCGTGATGGCAGAAAAGTTGCTGTTCTTGAAAAAGAGCAGATTAATCCTCCAGATGTTATCAAAATGATGATTGGAAAGGAGCTCAGTGAGGCAACTGCTTCCCGATGTCTGCACCGCAGCGAAATGGAATCGGTACTTGAAGTACGGTCACTTAGCCGAAAAGGTACATTTTCCGATATTAGTTTTACACTTCACAGAGGAGAGATTCTGGGTATTGGAGGCTTGGTCGGTGCAGGCAGGACCGAGGTTCTGCGCTGCATATTTGGTGCAGACTCCTATGATGGGGGGGAGATCCTTTTCCAGGGAAAGAAGCTGCCATGCCATGTTTCTGAGACAATTGCAAAAGGTTTCGGGTTGGTTCCGGAAGATAGGCGTAATCAGGGATTTATACCACTTTTATCAATTGAACGCAATATTGCCGTACCAAACTATGACTTCTTGAGTAAAGCATCAAATGTGAATAGGGCAGAGGAAAAAAAGATCGGTATAGATGCTGTAGGAAAACTGGATATCAGGCCGGCTGATTCGCAGCTTCCTGTGGGCAACCTTTCAGGAGGAAACCAGCAGAAGGTAGTTATTGGAAAGTGGCTGGCACGCGATCTGCGGGTCCTTTTGATTGACGAACCTACAGCAGGTATTGATATTGGAGCAAAGGATGAAATATACAAGATTCTTGATAATCTTGCTGAACAGGGAGTATCCATTCTCTTGGTTTCTTCGGATTTGCAGGAATTGCTGCGGGTATCCCATCGTATTCTGGTATTTCGCAAGGGTCATATCCAGAAAGAGTTTGATAGTGGTGTCATTACGCAGGAGGATATATTAATGGCTGCGTCCGGCATTGATACTGCAAAAAAGGAGGAAAAGAACACATGAGCAGTCATAAGAACTATAAAGCTCTGACCAGTCGCTTTCAGAAACCGTTGATTCTTCTTGTGGTCATGTTTGTGCTCACGTTAATGAATCCGGGTATTTTTTTGACACTGGGAAATTTTAAAAGTATTCTGCTTGCAATTTCCATATATGGTGTGATGGTATGCGGTACAATTTACCCCATTCTGCTGGGGGGCATTGACCTTGCAGTTGGAGCAACCGCAGCAATGAGCGGGGCATGTGTTGTATTGACTATTGTCAAGATGGACTATAGTTTTACAGGAGTTATATTAGGTATTTTATTTGGACTTGCTGCCGGTGTGATGGCAGGTATTGCTCATGGCGCGATTGTCTCAAATTTTAATGTTCCGCCTTTCCTGATTACTCTTGCCAGCCAAAATATTATTTATGGAATTGCACAGCTTCTGACCGGAAATCAGGTTATCAGCTGTCTGGAACCGGCTGCATTTACACTTCTTGGCGGAGGAAGACTGTTTGGTATTCCTTTTTCGGTTTGTATATTGGTGATTGTGGCGTTAATCAGCTTTTGGCTGCTTAACCGGACTACCTTTGGACGCCAGGTTTATGCGGTTGGCGGAAATAAGGAGGCCAGCAATCTTTCTGGTGTATCTTCTAAACGGATAACCACTGTATCATATGCTATTTCAGGTTTTACTGCGGCTTTAGCAGGTATAGTGCTGGCCAGTATGAATCAGCAGGCAATTGCAAAGGCGGCGCAGGGATACGAGAATGATGTACTTACTGCTATTGTAGTAGGCGGCACCAGCCTTATGGGAGGTGAAGGGTCACTGCAGGGAGCTATGTTTGGAGCTCTTTTGGTTGGAATGATTAACAATGGTTTACGTCTGTTAGGGGTACCATCAACGTATCACAGTGTTGTTAAAGGGATTGTAATTATTGTAGCTGTTGCGGCAGATGCTTATGGGCGGTATAAGAATAGCGGTTTGAAACGCTCGGGTATATTGGCCAGAATCTTTAACCGCAAGGAGGGGTCGGTTAAGCCGATATAACAGAAAGGTGGGTTTATGGCAATGAAGCTAATTGATGCGCATACACATGTGTTTGAGCAACTTTGCGGATTTGGTCCCCGCGGTGAATTACGCCCCATTGGAGGCGGAAGGGCGCGATGGGCGAATGGTGACGAGATAGAGATGATTCCGCCGGGGTTGGGGGAACGGTCTTTTACAGCGGATACATTAGCCGCATTATTGAGGGAGAATCATGTTGAGCGTGCGGTGTTATTGCAGGGAAGCTTTTACGGATTTCAAAATGAATATGTCCTTGAATCAGCCAGACGTTATCCGGAACTGTTCGTACCGGCAGCTACATGTGATCCATTTTGCAAAGAGGCCAAATATCTTCTGCACCGGTTTATCCATGAAATGGGATTTAGGATTGTCAAATTTGAGACTTCATCCGGAGGCGGACTCATGGGCTATCATGGCGATTTCAGAATTGACGGAGATGTATTTCGTGAAGTTTTCGCAATGATTGCCGAGGCCGGGGCAACATTGGTTCTCGATATAGGAAGCCCTGGAATGCCCAGTTTTCAGCCGGAGGCAGTGGCAGAGATAGCGCAAAGACATCCTAAAATGAAGATATTGGTCTGCCATCTTCTGGCACCTGTTTTGGGTGATTATAAAATCCTTGAAGAAGGACTGCGCATTTTAGCTCTGCACAATGTCTGGTTTGATCTGGCTGCAGTGCCGTGGAATGTGGCGCCTGAGACATATCCGTACCCTACAGGACAGGGATTTGTAAAACTTGCCAGGCAGACTGTGGGGGCTGAGAAACTTGTATGGGGAACGGATGTCCCCAGTCCTCTGACCAGGGAAAACTATGAGAATTTATGGCGCTACTTATATGAGGGAAACATCTTTTCAGATTTGGAACTAGAACAGGTATTGTACAAAAATGCAAAAGATGTTTACCCGCTTTAATTACAAATATCAATCCAGCATGGAGGGAAATATGAAGGCGATGTATATAAAAGAGCCTGGACAGGTAGAATTTATAGATGTAGAAAAACCTGTGAGAAAGAAGGGCGAGGTATTATTAAAACTGCTATACGGGGGTATTTGCGGAAGTGACCTGGGTTCATACAAGGGGACTTTTGCGTACTTCGATTATCCAAGGATTCCCGGCCATGAATTTTCCGCGGAAATCGTTGAGGCAGATGAGGATAACGAACAGGGTCTGCGTCCGGGAATGATTGTAACATGTAATCCTTACTTCAATTGCGGACACTGTTATTCCTGTAAAAATGGAATTGTAAATGCCTGCATGGATAACCAGACCATGGGATGCCAGCGCGATGGTGCATTTCAGGAATATATAACAATGCCCTCGGAGCGGGTATATGATGGAAAAGGGATAGACCCTATGCTCCTCGCCGTGATTGAACCGTTTTGTATCAGTTATCATGGCGTCAGCCGGGCAGAGGTGGGAACCGGAGAAAAAGTGCTTGTAATTGGAGCAGGAACCATTGGGGTGCTTGCTGCTGTTGCTGCGAAAGCAAAAGGCGCGCTTGTTTATATATCGGATGTTTCTGAGGGAAAGTTAGAGATGGCCAAAGCATTTGGCGTGGATGGTACAATTCTGAACGACTCTCCGGAGAATTTTGAAAAAGCAGTAAATGACATCACAGGAGGAAATGGGTTTGATACAGCGATTGAGGCAGTGGGACTTCCCTCTACCTTCCAGAATTGTATAGATGCAGCGTGCTTTGGCGGCAAGGTAGTTGTCATTGGTGTGGGAAAGAAGAATCTGGATTTTAATTTTACATTACTACAGAAAAAGGAACTTAATGTATTTGGTTCAAGGAATGCTTTAAAAAAGGATTTCGTAGAATTAATTGACTTGGTTAAAAGCGGAGAGACGCCCATTGAGAATATCATTACAAACGTATATAAGTTTGAAGACGGGGCTAAAGCATTCTATGATTTTGCACATAATCCTGGAGATATGTTAAAGGTGGTTATAGATTTTACTGAAAATTGAGTGGAGAAAAGAGGAAAATAAAATGAGAAAAGAAACAGTAATCCAATTTGGCGAAGGCGGATTCCTCAGAGGCTTCGCGGATTATTTTTTCCAAAAGCTGCAGGACAAAGGGCTGTTTGACGGCTCTGTGGTCATAGTCCAGCCCATTGAAAAAGGAATGTGCAGTGTGCTGGAGCAGCAGGGATGTGAGTACAACCTGTTCCTCAGAGGTATTGATAATGGACAGGTGGTGGATGAGCATACTCATATTGACATCATATCCAGGTGCGTGAATCCCTATGAGAATTTTGAGTCCTATATGAAGCTGGCGGAGAATCCCGATTTCCGCTTTATTGTGTCAAATACCACGGAAGCGGGAATCGAGTACGTGGATTCCAACCAATTTACGGATGCGCCGGCCAGGTCCTTCCCGGGCAAACTGACCCAGCTTTTATATAAGCGGTTCCGTCTGGGGCTCAAGGGATTCATTATTCTTTCCTGTGAGCTGATTGACCACAACGGGGAGGAGCTGGAAAAATGCTGTCTGCGTTACGCGGATCTGTGGGGGCTGGGAGAGGAATTCAAGACATGGCTTGTACAGGAAAATGATTTTTGCTCCACACTGGTGGACCGTATTGTCACCGGATTTCCCAGGGATGAACATGAGGAGCTTTGCCGGAGGATTGGTGAACAGGACAATATGATGGATACGGCTGAGATATTCCACCTGTGGGTCATCCAGGGAAGCCATGAGGATGAGCTTCCGCTGCAAAAGGCCGGCTTTCATGTGGTCTGGACCGACAATGTGGATCCGTATAAAAAGAGGAAGGTGCGCATCCTGAACGGAGCCCATACTTCCATGGTGCTGGGAGCCCATTTATATGGTCTTAAGACAGTGGGAGAGTGCCTGAAGGATGAAAAGGTGTCCGCCCTTTTACGCAAGTGTATATTCGGGGAAATCATACCGGCCATTGGCGATACGGAAGATAACCGGAAATTCGGAGAGGCAGTGCTGGAGCGGTTCTCCAATCCCTTTATTAAGCATATGCTCCTCTCCATTGCGCTTAACTCCGTGTCCAAATTCCGTGCAAGGGTGCTGCCCACCATACTGGAGTACAGGGATATGTTTGGTTCCTGCCCACAGGGACTTACCTTTTCGCTGGCAGCCCTCATAGCGTTTTACCGCACCGATGATGCCAATGACAGCCAGGAAATCATGGATTTCATGAAGACAGCCCCGGTGGAAGATATTTTAAAGAGGGAAGATTATTGGGGACAGGATTTAAGCCCCCTTCTCGGGGATGTGAAGAAGTGGTATGAATTGATTGAGACAGCGGGCATGTCCAAGGCATATGACGCGGTTCTGAGTGAAACGGAGTAAATGCGGCCAGGGATAAATGATGTGCGGAATCCGATGATATGAAGGGGTATAATAATATGCGCAGTACCACAATGTGCAGACCCGGAGGAAGAGTCATATGCAGGAGTTTATAAAAATCAACAGGGATTCATCCATCATCCCAACGCCGGCGGTGGGAGCGTTTTCCGATATACTCATATCCAAAGGAGGGACCACGATTCTGACCGAGGTGCCGGAGATGTTTGGCGCTGAAACCATTCTGATGAACCGGTGCCGGGATGAGGAGACATTTCGCAGGACCGTGAAGTTAATCAATGGTTTCAAGGAATATTTCACCAGCCACAACCAGACTATCTACGAAAATCCCTCCCCGGGCAATATAAAGGGAGGCATCTCCACCCTGGAGGACAAGTTTCTTGGCTGCACCCAGAAGTCCGGCTCCTCGCCTGTGTGCGGTGTGCTGGAATACGGTGAGCGTGTCAGGGAGAAGGGGCTTAACCTGCTGTCCGCTCCGGGCAATGACCTGGTAGCTGCCACGGCCCTGGCGGTGTCCGGCGCCCAGATTGTCCTGTTTACCACAGGCAGGGGAACACCCTTCGCTACCCTGGTCCCCGCCATGAAGATTTCCTCCAATTCAAAGCTGGCCGGATACAAGGCCGGCTGGATTGACTTTAACGCCGGCGAAATGGTGGAGACAAAGACAAAGGACCAGGTGGCCATGGAATTGTTCCAATATGTTCTCAGGGTGGCTTCAGGGAAAAAGGTAAAGTCAGAGGAAGCTGGCTTTCATGATTTGGCTATCTTTAAGCAGGGAGTCACACTGTAGAAGGATGGAGCGGATTAAAGCACGGACAAAGGATTGGGTCCGTGCTTTATTTTTTTTCCCAATTTCTTGCAAAGATTTTACAGATTTCATCTTCCGGAATTTACATTCAATCTTTAAGATAAGAACATACCACGGAATGATTAGGAGGAAATGGAGTAATGAGAAGAAGTGTAAAATCTTTGATGGCATTGGCCATGGCAGCTTCAATGGCTGTACTATCCGGCTGCGGTGCGGCTGCGGCGGGAAGCGGAGTCCAGGATAATACGGGCGCATCCAATGCCCAGACCAGCGTGGCGGCGGTAAACCAGACAGGAAGCGGGGCAAAGGCCAACACAGAAACCAATACAGAAACAAAGGCGGAAGGAAACAGCTCCTCCGGAGGAAAAACAGTAATCGAATACTGGCACTGCAACGCGGAAACACAGGGAGGATTGGTGGTAGACGAGCTGGTTAAGCAGTTTAACGAAAGCAACGATCATATCCAGGTAGTGGCAAAGTACAATCCGGACATGTATAAGGGGCTGATGCAGAACCTTCAGGCAGAAGCGGCAGCCGGCAATTCTCCGGCTCTGGTGCAGATTGGCTGGGCGTTCTTAGACTATTTCTCCAATAACTTTTCCTATGTGTCTCCTCAGGAAGCCATTGACAAGTTTGACAAGGAGGAAGCCGGTTTCCTTCAGGACAAATTCCTGCCCAATGTCCTTGAGCTGGCTGTAAACAGCGAGGGTTCACAGGTGGGCATCCCGTATTCTTTGAGTAATCCGGTTCTCTACATCAACAAGGATATCTTAAGAGAGGCAGGACTTCCGGAAGACGGCCCAACTACCTGGCAGGAGGTCAGCGAGTTTGCAAAGACCGTTAAGGAAAAGACCGGAAAGTACGGATTTTATATGCAGGAGCCCGCAGATTTCTGGGCTCAGCAGGGACTGATTGAAAGCAGCGGGGCTAAGATGCTGACCACCAACGCAGAAGGCAAAAAAGAGGCCGCCTTTGCTACGGAGGATGGAATTGAAGCCATGCAGCTGATGGCTGATATGGTGAAGGACCAGACCGCTTTACATATCTCCTGGGAGGAAGGCTGCCAGAGCTTTATCGACGGCAACTGCGCCATGCTTTACACCACCATTGCCAGAAGGGCTTCCGTACAGAAGGGAGCGCAGTTTGACGCTGCAACCGTAAAATCCCCTCTGTGGAATGACAAGGAGCGCATGGTTCCGGCAGGCGGATGCTTCCTGGCCATTACGGCCCAGGGCGACGACCAGGTGAAGGCGGCATGGGAATTTGAGAAGTTCCTCTACAGCGTGGAGTCCATGGCAGCCTGGACAGAGGGCACCGGTTATGTGCCTCCCAGAAAGGATGTGGCCGGGGCTGAGAACGGACTTAAGACATTCCTGGCTGAGAACAAGATGATGAACGCGGCCATCGAGCAGATGGACGGAGTGGTTCCGTGGACAGCGTTCCCGGGAGACGCGGGTCTTCAGGCAGAGCAGATGCTCCTGGATATGAGGGACCAGATTCTGGGCGGACAGGTGACGGCAGAGCAGGGCATGAAGGCAACACAGGATGCCATCAACCAGCTGTTGGCAGTACAGTAACCGGTTGGAGGCACTTACAATAAATTGGAGCGGGTATCCCCGGAGTATATGGGGGTACCTGCCCCTTTATGGAGGTAAAATCAGATTGAATCAGGAAGAAAAAAGGCAGACATTGCTGGGATATTTGTTTCTTGTGCCATCCCTGGCAGTGTTTGCGGTATTCATGTTTTATCCTTTGTTTTATACGGTATATCTCAGTTTTTTTGAGTGGAATATGGTGAAACCGGTGAAAAAGTTTGTGGGGCTGGCTAACTATGCGGCCATTTTTAAGGATCCGAATTCCTGGAAGATTGCAGGCAATACAGTGGTGTATATCCTTGTGCTGCTGGTACTGAATTTTGTTCTGCCCTACATCCTTTCCTTCATCCTGTCAGCGGTGATTAAGAGGGGACAGGGATTTTATAAAGCTGTATTTTTCCTTCCCAGCGTCATCTCTCTGGTGGTGGGTTCCATCCTGTACATCTGGATTCTGAATCCCATTTCCGGCCCGGTGGCCCTTGTGTTAAAGTACTTTGGCCTGGCCCTTCCCTTCTGGTCCAAGACAGAGGGCTGGGTCATTGCGGTGCTGAGCGTAATCACCTCCTGGAAGGTGTTCGGCTATAATTTTATCATCATACTGGCAGGTGTGTCCGGGGTATCCACAGAGGTCATTGAGGCGGCCAGGCTGGATAACATTCCACTGTGGAAAATATTCCGCGACATGGTGGTCCCCATGAGCTCGGCTACCGGAATCTACGTGTTTATCACCACCATTGTACAGGGACTTCAGTATGTGTTTACACCCATCAAGGTGGTGACCCAGGGCGGTCCAAACTATGCCAGCTCCAACCTGATATACATGTCCTATCACGAGGCATTTACCCTGTACCGCACCGGCACCTCGTCAGCCGTGTCAGTGATTACCATGGTGCTGTTCATTGTACTGCTGCTGATGGAATTCCGGTTTGTGGAAAAGGGGGTATATTATGAAAATTAAAGAAATGCAGCCGGGATGGCACCTGCTTCTTCTGTGCGCCGTGTTCCTTCTCCTGATGCCCATTGTTTTTGCTGTGTCCAATTCCTTTAAGACCATGCAGGATGCCTTCAATACGGTGTTTCAGATTATCCCGGCAAGACCCACGGTGCAGAATTACATCCATGTATTCAGCAAGCTGCCCTTTTTAAGGATTACCATGAATACCTTTTTGATTGCTGCCACTGTAACCATTTTTAAGACCGTTACCAGCCTGTTTGCGGCATATTCCTTTGTATATTTTGATTTCGGGGGCAAGGGAATCCTGTATTTTATCATGCTGGCCACTATGTTCATACCATTTACCGTTACCATGATTCCCAACTATCTGATGATTTCCAAAATCGGACTCAGCGACAAGATATGGGGCGTGGCCCTGCCCCAGCTGGCCGATGTGCTGGGAATCTTTCTGCTGCGCCAGTCCATGCGGGGAATCCCCAGAGCTCTTATCGAGGCTGCCAGGATGGAGAATGTGAAGAATCTGAAAATTATGAGGGATATCATCGTCCCGTTAGTTCGGCCCTCCATCATTTCCACGGGAATTATCTTTTTCATCAATTCCTGGAACGAGTACGTGTGGCCGGTTCTTATACTGAAAAGCAAGGAGAATTACACCCTGTCCCTGGCCCTGCAGATGTACATAAGCGCGGAGGGAGGGACGGAATTTACCATAGCAATGGCTGTTTCCGTCATGACCATGATGATTCCGCTGGCATTGTATATCCTGTTCCAGCGCTACATCATAAATACCTTTGCCATGTCGGGCATCAAGGGTTAGAGCGTGTCTGAAAATTCACGGTCGAAGGAATCAAATAAGGAGAAATAAATGAAAAACATAGTATTTGACCATGTAGTAAAGGCTTATGACAAAAATGTAATCGTAAAGGATTTGAATATGGAAATCAGGGAAGGAGAGCGCCTGATTCTGTTGGGACCTTCCGGCTGCGGCAAATCCACCACCCTGCGGATGATTGCGGGCCTGGAGAAGCTCAGCGGGGGAAATCTCTATATGGACGGCCGTCTGGTAAACGATGTTCCCTGCGGGGAGAGGAATGTGTCCATGGTATTTCAGAACTATGCCCTGTTTCCTCATATGACGGTGCAAAATAATATCATTTACGGCTTAAAGGCCCACAAGATGGATCCGGCGGAGATAAAGACCAGACTTTCGGAGGTCCTGGATATGCTGGACCTGAAGGGACTGGAGGATCGCAGGCCTAAGGACCTCTCCGGCGGCCAGCGCCAGAGGGTCGCGCTGGCCAGGGCAGTGGTGAAGCGCTCGGATTATTTTCTTTTGGACGAACCCCTTTCCAACCTGGACGCCCAGCTGAGGCTGCGGGCCAGGAAGGAGCTGGTGAAAATCCATGAGATGTACCACCAGACCCTTATTTATGTAACCCATGACCAAATTGAGGCAATGACCGTGGGACAGCGCATAGCACTGATGCACGAGGGGAAAATGCAGATGCTTGACACCCCTTCCAATGTATACAACCGTCCGGCCAATGTATTTACCGCAAAATTCATCGGCTCCCCCTCCATGAATATTGTGGAGGCATCCTACACCAAGGGAACGCTGGTGATTGGAAGACAGGTGATCTGGCTGCCGGACATGTGGTCCGGATTGGCCTCACGCAACGAGTCCGGCCGCCTGTTCCTGGGAATCCGTCCGGAGCACATGGTTTTATTACGCAGGCACCAGGACAATACCCTGGAAGGAACCGTCAAGTACGTGGAGGATTACGGCAACCGGTACGGCGTATACGTGCAGGTGGACAATATGGAGTTTATCGCTGTGAGCGAGGGCGATATCCCTGCTCCGGGAGAGAACGTATACATCCAGCCGGATTTTGACAGAATCCATCTCTTTGACAGGACCACCCAGGTATCCCTGGGCTATCCTGAACAGCTGAGGGCCGCCAAGGAGCCGCATATACTCCCAAAGGTCTCCAAAAAGAAGGGAGAGAACGACAATGGCTTTGCTCATCAGTACCAATATGTATAAGGCGGAGGAGTTTAAGAGAGTTCTGCCCTATGTGGAAAAATGGAGGGGACAGGTGGGGGTGGAAGTATTTCCCATGTTCCACCAGCAGATATTTGCCCCTCTTCTTGAGGAGAGCACGGACATTTTAAGCCGTGTTCCCATCAGCTTTCACGGCCCCTATTACAAGGCGGAGCACTCGGCGCCCCAGGGAACCCCGGAGTATGAGTATACCATGGAGCTGGTGGAGCAGACCCTTCATTATTCAGAGAAACTTAACAGCCGCTATATGGTTTTTCATCACAACAACTGTGTAGTCAGGGATAAGGAGAGGATGCTCAGGGATTCCTGCGTGAATTACCGCAGAGTGGAGGAACTGTTTCGTCCCTTGGGAATACCGGTGGCAGTGGAGAATGCAGGGGTCATGGACCGGAACAATATGCTGTTAGATGAGAATGAGTTTGTCTCCCTGTGCGGGACAGAAAAGTACCCGGTGCTCATCGACATCGGCCATGCCCATGCCAATGGCTGGGACCTGCGCGGCGTTATGGAGCGCCTCAAGGGGCAGATTCTGGCATACCATCTTCACAATAATGACGGAGTTCACGACAGCCACAGGCGGATTGGAGACGGAACCCTGGATTTTGAAATCTTTATGACATGGGCCAGGGAATATACCCCTCAGGCTGACCTGGTAGTGGAGTACGGCATGGAGACAGCGGATGACTGCCAGGGTATTGTGGAGGATGTGGAACGGCTGCTGGCCTTTGAAAATAGTTTGTAATAATTTGGAAAATAAAGTCCAATAGTTAAAAGCGCAGATTGAATATTTGTCCGCGCTTTTTTTATGTAGCAGTAACTGAGCTTTTCCGTGAAACGATTGTATTTAATGATGGATTATGCTTCGAAAGAGATGAATATTCAGACATCCTTACCGGGACAAACTCTTCCTATATTCATCAATCACATACTTCGCCCTCTCCGCATATTCCCGGGGCGTATAGATATAGTACTGGATTTCCAGCTCAGGCCGTTCGCCCACCCTGCCCATAAGTGTGCCGGTCCGCCTGTTCTGGGTACCGGTATTGACAATCTTTACTTCGCAGGGAATCTGTGCGGCCTTCAGGGCCTGATGTACGGTGGTGTATAATTCCAGGTCGTTGGTCATGAACACTTCTGTCTTTTTCTTTATTCCGAACATAGATGCCTCCATTTCTGCCAGTGGGAGTTGCTGTCCGGGCCTGTGAACTGCCTGGATTTGTCAGCTGCTGCCTGACTGCAATAAAATCAGGTTCTGTATATATCCTATCACATTTCAGAGTAAATTCCATCAGAAAAATTCAATGGACCGTTTAACGTGTAAATTATCTACAATATACAGAAAAATATAAAATGGGTTCAGAATATTGGATAATTTGCCAGGATTTCGGATGGTTCAGGCGACAATGAGAAGATATAATGAAATTGCAGACAAAAAGGACAGGGGGATGACAAAGGAAGAGATTTTGGTCCATGCGGGCCATACGCTGTTAAAGGCAGTCTCAACCCGGGATGAGATACAGACACTCTGTGAGGAAGCCATTGAAAACCGCACGGCTTCGGTCTGTATCCCTCCCGGCTATGTTAAGCGGGTATCAAATGCTTATGGGGACAAGCTGAATGTGTGCACGGTCATTGGTTTTCCGCTGGGATATAATATCACGGAAACAAAGGTTTACGAAACCCGGAGGGTCCTGGCGGACGGAGCCGGGGAAGTGGATATGGTGGTAATCTTAGGCGATGTGAAAAAAGGTGAGTTCTCCAGGATCACCCGTGAAATCGAGGCAGTTAAAACGGCAGCCGGGAGGCAGGAACCCATTGATTCGGTATTCAAACCATATTAACCAAGTTTAAAGGAGGATAAAGGTAATGAAAAAAAGAAGATTAATCCCGGTTTTATGCGCGGCGGCAGTGGCTGTCAGCCTGGCTGGCTGTTCAGGCGGTTCAGGTTCCGCCACAGATAAAGGCGCGGATACCCAGGCGACCAAGGCTGAGGCCGGTGCAGAGAAAGGAAAGGATGAGGACAGCGGAGCGAAGAAGGAAGAGGGAGGAGCTGCTTCCAAGGATGAGAAGCTCATAATTTACAGCCCCCTTACAGAGTCCATGATTGATTCCATGCTGGCCATGTTTGAGGAGGACACCGGTATTGACGCTGAGTGCCTGGCCATGGGTACCGGCGACGCGTTAAAGATAATCCAGACAGAAGCAGACAATCCCCAGGCGGATATCCTCTGGTCAGGAACCATCGGAACCGTAAAGAACAAGAGCGAGTATTTTGCGGATTACACAACATCCAACGAGGACGCGTTCTATGATGAATACAAGAATACAGAGGGCAATCTGACACGCTTTGATACCATTCCATCGGTTATCATGGTGAACACGGACCTGATTGGCGATATCAGGATGGAAGGATATGAGGACCTGCTGAATCCTGAATTAAAGGGCAGAATTGCCTTTGCGGACCCGGCCGCGTCTTCTTCCTCCTTCGAGCATCTGGTAAACATGCTCTATGCAATGGGCGGCGGCAATCCTGACAATGGATGGGACTATGTAAAACAGTTCTGTGCACAGTTGGACGGAAAGCTCTTAGGCGGTTCCTCCGCGGTTTATAAGGGCGTTGCGGACGGAGAGTACACCGTGGGACTTACCTTCGAGCAGGGTTCCGCGCAGTATGTGGGCGCAGGCGCGCCTGTTAAGACAGTCTATATGAGTGAAGGTGTTATCTTCCGAGGCGACGGCGTATACATCATCAAGGGCTGCCCCAATGAATCAAATGCCCAGAAGTTCGTGGACTGGCTCACAAGCAAGGATGTACAGGAATTCATGAACAATACCCAGTACAGAAGAACCATCCGCAAGGATGTGGAGGCAGGAGACGCCATGGCTCCCATGGATCAGATTAAGGTAATCCAGGATGACGAGACAGACACGGCGGCACACAAGTCTGAATGGCTGGATGAGTTCAAGGAGCTGTTTACAGAGTAAACCAATCCATAGATCAGGTGAACGGTACATATATCGGGGGCGTGGCTTAATATGTCAGCCCCCTTCATTTTAGAGGAATTGAGGGGAAACGTATGAGTGTTTCAATTGGAATCGACAATGTGGCGAAAAAATATGGGGACATGACTATCATACCGGACTTGTCCGCTTTTATAAAAAATGGGGAATTCTTCACCCTCCTGGGGCCATCCGGATGCGGCAAGACCACTCTGCTGCGCATGATTGCCGGGTTTAACAGTATCGAAGGGGGGAGCATCAAATTTGACGGCAAGGTCATCAACGATATTCCGGCCCAGAAAAGGAACATCGGCATGGTGTTCCAGAGCTATGCCATCTTCCCCCATCTGACGGTCCGCCAGAACGTGGAATATGGCCTGAAAATCCGCAAGGTGCCAAAGGAGCACATGAAGGAGCGTGTGGATGAAATCCTGAAGGCGGTAAAAATCGACGAATATCAGGACCGTCTGCCGGAGCGCCTGTCCGGCGGCCAGCAGCAGAGAGTGGCCCTGGCCAGGGCCATTGTCATCCATCCCCAGGTGCTTCTCATGGATGAGCCGCTGTCCAATCTGGATGCCAAGCTGCGTATCGAGATGCGAAGCGCCATTCGGGATGTGCAGAAGCAGGTGGGCATTACCACTGTTTACGTGACCCACGACCAGGAGGAAGCCCTTGCCATTTCAGACAGGGTTGCGGTCATGAAGCTGGGGGTGATTCAGCAGATTGGAAGTCCCCAGGACATCTATGCAAGGCCCTGCAATGCATTTGTATCCACCTTCATCGGCCATTCCAATCTCTTTTTCGGAACCATAAGAAAGCAAGGGGGTGTGCCCTCCGTTGTGTTTGAGGGCGGATACCATGTGGAGATGCCAAATCTTGTGGATACGGTGACGGAGGGCCAAAGGGTAGTGGTATCTGTCCGCCCTGAGGAATTCTCGCTGAATCGGGAAGGCATGGATTGCGAAATCATCAGCAGGACCTTCCTGGGCAAATATACCAACTACTTTCTGCGCTTCGGAGAGGGTATGGTGCTGGAGGACCAGCCAAGCATCGAGTACTCCCAGGATTTGGGCCATGTGGACCGTATATTCGCGGTGGGAGAAAAGATACGCCTTAGACCGAACCCCAATAAAATCAACGTGTTCACCCAGGACATGGAACAGAGTCTGATAAAGGATGTGAAGAGATATGACGAATAAGAAAATCAGGTGGGACTTCTGGACTTTTGTGACAGTGGTCATCATTGCCCTGTTTGCCCTGTTCCTTCTCTATCCGCTCATCAGTCTTTTCTTAAGCGGCTTCAAGGACACGGAGACAGGGGTCTGGACCATTGACAACTATGCCAGGTTCTTTTCAAAGAAGTATTATAAGAGCGCACTGCTCAACTCGTTTAAGCTGACCTTCAGCGTGACAGTGGCGGCCATTATACTGGGCGTGCCTCTGGCCTATTTCATGTCGTTCTATAAGATAAAAGGAAAAGGAGCGCTGGAAATCCTGTTCATCATCTCCATGATGAGCCCCAACTTTATCGGCGCCTACTCCTGGATCCTGCTTCTGGGAAGAAGCGGCACCGTGACTCAGCTTTTAAAGGGCCTGGGAATCCATATGCCGTCCATTTACGGCTTTGGAGGAATGCTGTTGGTATTTGCACTTAAGCTGTATCCCTTTATCTATATGTATGTGTCGGGAGCCCTCAAAAAGATAGACGTGGCCCTGTCAGAGGCGGCGGAAAGCCTGGGATGCGGGGGACTGAAAAAGGTCCTTACCGTAATCATGCCCCTTGTAACCCCTACCCTCATAGCGGCAGCACTGCTGGTGTTTATGAACTGTATGGCGGACTTTGGTACGCCTGCCCTGATTGGCGAGGGATACCGCGTTATGCCTACCCTGGTATACTCCGAGTTCGTGGGAGAGACAGGCGGCTCCGCCAACTTTGCGGCATGTATGGCGACTATCATGGTGGTAGTCACCGCCACCGTGTTCCTGCTTCAGAAATGGTATGTGAATACCAAGTCCTTTACCATGAGCTCCATGAGGCCGATACAGCCCAAGGAGGCCTATGGAATCAAAGGCTTTTTCATCCACCTGTTTATCTATCTGCTGGCAGCCACCTCCATCATACCCCAGTGCATGGTTGTGTACACCTCCTTCCGTGCTGCCAAGATGCAGGTGTTTGTGGATATGTCCCCGGTGAATGACCTGATTGTTGCTGCCGAGGTGGTTGAGGACGAGTCCGAACCATATGGGGGTATCGCAGAATGTTTATGATTGGGGCGGCTCTGTGGGCTGGGACGGCGTAGCCGGCTGAGCCGGTACCGACGGGTCCTTGATGCCGTACACTCGCTTCCATTCCTTAGTGCCCTCCACCTTCACCGTCTCGCAGCGGTTCAGATTCAGGAATTTTACCAGTTCATAACAGCTGACCCAGATTTCATTGTTGCTGTCCTTTTGGGATTCATCGAATATAAGTTCCAGGCCAAAGTGGAGATGGGGGTCGTCGATGTTGTTGGTGTTCTCCGTGCGGCTGTAACCGGTGCGCCCCAGATAGCCTATGACATCCCCGGCCTGCACCACGCTGCCCACCTCCAGGCCGGACTGGTAGGGGTAATTCTTGCGCAGATGGGCGTAATAGTAGTAGCGTTTGTGGTCAAAGCTGCGTATTCCCAGCCTCCATCCGCCATACTGGTTCCAGCCCAGGGCTTCCACATAGCCGGATTCCACGGCAACCACCGGAGTCCCCACCTGGCCCATCATGTCGTGGCCCAGGTGCTGGCGCTTGAAGCCATAGCTGCGGGCCACGCCGAAGTCGTCAAAATCACTGTAGGGAAATCCTTTGGCGATGGGGGAAAATGCCTTGAGTCCGTATTTTGTCACCCAGACCGTGGCGGGATCTCCGGGGGCTCCCCCTGCCACGCCTGAGGGAAGATAAGCGGCAGGGGCCTCGCTTGCCGGTATCTCTGCCTCAAACTGGCCTACCATGCCGTCTAATACAGCCCCGTAAGCCTGGCGGTAATACGAGTAATACTTCATGTCTTTTGTCAATTCTTCCATGGTGGTTTCGCCGTTTTTCAGCTTTTCAGCCACCGCGGTCATGTGTTCCGGCTTATATTTGGAAAAGTCTCCGCCGTAACGGGTACCCAGATAGGCCAGTAAATCCACCCAGTTCAGATGGATGTCAGATCGGCATGTGTCCACGTCAAGGCGGAATGCCTGGTTCATTGCCTCTGAGGTGACACCAAAGTCCACCCATTTGATATAATCCTTATTTTTATCCGCTTTCTTATCTGTCTCTGTATTGTCCGGGTCCGCGCTGTCCGTGTTTTCCAGGGGATTCATGTATCCGGCCAGCCTGGATGCCTGGCTTATGACTGCCTGGCCCGGATCTGTTTTAAAAAGGAATATGCTGAGACACAGCAGGCTTAGCACCAGCATTTCCCCGTAAATCACTGTCTTTGCACTGATATGTAAATGCTCCCGGAGCATTCGGAAGAATCTCATAATATAACCGCCTCCTGACACCCTTTCGGGAAATATGGGTCCTGGAGTAATCTTATGTCTGCCCAAGGTGCTTTATGCATGAATGAGGGGAGAGGGGGCAATTTGTACAAAAGAAAAATTATCTTCTATTGGCCGTAAACGTATACGGCCGTAAATTTTACGAAAACCATTCTTTAAAACGGAGAAATGGGGAGAAGGCCTAATATGAAACAAGTAATAATCAAAGATATTGCAAGAGAGGCAGGGGTATTCATCGCCTCTGTATCCAGGGCGTTAAACGGGATGGACGGCATCAGCGAGAAAAAACGCAGCCGGATATTGCGGGTATGTGAACGGCTCTCCTACACCCCCAACGGATTGGCCAGGAGTCTTGTAAAGCGCAGGACCCAGACCATAGGCATCATCATGCCGGATATCATGAGTCCTTTTTACTCCGAACTCATGGTGAAGGCGTCGGACGCAGCTCACAAGAGGGGGTATCAGGTGCTGCTGTGCAACAGCTTCCGGGAACTGAGGGCAGAGAGGGATTATCTGAAGCTTCTGGCAGAACACCAGGTGGAGGGAATCCTGATATTTCCCATTGGTCCAAGGAGCACGGAGAGCATGAGTGAGTTCATTCACAACGTGCCCATGGTGGCCCTCAATGAGCTTACGGGCCAGTGCGGGATTCCCTATGTCTGCGCCGACGAGGAGCAGGCCGGCAGTATCGCGGTGGTGAAAAACATGCCCTTTGCCTCCAGGGCAGGAACGTCCAATATGCTCCAGATCAGCACGGAGCTGGAGGAAGCCGCCCAGGTGGAAAACGCGGGGTTCCCGCGCAGGTTCTTTAAGATTGTGTTCCCCCTGTCAAAGGGCGGCATGATAAGCGGATTCATGCTGGTATTCATCAGCATCATGAAGGAACTGGACCTGATAGTCATACTCATGACGCCCAGCCAGCAGACGCTGCCCTATATGGCGTACGCCTATTCGGCGGAAAATCTGATTCAGCTGTCCAGTGCAGTGACCATCGTTATGTTTGTGCTGGTATTCTTCGTCTACTGGTTTGCAAATACCTTTACGGACGCGGACATCACCAAGGGCTTTTAATGCGGGAGGATATGAAAGATGAGCAGAATTGAATTAAGAGGAATCAATAAATATTATGGCAAGAACCATGTGTTAAAGGACATCAGCCTGGTGATTGAGGACGGGGAGTTTATGACCCTGTTAGGACCGTCAGGCTGCGGCAAGACCACCACCCTGCGCGTGGCGGCCGGCCTGGAGAAACCCCAGAAAGGGTATATGTACATGGGGGACAGGGAGATTGTCAACGCGCCTGAAAAGTTTTATGAGGAACCGGGAAAACGCCATCTTAACCTGGTGTTCCAGTCCTATGCCCTTTGGCCCCACATGACGGTATTTGACAATGCGGCCTTTGGCCTTAAGGTGGCAAAGGTGCCCAAGGAGGAGATACGAAAGAAGGTGGAAAACGCCTTAAAGCGCATGAGGATTGAGGCGTTCATTGACCGGTACCCATCGGAACTGTCCGGCGGACAGCAGCAGCGCGTGGCCATAGCCAGGGCCATTGTGTCGGAGCCGGAGGTGCTGCTTTTAGATGAGCCGCTGTCCAACCTGGACGCCAAGCTGAGAATTGAGATGAGAAGTGAAATCAAACGGCTCCATCAGGAGTTAGGCACCACCATTATCTATGTGACCCATGACCAGACAGAGGCCCTGACCATGTCTACCAAGGTAGCCATTTTCTTTGAGGGCGTACTGGAGCAGGTGGCGCCTCCCATGGAGCTGTACCAAAACCCCGCCTCCCTGCGGGTGGCTGATTTTATCGGCAATCCAAAGGTGAATTTCCTTCCGGGAAAGGCCAGGGTGTCGGGAGATGCCATGACCGTGGAATCCGTATTGGGAACCGTGACCTTTGATAAGAAGTCCTTTACCGGGGAAGCTCCCGGCGACGGCAGCTTTGAGGCGGTGGTCGGGGTGAGACCGGAGCTGGCGGAGATACTGGACGGACCGGCAGAGGGCAGCATAGAAGCGGAAGTATACTCCGTGATGCCCGCCGGCTCAGAGACAACCATTTACCTGGAAGTGGGCGGGGAGCGCATCCTGTACCGGACCATGTGCTCATGGTGGGGGATGCGCCGGGAGACTGTGAGGCCGCGGCGGACAACGGGGTATACTATTATCCTATCCTGGTAAAGCATGAGGAGATGTCGTGGCGCCGGTTCCCGGGCGAAGCACTGGAAAGACTGGTACGGGGAACCTACGGAGGGGCCTGGCAGGAACAGATGGTGAAAACGTTCCGCGGGGCCCTTTTTTACTTTATCCGGAGAAAAATGGGAAAGCTGGCGCAGGAAAATACAGGCAGCAGATTTAAGTGGAAAAAGCCCTCTGATTTATGTATAATGAAAGCAGTGATAAAAGCGGCATAGAGGAGGATTGCATAATGGAGAATTTTGAGTTTTTCACACCAACCAGGATGATATTTGGTAAGAATACCCATCAGCAGGTAGGAAAGATTGTAAAGGAATACGGATTTAAGAAGGTGCTGGTGCATTTCGGAGGGGCCAGCGCAAGGAAGTCCGGACTTCTGGATGCGGTTACAGGAGCCCTTGAGGCAGAGGGAATACAGTATGTGACGCTGGGAGGCGTACAGGCTAATCCCACTCTGGCAAAGGCAAAAGAGGGAATAGAACTGTGTCTTAGGGAGGGCGTGGACCTGGTGCTTGCTGTTGGAGGAGGCAGCGTGATTGACTCAGCCAAGTGCATAGCGGACGGCGCGGGAAACCCGGATGCGGACGTGTGGACCTATTTCCGCCAGGAGGCTGTGCCGGCCAGGGCATTGCCGGTGGGCGTCATTCTGACGCTTTCTGCCTCCGGCAGCGAGATGAGCGCATCCTGTGTCATCACAAATGAGGAAAATGGATTTAAGCGTGGCTTTAACAGCGTGACCCACCGCCCCCTGTTTTCCATCTGCAACCCGGAGCTGACCTGTACGGTAAGCAAATACCAGACAGCCTGCGGTACGGTGGATATCATGATGCACACCCTGGAGCGGTATTTCAGCAGGACCAGGGACACGGAACTGACGGACCGCATAGCCGAGGCATTGTTAAAGTCCACGGTGGAGGCGGGCAGGATTGCCGATAAAGAGCCGGATAACTATGAAGCCAGGGCCGCTCTTATGTGGGGAGGCAGCCTTTCCCATAACGGACTGACAGGAGCGGGGAGGGATTTCTTTATGCAGGTGCACCAGCTGGAGCACGAGCTTTCCGGCATGTACCCGTCCATTGCCCACGGAGCAGGTCTGGCAGCCCTGTGGCCGTCCTGGGCCAGGTTTGTGTGCCCCGGCGATGTGAACCGCTTTGCCCGGTATGCGGTCCGGGTGTGGAACATAGACATGGATTTTGACTGCCCTATGAACACGGCTCTGGCAGGAATCCGGGCCACGGAGGATTTCTATAAGAGCCTGGGTATGCCGTCCTCCTTAAAAGAACTTGGTGTGGAGGAAGAACGCCTGGAAGAGATGGCCGAGAAGTGCACCAACATGGGCAAGCGCACCCTGCCGGGCATCCGGGAACTGGGCAAGGAAGAAATGATGGAAATTTACAGGATGGCTATGGGAGAATAACCGGGATGGCAGAATAACGGCCATGGGAGTTTGGCCTGCCCGGTCAACAAGAAGGAGACAGAAAATGGACGCAATTAACAGCCGCAGGAGTATACGCAGGTTCTCAGACAGGGAAATACCGCATGATATTATCTGTAAAATTATAGAAAGCGGGATAAAGGCTCCCTCGTCCAAGAACAGACAGCCGTGGAAATTTATGGTCATCCAGGGACAGGCAAAGGAAGAAATGTTGAGGGCGTTTCGGGCCGGCATCCAGAGGGAAAAGTCAGGCAGAGCCATGCTGCCGGAAAGCAGCAGGCACCTGAGAGGCGCGGAGTACACGGTCCAAATCATGGAACAGGCGCCGGTGGTCATATTTGTCCTGAATCCCCTGGGAAAAGGGCTGTTTGCTCCCCTGAATGACGAGGACAGGATTTATGAGCTCTGTAATATCCAGTCTGTCAGCGCGGCAATTGAGAATATGCTTTTGGAAGCAACGGATTTGGGAATCGGAAGTCTGTGGATCTGCGATATATTCTTTGCCTATGAGGAGCTGTGCGGATGGATGGACTGCGGGGGTGAGCTGGTGGCAGCCGTGGCCTTCGGCTATCCGGAGGAGTCGCCGTCACCCAGGCCCCGAAAAGGGTTTGAGGACGTGGTGGTCTGGAGACGATGAGACGAAAGGATGGAGCCAGAATACCGGGACTGAGACGCCGGGACTGAGATGCCGGGACTGAAGTGCAGAAAATATATGCAGACTATTGCCAACCGTCCTCATATGTGCTATGATTCAGCTATAATTAAATAAAGTTCTTCGGGGCAGGGTGTGATTCCCTACCGGCGGTAATAGTCCGCGACCCGCTACGGCGGCTGATCTGGTGTGATTCCAGAACCGACAGTATAGTCTGGATGAGAGAAGAAGGTGTGTAAGTGGTAGATGAACAGGCCCCGGATTATTTGCGTATCCGGGGCTTTTATAGGTGCGCCCGGCGGGCGCACGTTCTAACGGGTGAAAGTCCCTGACCC
>ERZ791895.280-NODE-280-length-46141-cov-40.898689_pt1 | contig 46141 bp, 85 predicted proteins | sample MGYA00510153_ERZ791895 | MGnify/ENA primary metagenome ERZ791895 (study PRJEB30046, sample SAMN00792064) | human gut metagenome | study: EMG produced TPA metagenomics assembly of the A metagenome-wide association study of gut microbiota in type 2... | reverse complement strand
AAGCTGCTGACGGGAATCGGACCCGTAAAATACAACGGTTTTATGCGGTTTGTAGGCTCCGTGTTGCATTTCGTGTTGCATATTTCCGAAGATGGTACTTTATTTATATAAGCGTCAGAGTCAAGTTCTGGCGCTTTTATATTGAATTAGAATCCTCTATGTACCAGACATCCAGTGCCCCATTGTCCTGGCTATGCCAGCACGCCCCCTCCAATGGACCGTTTGGTGTAGGGTCAAAGTAATACCAATCCCCCGAACCATCATCCGGGTCACATGCACTTCCATTCCAGCGGTGCCAGCTGGTGCAAGCATATCCGTCTTTGTTAAACAGATACCAATGGTGATTTATGACACACCACTTATTAGCCGGGTAAGTTCCATCTGGTCTGCGGTACCACCAGCCGTTATTATCCTTAATCCAGCCAGTGCGTCCCTCTGTCACCCAGGTTTTCATAAATTCATCCGGGGTGCGATATAGTTTCTTGATTCCAGATGTGCTACTTCCCCAATCCGGCAATTGGAAATGTGGCTTGTCCACAGGAGACTTCCAATTTCCACCCCATTCAAGTCCCAAAGATACACCGATAGCACCTACACGGTTAAAAAATCCACCAATTTCATTATAAGCTCCAGCTCCGTCATTGCGGAAGATATCAAAGGCAGTACCCCACTGATGATATGAGCTGTAGCTACTGCCTGGAGCATTAGTTACAATGTTCCCCGGTTTAGTCCTGCCCTGAGCATATAACGCATCCTGTTCTGCCACAGTTCGCAATGTTTCGCCTATCTTAATTTTTAATCCCTGTTTATTACATTCATCCACTAACTGACCTGCTAAAAGCTGTAAGCGTGGATGACACAATGTGATATCTCTCATAATCATCCTCCAATTATACTGTTTTTCTGCTGCTCTGTAATCCATCCAAGTAATACAGCCCGGTTAAGCTCATCAACGGTTAATGGCCCTTTTCCATTGTTATATAACCTTTTTAACGTTGTATACATGTTACACCTCCAGCTGATTTAAAATTATTGCATCCACTGTATCTTGCAATGTCCGCACTGTATCCCGGATATCTGGCCTACGAAGTTTAACAACCATAATGCTATCCTTCACTTCATTGGTTTCATAATTCGGCTCTTCCTCGGTTCCGGTATTTACTGTTTCAGATGAAATGACATAATCCATTTTCTTGCGCATCTCAACCAGCTGAGTAAATCCGGTTTTTACTTCCATCGGCTGACCGTCCAAACCAAGTATGTAAATTTTTTCTGTATTTGTCGGATTAAATTCGGATTCTACCGTTTCAAAACTATCTAGGACGGGAAGAAACGACAGGGTTAGGTATTTGCCTGATTCTTCCACCCCGTTTGTTATTAAGTCGTATTTTGTGTTGTTTGATAATTTTAATTGGTTCATTTGACTCCTTTCGTGGATATGGTTTTTATATAGCAAATTAGCATTTAAAGAATAAAGCTACGGTCACATATACCCCAACAATTGACATTCCTACTGGCACACAAGACATATCTGTTAAATGGTCTGGTGATACCATGTATTTTTATGTGGGAGATACAATAGTGTCTAAAATACAAGGTTGGTATGCTTATTCAAAATGATTATTTGATAGCAACTACAACACCCGCAAGGCTTATGTTTGCTGCACCGACTGCTTGATTATTGCCTTTAATATGTACCTGTGTATTTTGCCATATACAATTGCTTATGTTTATTTTGGTACTGTTATCCCCTGATACATCAGATAATATGGGGAATACCCATCTATATGCAGATGTGTCAATATCTACAGGTATGTTAGCAAAAAAATCGTCTCCGGCAGCAATGGGTATACCGGCTTTTGAATAAGTCACCACAGCTATTTTAGATGCTAAATTGCTATTTGCAGTAGCAATATCCTCTTTGTTTTTTGTGATTGCTTGCTGCATTACATAGGCCAACGAGGATGACGGAACAGTGTTGTCCGAATTTGTTTGAACGGTTGAAATTAATGTTTTTAAAGCATCAATGATTTCATTGGCTTTTGCAACCGTTTCTTCAAGTTTATTTTCGGTTTTATTCAGATTATCAGCATCAATATCTGGTTCAGAATTATTTACATAATTAGTTGGATTATAGATATCCATTTTTTCTAAATTTTTGATTGCCATGTATGCCTCCTGTTACATAGTACATTTTAATTCACGTAATGTCATATTAACAACTGATGTGCTTGCTGTAGTGCGCATAAAAAGTGATATGTATATAAATCGTGTTCCAGTAATATTGGACACATCAAAATTATTCGTTTTTAAATTTCCTGATGTATTTGGTATCTCTCGTCTCCAATAATCACCTAGCCCAGAGTTATAATCTTTACCGGAGCCACTGGAATCTCGCATATATATATAATCACTGACATATCCAGTAGCTAGAACCATTTCACATCCTCCAGAAGCATTGGCGAGAGAATATTTCAGCGTTATTCGATTGATATTATCAAAATTGAGAGGAACATTAAATACAATTGCCGTTGTTACATAATCTGTGCTAAGAGGATTTTCAATATGGATGTTATCTCGCCCAAATGTCACGTCTCCTTTATAGTAAGGTCCACCTTTACGCCCAAAAGATGGGAACGAGCTTATTGATTGGCCTGGACCAAACACGCCATTATAATACGGCGTATACGGGTCATCATTTTCGTATCCTTCGTAAGTTCCTACAATAGTTGTATCCCCTACTCTAATAACAACATCTTTTTTAATATTCGATGCAATAAGATTCGGGAGACTTTCTACAAAAACATCACCTTCCATATATTTACCAGCTGTTTCTATTGTTTGTAAATCTGCGCTCGGAACAACATATTGATTGCCTAATGTCGGTATGTTTTGTGTTACAGTACTACCTGCTTCATAAAATCCTTCTCCCAAAGATAGCGTCTGATTTAATTGCAATTCATACCTTTCAGGTTGTATAATTGGCATTTTTCCAATTTGTTCATTATCACTTCCACGACCTAAAAATATTTTTCCTTTTTTTACGCTCGATGGAAGAGCAGTTAAATCACTTGTATCTGCATTAGCTCCATTTTTTTTAATTATGCAATCAGCCATTTTAATCAACCCATCCCTCAAACGTCCCAATATATGGACCTATTTTAACTCCCTTTTTTATTACAGCACTTGAAATTCCCGATATGCCACCTATAAAGGTATTTCCAGTCATATAGGTTCCTTTGACCCCGGCGGTTGTTCCATTGATAGAAGGGTCAACGTATTGCGCCCCTAGCGTTGGGATATCCTGTTTTAATGTTATTGAAACAAAATATCCTTCTGGGATATAAAATTTTCCATTAATCGGGAAATCATGTTCCACATTATAATAAGTTGGCATAGTTCCCTCTTGTGCATTTTCTGTTCCTGCACCAATAAACGTTTCTCCATACCTGACATCTTCTGGTTTTGCAGTAAGATAGTCATTATTAAACATGCCTCCGTTATATAGTATACATTCTGCCATGCTAGTTCCCTGCCCCTTTTACGAGAATTTGAAAATCTGTTGATGGTTTAGAACCATAGCAATATAATGTAACAACTCCATTTCTGCTTTCAGCACTATCGACATATCCAAAAGCTTTTTTTCTCTCTCTGGCTACGCTTGCGCTTGGTTTATCCCCTAAATATGGACCACCAATAATAAGCCCTATGTTCTCTTTTGCTCCAGGAACACCAACAGTCTGCGAATAGGGCACAGATGTGCTCCAATTTTCCGAAAGAACCATAATTCTTTTTATACCTTTGATATCTTCGATTTCTGAGTTATTTTGTAATACAGCCTTATTGGTTTCGTTAATATCATCAGCCGTAAAAATGTCTCCTATTTCCTGATACTCTGTTTTATCTTCAAGCGTTGTTAGGCCGGTTGACGCATCTGTGGTCATCTTATATTTTCGTAATCCGGAAAATTTGTCATTTTTAAAATTTGTTTTCAAATTCATAGCTTAATACCTCTATTTCCTAGAACTTTGGTTCCCAATTTAAACGACAAATGCTGAGGACCAGGATAGGACTTTTCAATCAAATTACCCAAATCATAAATGATTTTTTCTATGGCATTGGCCTGATAAATTGATGTGTATGTTATCTTATCTGGGGTAAGGGGAGTGCTATCGCCTGTATAGTACGCGTTTCTTATTGCAACTATATTTTTTCTTAGACGTTCCATTTCTTTATCCGTCCTATGGTCCTCAGGTTTCCAATTCAGCTTGTTGTTTGTCGTATTTCTATATCCATACTGATTGAGAACATAAGATACCCATTTAATCGCCTGTTCGATTCGGTTTAGGTCTTTATAATCAATGTAAGCTTTGTCAGTTAATTCTATTATGTCTGACTGCGTACGGTCAAAAATAAGAGATTCTAAATACTTACTCATGTATTTTTACCTCTGCCTTAATTTCGTTGGGAGAAAAGCTGTAATTGTAGCTCTCAATAATACCGGTGCGGTATCCATCATAATCTGTATCAATCCTAACCTTCTGTCCTAGTTTTTTATTTCCTATAAGTACATCCCCCACCACATTTTCTGCGCGCTGGTAATATGCATATACGCGTTCAAGCACTTGCTGAGCATTACCATTGTGCACCAACGTTGCATCTGTTACTTCACGAATATTTTTGTTAAACACAATATCAGGATTCTCTTTAAGGATTGATGTTGTAAGATGGTTGTATTTCTTTCCGGTTAGTATTACATTTCCACCGGTTCCGGTTATGTAAGCATAGTTATCACCAGACTGACCAATGGTGCCGCCAGTTATCTCCAGACCATGATAAGGCTCTCTAAAAATAACCTCTGCTGTTCCATTCAAAGTATCATTATATAGTTCTTGCGCCTCATCCGATTTTTGATATGTATGAACTGTTAGCCGGATTCCTGTGACAATATCAGAATGCTCCAATGTAACCCCAGAAAATACTTCATCATTCAAAAATTCACCACTCAAAGCATTTTCTTGCGGATAGATAACAATTCCGTCATAATTGCTTGTATCTGCAATAGCTCCAATAGCAAAGCATATGTATACTAATGCGTTTCTCTTTGTGGTATACGGTATGTAACCATAAAGCGGAATATCTGAAAATGATTCATCCAACAAATAATTAAAATCTTCATTCTCAAATATTTTCTCTAATATCTCAGAAACCGGCTGGCCTGTATATATTCCTCCAACAAATTCATTACCATCCAATACCCCCACCGCATCATGCGCGTCCATATGGTAATCCGTTTTGTTTTTCCTGGCACCGTTTTTAAGATAAAAATTTCCTATCAACTCACCGTTGAAATATAAAGTAAGTTTCTGCTTTTTCTGTAAATCAAACGGTATATCGGATGTTGTCCTGACCGTGAAATTTAAGGTGTTAATACTTATGCTTTCTGATATTGCATTGATTTCTTGCAAACAGTTTCTTTCCAATAATTCGTTGTCCAGAAAATCACGGTATATTCCATAATCTATTCTGGTAACAAATACTGGCCTTATGGGTTTTGATGTCTGCAAAAACGTGATTTCCAGTTTGTTATATCCTCTCACATAGTTATTACAAAAATATCGAACTGAATCCGGGGAAAACTCCATATCTGACAACAGGTTATTATCCGCGTACCACTTTACTCTCATTCGCGTACAATAATCTCCAGACATCATATTAAAAGTAAAAAGCAGTCCTACACTGGTGAATTTTTGATTAAAGGTTACTGTCAGCATGGGGGATTCAATTAACTTTTCAGTTGTTGATTTAGGATATAAAAACATTCCTGGATGCAAACCCATTTGGGGCTTAAGTCCTTGGCTTTGCTTAACATATCCGAACAATCCTTGTTCATTTGATACTTCTGGGCTTATATATCCATACGGAAGCGGATTATCTGGAAAATTGATATACTTTCCATTCAGCAGAGAAAACCGTGGAAAGCATAGAGCATATCCAGGATAAGAAATATCATCTCGCTTTAATTCTGGAAATTCCTGCTCTGTTATTGTCCCACGCGGATGTAAACCAGGGCCTGGACGAAGTCCTATTCTCGGTCTTAATCCAGGTCTTGTAATGGATGCTGTACTATTTTCTTTGGCATAAGGGGCCAAGTCATCATAAACAATCTTTAATCCCTCAGTATTCTGTTCTGCATCAGATAATATGGATTGCTTTAAAAACACATCACGGCCTCCTCTGCGGCTCCATAGCGGTAAAGGTAATGGATAACCCGGTCCAATGGTTACGCTCACCTTCTTTTCCGTTCTTGTTGATTTTTAAATCATCATCCCCGCTGGTTATGTATGCTTCAAATTCTTTGGTAGCTTGACCATATGGAAATACCATATTATGAGACTCGACCGGAGCGGAGATAATTTCGTAAAATGTATCATAGTCTGCCGGATTACTTCTTTCCGCATCAATATCAAGCGTATAATTATAAAATGTACCGATAATATCACGGTGCATCCTATAAGACTGCAAACGTCCAGAATTTTCACTATCTGCGACCGAAAAATTTCGCTTTAAGGATTTTACACATAGGCGGAGATTAACTCCGTCTATGGTAAATACTCCGTTCCCATTCTGATCCATTATACGCTGCCCTCCGTGACCATTCTTACACCCACACGATTCTTTTCGTTGTTTCCAAATTTGACTACAAGCTGACCGAATCTTGTACCATCAAGTATTAGCTCCGCTTTAGCAATCTGGTTTCCGCTTGATATATTGCTTTCTGCCAGCGCTTCCTTAAGAGCTTGCTTCATAGTTGATAAAGGGGATACCACTTCCGGCTCCTTTGTATTATCTCCCAAGATAGCAGCAAACATTCCTGCCCGCGGTGGTACTACTGTACCGGTTGCAAGCATTGGCATTTTATAGGGGACTGCTGCATAGGCAGACATGGGGTAGGCACTTCTTCCTCCATACCCACCAGAATATCCGGCAGATGCAGCACGCTTACCAGCATTAATTGCTATTGTAGCAGCAGCTATTCCAGCAGCTAATGAAGCAGCTACAACACCAGCGCCTACACCACCAGCTAATGCTCCTAAAGCGACTGCAAGAATTCCAACTGCCGAAGCCGCTGCAAGAATACTTGCTATAACTTTTTCTGTTGGAGACATGTTGTTCCAGTTCTTGGCCAACACAGCAATCAGCGATATTATGCCTGATATAGCAAGGACAAGGGGATTTATATTTGATACGGTTCTTGCTAAAAGTGAAATAACACGTTCTCCAATTGCTAAAAAGCCTCCAAGATTGCTTATTAATTGTCCTATGCCCAATACAAATGCTGAAAACTTCCACGCCGCAAAAAATGCCAGTACTGCAACTGTAATATTTTCAACCAATGTCTGATTTTGACTTACCCAATCCGAAAATTTAGTCAACCATTCTACGACCTTTTCTAATGCAGCTATGATAACTGCCCCGGTCCACTCTCCTAATGGCTGTAAAAATTCTTCCCATAACCATATCCCCAATGGCTTCAGTGCATCAATCACACTATGTATTGCTTTCAGGGCTGCTGCAATTAAATCAAATACAGTTGGCAACGCTTGCTCTACTCCCCATTTTGCAATTGGAAGTAGTACATTGTTAAGAAACCACAATATCAAGTTTCCAACATCTGATACAATAGGTTTTACAGCAATCAAAATCCTGTCAAAGCTTTCCAGCAAAGGTGAAAAATCCAAATTCGCAGACCATTGTTTTAAACTTTCTGATGCTTGACGGAAAAATCCTGTTATTTCAAGAATAATATCCCCAAGGTGCCTTAAAATGTTTGTGCCAGTATCGCCAGATACCCACGCCTTATCAAAGTTTGTAACTAGATTACCAACTGTATCAACCAGATTTGCAAAAGTAATTAGTAAATCATCCGTGATTGCTTTCCCATATCCTTCTACATTCCACACCTGCATAAACGATGCGCCTACATCACTTGCAAGCTGCTTAATTGCAGAGAATGTATTTTGCAATGAACTCATTACTTGTGGGCCATTTTCAAACCAAGATTTCTTAAGCGGGTCGAACAGTTTCCCAAGCGTATCCTTTATAGCCTCTGCCTGTAGCTTAATATCATTGGATACTTCCTCGGTGGTAAACATATCCTCTGGTTTAAGTTCGTTTTTATCTTCCTTCTTTTTCTTTCCGGTTGTTATCTGTATCAGTTTATCAAACGGCGCTATAGCCTTTTCCGTTTCTTTGGCTGCATCTTTTGTTTCGTCTTTGGTTTTGTCCAGACTGTCCGCGTAATCCTGCTGGACCTTAACCGCTTTAACAAATGTATCCTTCCCGGTTAATGCTGCCAGCAGTTGCGCCGTCCAGGTAACAGCTTGGGATAGCAAATTAATAAACTGTGCCAGGGCCGGAGATGCGTATTCCACCAACGGAGAAAAGGCTGTGCCAAAAGAGTTTTTAAGCTGGGTCATACTGGACATCAGCATGGATAACGCTTTATTGGTATCATCTGAATACTGGGCCAGATTATCCATACCTTCTTTTAATCCGCCCGTTACTGCGGAAATGGCACGGAATACAGTGCTAAATAAGATAGATGTTGCAAGCATTCGGCCCAATCCCATTCGTGCACCTCGGGATGCTTTCTCAGTACCTTTTAATGATTTATTGAGCTTACTTCCACTTTTGCTTGCCTTCTTTTGTTCATTATCAACACCGAGCAGCTTTTTCTTGTAATCCTGCATTGCTTTTTTAGCCCGCTGCAATCCTGCCAATGCCTTATCGTATGGTGCATCTCCAAGCCCATAACCAGCCTTTTCGGCATAATATAATGCATCTTTATACCGGTCCACTTCATCTTGCAAATTGCGTACACTTGGTGTAAGACTTTGTATGGATTTAGAAGCAGATGAAAATGTATGTTTCATAATGCCTGGAATATCCTTAAAAGCCTGAGGTAGCAATTTTATATAATCCATTGTGCCGGATAGCGTCCTTTTGATATCTTCGCTGCCTGTTTTTGCACCATCCGTATTGATTTTAGTATCTATTAATACAGTTCCATCAGGTTGCAAAGATATCACCTCACTTTAGCAACTCTGCAAAATAATCAAATTCTTCTTTAGATTTGTCAGTGGATTTTTCAAGTTCACATAGCTTTTTATTGTTCTGTAAAAACTCCTGCTCCCACTTTTCTAAGCGCTTCCCTTTTGACAGTTTCTGCCGGATAGAAAGGACCTGAGAAAACAATCCGTCCCCAATTTCCATGAACCATCCGTAGAAAGTCCACCAATGGATTATCTGGCATCCGCGTGTTTCAAACCCTGCAATCCTGTTAACCGCTGGGAAAATAATTCCTGCGTCCTGTTCCCAGTCAATTACACGCGGTGATGGAGTATCTTCATGCACCACACCACAGTCGATAAACCATAATGCTTTTTCTGCCGCTTCTGTTAAATCGTGCGGAGGCGGGATAACGGGCCAGTAAAGAATTTCAAGCATTGCTTGTGTTTTCTCTGGGTCAGATAATTCTTCATCTGCAAAGGCTGATAAAATATCTAATATTGCCCGGAAGTCCTCACGGATTTCATAGTCTATTCCATTAACAGAGAGAGAATATGGGAGGGACCACGCTGCGCTCATTTTACGGGAAATGGGTATTTTCCCGGACCGGCATTATACGGTTGTGTATATTTTCCGGCCTTACTTTCCATTTCCGTAAAATTCTTACCGGTTTCCTGCTCTATGATTTTTTGGACACTTTCGAGTATTACCAGCGCCCAGGGGTCGCCGGTTTCCATTGGCGTGAATGGGCTGGCGATTTTGAAGAAGCCAGAAGTGTCTGCGTTAAATAGATAATCAAATTTATCCTGGAGAGACTTTGCGTATTTATTGATTATCTCTAACGACAGTTCATCCTTCTTTTTGCTATCAAGGGTTGCTTTTAACTCCATCCACATATCCTCGAATGCTCTATACACATTCTGCTGCCGCTCGAATATGTCAAGGTCTGTTGGAACAAATTTAAAAGTTGCCAACACATCTCCATGCTGGTCAGTAAAATCGTAGTATTTAACCGGACTTTCAATATTTATTGGAATATTAGGCATGATTAATCTCCTTATTCGGACAACGAAGCAGGACTTGCCCCATCAGCCGTAAAAGCCATTGTTGTAGGGTCTACAGCGCCAAGAGTCCTATCACCTACATAATGCACCGTATGAGCTGCGGAAACACCTTTCAGTCCTCCTGCAAAGTCTCCCAACTCAACAACACCCTCCTGCACCCACGCACGCATCTTTCCTGTACTGTCGGTTTTGTATCGCTTTACACAAAGATATTTCAACCGTAAATCTGACAGAGTTGCCCTTTCTTCCATAAGCGTATCTATCTTTTGAGCATATTTACTTTCGCCTGATACATTAGTCGGGTCCACTGTCATGCTTTCCGCATATCCGGTGATATCATAGTTATTATTTCCAAGTACATCCTGGCTTTCTTCCGTCTCTGGATTCATCGAAATCGGCATATCCTCAACGCCTTTTCCAATAATTTCAAGTTTATCTTTTGTGATATTTGTGGTGCTTCCATCAGTTATCCAAAAGACCATAAAGTCTTTTCTTTTTGCCTCTCCATCGGCATAAGTCCACGTTGCCACTGCTTTTCTCCTTTCAAATAAAAATAGAGCCATCACACAAGGCTCTGCGTCTTAGCGTCTGGCTCTACCATCTTTCAAAATCATATTTATATTCTATTGACACTGGAAGTATCCAGTCCTGCACACCACTTTCCTGCGGTTCCAGGCCGTATGAGTTATCACGTGTAACTTTGGTTATCTTTCTTCCCTGGGATAATGTGGGATATTTTGATAATCGTTGCTCACTCCCATTAATCACAACCGGCTCCCGGCATAACCACTTTCCAAATGTATCAAGAAATTCCTGTATACTCATTTTCTGCCGCTCTTTTGTGGATGATGTACGGTATATAATATAGAAGGGATACTGGCAGGTCTGGCGCACTCCACCCAGTACATCCTCAGTCTCAGAAAAGATTAAGGCTCCATTATCTGCCGAAAATGCAATCCCACTATCCTCGCCCAATTCTTCAAACTTAACGGTTTCATTTTCATACAAACCGGGGAATTGATTAAGCAAAGCCTTTACAGCGATTGTCAGCACATCATATCCGCTTGCGTCTTTTCCTATTGGTTTTCGTTCATCACCCACGCTTTCCACCTCCAGCCGTTTTCTTGGCTTGCTTTATCCATGATTTACCATCTGCTTTTTTTGCTGCATCAAACCATTTAGCCTGTGCCTTAGGATGCGCTGTTTTGGTATACTGTAAATCCTCTTTTGCTTTGGTTTTTCCTCCATATTGGCTTACTAATACCTTTTTAGTACCCTTTGTAGCCCAGGTACTACCAGTAACAGTGCTAACCATAGTTTTACCCTGGTATAAAGAACGACCAGCAGGGCCATATGCGGCATATACTTTTCCGCTCCCTTGTACTGCAACGCTCGCTGCTCTGGTAACATCCACAAAATCGCCTGTGACCATCGGCATAAAAGGGACCATACTATTCATCACATTTCCATCAAGTTGATACTGCGCGCGCTGGAATTGCTTATCAAACCGGGTTAAATTAAGTTTGATTTTGATATCTCCATCAACAACAGAGAATCCTTTAAAATGTGTTATTTTACTTGCCATATTATTTCCCCAATATCTCAAAGTGAGGAATCACAGAGTATGGACCTCCAACAGAAGATACCAAATATACGAAGTCGTACCGGTTGTTCATATAGGCATAAAACCCACCACGATAATCTTCATCATTGACCGGGCCGCTATCCCATACCCCTTCCCAGAAAAAACAATCATCCGATGCTTCAAAAGTAATGGTATCGTCCAACAAGTCATTTACCTGTCTCCTCCACTCCTTTGGAGGAAGCCACGGCAATTCTTTACCGTCAGCATCACAGATTATTTGTTTACCATCCTGTAATTCATAAGCTATGTGTAATTCGGCATTATCCGTGCTGTCTGGCCCATACTTTTTTAGGATTGCGCCCTTGTCGGTATTAAGGTCAACACCAGATAATACATGGGGATACCAAATACCAATGCCAGTTGTGGATGATTCGTAGTAGTTAAATACTGTTACTGTAGCATTGTACATATTAATCACCTATTAGCGTTTCTTTTTTCTTTGTTCGATTTTTGACGCTTCATCTAATATCCTAGATGATTCAAATATGTGACGCTTTTCAATAATTTGAGAAGCATTAGATACCTTTAACAATACTTCTTTTAGCTGTTTACCTATCTCTTGCAAAGATTCAATTTCATTTTGATATTTTTTTTGAGCGCTGGGATACTTCTTTATCCTTTCATTAGCTAAATCAATATTTCTATTGATAGTATCAATAGCATTATTTCTGATTTGTTCGGCCCATTGAACTTGTTTCTCTGAACCTTTTAAAGTTGGCAGTCCTTTAAAAGATATTTTCTGGTTTTTAGCAGATAATCCACTCGCTCCACCTCTACCACCCATTGCATAATACCTCATTAAACCTTTCTGTAAACGCCCGTACCCTCACGATATTCCCCATGCACTCATCCGGCACAGAGCCATAAAAGATAATCGTGTCAGGACAAAGACGCCGTACCATTTCCTTATAGCCTGTCAGAAACAGCACTTTCTTTTCTTTGCTGTTCATCACGCCCAAAGACGATACCGCCACAACACCACCCTGTGGCTCTCCGTCAAAGCACCATGCAAAACTGTCTGGCGTACTCCATGAGATTGTGGGAATAACCTGTATTCCTGTCTCTTGCAAATATGCGCCTACCCAATGTTTTCTATAATGATTGTATATCTGGATAGCTTTTGGAAAGTCTGTGTATGTGGAAAAGTCTGGAGACATTACATAACGGAATTTTTGTAACATGGGTATGTATCGGTCAACATCATTCCATAACCTATTGAATTGGTAATCATCAAGAAAGAAATGCACACCTTTCTTTTCAGGCTCTTTGCATGTCTTGGCATAGTTGAAACCAACCCAGTCACAGCCTCTTTCGTAGGTTGCTGGCTCTATCTGCGGTATGCCATATTCTCCCACGCCGTCAAATATCTGGCGCTCCAGATTTTCATAATTTCTGCGGTTTCGGTAGTTACTCATTTCTTGGCCTGCTTATACACCTGGTTAACTCCCGTAGCCGTAAGGCCAGACATAGCACCAACTGCTACAGCCGTGATATAGTCCGATGCCGGGAAGTCTGGTATTGTTCCCATTCCAAGCGCGCCCAAAGCGCCACCCACTACAGCCATAATAACCGGAATCCATTCGTCCGGTATCTTCTTTGCCGCTTTGCATCCAAGGCCAACCACATAACTTAAAGCCACAATAGCCACACATGTTCCCAATGTCGTAATATCCATATCTACCCCATTCCGGCGTACAGCAATGGAACGCCACTATCATCTCTTACTCCCATCAGATACACCTTTGCAGTATCATACAGGAGTTTATTGGTTGCCTGTTCATCCCCTGACGCAGAGTATACAGTACTCCAGGCTTTAGCTCCGTTAGCTATTTCTGACGGGGATGCATAGCTGATTGATTCGGAACCGGATGACTTTGACGTGATAACGCCTGTTGTTGCGCCGCCGGTCCCGCTGGTTATACTTCCAGCGGCGGCAGATAGCGCCTGTTTTTCTGCCAGTTCCAAACCATACAGCTTATCAGCTAAGGCACATACGGCTTTCTTGATTTTGGTTTGCGCTCGTTCATTGTCTGGGAGGCCGTCAACCAATCGTTCAAATGTTATAATGTCAAGAAAGTCGCTTGCCCGTTCTGCCTGCTTATCAAATGATTGGGAATCCGGTATGGCACTGCCGTAGTATTTTGTTGTGTAAAACTCATAGTCAGCATAGGCCATGCCGGTTCCTCCTTATCTGCTTCTTGCTTTCTTGCTCCCTGTCAAATCTTCGCCGTCAGCGTCCAGGGATAGATTACTGGCGGCTACGCTCCCCCCGCGCTGATGGTGATAACTGCAATACCATCAAGGTATTCCGCAAACAGAGTTAATCCCATAATTGCAAATGCCTCGGAAACAGCGGTGTTGTAATTACCCTGGGTGTGGAATCCGATAAGGTTTGTTTCTCCGGCCCCTGTGGTATATACCAGTCCAGCCCGTGCAAAATCGCTTTCATTTGGGTCAATATAGTACATTACAATGTTTTCCACTGGTGTAGCTATTATTTTTCCTCTTGCAATTTCCGAGTCGGACAGCAGGAAGATTGTATTGAATCCCATGAAATCTTTGAGATACTGGAAACCAAACTGATTCTGCACAGTGATTTCAGCAGCCCCCAAGTACTGGTATACATCCAGAATATTCGCAAACCCAACCACACCTGTAACATTCCGGTGCATCTGTTTGAATTTGTTTTCTACCATTCCTTTTGCCATAGCAAGGGCCATCTGGAAAGTGGTTTCTGTTCCGGTAAGTGTACCGGTATTCAGATATGTATAGAATCGTTCTGTTACATCCGATTGAAGCTGGAACAAAAATTCGTCGTCTGTCATCTGGACGGCATTTTCATAGCCGTGGTCTTTAATTGCTTCAATGGAAACGGCCTTTGCATACTTCTCTATGGTCATTTCCGCATATGTCTTTTCCTTTACTGTAAATTTGCTGTAAGGGATTTCCTCTCCCTCGCCTACAGCACCGCTCTGTAAAGTTCCTTCTGCATATTTGCTTTTCAGCACCGCGCCCGGTGTTTTCTTAATAGGACGCATAATCCCCAGGATATCCCGGAGGTGCTGCCAGTTCCTTTCAAAGCGTGTTACAAAATCAATTTCGCGAGCCGTAACCTGTATGTCTGCACTTGTAATTAAATTGGCTTTTGCTGCCATTACTGTTCTCCTTTACCGAATAAATGTAGGTTACTGGCGATTGCAGACTGGCGCTCAGACGGGTCTTTAATCGCTTCAATATCCTTTCGTGTCGTAGTTCCTGGCGTATTCTGCTTACCTACTGGTGCGGTAAACCTCGCCATGTTCTGCTGTACCTGCTGCTGTGCATCATCAACAAAAGCCGAAGCATCTTTTTCTTTCATTTGAGACAAAAGGTCATTCAGCCCCAGAATTTTACCATCTTTCAGTTTTAAACCGGCCTCTTTTACTTCTGCCATAATTGCACGTTTAGCCGCTTCGCTGGAAAACTTAATACCCTCAAATTCCGTTTTCAGAGCGTCCGAAAAGTCACGCGCGTAAAGCTGCTCCTGGGCTTTTTTCTCGGCTTCCGTAGCTTTCTGTTTCCAGTCAGATATTTCCCTCTGCATCGTTTCCAGGTCAACCCCTTCAAAGCCTTTCAGCGTTGTTTCTGCTGCTTCTGCTTTTTCTTTCCAGGTATCCCGGTCTGCGCTCAGATTGTCGTTTTCTTTCTGCAACTTTTTGAGGTCTTTCCCATTTTCAGCCATAACAAAAGATATCTGTTCTTCTGTCAATCCTTGTGCTTTTAATTCTTCGGTTTTCATGATGATTCTCCTTTTCCGTTATTAGGTTATTTGTAGGTGTGTAACCGTCCACCAACGGTTTGCCATTTTGTAGGACTTGGCGTGTCCAAAACTGAGGATGCTGGATTTGAACCAGCGTAAAGAGTGTTCCTTCTTTGCCGGGGTCAAAACCCGGTGCCTTAACCGCTTGGCGAATCCTCATGATGCAGTTCCTGCTTAGATTGTCACACTGCGAATTTCAGTCCCGTGTCCTAGTCCCTGGAACTATCGCAGTAGTTTTCAGCAGGCATTGTCATTTTCTGTGAGGCATTCTGCGTGCTCTCACATCATCCGGGAGCGACCCGACTACATCGGGAAAAGAGGAATCGAACCTCTGACACACAGCTTATAAGGCTGCTGCTCTACCAACTGAGCTATTTCCCGATTGCATTTCTTGAAAACTCCTCGTCACGCCTTTTTGCGCCGCATATGTACTCTGAAATGCTGTCAGCCCGCCGATATCCCACCAAAACAATGCCGTATCATTTTTCAGTTTCGTCCAGGTCATAACTGACAAGTTTTTTCTATCTCCATTACGGGAGGAGGATAGCCTTTAGAAGGAATGCACATGCCGGAAATTGCATCCGCTTTTCAACCTCCAGGCTGTTCACGCTATGCGCTAGAACCTGTTTCTTTTAAGGACATGTGCTATAGGAGGGAGGTCAAATATAAGAAAAAGCCAAACAAACTACATTGCTGTAATCTGTTTGGCTCTGCGTCTGGCGTCTGGCTCTAAAGTTATTTTGCAGGTGATAAACCACTTTTGTCTAAATCATTTGCTTTTCCTTTTGCAATATTCATTATGGATGTATTCTTGCATACAGGGCAAAATACGGGGAGGTTTTTCGCAACCGTATCCGGTCGTATTTTAGTCCGAGTTTTATTGTTACATATAGGGCAGTACACCCAACCGTCTTTTACCATGTTTTCACCCTTTCTGCTTATTCCTACTCCCATTTTACCGTATTCCCAGAAAATAATCGTCCCCACATTTTAAATATACCATTGACTTTACGCCCTTTTGGGCGCATAATATAATCAGTGATAAAGAAAGGGGATAAAAACAATGACAGTAGCCGAGTTAAAAGAAATGATAGATAGCAACGATTGGGATATTAAATATAGTAGGTTTGGAATCCGCATTCAGGAACTGCCATTTAAACTCGGACCTATGGACCATAAATCGAAGGTGTGGATTGACGAAGAGGAAACAGACGAAGAACTGAACGGTGTATGCGCCATTGATTTAAACACCCCAGAAGCCGCCGAATCTCTTAAAGGTAACGGATATTTTGGTTCCTACATTGCTCTGATTGCAGGCTATAATTACGAGTACGGTTTTGATGCGGGAGAAGTTATTTTAAAAGATGCGGAAGTGCTGTATATCATAAAATAATGGAGGAAATCATGAGAAGATACCCAGATTGTATTAGGACAGATGGACTTTGTGGGGCCTGCTCCGCATCCAGTTACGGCAGGGATTGCCATAACAATAATATCAACAAACTATTGTATCAACGTTCTTTGGCCGGAATGACTCAGCAGCAAGTAGCTGACGCCGCAGGAATGAATATCCGTCAGATACAGAAATTTGAATCTGGAGAAAGGGACCTTGGCAACATGACCCTGCGTAATGCCTTGTCATTGGCAAAAGCCCTTGACTGTGAGGTGGATGATTTAATATAGGAGATAGTATGGCACCAAAAAAAGATATATCGGGACAAACATATGGATATCTTAAGGCAATTAGGTGTACCGGAGATAAGAAGAACGGAAGCTATTTGTGGGAATTTGAATGCATCCTATGCGGGAAGCATATTATAAGGCGTATTGGTCTGGTCACTGGTGGAGAAATTATTTCATGCGGTTGCTATAAAGCCAGGAATCTTAAAAACAGGCCATTGCCTGATAAGGTCGGTCAAGTTTTGGGAACAAACATATCCCGCATTACCTCTAAAAAGCCCCAGTCAAATACATCGTCTGGGCATAGAGGAGTATCTTTGCATCGCCAGAAAGGTAAATCAGATACTTGGATTGCTTACATATACTTTCAAGGAAAACGCTTTTATCTTGGAAGCTTTGCAGACAAACAAGAGGCTATTAAAGCGCGTGAAACTGCCGAAAATCAGATATTTGGAGATTTTTTAAAATGGTACAATGAGCGAAAAAGCAATTAGTGATTTCGTTTATAATACAATTAAAAGGCGGCAGGACTTTTCCCACCGCCAATTTATTACATCATATTACGAAGCTTTTCAATATACCTTTTCATGGTTTCTCTTTCTTCCCGGCAGTCAGCATCTTTCGACATTTCGCCTAATTCTTCTGTCAGTTCGTCCATATGCTCTTCCAGGGCTGCAAGCATACGCCGCTTGCAATCTTCATCTTTCCCGCCGCTTCTGTAGCTCTGCTTCTGATTCATGTAGTCGTCATAGGCCGGACCGGTCGCACGGCTGTAGTGTCCTCTGACGTAATGTTTCCCGCGTGTGCCGCGATAAGAACTGTCACTATCATAGTCCTGCGACATTCCATCAGCACGGCTATAACGTCCCATGCTATCGCGCTTGCGACGCGCTTCGCTATATTCTCCGCCGTCCATTTCGTCCATTACCTGATTGTAGTACTCTTCTTTGCACTTCCAGTACTCCACATTTTCCATGTCTTTCCACATGTCAATCAGTTTGTATGCGGTTTCAAGGTTGCTAGTGTTCAGGCCCTTTTCCGCAATCTTATCCAGCTCTTCGTGGATATTCTGCATCATCTTATAACTCATAGCCTTACCCCCTTAACCTATTCTGCTAACAACAAGGTTAGCGTCTGATACTGTCGCCGCTGTGGCTCCAACGTTTTTTACCGATAAGGTAGCGCAACATGGTTTGCACACCCTTACTTCTACAGTTGCTGCTCCATTGATTGTTGCGCCGGCGGCAACTGTGTTCTGGATTCTTGCACCAGGAATGCCTTCGCCGTCCTGCTGTACTTCAAAAATAACGTCACCTGCTGCGGCTGCGGAAAAGTTTCCGTTAAAGCCTACACGGTACAGGCCAGGAAGTAAAACTACCCTACCAGAGAGTGGTTCATGCCTTATGTTTGGACAATTGCAAGAATATATCCGGTTTGCTGCAAACAAAACACTTGCATTGACTTCAACAGTCTGTGTGCCAGCAGTTACAAAATCTGCCATAATAAAATCCTCCTTATATGCACAGAAGGGCAAGCCTGTGCCTACCCCTCCATGTGTGTAATACTACTATTCAGTAGACATGTCCTTTTCGGACAAGATACGCAATATACGGTTGTTTTGGTCGATAATCTTCTCCATGTATTCTTTATTTTGCTGTTGCAACGCCTCTAATATATCATTATTAGAAACGTCACCAACGAGTAAAAGCAAATCTATCATTTGCAATGCAGTTGCATACAAAGCAAGATTATCATAAAACTGCTCGTTTCGATTTAGCATCCGCATCCAGTATTGCATCCACAACCGCAGTTAGATGCGTATGGATATGGCGCTGGAACCGTATAAGCCGGTACAGGCTGCGGCTGACGAAGCTGTGCAACGATGGTGTTACCAACTGCATCAATAAAGCCGTTCTGGGCAGTCTGGCTTGCCTGGAACCTAAGAGTCTGATTTTCTGCCTGGAGACTGGAAATCTTGTCCTGGGTCAAGAAGTCAAGGATAGCCCTGGTGTTGCTGTTGTTGTTATCCAGTAAATCCCTTGTTGCGTTCTGGATTGTATTTCTGGTATCACATGACTGTGTAGCCAGATTGTAGTTTACGCCGTCAATTGCGCGCTGTGTCTGGCAGCAGCAATCCTGGAGCTGATAGCCCATCTGGCATAAGCTGCGGTCAACACCGTTGAATCCGCTGGTGATAGTGTTGTTCAGCGCGTATGTGCTGTCACAGATACCCTGCTGGATACCCCTAATTCCGTTTTCTATACCGTTCAAAGCAAAGCCCTCATTGATATCTGCTCTGGTAGCAAGACCCTGGAGTCCCGCGCCATTTGCACCGTTGCCGCCGAAGCCATTGCCCCAGCCTCCCCCAGCAAACAGGAAGAGAACCAGGAAGAGAACGATAATCCAAATCCAATCTCCCCACATACCATCACCATTTCTGTTATTTCCGTTTCCTGTAGCGGCTGCAATGTCCGCTAAAGAGTAACCACTTTCCATAAATATTTACTCCTTTAAATTTATTTACAAAATCATGCGCATTGATTTATGTACTATTTTTTCATGCCTCCAAGCATCTGCTGAAACTGCTGGGCCATCTGCTGGGCTTGGTCTAACTGTTGCTGTGTAATCTGACCAGACTGGAGCATCTTCTGCACTTCTTCCTGGGGATTCCCCTTGAAGTTGTTCTTAAATTCCATAAACTTCTGAATCATCTGCATTGGGTTGTTTCCTCCGCCCATTCCAGGCACCATGCCGCCCATTGGCGAGCCGCCGCCCAACATACTAAATAATGGATTCATATATTATTTCCCCTTTCCGCTTGGTGCTGTGCTGGATTCTAAAAGGCCGTACAATTCATCATATTTTGCCTTTAAATCCTGGTACTCGTTTCTGGTAACATATTTTTCGTCAAGATTTTCAGCCGGTGCAATTTCCTTCTTCTGACCATTTACAATCTCTTTATATTCAAAAGTGCGGAGTGTTGGCATCCCTGCCGCATCGGTTGTCTTAATATAAAAATACTCGTTCTCGCTGTCCATCAGCAATATGGATGTGCTGGGCGCTACTAAATACGACTTTGCGCCGGCCTCACCCTGCACCCATAATATTCCCTGATTGGTCTGCGGTACCTGTGGTACCTGCGTCTGTTGCGGCATCTGGTATGGTGCCTGTAGCTGCTGCAATCGGTCCATAGGTGGTTGCATCTGCGGTTGATACGGGTATGCGTTTGGATATGCATTAAGATAGTTTGGATTGATAAATGGTTGCGGCATTATATCCCCTCCGTTCTTTTATATTTCAATTATCCCATAAAAAATAAGCCCTTGACAGGTCGTCAAAGACTTATAAAAGTATCGGGAAAGTATATCTTTTAGAGAGAATGTGTGATATAATATCCAACGTTACCGCCCCTAGACAGGTAAAGGAAGGGGGTGTACACAATGGAGTTCATACTATCTTTTCTTGTCGCTGTTGTGGCTGGTGTGGTTTGCCACCTCATCAACAAATGGTTAGACGGCGACAAATAGTCGGTAACTAGCCTGCGGTTCTAAGCCCTGCCGCTCCAAAACAGGGAATAGAAAAACCCCGGACGGCCATCCGGGGTTTTTCGTTGTCGTTCACAATGGAACATACTATCTCTTTGCCTACTGGCATTATAGCATATGCGGGTTTAGATTGCAATATTCTCGTCAAAAAGATTTTCCTGTGCGTTCTCACTCTCAATGCGTTCTGCAATCACCAGTGGCGGCTTATACGCTTCGATAATCTGTACTGCTAAATCGGTCTGATTCCGCTTGATTGCCTTGTATGTACTCACGCCAAATTCCCTTTTAAGCTGGCGATGCATATCTGAATACAATGTAGCGCGCAAACTCTTATTGTTATATGCATTGGAATGTTTACCTCCCAGACATTCCACACCCTTGCGCCTTATTGCTGTAGTAATTTTTCCCTCTTCTACGCCCAGAATAGGCATATCGTTCTTGAAATCTTCAAATTCCTGCCGCAGTCCGTCCGTCTTTTCCTCTACCTTCGTTACTCGCTGGTCTACCACCATGACCGCCCGCAATTCAACGGACATGTTTCTAAACCGGATTGCAAGCTCTTTCATTCCGTCCTCTACCTTGACGAAATACTGGCGGGCCTGTTCTCCCTTCTCGCTCTTTGACATCATGGAGAGCTTCTTGGCAAATCCGGCGGATAGCTTGTAATCCTCTCGCTGAATTTTGCCGCCTGTGGGCGTCTCTTCATTAAAGAGGAATCGCAAATAGTCCGTGTTTTCCTCGGCAAACTGATTTTCTATGATATTGACTTTGCACCATCTTGCGAAATTTCCCGGTCTTAATTCCAAGAAAGAATATAATGCTCTCGCCGTGGTCATTCCGTTTTCGTCAATCCCTAAAGCTATCTCAATAGGTGTCTGTGTTGCTGTGTTCATAATCTCGTTCATTTCTATACCTCCTTATTCTCAATCAACTGCTTAGCACCAATACAGTAATCAAGAGCAACATTTACAAAGAACATGATTTCTTCATATCCCACCATATATTCCCATGAGCGGTATTCATTCTCTGTGCATTTTTTCTCTGCGCTAACAGTATGCATAGCTTTGTAAGCTGCATCAACACTTGGGACAAATCCCCATTCGTATTTGTCTTTCAGCATAAGCAACGCCCTTTCAGCCATCAACAGTTTGTTGGTTCCTTCGCCTGTTTCGGTTTCCAACTTAAATAGTTCGTTTTTCAGTTGAGCGATTACTTCGGTTGCCAGAGTTGAATTAGAGGTGTGCTGTTCTTTATTCATAAATAAAATAAACTCCTTTCGATTCGTCTTGAAAGAAGTTCCCTTTTATGATATGATATTTCATAGGAAGGAAACTTCTTGGAGAAACGTTCGGTTTACTTGCTAGGTTGGCGAACGTTTCTTATTTTTTTATTCTGCTTTCCAACATTTTTATCCCTTGTCTTACCCCTTCGGCTTTTGCGATATTTTCCTGTTCACAAAAGGTCTTCAATATTCTTTCGCTTTCAGCGTCAAGCCGAATATTTACGGAACCGGATTTAGGATTGTCTGTTGGTCTGCCTGTTCGTGGACTCATACCAATCACCTCACTTTTGCGCCACAAATATATGATATACTTTTGCACTACAAAAGTCAAGAGGTAATTTGAAATTTTTTCAGCACACTCTAATTATTTTATTGTTGACTTTTCGGCTCAATCTCTTGGCTGTGGATACACTTACGTTCATCAGTTCAGCGCAATATTCTAAAGGATAATTTTTAGCCCGGTACTCAAACAGCGCCTGCTCTTCATCTGTAAAGTTGCAATATGTACGAAAATAATTTAGTTCTGGCACTGTAAAGTCATATACCTTCAAAGCAACGCTCCTTAAATACCCTCTGACAAATGCTTTATCATAGCTTCTTTGGTTTTTTTTAAACCCTCTATGTTGTTACCGGTTATACGATTATCAATTAATGCTATCATTCCTTGACACAAAAGAGATTGCATATCTCTTATTTCTTGGATAGATTTATAATCTTTTTCCACATTTATTTCTAATTTATCCACTCGGTTTTTTAGCTTAAATGCTGGATGCAACAATTTGTATATTACGGCTCCTGCTCCTCCAAGAGTAATAAGCCAACCGCATACAACCATAATAGAGTTTAATGTTTCCATAAGTTATCGCCTTTCCCAGTAATATATTGGTATCTCTTGCCCGCTGTCCCATGTATCCCAGTAATAACCATCCTGCACACACACCACATGCCCTGTAATTGCTAAGATGTACGTTCCTATAGGATTATCCTGGCAAAAGTCCTCGACCGTGTATACATCTTGTCCGTGGTCATCCACTATGTACCGTTTAAATCCATTCTGGCGTAGGTAGGACCCCCATACATGGTTTGCAGATGGCATATCAGATAAAGCACAGGCGCAGACAGTTACACCAGCAAATACCGTTTCCCAGTCGCTGTCAAGGGCTTTTGTTATAGCCCGGATGGGGCAATCCCCCACACGCTGATTGCGTGGATTAGGGTTGAATAATTTCCATCTGCTCATTCTTCTTTTCCTTTCGCATTCTGATACCGCCGCGCTGCTCCCCTGGCCTTTGCCGCCTGCTCCCGGTTCCATCTGGCAATCTGTAACCGTTCCTGCTGGGTGCGTAAGTCGTTCTCTTTGCAAAATTCGTTGTATGCCTTATTCTGCCGCTGTAACAGATACGACTTTCGGTCAAGTTCAAGCTGCATTTCAAATTTAGCTGATTCGTCCTTGCATTTATCCACGGCCTCCTGCATCCCCATGACCTCGCGTTTGGTCTTTCTGATGCGCAGTTCAAGCGTTCGCTGCCGCTCCTCCAGCTGCTCAACCTTGTAATTGTCTGCGGTTTGGATGTCTTTGTATGGATTGTTTACCCCATCACCGCTTCCGAAGGAGTGACGGCAGTTCCATCCACATAATCCTTCACCCGTTCCATATCCAGTCTGGGAAAATGGAGGAAAGCGCTTATCCTTTCCAGTCCTGCTATAAAACTGCCCTTGCCACCATAAATGATTGCCCGGATTCTGCCCTCCGTCACCAGTTCTGGCCCCGATGTGCGCCGACACCAGTATGATATCCCAGTCCATTTCTTCCATACGCTTAATAGATATATCTCCCGTGGCCTGGGCTACTCCGGTGCGTACTGCACGCGCTGTGGCAGTTTCTATGGTATCTTTGTGTCCCGAAGGATATTGTACCATCACTCCGACCGATACCACATTATTAACTGCTTCTTTGACAGCCTGTGTGTACGATACAGCCCCAGAAGATACAAGGTGGTATGCATTATCACATTCGTTTATAAAAAGCCTTTGTGCGGCTTCTGCTGTGGTCCTAGTATAGTTTTTCCACTCTCCCATTGTTGCATCCATGTTTCGTTCCATCAATCGAATAAGCTGCGGTGATTGGGTAAGCGGTGTTGGAGACAAACCAGCAGCTTCATATATTTTATGGTCGTATTCCAGGGCCTTGACTCCCGCTTCTTCCATTGCGGACTTGATTTCTTTTTCCTGCCGCTTAGTGATTTTGGATAACTCTACCGTTATGTCCTCCAGCAGATATCCTGCATCCTGCAATATCTGTATGCGCCATCGGTCAGAGGAGGTGAGCAGGTAATCATCGCCACGGCCTATGCGTATCATCATGCGGTCTATTATCTGACGAATAATGTATGTATGGAGTTGTGAGGCTATTTCTTCGCTTCCTTCTGCGATTTTTGCAAGGTAATTAGGACTTAACATTTACTCTTCCTTCTTTCCCTTATGTCTAATCGACCATTCAAACACTTTCGGGGCAAATGGACCAGGTGGTATATTGAATACTATCCAAATTAATAAGCTTCTCAATTTATTCCTCCTCAAACATCCTAGGTCCATCCTTCGGCTGTGCTTCCTTTACCATAGCTTTTGCATCTTCTTCAGATAATCCTTCAAACTTCCGAAAATACATCCAGGCCGGCACCTTTCCCTGCACAACATACTGCCACCATCTTGCCCGGTCCTCCTCACGGTTATATGTAATGTCACCAAAATCATATGTTATTTCGTAGTTGCCGGCTGGTGCCAGTCCGTACAGGTCAGCATATACATTGAGCGCATATATTGCCCCGTCAAGACAACTTTCCAGTTTGTCGCGCACATCCTTGATTAGCTGTATGGTTCTCCTGTCGTCAGCCTCTACCTGTGTGGCTGTGACCATTCCTGTTTTTTCATCAAGCACAAAATACCCATTGGAATATCCACACTTAAATCCCACAAATGAGAGTAGGTTGTTTATTCCGGTAATTCTTATATCAGTATTCAACGATGGAACAATCTCCTGATAGAAAGACTCTGTTCCATTTCCAAATACATTTTTAACATAATGAGGAAGCTTTTCATTGCTCATGCCAGCATAACGGCCTTTAATGTTTGTACCGCTTCCAAACATCAGCTGGTCATCTGCCAATATGATTTTCTCACTGTCAAATATTTCACCCACATTCCGGCTATACGCCACATCCAGGTCCTTTAATTCTTCTATGGATTCGGCATACATTGGTAATCCCAAAGGTGATGAAATATCCAAATTATTAGCCTGTGGAGTGCGGAGTATGCCAAACATGGGACCATCTATTTTCTCATTATTTGCTTTAAGTATAGGTGGAGTCTCTGGAAGTAAGTCGGACCATTTAGTCCTGTTTAATGCTATCGGGTCCCCCACACTTTTTGCAGAGCGAGACACATAAGCTCTATTGGATATGTAATATGGGTAATAGGTGTTTTCTCCATCTTTGACTTCGACAAACCGATGATACTCAAACCGGGTATAATACTTATCATTTTCGCTGTAGCTATCCTCGAATACGATTCCGTATATACCTTCATTGTCGCAGTCTGTAATGATAAAATCCATGGGTGTGAATATGTCCAGTCCCTTACCGTTTGGCTTAAGGATGATTGTGCCGTAGGCCATACCATACTCTACCCAGTGGCGAATCTGGAAATATGTTTTGTCAATCTGCTCCTGGAGCCACGCCGCCCGCGCGCTCCCATCAATCTGTATTCCGATTGCCAGTGTGGCAAGCCGTGCCGTCTCGGAGCATATAGCCTTTGCGAAATTGATTGTCTTAACGTTATCGTCAGCATTCACCCAATAGGGAGTACCCCGGTAGATATTGGCGCACTCTGCAATCTTGCTTTCCATCTCCGGGGATACCACTGATTCAACATTAAAATCTTCTTCTGCCTGTCGCTTGAATATCATTCCTATCACCTTTTTAGCCCATTTTATTAGTCCCATTTAGTCACCCTATAACTTGCTTTAACTTTTCTATGCATTTTTTGCAAAAATGTATGTCTCCTGCAATTTCAGTTGCACATTTACTGCATATGCTTTTGTCACATGTATTAGTCAACCACTTAAAGCTATTTTCGTAATCGGTTGTTCCATCATTATTTTTGAAATGCAATGTTCTCATTCTTCCTACCGGCATATCACAAAGAAATTCCGCTTTCCTCTTGCGGCATATCTGACACCGTTCATTTTCTGACAGGATTTTTGTAACATCACTCATTATGCACTGTTTCCCCTTCGCATTGATAATGGACTTGTGGCATATCACCCCAGTATTTCAATTCTCCATTTCTTCGTGCCTCAGCGGCTTCTTCTACTGTATCATATCTCCCCAAATCCATACGTCTGCTATTAACGTATATCAAAGCGCGATATTTTCCCCTATCCACTTCATAATGTACGCCATTATACCCGGTTCTATTTGTCCTTTGTTTCCGCTTGTTTCTGGCCTGTTCTGTACCCGTAGCCCAATGACAGTTTTCAGGACAATAATCTCCGTTGGTATCTTTTCTGTCAATGCTCAAATTATCAGTATATCCATTTTGCAAGGCCCATTGAATAAATTCCATTGAGTTGTTATTCCATCCCTCACAGACCTTTATTCCTCTACCACCATAATTGTCATAATCCTTGTCATTCGGGTTATTGCATCTCTGACGGATACCTTGCCATATTTTATATATCCTTGGATAATTTTTCTTTGCCCCACTACGCACTGTGTCCCCTCCTCATAGCCATAGGAGAAATGCTATACCGTAAGGCATCTATCCAGTGGTCATTTCCGTCTGGATAATCCGCAATCACTTCTCCGTTGCTATCAATCTCATGCTCATACTCTATAATCTCTTTGTATGCCCTCGGCGTTCTGGCTGGGTCTATGACGATTGTACGGCACTGTAGCCATTCATACGTATATTTCCTACTCCCAGGTGTTACAATAGCACTACGGGCTGGAATACCAGCGTCACGAAGGTCAACAATACTTTCCTTCTCGTCCACTCCACACATAAGAGTATAATCATCGTATCCTTTTTCCTGTATCATGCGAGCCATATCAGAGTTTCTAATCTTGCACCCGCCTAATTCATCTAATAACACAATTTTTTCTTTATTTGCTACATAAGCTGCCCGAATAAATGCTTTAGGGTCAGGCCACCATCCAAAATCCTGACCTTGATATATGGATTGATAGCTCTGTATTTCTTCATCCGTGATTGTTCTAATCTCCAGCATGTCAAATATATTTGTACCAAGCCCAACCGGTAAACCTAAATACTCGTGGTTGTATGCCCGCTCATTGGTGGCTTTAAGATGTTCAGCGCGCTCAATAAACATTTCCCCCAGCCATTCAACCGGCACAGAACGGTAATCGCTTTTATGCCTATACGCACTATCGTCTGGCGTATTTACATACTGATTCGCCCAGTTGCTTTGACTGATAGGCGGATTAAAGGATTTAAATACAACAAACTTGCTTCCACCACGCAATACTGACTGCTCAACAGTTCGTATTTCCTCCGGTCCTGCAAATTCGTCCAGTTCCTCAAACCATAGATATTTAAAGTATCCCTTACTTGCCTTTATAGACTTTGTTTTCTTGGCTTTGTCAAGTCCACGGAATATTATTTTTTGTCCTGTCGGCTTATAAACAAATCGGTATGGGCTTGTACGGGATTCCCATAATTCTGTTACGCCTAGTGCGTCTATGGCCCACTGTATCTGCTCAAAGACTGATTCCCCGATGGTTACCGCATATTTACGAAACACTACCGCATTGGCCTCTTGGTCATCCATCATTCCTAACACTATTTCAACGGATATAAAGGATGACTTCGTGGAACCTCGCCCTCCGTAAAGGTCATAGTATGTATGTTTTCCATCCAGGATATCCCAGTGAACGCCATAGAAGGAAGGAGCGATTACATCAGTCAGATTTATTGTTGTCTGGTCTTGGTATGTTGTTGACAATGGTAATCCCGCCGCCCTCCTGCTTCTTATCTGTATCTATCTTACGCTTTGCCAGTTCAACCGCCGCTTTGGTTCTCTCTGCCAGTGGAGCATCAAGTCCGAATTGGTCCTTGACCTCTCCACGCATTACGGAGGTAAGATATTGTAATATTTCAGCAGCATCAGCTATGCGGCAATCATCAATTTGTTTCTGCCGTTCAGAGATATATGCATAAACCGTAGGCTTCCGTAAGTTTTCACGTCCTATTGCGTCTGCTGTCCGTAAGCTATAACCAGCCTTTCTCGCAGCCTCTGCCGCATTTCCACACTCAATGTAATAATCCGCAAACGCTTTCTGCTTCGGTGTAAGCCCCACTTAATCACCGTCCTCTTGTTTACCCATAAAGTCTTGTAATTTATCTAGCGTATCACAATGACATATAATCTCAACAGCCCACTCCCTTATTGCCATAGTTACCTCTTTATCTTTTCCAATACTATCATGCCCTGTAAATCGACTTATAGCATCTGACAATTCTTGTATTCTTTTCGGAATCACATACCAACTTGGACAGGTTCCAAGAGGAGGCTTTTTATATTTTTCTGGCAAACTGTCTTTTATTGATTCCATCCCTTCACCGCCTCCCATATCTCCTGCAAGCACTTCATAACCTCAATCCCCGATGCACTCCGCAATATCTCATAATCCCTGGTTTTCCACTCCCCATGCTTATCCTGTTGTAGTACAGGGGTGCTTAATATCCATATGGTTATCATGCGCCCATGTTCCTCGCTGTAGAATTGGCTGGTGGATATCTTGATTACAAGTCTGGTCTGCAATATGGCGCGCTGGAGCTTTTTCATAATTGAGCTAAGATTCATTTTTGCTTTCTGCCTCACGGTATTCTTTGCATACTTCCATATGCGCACACCAGATAGTAGCCGTTGTTTTTCTTGTAATATTAGAATTCAACGTGTTTCTATATGTTTCAGTTTTATTCTCTGCTCTCACATCAATGTGTATACAGTTTTCACAGCATTCTTTCAATAGGTTAATAATCATGTTTTTACCCCATGCGGTATAATAGTCCTATACTAATTTTACCATGCGTATGTAATGTAAATCGTCCCCACATTTTATACCATTACAGAAATTCGTCTGGAATTTTTATATGAAGTTCATTTCCTTTCATTTCTCCATAAAGTTTTGTATATTTAGGAATGTGCGAAACTACATTTAAAAAATAATGTCCAGAAAAGCATCTTGTCCCTTTTATTTTTGTCACTTTGTAATCTGATTCTGGGTTTTTTCCAACAGATATTTTAATCACGCCTTTGTCAAATTTAACCTCAGCTAAATCAGGGTCATTTAAAGCATCACGCGCACAAGCATTTAGTTTTATATGTCTATTGTCAAAATACACTGCACACCTATCTTCTCTAACTCCTATTAACGGTATTCCCTTGTTTATTTTCATAGCTATCCTTTCCACCTCCCAAACAATGTCATTAACCGCCTATATTCATCCAACGTTTTTCTTTGATATCCGTAAAAATCATCCCGTTTAATTGGTATATTCTTTCGCTTGCTCAGCTTGTCATATCCGATATTACTAACAAGGCTTTCGTATATCTCCACCTCCAGGCCAGGAGCGGAGGATATGGCACACTGGAACAATGTTAGCTTATCTTCTACGCTGGCGGTCTGGCAGTATTCTTTTATGCGTTTGGCTTCATCATCGGTAATGCCATAATCACTATAGTTCTTGTCCCTGGTCCTCATAGCCCTCCTTCCTACACATTAACCCTTTCCCTTATTGAACGAAGAGTGCGCGGGTTAGACTGTGCATAATAACGTGCCGTAACTCCTGGGTCTGCATGTCCCATAATTTCTTGTATGGTCCCAATATCAACCCCTCTGTTTTTCAGATTCATCCCCAGCGTTTTGCGTGACTTATGCGGATATACCCGACATGTTAGTCCGGCTCTCTTTCTTATGGTTTTCAATATCGCCCGAAATCCGCAAGTAGTCATCTTTCCATATGGTTTTCTGGAGCGCGGGAACATATATGGACAATCATCTTTCCTGCTGTCCAAATACAGGCCATAATAATGTCGCGCATCATCATCCAGATAGATAGTCCGATATCTTCCGCTTTTCTCTCCCTGTATCCATATATCTCCGGTTCTCATGTCTATCTGGTCCAGGGTTATTTCCGCAATCTCACCTATCCTGGCTCCAGTACTTCTAAGTACCTCCAGCAATGCCCTCTCACGGATATTTTTGCACGCATCCCTTAACCTTGCAGATTCTTCTGGACTATAATAGTCTATTGGCTTAATTGGAACCTTTTTGGCAGGTATTGACTCTACTGGATTATCTGTAATAAGCTTTTCCAGCCGCATCCATGTAAAAAATGCTGACAGAAAACGGCGCTCGTTATTATAGGTGCTAGGCTGGTTTTTCTTTCCTCCACTGGACACATTTCTGATTTCATACCGCGATAAATACCAATCAATATCTGTGGTATCCATCTGGTCCAGTGATTTTGTGCTTATCTCTGTCAGCAATCTTCGTATGGAATTAAGATAGTTTTCTTTGGTTCCTCTGCTAAATCACGCTTTTAATCAGGAATAACTGTATTATGTACTGATTCCGTTGACTTATATCATCTTTTCTTTCTACTGGAAGTGTAGTTATTTCTTCCATGTTCACCCTAACCAATTCCTGCTGCATTACATTTTGCAGAATGGTAAGAGTCTGCTGCTCCATGATATATAAGGACATTGCTACCAGTACATTGTTGATGATTTCGGCTTTTATTGTCTGTGTACTCATAATTATATCCTCCTCATTCGTATTGATTTTCACGTCCGAGTAAGATATAATATACTCAGACGTATTTACGGGAGCGGTGGAATCATCTTGGCGGGTGCCCACCGCTCAGTTTTTATTCTGTGCATATAATGTGTTCCTTTACTTTTTATTATTATGTTTGAAAATTTCAGTTCGTTACTTTCTTTTCCAATATTTACAAACTGATTTTCCAGTGATACTTTTTATTTGCTCTCTGAAATCTCCTCCAAAAGGCAAATCATAATCATCTTCTAATTCCGAAGAGTGTTTACATACAGGATAAACATATGATGGTAGTTCACATCTTCCATATTCACCATATTGTCCATTAAAACAATCCCATTCTTTAAACAATTTACATGATTCACAATTTTTATTGCATTTCTTTTTCTGTCTACTATTCATTCTCCATCTTCTCCAAACCTTAATTTTTAGAATCAATATAATCGCTTCTCACTTCGTCAAAATTATGACATTCATCCTCTGTTTCCTCGCAGCAATTATTGTATCCGTAACACCTTATACACTCCTTGCAGGTCTCGCCAACATCAAAGCCAGAATCCAGTATTTCATTCATAGTAATCATAATTTTTTCCTCCTGGTTTCCTGGAAATCCTAATTTTAACGAGAATACAAAGATTCCACGGTTTCCATAATCTTGTCATAGCAATCTGGACATACTTCATGTACCTCTTGCCTCTTATCGTGGGCTCCTGTAAATTCACTTCTGTATTCCCCAATTTTAAAATCGAGTCCATCAACTTTATAGGCGTAATCTGTAAATTTATTACACAAATCACATCTATATGCTTTCGCCATGTTTACCTCCTAAATGCTATTTTGTGTATTAACTCCCGCCCACTGCTCCGCCATCGCTTTTGCGATACCATGAAATGTTTTTGCCCTGTTTTTTGCATCTTCACCACGCTTTGCGGCTCCATACTTACTCCGGTCTTTTCTCCCGGTTCCGGCTGGCACATATGGGCCAATCGGCTGTACAATATCTGTGGGGTTAAGCGGCGGCAGTCCTCGCAACCACAGCCTTGTTTTCTTGGTATACGGATGTCCGAACTGCCACGGCTGTATTTCCTGACTATGCGGCGGCATCTGGAACACCGTGCTTGATACTGGATTTTCCACGGCAATTTTGGGACAATCTGCGTTCAAAAATCGGAGGAAGAAGGATTTTGCTTCCAATCCCTTTTCGTAACGTTCCTGGTTTAACTGCCCTTTTTTGGGATACAGTCGGCAGGCCCCGGCATTGCTCAAATATGTACATGGCGGAAATGCAATTATCATATCCCACCGTATCTTAAGCAGTTCCAGGGCATCCACCTGTAAATGCCATTCTGGATGGCCGCCGCTACACGGCTCTATGTCACAGCTATAGGCTTCATGCCCAAACTTCCGTAACTCAATCGTTACCGCTTGTGATTCCTCACACGCCACTAATATTTTCATTTTCTAAAAGGTTCCGTGTACACTTTCCCAGCTGGGGAACGGCTCCTTTCTTAGTTTTCAAAATTTTAATTTTGATTCCAGGGTTTAAAAGCCCTAATCTTCCCAATTAGTCCTAATGCGTCTCCGTCAAAGCATATTGCTCTATCGTCTATATAGCAGATTGCAGGCGGCTTGTGTGCAACTACATCATCAACCACAATATGGTTATCTCTCAAATAGCGCCTAACCGCTCCCATACCCTCTGGCCTTGCACATCTGGTAGATACCACAATTACCTCGTACCCTTCCATGCGTAAGTAATTGATTGCTGCCTGTATCTCTGGCACAACCGGGTCTGGTATAACTGATATACCCTGCCACCCGCTTGTGTAACTATGTATCACTCCATCAAAATCAAATACTATCGTCTTTTTATCCATGGCTTATTCCTCCTGTAAATATCAGTTTTGTGGATTAAATGGCTCTGGGAAAATGATTGGTTTCCAAGCATATACACTTGCAAAAGTGTTCCAGCATGAGCCATCCCATTCCCCTATATCCGTTTCCACCACATTTCGTTGAACAGTATCTGTAGTAATCCAGTACTTACCTGCTTCTTTAGGCATTTTATCAGTAATCCATCCTCGATTACCATTTTCTAACTTCTCCATCTATGCTCCTTCCCCCCGGTTCTCCCGGAAATATTAATTAAACAAACTCAGTTGTTGATATCCCATCTTGCTTACCCTGAAACAGATAGCCAGATTCCTACACTTTCTATTCCGCCGCCCTTCTTCTCCAGGACGGTTTAATTCAGATATATAAGTCCCAACAGGCTTGTAATGCGGACAATCCTTGCAGAACGGGTGTGTCACGGGGTTATAATCCATCGGTTTGACCTCCTCCCGAAAATGCTAATTATCCTTAAAAATCTCCTCAACTGCATCTTTGTCATCTTGATCCTGTTTGGATATTTGGTAACACGCATCACACAGTATCAAACCACCATGTATATCTGTTCTCTCACAGCAATCACCACTGCCGCATATCTCGCAAAAAAACATAATACTCCTTTCACCGGTTTTCCCGGAAATGTTTAATTTTTTAAATGTGTTTCTGCCTCTTCACGGGTTGCATATATACCATCAAGCCCATGATAGGCAAGCATCTGTAAATTAAACCGTCTCGGCTCAACTTCCAATAAGGGATGATGCACTGTTTCCCTACGAACAATCTCACCTAAATGGTCATACCCGTCATGTATGGTGTGCTCTGTATTGTAACCGTTATCAACCACTATATAAACAGTCTGCCCTAATTCAAATGGTATCCACATACTTCTCCTTTCACTAAACGTTAATTCACGAGCTTTTCCATCCATTCATCATCAAACATATACTGGTATTTTTCTGCAAGCTTTTTTATTAGTTTCATTTTAAGGTCATATAAACCATCACTCAAACTCTGACAACTATATGTTGTATGTCTTAAAAGGAAGCAGCTTTGCTTTAAAGCTAATATCTGTGTCACTAACTCGTCAATCTCTGGATTGGTATCTATAAAACCATCAACATCATCAATATTGTCATGTGACGCGAAATATTCGCATGATGTCAATACCGGATAGGGAATAGTTCTACCATCAATTCTAATATCCAAATCTATATATTCGCGCATTTGCTATCTCCTCTGAATCTTAATTTTTCAAACACTCCCATGTTCTCTGTTTCCAGTTGTATTTCCAGTTTATATCATCAAAACGATGATACTTTTTACATTTTACACACCATTGTACTTTCCTCATCTGGCACCTTCTTTTCTCAAATGTTTAATTTACTGGTTCCCAATACCAGTCAACCCGTTGCATGACAATTTCTTTTATATCATCTTCGATTTCTTTATCTGTCATCTCGTCCGGATATTCAAGCTCATCCTCTACATCAGTACCAGCGTATCCATAATTAGCTTTATATTTTATTTTTTTCATTTTTCATCTCCGTCAAATGTTAATATTTAATCCTTCCAGCACTTCTTACCTTTCATAACTGACCTCCAAATGTTAATCTGCTTCACGGTCTAAATCTAAAACAGCAACACCATCACTGTATCCAACATCAGCAAGACCATTAACACTATATTTGTCCATGGTTAATCCCCAACCAACACTCGGATATAAATGGACTGCTTTTACCTCAAATTCTGGATTCTCCAACAACTTTTCCGCCAATTCTTTCGCTTTCATGTATTCCTCCAAATTTCGATTTTGGATAATTGCCGGTACTGGCTCCCAGCTTTGGCTTTGGCCCAATCAACGGCCCCGGCTGCCGTCCAACTTTGGCATGGCGCTCCCGTTGCTTTCTCGGCGCGTTATCAGCTCACCCTCTTTTTTATTGTCTATCTGGTTTTTGCTCCAGAGATTTTTTTACAAGGTCCCTCGTTCGTCCTTGCGCCGTATAGCCGATATGCCAGCTTAACGATTTGGTTGACAAAAACATGTAAAATCTGTAAAACACGCTCATGTTAAGCAAATTATTAATTACTTAATGATAAATCTATCTAATATCTTCTGTGAAACTGGTTGATAATTCTTCCAGCTCCTTATTGTTGCAATAAAACCGGCAACTGTCACCCGGTCTTTTATATGCACCTTTATGGGTGCAGATGAGAATATATATCCCTTTTGGTGGATTTCTTCTAACTGAAAATGCACAGTCAGCACACTTATGTTTCATATCTCCTGCTCCCTGTCTATCTATCATTCCTCTGTCTCCATGCTCCACTCAATATCCCATTTGATTCTCTGCCCACAGTGTCCACAATATGGATAATTTGAATTAACCCCTTCACCGCAAGATGGGCACAATCCGATATTCTCTTTGTCTTTAATAAAACACCTTTCATCCTCTGGTTTTTTTGTTATCTGTTTCTGTAGAGCTGATATGACAGCCTCAACATTTTTCAATGGTATATGTCTAAATGACTTAACCTCTTGGCATCCCATCAATTTTGCATTTTCAACTACCATTGATAGGTCTTTCGCGATTCCTTCTTCAATCATCCCTCTGCCCTCCTTACAATAGCCGCTTTGTTCACACGTTTCTGTATCCTCGCAATAATCGCATTCCCCAGAACAGCCCCTTACCGTTTCCTGTTCTTCTTTACATCTGTTATTCATGGCTTTTCTCCTCTAAATGCATGCCAAATGAGTCAATTGCCTTCATGGCCTCTCCCAAATCATCAAACACCCTTCCATCGTACGAGATATCATCAATCCGGTACCCCAGTTCATCTCCATCGGATGGGGTTGCTACCCTCAAGGTGCAGATATCCATGCCTTTGTATTCCGTTACCTTTGCATATCTATTGCTTAAGTGCTTCATTTTCCCTCCTCCATAAATGTGTGTTTTGATTACTTGGACGCCTAGAAAAATCAGGACATATTTCAGTCCTATCATATGCCGGTCGGAGAAATGCTGTAGTCATGGGTGATGGATATTTCTCCATGTCCTTTATTGCTGCCATTCTTTGGCGTTCTGAATTGTCACTATATTGATTTTTCATTTTGTTATCTGGCAATTCAATTCCCCCTTGCCTGAATGTTATCCTTGGTATCCCATGTGTAATGCATTCCGGGTATTGTTATAGTTCTAGGGCATTCATCCACATAATCAATCAACCCTATCTCTTTCATATCCCGCAGATATCCCCAGATAGTAGAGCTTGACGTATAACCAACCCCGTCCCCTATTTCCCTGGTTGTGGGGGGATAATCATGCTCTAACATGTATTGCTTTACATACACCAGAATTTTTTTATGTATTTCCTTCATTTGCTTCCTCCGCCACCCAGTCTTTTACCTGTTTTAACATCAATGCATCATAGTCCATATCTCGCTGGTCAAAATTGTGAAACTGATTTTTACTGCCTTTGGCGGTCGATTCCTGCCGCTGGCTTCGTACCCAGGTCCTTACCGAGGCTTTCCAGTCCTTCATCTTGTTTTTCCCAACCATCCATCCCTTTGATGCATAAAAATCAACAAAACTCTCTGGGTCAATGCCATATCCATTCAAAGTGCAATAATCGGAAACATCCGACACCGAAGGTGGAGTAAATGTTTTTTTATTATTATCATTTACATTATCCTTTTCCTTTACATTATCCTTTTCCTTAGGTTTTGCTTTGGTTATGGTTTGGTTATCACTTGGTTTATTATAATTTGATTCTAGGTTATTGTTTGGTTCTGGTTTGGTTACTGGCCTACCACCCTTAGTTCCGTTTTGGTATCTGCGATTATTCGCATCAATTTGTGGTTTTGCCATTAAAAACATTGCCGATGCAACACCTGCCGATTTAGGCTCTATTTCATCAAGTCCATATTCTAAGATTGCTGTAAGAGATTCCAATCTTTCTTTTTCCGGCAGCTGCTTAATGGCTTCCCAGAAGCTGCGATAAAATACAACACTATCTCTCATAACCCAGCTCCAAACACACTAATCTGACCGGGAATACCTTTATCTTTTTTCTTATTCCGGCTTATAAACAGCTGTGCTCCACGTTCTGCTGCCTTTATGCTCTTAGTCCTATTATTCTGGCTGACAAGCCATTTCTCTGTTTCTTGCCGTCCCTGTGCATCGTCACGGGGTACATAGTAACCTTTCCCTGTTGGCAATGTAAGAATCACTTTATCGTGCCTTAATATCTCAATGGCGGTTCGTATATCTCTATCCGATTCCCCTATCTTGGATACCAGTTCATCTCTGTTCAATGCATTCTCTTTACCTACAAGGAGCGCATTATATACCCTTGCTTGAACATCTTCACTAACAATTCTTTTATTCTTCAAATAATCCCTCCTTTCGGGCCGGGTAAAGGAGGTTTGATAGGTCCCGGCCCAGGGTCAGAAAGTATATCGTGACATATTAGCAATCTGACCAGTATTAAATTCCGTTGTATGTATCATCCCGTAAGGGGAATAGATACCAAATGTTAATTCTGCTGGTAAAACTCTTCTCTGATTTTTGGCTGCAAATATTTAATAAATAAATCAACCACCGTTGTTGCTCCGCACGGATATTCCTTTACAATTTCTATTGATTCCCAATCAATTTTAGGCACGATATTATCTACTTCCCGAAGAAAAGTTTCCTCGCTTACGCCATCATCAATATCATTGATTTCTTCTACGATACTCTCTAACTGTTTCTGGTCTTTAATCCCAAAATAGTCAATACCATATTTCTGAACATTAGATACGGTATGCGCTTTGCTTTTGTCAATATCAAATACGGTACGGTCAGAAATCTTATTCAAAAGATATCCCGCATTCACCCTGCTCATGAGATGCATAAAATCTTCATGGTCATTGTGTCCCCAACCATAAGAATAGTCTCCAGCATCGCTATTGATATTCAGCCGACCATTGTCGCAATCAAAGATATATCTCGCCCACATACAGGAAAAATATTCCTTATCACTTTTATCCGGTACAAGCTTATATGTAATTACCCTCGGATTTATTTTTTCAATATTCATTACATCTCCTTTACTAAATACTAATTCTCCGGAACATCCTTTTCCAGAATATACTCCAAACAAGTGTGATTATTTTCTAAATATGTATTGTTACACATAACCACTAACCAACCTTTATCAAGGCTTTCTCTAAGAGCAGTCGTTGGATTTGTATAATTGTGCGGATACGTTCTCACTACCTTTTGTTTTTTCATTTAACCTCCTATTAATTCTCCTCAAACTTGATACCATATACCTTATATTTGCTCTCAAACTCTGTCATCCCTATGTTATGCGCTTCTGTATGGTGCTGCCGGCATAGACATATTTTGCGATAATCCGAATCATCAACTTTCCTCCGGTCATTTCCCATGCCGATAGTATCTACATGGTGTATCTCTCCCTCTCGACCGCATATGGCGCACTTCTTGAGTTTCAAACATGCATACAGGTAATGTCCTATATCATCGGTACGGTTAAGGGCAAAATCCAGTAATGGTATCCCCTGTTCCAGCGCATAATCCAGCATGGTATTAATAAATTCCCTGGCAGTATCCATGGAACAATCAGACAGGGAAAAATATCCGCAACCGGTCCGATTGATATGTAAATACTTAAGCCATTCTTTCTCGACCTCCGGCACATTCCCGGAATAAGCCGATATATCATTGACTGTGGCGTAAATCTTTCGGCGCTGGTCGGAACTGATATGCCTACCATCATCAAGCCATACACTGCATCTATTCATGTGCTTCTCAATAATCGGTTTCATGAGATTCTTTCCGGGAATAAATATCTGCAAATATGTTCCATCTGGAACCAACTTGTATGCTGTTATATCCGCTGACTCATGCATATAATCACCTCTTTAATTCCAGGGAAGTCCACTATCCTGCATATCATTTGGAGGCTGGGTTGCTGACTCTTTATCTGGATTCCTTTTCAGCTTTTTGATTGTTTCATTCGCCTGAGAACTGGTCATATCATGGATATCAGTCAGTCCATACTTTGATAGCACATTCTTAATCCCTATTCCTGTCCGTTTCAGCTCCAGGAATATTTCATTGATATCAGATTCAGTAATCAAATCTGGACTATTCTGCTTGTTATATTTAGTTCTATCTGAATCCCAATAAACATCAGCACCAATTCCAAGCTGCTTACACGCTACCGATATAGCATCTGTGGTTGCCATTTTATAGCATTCGTCCGAAACATATATGCCGGATTTCTCTTTTGATGCAAACATGCTGCCGCCGTTTCCTGGTATTGGTTTAGACCATTCCCCATCAACCTTTACGTATAACTCGATATCCACAAAAGCTGCTATCTCATTACCCGATGTTTCCAACCACTTATTCGTTGGGATGTAGTACCATCCTATCCCACATGGTCCGAATTGCTCAGTAAGGACTTTTATGCGCCACATGGGATTAATATCGGTCATACCACTGGTACGGCCTCCCTTAATGGTTTTCTTGGCGCTATCCGGGACAGAACGGACCTTTTCATATAAGTCAAGATTCCCCATCTTTGCCCTCCTTCATGAGCGTTCCAACTATATAGATGACAGCCATTTCAAGCTCCTTTCTTGCAACACTTCCAATAGGCAAGAGCGACTGTCTATCCCGGAGATAAGATACCATTGCAGTACCATCAATCGTCTTGTGTTCCAGATTCATGTTTTATAATCTCCTTATAATGCTGTTTATGACGTTCTCTGTCCTTCCCCCTGCATTTATCACATTCTTTCCAATGTTCCGGGTCAAGAAAACATCCACAAGAATCACAACGGTAATTATTCATCCTTTTTACCATCTATATTCTCGTATGTTCTTCCTTCCAAAATTGACCTCATCACATCCATTGATGCATACTGGTCCGCATCTATAAAAATCAACGCTGACTTTACACGCCCTTTAAGCTCTATAAGATTTTTATACTCGTTAATACTTATTTCAACTGTTCTTTCTTCCATCTTGCAAACCTCCATAATCTCTGATATAATCAGGCTGAGTTATTTTTTGTATCCGGTCGTTTAGCTCTGTCAAGCTGACGACCTTTTTTATTGGCTTACCATATCCGGTGTACCGACTGGCATTTATCATTGCCCCGGCCCGGTTGGTGCCATTCCGGCGGCGGCTCATAATATCACCGCCATGCATATCACCAGCAATCCGCTTAAGACCATCACCGCAGCGGTTAAACCGCGAATAATCATCCGGTCTTTCTGACGGGGGCTTAAGTGTGTTTTTCCAACAGGTATGTATTCAAGCTGTTTCAACAAATTTCATCTCCTTCCCGGTCAATTGCAGAAGTATCTGTAATTTTTCTATTGTCAGTTTTTGAGGGTTGGCTTTACGCTCTCTAAACGAGCTTGTACAAAAACCCAAATACAAGGCCAGCTCATTATCATCAAAGTTATTTCTTATTTTGGCTTCTTCTATCAGCAACCGGATACTGTCCTTTTGCCATTCTGACGGCTTCTTAGATTTCACTCTACTTCCTCCTTAATTTCAGTTTTGTGGATTTAATGGCTCATGGATTTTCCATGCTACAACATTTCCGTAAGTACGTCCAAACTTATCAAACCATTTATATCCATCATAGGATACAAAAAAGTATTCAAGAGTATCACTCGCTACAGCGACTTCTAATCTCCGAAGGTAATGTTCTTCGCCATCGGTCACTATCCACTCTTTTCGCTTTGGCAACCGCTCCTCCACCGGAATCCAACCGGCCAGCATCTTTCTGCCCAGAATCTCCTCCGGCGTCAGGCCGGTATCCTCATAGGCTTTCAATCTCTCGATTAATTCGCGGTATGGATTACCCTTCATGACAATTGTAGGCAATCCAGTATCGCTTATGGAATAAGCCAACAGTCTGCCTTGGTCATCAACCTTTGTTAATCGTTCCATTTTTATCTCCTTCTGAAAATTTTAAAGTTGGCGGCGGCCGGAGTCGAACCGGCACCCTCTTACTTTCCACCATGGTTATGCCAGGAATCGAACCTGGACCTGTGTGCCACACACCGCCATTAACTCTTAAAATACTGGTAAAACGCTATTGCTATAATTATTAGTATCTCTGCAAAAACAGTGCAAACAACTCCTGCTAAAAATGGATTAATGTACATCGTTTATCTCCTTCTCTTCCTCTTGATTCCCCGGCTCTTGCCGTTCTTCTTAATCCTGGCTCTCTGTCCCATTCTCTAAATCTCCTTGTGTTCCTGTGTTGATGTTGTTCAGTCCAGTGCCATCCTGGGAAACATAGTCATATGTACCCGCGGTATAAAGCCATGCAGCATTGGTGCCTATCAGCGCCGCCAGTGTTACCAGGAACGCTATAAACCAATGCTTTGCATTCCTCTTGCTCTGCTCGATTACCTCTACAGCAAAATACTGCTCCAGCCCTTCCCATGTTGGCTTGTCCTTCTGGTTTTCAATGTTCATAAATATTTTCCTCCTGTGCTTGCGTAATACAGGAGAAAATGGTAAAATATTCCTGTATCCGCATTAGTGTGGTTAATGTGGTTACGGCTCCGGTTGGTGTTCGTAGCACCGCCGGGGCATTTAATTTATTGATTCAACATGATATCTGCCAAATCCCTCTGCTCTGCGTGTTCCTATTCCAATAAACTCACCAGCATTGTTTATAATTTCAAGTACTGTATCTGTTGCGAATATATAATCAATGTGGGATATTTCAATTTCACATTTCCATCCAGAAAAAACATTATATTGAGCAATAACATTGGTTTTTGTGATTCCTGTGTTTGGAGTCAAATGCTGACTGAATGTAGCTGATGTAATATCCACTGGATTCTTCCAATTGGAAATATTGACAGAACGTTTAAAGTCTGTACCATTCCTACTTGTGGCTTCTTTATAGCCTAAAGAAATAAACGCTTCCATAAAAGAATCCTTAAATGCTTTTGATAAAATACACGGACGGTTTGAATAAATTAATTCTTCCCACATTTCTTTTGTGTACATGGAATAATCATCATACACCGGAATTTTATTTTCCCATGTAATAGAAGTAATTAATTTTTCAAAAAGGTTATAAGGTTGCTGCAACTCCTTAGGAATTTTTGTTCCCTTTGGATGTGATTGCTTAAATATTTCCAATTCTTCATATGACCTTGCTTTCTTGTTCAAAATCAAATCAGAATCTCCTACTAAAGCTATCTTAACTTTGCACTTTTTAATAGGCTCTAAGGTTATAATACTTTCTTCCTTTTTGTTCATGTCTCCTCCTATATCTGACCGCATAAATATTGGAATTAAATCCAATATTTAATATTCTGTATTGTAATTTGATATTCTGAGATGTTATTTATTTTGCTGTATTGCATCGTTCTAATTTTTTATTGGTTAATTCCAATATGTATACGGTCAGAAAAATTATAATGCTTGTTGGTCTGCTGAATTGGCAATATATTGTTATCTTATGTTTTATTCTGCAATGTTCTGTATTTTCTTTTGCTGCTGATGACAAAACAATATATTGTCAATTCAGCAGGCCAATTATTACTATTAGCTAATTAAGGAAAGAATTTCTTCTAACTCAGTCAAATAGCTATATTTCTTTTTGAATGCCCTTAATTCTTCCTGTGCTTTATTTAACAAATTCTTATATTCATCTTCTTTCCTCATTACCAGTTGTACGGGCTTATATTCTCCTGTCCTATCTCCGGTATTGTAAAATAACCTTATGGGTGTTTTTTCTTCGGTTTCTTCTTTAATGATTACAAGATTACGTATTACTTGTTGTGCCTGATGTTCTCTGTATTTTTCCCCTGCTATAGAATCATTCCATTCAAAACATTTATGTAATTCTGTTTTTGGATTCCTGGCATGTTCTACTACATTGGATGGTGTACACTTAATTGCTGATAATTCATCCGAAACTTTTTCGGCATCTGCTTTAAAAATTCCATTAATATTCCATGCAGCTTTCATGACCTCACCTCCTACTCTAAGAAATAAGCTTGTCCACTTTGACTTTTAAAACATCCGCAACCGCTTTAAGGCTTTTTACAGTTGGGCTTGAATCATTCCATTTGCTAATAGCTCCATTCTTTAATCCAGCTTCGATTTCAATTGACCTAACACTCAAACCTCTTTCTTCGCATATTTCTTTAATTTTGTCATAAATCAATTTATCACCCTCTCTTCTTTTAGAAAATGTTCAGCAAAACTCTTGACAAAACATAGAAAGTATTCTAATATAAAGTTACCACACAATTTATTAGAAAAATATCTGTACCCGTTAAGTTTTACCGAAAGTTTTCTGTATCTATATCTCTATTATACAGAACTCTTTCTAATTGTCAAGCTTTTTTTGCAGAATTTTTTCTGTGGATTAGAAAGGAGTTATATGACCGTATATGAGCGGATTGAAAGCTTAAGAAAATCCACTGGGCTTTCGCAAGGAAAACTAGAAAAGGAGCTGGGTTTTTCTAATGGTTCTGTTTCTAAATGGAAAAACAGCACTCCTACACCGGAGAGATTGCAAAAACTTGCTGATTTCTTTGGAGTAACTGTTGATTACTTAATGAATGGGAAGGAGGAATCCCCAGAAGCAAAGAAGCCCACTCTTTCTGAATCAGAAGAGCTTAATGTTATTACTGATGTTGACAAAATTATGGACCGCATAAGGAACAAAGAAACAGTTGTCCTGAGGTTTAATGGAGAGGATTATTCAGGGGATGAAGATGAGGACAAATTATTAAGAGACTCGCTATTATCACTTTGCAGGGCAGCTATTATCAAAAAAAAGCATGATGGCTTTGGAGAGTAGCAATTTGGAGATTATTAAAGATACCGTTTTGAAACTGGTCGAAAAATACAATACCAGAAATCCATTTGAAATTGCAGACTATTTAGACATGATTATACAAAAGAATGACTTGGGGAAATATTCAGGTTACTACATCGAGTATGAAGGAGTACCATGCATATGTATTAATTCGAGAATAACAGATAAAAAATACATTGATATAGTCTTAGCTCACGAAGTTGGTCATGGAATATTACATAAAGGAAGTGAATGCATGTTTTTTGGTGGTACTTTATTTAATCTTGCTAAACCGGAGAAAGAGGCCAATATATTTGCTGCTGAGCTATTAATATCAGATAAAATTATCATTGAAAATCCAGGATTAAACAAAGAACAGCTTGCTAGTCTAACAGGATACAAAGAAAAGCTCTTTGATTTTAAAGAATGGTGATAGCTTATGTATACAATCCAATATCATTATATAAAACATCAATAACAAGGCTGGTGGTTTTTTATGAGTATAAAAGGTGATTGGGGAAAACTCTATGTTGGTAAAAAAGAAATAAATATTATCGATATTATTGGAAATAAAACTAAAATAAAATATGATGATATATCAAAAATCGAATATGAATTTCGTTCTGCCACAGAAGGTGGATACATAGATTTCTACCTCCAATATGGAAAAATGAAACGCTTTACATTTTCCAAAAAAAGTAATGAGCCAATGCAGCGAGCAATTGATTATATTCAAGAAAAATGTCCTAATTTAGACATCATAGAACATGATTCTAATCAAGACCCATTTTATAAAAAAAATATCTTTATAGGATTGCTCACATTTTTTTGTTTTGCTCCCTTTGGAATTGCATTACTATGGTGTTATAAAAAACGTTCTTTGGCTGACAGAATAATTTTTACAGTGATGGTTATATCCATTTATGCTTTAATTATTTATTGGAGATATATGGCATATAAAAATGCTGTAGCAGAAATGAACAATGCATTAGACCAAGTACAACAGATGTTTCAAGGTATATAATAAAACAAAACCGGCCCCTGCGCCAACAGGAACCGGCCCACATACCCGAAGATATGCACTATAATTCGCACCTATATTGTACCATCTTCGGGGCGGCTTTGCAAGATATTTGCGGAGCTGTATTTTTTATACCCATTTTAGGGAAATCAATTGAAGGAGGAAAGAAAAATGACTACAAAAGCCCCGAAAAGAAAAAAAGGAGTACTGCCGTCTGGAAATGTCCGAGTGCAAGTGTATCTGTATACAGACGATAAAGGTAAGAGGCATTACAAAAGCTTTGTTGCCCCATCACGTAAAGAGGCAAAGGAGATGGCTACCAGATGGAAATTAGACATGAAAAATAAACCTATAGAACAATACAATGACCCGGAAGAGGACGGGGAAGAAGATATAACAGTGAGCCAAGCTATCGAGCGTTATTTGAGCGTCAAGAAAGGTGTTTTAAGCCCTTCTACGCTCAGAGGGTATACTGGATTGCAAAGACAGTATTTCAGCGGCGCATTTGGGCGTAAACGGCTTTCAGAGCTAACTAATCCATCTGTACAGATATGGGTAAGTGATTTGGCTTCAAAACAACTCTCTCCAAAGACAGTCCGAAATGCCTATGGCCTATTATCTGCATCCCTGGAGATGTTTGCACCGGATTTAACTCTAAAAGTTAAACTGCCTCAGAAAAAACGTCCTGAATTATATTGCCCCAATGACAATGATATTAAAAAGCTGCTGGAGACAATCAAAGGTACTGATTTAGAAATAGCTGTTTTACTAGCAGCCTTTGGACCACTCAGGCGCGGAGAAATAAGTGCCCTAACTGATAAAAACGTGGATGGAAGGATAATCCACGTAAGAGACAATATGGTAAAGGGGCCAGACAATCAATGGTATATCAAACAGCCAAAGACGGATGACAGCACACGGGACGTAGAAATGCCAGCCTTTGTAATTGACCGGATATCGGGTAAAAAAGGGAAATTAGTTGACATGAACCCGGATTATATCACACATAGATTTGGGCGGGTGCTTAAAAAGATTGATGTACCGCATTTTCGTTTCCATGACCTACGGCATTATGCTGCATCTATTATGCACGCCATAGGTGTACCGGACCAATATATATTGCAGCGGGGGGGATGGGCCAGTGACAATATTATGAAAGCTGTCTACAGAAATGTGATTGACCTGGAATCTGTCCGGCAGAACAAAAAAATCAATAAGCACTTTGAAAAATTAAACAGCATGTAATAAATAGCATATTTTCCGTGTTGCATCGTGTTGCATATATCTTAAATATTATAATAACTTCCTCCGTGTAAGATAGAGGAAGTGCTATTTAAAAACATGAAAAAACCTTGCAAATACGTTGTTTTCTACGTGTCTACAAGGTTTTAAGGAAAAGCTGCTGACGGGAATCGGACCCGT
>ERZ791895.279-NODE-279-length-46277-cov-4.421855_pt1 | contig 46277 bp, 36 predicted proteins | sample MGYA00510153_ERZ791895 | MGnify/ENA primary metagenome ERZ791895 (study PRJEB30046, sample SAMN00792064) | human gut metagenome | study: EMG produced TPA metagenomics assembly of the A metagenome-wide association study of gut microbiota in type 2... | reverse complement strand
GTATGACTCGCACTAAGTTCGTGAAAAACCTCACTAAGTGCTCATAGTATACCATAACCTCTAAATTTTGGAAAGGAGTTCCCTTTATGATTTTAGCAATTGACATGGGAAACAGCAATATTGTAATCGGCGGTATTGATGACAGCCGCACCTGGTTTGTGGAGCGTGTCACCACGAACCTGGGGAAGACAGACCTGGAATACGCAGTTAATATCAAAGACATTATGGCAATCCATAACCTGCCGCTTTCCTCGATTGAAGGGGCCGTGGTCTCTTCCGTCGTTCCGCCGCTGACAGACGTGGTGCTCTCTGCAGTTAAGAAAATCACCGGTAAGACGCCCATGCTGGTTGGCTCCGGCATGAAAACGGGACTTAATATCATCATGGATAATCCGAAGACCGTGGGGAGCGACTTAATTGTTGACGCCGTGGCCGCGCTTAAGGATTACCCGTCTCCCATTATTATCATCGACATGGGAACCGCCACCACCATGTCCGTCATTGACAGGGCGGGCAACTATACGGGCGGCATCATTTTCCCGGGTCTCCGGGTTTCACTGGATTCTTTGAGCAGCCGCGCGGCCCAGCTTCCCTACATCGGTTTAAACAGACCGACCCGGGTCATCGGCAAGAACACCATCGACTGCATGAAAAACGGTATTCTCTATGGCAATGCCGCCATGATTGACGGCATCATCGACCGCATGGAAGAAGAGCTGGGACAGGCCGCAAGCCTCGTAGCCACGGGCGGTCTGGCCCCTTCCGTCCTCCCTCTCTGCCGTCATAAAATCAATTACGATGAGGCGCTTTTATTAAAAGGTCTCCTCATTCTTTACGAAAAAAACAAATAAAATCCGCAGCTCACGCGGCGGACCGCAAACATTCACTGGCTCATCTGCGCACCTGATGTATGAGCCAATGCGATAAACAGGCACTTTGCGGACCGCCGCCAGAAAATGGAAATAAAATTTAAATCTGGCATCGTATAAAAGCCTCCGAATAAGTACATCATTCCTTTATGACTAAAAAGAATGATGCGGAGGGAAAGACATGCCTGTATACAAAGTAGAGATCTGCGGCGTTAACACTTCAAAGCTGCCCCTTTTAAACAACGAAGAAAAAGAAGCCTTATTTAAGAGGATCCTGGATGGCGATATGGAAGCCAGAGAGGAATATATTAAGGGTAACTTAAGACTGGTTCTCAGTGTCATACAGCGTTTTTCAGGCAGTAACGAAAATGTGGACGACTTGTTCCAGATTGGCTGCATCGGCCTGATCAAAGCCATTGACAATTTTGACATTACACAGAACGTACGCTTTTCAACGTATGCCGTTCCCATGATACTCGGCGAGGTACGCCGCTATCTTCGGGATAACAATTCGATCCGTGTCAGCCGTTCCTTACGCGACACCGCCTATAAAGCCATCTATGCAAAAGAAAATCTCATGAAGAAAAACTTAAAAGAGCCTACCATCATGGAAATCGCCAATGAAATCGGCGTCAGCAAGGAGGACATCACCTATGCTCTGGATGCCATTCAGAGCCCTGTCAGCCTGTACGAGCCTGTATATTCCGACGGCGGTGATCCACTCTTCGTCATGGACCAGATCAGCGACAAAAAGAATCTGGAGGAAAACTGGGTGGAGGACATCTCCTTAAATGAAGCCATGAAACGCCTTCCCGAACGGGAACGCCACATTATCGACATGCGCTTCTTCGAGGGAAAGACCCAGACTGAGGTAGCCGAGGAGATTCACATCAGCCAGGCCCAGGTCAGCCGTCTGGAAAAAAACGCACTCAAAAGCATGAAGGGATACCTTTCGTAAAAATAGAGAGAAATACGTAATCAGGATAGAAGCATCGAACTGCATTTCCGTTATGAGCTTATAAATAGGAAGGAAATTCAATAATTTTGAATTTCCTTCCTACTTTTATTTATTTTATAGAAATATTTTTTCTTCAAAGGTTGCCAGCCTTTAGCTTTTAAAACGCATTTCTAATGAGACTACTATGTATAGTCATATCTAAGATGCTGATCATTTTTTCAAAATTGCCATCGGATGCTGTTATATTATAATTTTCCACTCAATGCAGCTCTTTTATTGACAAGAACTTGTGTAAATGGTATGATATATACGACTAATGTTATTAGTCGTATATATCATACCATTGGGAGTGAGTTGAATGAAGCAAGATATTACACCTGCTGAGCAGGCCATTATGAACGTCTTATGGGAAAGTAAACACTGGATAACTATCAATGAATTAATTGAATATTTTGAGCACTTAGGCAAAGAATGGAAACGTCAGACGGTGAATACTTATTTAACCCGGTTGATTGAAAAAGGTCTCGTAGTAAAAAACGGGCGAAAATATATTTATGCGTATACGAAAGAAGAATATGAAGCACAAAAGGCTTCTGAAGTTCTTAACGCTCTTTACGGTGGATCTTTAAAAAAATTTGTAGCGGCCTTATCCGATAGTCACTCTTTAAAATCCGAAGATATTAAAGAATTAAAGGAATATCTGGATCAATTATAAGTTTTAAGGAGGGACACAATACATTGAATATTATTTTTACAATGTGCTTCACCGGAAGTATTTTATTTTTATTATACTTAATTGCTGTCAGAATTTTTAAAAATAGTTTGAGCAATCGCTGGAAATATATCATATTGAAGCTCGTGCTATTCTTTTTTCTGACTCCGTTAGGATTTCTAAAACTGATTCTGCACCAAGCACCAACTCAGACCGATTTTAAACTTGCCGGAAATATTCCAATTATGGTATCCACTCCTCACAGTACCTATACAAACTCTGCTTATCAGATAAATCTCACGATTGTGCTTATTTGGATTGTCATGGCCATTGCCGCATTTGTCTGGCAACAGTTAAAATATTTTCGATTTAAAAAACTGATTCAGTTGTCTATGACGGAAATCACTGATCTAGATATTATAGATTATGTCGATCATTATCGTCAAACTGTGAGAATCAAAAGAAAAGTCCGCCTATATCAATCAAATTGTATAAGCCCATTTACAGCGGGGATACTTTCACCTTTTATCGTGTTGCCTGCTAACCTGTCATCTGAAAAACAAAGACTTATTTTAAAACACGAGCTGACTCACATTCGTCGTTGTGATACATTATTTTTATTTCTACGACATCTTGTCACTTGCATCTACTGGTTTAACCCGTTGGTCTATCTTCTTGAACTTCAATTAAATAAAACGGTCGAGGCCTCCTGTGATGAAATAGTCACACTAGGAATGAATCAAAAGGATCGGAAAAATTATGCCTCGCTAATCATAGATATGGCAGCTAATGACGTACAGTATCGAACCACCTATGCATCTTCATTCAGTAACTCGTCCAACGGTCTCAAAGAAAGGATGGATTTAATTATGATTCCTGATAAACAAAAGAAACACGGAAAAAGATTATCTGTATTACTAGCTTCCTGTATGGTTTTGTGCAGCAGTTTTACTGCTTTTGCTTACCAATCCCCAACGGAACTGGATATGGTTTGCAATAGTTCGAATAATCCTCTATTAAACATTCGTTCCTCTGACACTATCGTTTTTCAAAGTGGAGATTTTAAGCTCACAAATAGTTCCAGTCCCATTTTATATGATTACCAGTTCACCGATACCGACGGAAACATATATAAAATTGATACTTCCGACCGTTCCGAGTATGCTGCCTGCAATCATGATTATGTTGAAGGAACGATATCCAAACACTCAAAGAAAAGCAATGGCGGCTGTATCACCAAATATTATGACGCTCAGCGCTGTTCCAAGTGTGGCAAGATAATACTGGGATCATTAATTGATACCGAAACACATGAAGTTTGTCCACATTGATTACATCTAATTTTTGCTCTATATATAAAAACACAGGATCTTGCATTCCCCAACAAGATCCTGTGTTTTTACATATCAATTCAAGGTATATTTTACTTTATTAAATTTACTAGCCGGATAAACATAAATGTCAATAGTTCCTGTGTTAGAACCATTTATAAATGTCGGAGAATACCAACAGGAAACCTCATTGCCAACATAGCCACCTGTTCCAGATACATTTTGTTGTGCTACATAGATATTTTCATTTGCAAGCATAAGCGGTGAACTATATCTTGGTGTATACTCTGCATCATCTGCACCAACTACCCACTGATTTCCCTCTGTTATCTTAAAAAATTCACCTATCAATGTAGCTGAGGCCGTACTTGCTTCGCCTGTAAAACTATTTTTAATTGTTAGGTTTCCCGTCTTTTTAGATGAAATATTTGTTGTTTTTCTCGGCGCAGCCGCATCAGGATCTTCATACGGAGTGAAAGAACTTCCAATTCCCCAAGTTGTCTTTCCCCGTACCAGTTCTACATCAATTACGGAATTGCGTGCTTCTGAAAGAAAACTCTCTCTCATTTCGCCTTCTGTATTATAATACTGCAGTTCCAGTAACTCTTTTGCAGATAATCTGACTGGCGCATCTGTATTCATATTAATTTCTTGTATACGCGCGGAAGGACTCCCTGTTTTCATTATTCCCTTAAGTTCTTTCGCACTTATCTCGGCACTCGCTCCTCGCACCGTGATATGATACTCGTTAAGTAGGGATTCGAAATCACTTTGCGCAGAAGTTGTGTTTCCCTGAGCAAAAACCGGAAAATTCATAGTTACGGCTAATAGGCTGACTCCAGTTATCATTGCAATTATTTTTTTCAGTAATTTCATAAAGTACCTCTCTTTTCGTATTTGTAAACGTATTAGTTAAATGTATCGGATAAAAATGAAATAATCATCGGACTCAACTCCTTCCCTATAATATAGTTATGCTTAAGATACACGACAGACCAGTCATGTACCTATGCACCTCTCACCTTGTATTACTCAACTATTAAAAATGTCAAATATAATTGGATTGCCTCTAATTTTCACTTGTGTTACGGAGCGTAAACGACTATATATACTTAGTCATTTAATTATAACTCTTTGATATCGCATTGTCAATCCCATTCTATTATTCCAGTATAATCTATATTTATTACATATTTTTCCGTCATGTATTGACTACTATTTTATAGTCTTAATCATCTCAAATTATTAAGATAAAAAGTGAAGACAGGATCAGTATTTATGATCCTGCCTTCGAAAAAAACACACTATATACATTTTAAACACGATTGCTCAATTATAAATATCATTACATTTACCTGGCAACTGCATCTTTTTCTATTACTGTAATGAATTATACCCAACACACAAGTATACCCAACACACCGGTAATCACTTTTTATTTACTTTCTTCCACAAATCACCCGCCGCCAGCGGAATCTCATAATTCACATACTCCCCGTTCTCCGACAGATTCACGAACTTCATCGCAAGCTTCCCGTCGGCCGCGGACGCCGCCACGCACTCATAGTTCTTCGCGTCGTATCCGCACTTATCGTAATACATAACCTCATCAAAGCGGCCTTCCCGCGTCAGCACGATGGCTGGTTTCTCCGCGCTTAACAGATAGAAGGTTCCATCCACCACGGATATCAGGTTTCCGTTAAAATCTCCCAGCTTTGTTATCTCACTGAAATCAGGCTTCATGCGGTAAATCGGGCGCGGGAACTCCATGGCATTTTTCCAGCCTTCATAATAGAGATAGCCGTTGTCGTAGGACAGACCCCTGCAAACCGAGTAGTCGATCCCGGCTACCCGGCGGTCGCTGCCATCCGTGCGGATTCCGATCAGGGAATGAGATTTAAAGCTCAGTATATCCGCCTTCGCCGCACCGTAATAGTAGATCCTTCCTTCCGCCAGAACCATCTTCTGGCTTTCCGGCTGTCCCATGATCACCATGGGATCCAGAACCTGGACAGTTCCCCCTGCATTTCTCACCAGCTCCAGCCGGTCATATGGAAAATGAAGGCTTTCCGGCTCTTTTCCATCCTGCAGTTCAAATTCAAGAGCTGTCTGCGGAGTTCTGAGGAAGTAATCAGCGCCGTCGGTCGTAAACAAGTACCGCCGCTCTTCGATCTCTCCGCTGTTATTTTCCACCATTGTACCGTCTCCGGCGAATAAGTATGCCTGATGCATCACCATATCGTCCGGATTGTACCAGCCGTAAAATACATCCACCAGCTTTCCCGTCAATCCTCCATTGCTCGAGGAGGTACCCATACCTCCAAGTACGGCGATGCTTCCGTCGGCAAGCTTTTCCACATCGTAATCGATAAAAGAACTTCCGGCTGCCGGATTCTTACCAACGAAAGAATCTTCTCTGTGAACGCTGTCTTCCGATTCCGGTTCTTTTTTCACCGCATCAAGCGCGCTGGTTATCGCCTCCAAGTCGATGGTTCCCGTATCATCCGGCCCAATGATTAAATTCGGCACCCATTTACCGTCTTCAAGCTGAAAACTGAACAGGCCGCAGCTTCCATGAAAAATGATCTGATCCTTTGAGGCGTAATCTATGGTAATGGTACTTTCAAGCCCCTTTTCCAATACCTGTCCGGAAAGCCAGGAGGTATCCGGCATCTCCACAGGCATAGCCGGCGTCTCGCCGTCATCCTTACCTGCAATGAAAATGCTGGTAGGACCGTCTCCGCCTCCAATGATGGAAACCGCCTCCGGATCCACGGGTTTTTCCCTGACGGTCATGAGGCACAGCACTGCCGCTGCCGTTACGATCACGGCGCAGAGCGTGATCCTAAAGCCCGCTTTCTTATAGTTTAAAACATTCTTTATTCTCGATTTCGTATGGCTCTCTCCAAAGGCCAGGGGCAGGCGCGCTCCGCTGCCTTTCTCCGCAGCAGACAGGAGTGCCAGCGAGTACTGCCTCTTTCCGCCCTCTCCCAGCTCGCTCACCACCGCCTCGTCACAGGACATCTCCATGTCCTTGCAGAGCAGACGGAATGCTATATGGGCAATGGGGTTAAACCAGTGCACGATAACCATCAGAAGCCCCAGAAGCTTAACGAGATAGTCACGACGCCGGATATGGATCCGTTCATGCCTCAAGACACACTCCCGTTCCATCTCCGTTAAGTTTGAAGGAAGATAGATCACCGGGCGGAATATTCCCATGACAAAGGCGCCGGGAATCCGGTCAGATTCATAAATCCCGTGTTCCGGTCTCCGGCCTTTTTCATCCTCATGGTCCGGATCGGGCTCCTGGATCTTCACTGCCGTTCCAAGCCTCCATTTTAAACGGATATACCCGGAAAAATGGAAGAGGAAAAAGACCAGCATCCCCGCCTCCCAGACTACCAGCATCACAAACAGCAGGATCTGTATGGGATTGACCGGCATATAGGGATTGGTCACGGTCATGGTCTGCTCCAGAACCTGGTTTACGGGACGGTCTATAAAGAAAACCCCCGAATCAATGGAGGGCGTGTTTTCATAGATGATCCGCTCCTCCAGGGGATTCGAATAAAATGGCAGCAGGCTGTAAGCCGACTGGAGGGAAAACGGGCATAAAAAGCGAAAGATCACCACCAGCCACAGCACACAGGAAAACCGCTTGGGAAGTCTCTTATACAGCAGGCGCAGTGCCATCACCAAAAGGGCGGCAAAGCCTGCGGTAATGCTCATGTTCAAAAGAGTGATCATCATCTGATCCACATCCATTACTTCACCGCCTTTTCTATCATCTGTCTGATTTCCTCCGCTTCCTTCGCTGTCAGCTTTCTGTCCTTCAGAAAAGCAGTCACAAAGGCGGGCAGAGAACCGTCAAAGTTTCTGTCCACTACCGTCTCACTCTCGTACTTTAAAACCTCTTCCCTGGGAATCAGTGAGCTCACGATGGCCTGTTCATTCTTCACGAAGCCCCTTCCTGCCAGTTTTTTTAAGACCGTATAACAGGTGGACTTCTTCCATCCCAGCTTTTTTCCGCAGATTCTCACAAGCTCCGTGGAATTCACCGGCTCATTGTCCCAGATCAGGTTCATGAAACGGTATTCGCTCTCATACAGTTTCTTTTCTTCCATGTAAATGCCTCCCTCCAATCCATCATTGCCGCATGGTTCTGGTCTATCGCAGTAGTCCTTTGCATCAAGTCTATCACGATAGACCTCTCATGTCAAGCGCATCTTCAGGGAGACTGTCCAGTATCCTTTTCAGAGAGGCTGCCTTTCCCCACTTTACAGATTAGTAATTGATTCCATTAACAGCCAGTTTTCCATCCACGATACCAAATGTGATGCCTGGTTTCCTCTCCTCCGACTGCTCCTGCATATGAAACCCTGCCATGCTCGCCTCCAGCGCCGTAATATCCGTATTTTTTATGGAGGAAATAAGATCAGCCGTAAAGATTTTCTCTTTTCCGAAAGCGAGAAATTCTTCTCTCGTACTGACCACGACGCCTTCATCCGGAAAACCTATATAGGTAGGGAAGGAGATGCAGTCAGCCAGCGCCTCCAGATCCTGTTCTGCGACAGCCTTCTGAATTCTGCCGGCAAAGGCCTCCGCCTCGCTCTGATCCACGGAGAAATTATCCAGGCCGCCGGACTCCGTCTGTTCTTCCGTCATACGCTCCTTTGCCGTGGTCTCCGCAGGCGCTTTCTCCTCCATCTGCCTTTCGATCTCAAACTCCGGACGTCCGAGCGCTCCGGGCGCAATCTCATACTTTTCAAATACTACGACTGGATTGCCCTTCTCATTGATATAGAACGGGGTATCCGCCGTCACGGTTTCAAAGCCGCCTTCAGCCTTTGTAAAGAATTTCACTTCAGAATCCGCTTCCCGCGCTTTGATCTGGGCACGTATGCTCTCATTCGCCTTTTCCTTATAATCCGGTCCTAAAAGGTCCTCAAGGCTCAGATACCTTCCGTTTGTCAGGTCGATATTGTAGTAATACGTCTCGCTGTAGGCGGAGACCCAGTTTTCAGATCCGCTGACCGTAAAGGAGAGATGGGAATCGTTCTGGCTTTTCAGTTCATACCATACGCGAATCTGGATATCATGCTCTTTCCACTCCGCTTCCGTTCCGCCCGTATCCAGGAATGCCTTTTTGTACTCCTTTGCCCGTTCTACGGCCGCTGCCGCGTAGGCGTCGCACTTCGCCTTGATTTCCTCGTTAATCTCTTCCGCCAGATTTTTCGTCTCGCCGCGAATCATCTCAATTCCCGGGACCTCCACCGAGATTCCGGCATCATCCGTGTCGGACTGCCACGATTCTACGGTAAACAGCCTTACGATAGCTCCAATCACCGGAATCCCCCGTATTTCTTCGGCAAATGTCGGGCTGGTATTAACCCCGACGGCAACCACTACCGTCAGTGCGGCAGCAGCAGCCAGACCACAGCCGGAGATCACTCTGCACCGCCTTCTCCATTTTTTCCTGTCCCGGCGATCCATTGCCGGCTGGTCCGGTACGCCATTTTCTTCTTTTCGCCGCGCGGCGGCCTGCGCAATAGCTGAGGCCACAGTCTCCTCCAATCGGTCCGGGATCGGAATGTTGTCGTATACGTTCTTGCTGTCCTTTAATCTACTCATATCACCAGCTCCTCCTTTAATAATTTAAGCCCTCTGTACAATTTCGATTTTACAGTGTTTACACTCAGCTCCATAACCGCAGCAATTTCCTGCAGAGACATCTCCTCATAAAATCTCAGTCTGATCACATTCTGGGTATCGGCCGGAAGACGGTCCAGCTCTTCAAAGAACCCCTCCGTCTCCCCGTAGCCCGGCTCCACATAGGCGGCCTCCTCACCCAGCGGTTCATCACTCACGATTTCCCGGTTCCTCTTTTTGACATAGTTCAGACTCTCATGAACCAGCACTCTGTAAAACCAGGTTTTAATATATGAGATCTCCCGTATCGACTCATAATGCTCCAGCGCGCTGCAGATGGCATTCTGAACGATATCCAGTGCGTCGTTCTCGTTTCTCACATAGGTATAGGCCAGCCTGTAAAACTTCTTCTGATTTGCAATGATATAATTTACCACAATGTCATAATGATCCTGTTTCATATTTTGTTTTCTGTCTCCTTTCACAGGCATGCTGTATTTGTTCCCGTCTACTTTATTGACAAACACAGGATGTGAAAAGTTTCATCTCCTGTAAATTTTTTATTGAAAAAGTGGGGTCGAAAAATTATATCATTGTATGAGGCAGGACGCAACCAAAAACAGCAGCAGGCATCCGGACACATTCGTCCAGACGCCTGCTGCTGTTATTTCATAGGAGAATCCGGACAGCCGGACTCTTTATTCCAAATTATTCCAATCAGCCAATATCTCCCGTTACCGATTTCGGGATCGTAAATTCCACAACTCCCATATATCCCGGAGCCACGGTATATTCGTCAAATACAAGCACCAGCTCTCCATTCCCGTTGAAATAGAAGCTCTCGTCACCTGTAATCTGATTGAAGTCCTCTGCGGCCTCTTCACCGGATTCAAAGAAATACATCTTGGAGTCGTCCGCCGCCATCTGAGCCCTCATCTGCTCTTTTATATTATCGCTGAGAGCCTGAATATAATCCGCTTTATCCCGAAATAAGTCCTTCAGGGTTACTACCTGGCCTGTTGCCTTGTCTATCGTGAAGATCTTCACAAAGTCCGCACCGCTGGCCATAATCACGGTTGTGTTAATGCGCAGAGACAGATATTTATCATTGTCTGTCACCACCTGATAGCTGGAGGTTACAGAGTAATGGCCCTCGCCGGCAACGTCCTCTGTCACTTCCTTCTCGTATTCGGCGATCAGCTGGTTCGCATACTCCTCGATGGACTTGTTGACCTCTGTATTCGCCTGATCTCCGATGGATACCTGGGGAATATCGATCTTCGCCTCATAATTATCTTTTGTATCTTCAAAGGTCCGGAAGGTTACCACCTTGGCAATGGTTCCGAGTACCGGAATATTTTCCATGGCATTTGCGGTCGTAGGGCTTACGTTTGCCATCACGGTGATGGCGAGCAGCGCGGCCGCCGCTGTTAATCCTGTCTTCTTTGTAAACTGTATCACGATTCTCATCCTCTTTTCTTTTTTTGCCTTTTCAATTCCTGCCATCATGTTTTCCCTGGCCGAGGCCGGCACCGGAATGTTATGATATTCTTCTTTTAACTTCTCCAAATTGTTTCTGCTGTCGTTTTCCATAATGTGTCCCCTTTCTATGACATTTCCGACTTCAGTTCGATTCTGAGTTTTTTCAGTGCCCGGTACAGTCTTGCTTTTACCGTATTGACATTCAAATCCAGCACCACAGCGATCTCTTCCAGCTTCAGTTCCTCTATAACCTTTAATACCACGATGGTACGGTCTTTTTCCTCCAGTGACTTAAGAAGCTCCATCGGATCATCCTCATGATAGACATCCTCGTGGGGAATCTCCACTCCCTCCAGACCGATGCTCTCCTTCTGTCTCTTCCTCAGAAAATCGACGGCCGTGTTCATCACCACGCGGTAGATCCAGGTGGATAAATAATCCGGCTCCCGCACCTTACTAATATCTTTCATCACCTTATAAGCACTTTCCTGGACAATGTCCAGCGCATCCTGTTCGTTATTCACATAGCTGTAGGCGAGACGATAATACTTTTCATAATTGGTCAGGAGTATTTTCTCAGCTTCAGCTTCTAAATTCTTCTTCAAATATTCTTCCTCCTCTCTCCTCTTCTGTCTGTTAGACGTTTGCTGTTATAAAAAAGTTGCGAAAAATACAACCATATTTCCTTGGCGCGATCTGCACATACCCGATAAAGCGGGGCACGCTGTCCTGCCCGGAAGGCCTTTTATGTAATAGGAGTACTTTCCTACTGCATAAAAAATGGCACCCGGAAAGCCTTATACCTTTCCGACGTGCCACACTTTATTATTATACTATAGATCAAATCATTTTTAAAGAAAAAACGGATAAATATTAATTTCTTTCGCTACTCAAAACGCACAATTTCTTTTTTCAGCCTCTTCATAATCTTCTTTTCCAGACGGGAAATATAGGACTGGGAGATTCCGAGCAAATCGGCCACCTCTTTCTGGGTCATTTCCTCCCCCTCCTCGTCGGACAGGCCAAAGCGGAGCTCCACGATCTTTCTCTCCCTTGGACTCAGCCGGCTGATGGCGGAATTTAAGAGATTTCGTTCCACTTCTGTCTCCAAATCCTTGTAGATCACATCCTCGTCTGTTCCCAGAATATCGGACAACAAAAGTTCATTTCCATCCCAGTCCACATTTAACGGCTCATCAATGGAGACCTCCATCTTCGTCTTATTGTTGCGCCGCAGATACATGAGAATCTCGTTCTCAATACAGCGCGACGCGTAGGTGGCCAGTTTGATGTTCTTCTCAGGGTTAAAGGTGTTAATCGCCTTGATCAGGCCGATGGTTCCGATGGAGATTAAGTCCTCTACGCCGACACTGGTATTATCAAATTTCTTGGCTATGTAGACGACAAGGCGGAGATTATGCTCGATCAGCTCCGACTTTGCGCTCTGGTCGTCTTCGCCTCCCAGCATGGCAATCACTCTCGCCTCGGACTCATTATCCAGTGGGGCCGGAAGAATATCGGCGCCGCCAATGTAATGAATCTCTCCCTGCTTCGGCATCATCAGCGTCTTAAACGTGGGTACGGCTTTAAACTGGAAACGGTTTGGTACGGAAACTTTTAATATCATATCGGTAATCTCTCCTTTTCATCTGAAACTAATCTTCATGCAGAAGCATCTGGTATTCCCCATCTACAGACAGGGGACGGCGGCAGACAGCCACCAGAGGCTTTTCTATAATTTTCACGTCACTGCCCTGGCGTATTTCCATTTCATCCAGGAAAATCCCGGGCATCACGCCTTCCTTCTTTCCCACACTCCCAAACGGAATGTATATGACAGAGGACACGCTCTCGCACAACTCCTTAAGCGCCTCGTAGGTCACCACATGAACCGGCCGGTGCGTCACTGGCTCATACAGCCGGTTACCGGTATCGAGAAGCGCTGTCACCGTCTTCTTCCGCCCTCTGTAATGCATCGTTACCTCGTAGAAATGGTTCCGGCTCTTTCTGGCCTCCAGAACGAAGCCCAGGATACACCTCACGCCGAAGTATGCGCCGGCAGCCAGCAGCAGCAGCCGGTAAAACGGCATGGCCGCCCGGTTATTTCCGCGAAGGATCTGTTCTATATAATAACCGGCCATCGTATGCTGGTAGAGAGCCTGCATGGCTCCGGCCATCATGACGGTCACCAGATAGAGGCAGGCTACAGCCTTGCCAATCTCCCGCTTCTTTCTGACGCCGAATGCAGTCACCACCATCAGGCAGCTGACCACAGCGTAGGTCATAAAAAAAGAGACTGCGGGGGGAATGGACGGAAATGCCGCGCACAGGACGGCCCAGGCAGCTCCCAAAGCAGCGCCCAGCACGATTCTGTATCTGCCCGCCCGGTATCTCATCACCTTTCCGGTTATGGAAAGCACAAGATAATCCAGGATCATGTTTATGACAAAAAACACATCTATGTATAAGTCAACCGTCACTAAAAGTTTTCTCACCTCCTGCCCTGTATGAACATTATAGTCAGAGAGACCTTCAGATTTTGTCAAAACGGCGGCCCTGATTCCTGTTTTTCATCGCCTTTTTCCCGGTATTTTCATCATAATTCGACATTTTATGGTCAAACATCTGTTTGCACCACCCCGTCCATACGTTTCACGCACCAATCACAAAGCTTTGCAGCTTTATAGACCTCGCCGCATACCGCCGAACACGAGGGAGAGAGAGTTTCCGTATCTCACACAAAAAAAGAGTCGAACCTGGCAGATTTTTTCCGCCGGGTTCGACTCTTTTCTTATAGAGATTGATAAACAGGACAGGCTGCGCGCTCTTATTCGCCTAACTGAGCGATACGCTCCTTCACCTGATCCATCATCTGTGTATATTTTTCCAGTTTCGCCTTTTCTTCCTCCAGTTTGGCTGCCGGCGCCTTGCTTACGAATTTCTCGTTGCTCAGCATTCCCTTTACGCGGGACAGCTCCCTGGACAACCGCTCCTCTTCCTTCTTTAACCGTTCTTTTTCCTTCTCGATGTCTACCAGCTCGGCAAACGGCATATAGATGACTGCCTGATGGATCACAGCGGACACGGCGTCTTCGCCGATTCCTTCCTTATCTTTCTTTAGCACGATTTCGCTGGCATAGCCCAGCATGGCGAAGAATACGCGGCTGTGCTCGAAGATATCCAGGATTTCGCTGTTCTCTGATACAACGTATACCTTTGCCTTCTTGCTCGGCGGAACATTCATGGAAGTCCGGACATTCCGGATACCTCTTACCGCTTCCTTGATGGTCTCTACCGCATGCTCTTCCTCGGCAAAGTTCCATTCCTCTTTATATTCCGGCCATGCGGATACCATGATGGAACATTCCGCCGAACGACCGTGAGGGGGAGTCTCCTCTTCTTCCTCGTCCTGAAGATTGCAGAAGATTTCCTCGGTGAGGAACGGCATATACGGATGAAGCAGCTTCAGGGAATTGATCAGCACGGTCTTTAAGGTCCAGATGGCTGCTGCCTTTGTGGTATCCTCTTCGTTCCAGAGTCTCGGCTTTACCATCTCGATATACCAGTCGCAGAATTCCTCCCAGATAAAATCGTAAACCTTCTGGAGGGCGATTCCCAGTTCATACTTGTCTAAATTGTCTGTCACCTCGCGGGCCAGGGTATTGGCCTTGGAAAGAATCCATTTATCCGCCATGGTCAGATCAGACAGCTCCGCCTGGCTGTCAGGCGCCTTCTCAATATTCATCATCATGAAGCGGGAAGCGTTCCATACCTTGTTGGCGAAGTTGCGGCTGGCTTCCACTCTCTCCCAGTAGAAACGCATATCGTTTCCAGGGGCATTGCCGGTAATGAGTGTCATACGCAGGGCGTCCGCGCCGTACTTGTCAATGACTTCCAGCGGATCGATGCCGTTGCCTAAGGACTTGCTCATCTTGCGGCCCTCAGAATCTCTGATCAGTCCATGGATCAGCACGGTGTGGAACGGCAGCTCTCCGGTCTGTTCGATGCCCGAGAACACCATACGGATCACCCAGAAGAAAATAATATCGTATCCTGTCACCAGCACGTCTGTCGGGTAGAAATACTTTAAGTCCTCTGTCTCGTTCGGCCATCCGAGTGTAGAGAACGGCCACAGAGCAGAAGAAAACCAGGTGTCGAGCGTATCTTCATCCTGAGTAAGGTGAGTACATCCGCATTTCGGGCACTTCTCCGGTCTTTCCTTGCTTACAACAATCTCTCCGCATTCGTCGCAGTAATAGGCCGGAATCCTGTGGCCCCACCACAGCTGTCTGGAAATACACCAGTCGCGGATGCTCTCCAGCCAGTGCAGATACGTCTTATCGAAACGCTCCGGCACAAATTTCAGTTTTCCGTTCTTCAACGCCTCGATCGCCGGCTTTGCCATCTCTTCCATGCGTACAAACCACTGCTGCTTTACCATCGGCTCTACCGTGGTCTTACAGCGGTCGTGAGTACCTACGGCGTGGGTATGGGGAACCACCTTTACGAGAAGGCCCAGTTCCTTCAAATCCTCTACGATGGCTTTTCTGGCCTCGTAACGCTCCATTCCATCGTACTTGCTGCCAGGCAGACTGATGGTCGCGTCGTCGTTCATAATCGTAAGCTCCGGAAGGTTGTGGCGTTTGCCCACCTCGAAGTCGTTAGGGTCATGGGCCGGTGTAATCTTTACACATCCGGTACCGAATTCTTTGTCTACGTAGGAGTCGGCAATCACCGGGATAGTGCGTCCCGTGAGAGGCAGCTTAAGCATCTTTCCAACGAGATGGGTGTAGCGCTCATCCTCCGGATTGACTGCTACAGCCGTATCGCCGAGAAGCGTCTCCGGTCTCGTGGTTGCAATCTCCACAAAGGAACCTTCCTCTCCCGCTACCGGATAATTGATATGCCAGAAAAATCCGTCCTGATCCACATGCTCTACCTCTGCGTCCGATATGGAGGTCTGGCATACCGGGCACCAGTTGATGATTCTGGATCCCTTGTAAATATAGCCTTTCTCATACAGACGGATAAATACTTCCTGCACCGCTTCCGAACAGCCCTCGTCCATGGTAAAACGTTCTCTGTCCCAGTCTGCGGAGGAGCCCATCTTATGAAGCTGGTTGATAATGCGTCCGCCGTATTCCTTCCTCCAGTCCCAGCATTTCTCCAGGAATCCGTCACGGCCCAGGTCCTCCTTATCGATGCCCTGCTTCTTTAAGCTCTCGATTACCTTGACCTCTGTGGCGATCGCCGCGTGATCCGTACCCGGCTGCCAGAGCGCCTCGTATCCCTGCATCCGTTTGTAGCGGATTAGAATGTCCTGCATGGTGTTGTCCAGCGCGTGGCCCATATGAAGCTGGCCGGTGATATTTGGCGGAGGCATCACAATGGTAAATGGTTTCTTATCCGGATTGGGCTCTGCGTGGAAATACTTCTTGTCCAGCCATTTCTGGTATATCTTGCCCTCAATTTCGGCAGGATTATAATTTTTTTCTAGTTCTTTCATGGTATTCTCCTTATCTGTTTTCTTTCTTATTTTTCTAAGGCTGTCTGCCCTGTTTCATGAAGCTTTGAAACTCTTCGAAATCTCCTTTTTGAAAAGCATCTTTCTTTACCATAATGCCTATGGTTTTTTCTATGACAATGACGTACAGGCCGCTAGACTCTTTCACCCTGGAAATCTGGCTGTAATAATATGTTTTCGCCGCTTCACCGTCATTTGCACACTCAATTCTGTCCGGATAAAACAATATGGTCTTTCCCATTCCGGTATGGCTCAGTTCATAGACTCTGTAGTTTTTTTTTGCCAGCCTGGAGCTATAAAACACGCTGAGCAGGAGGAACAGCACTCCCAGGACAATCAGCAGAAGCTTAAACACAATATAGACCGGGAATAGCAGCCCCCAGACCAGATACACGACTCCAAGTACGATATGGACGGTTCGCCTCGAAGCTGCCATGCATTTCGTGTATTCCTGAAGCAGCTCCGGCGTGACCTGGTATGAATTTTCAAATAATGGGGCGTCGTTTCTGCCCGAGACCTCATATCTTTCCGAAAAGCTATGCCTCCCCTGCTTCATAAACTCCCGGAACTCTTCGAAGGTCCCTTTTTGAAAGGAATCCTTCTTTACGATAATACCGGTTTCATTTTTTACGACAATGGAATACAGGCTGCCAGACTCCTTCTCTCTGGTTATATGCCTATAGTAAAAGGTCTTTGCCTCCCCGCCGTCATTCACACATTCCATTCTGTCCGGATAAAACGATATTGTTTTATCCAGTCCGGCGTGGCTCATTTCATATCTCCTGTAATTCTTCTTCGCAAGCCAGGTACTGTAAAACACGCTGCAAAGGATCGCTGTCACTCCCAGAACAGGCAGCAGAACTCTCAGCGCTGCATGAGAGGTAAACAGAATTCCCCAGATGAAACACAGGATTCCGAGTACAAGCAGAACCTTTCGCCTCGGGGCTGTCATACAGTTCGTATACTCCCGCAGCAGCTCGGGTGACATCTGGTATGTATTGATAAACAAAGGTTCCACGGCGATTCTCCTTTCCATTTACTTGTCTGTTTTAAAAACACAATGCTACCGGAAAGCCGCACTCCCGAGCCGGACTCACGCGCCGGAGCGCGGTCGCTTCAGCGGCCATACTTTCTTAGCGCGGAGTGCGTATCCTCCCGGAGGATTTTTATACATAGAACGAACTTCCTGTGAAATAAAAAAAGCCCTCTGCATGTATTCCATGCAAAGGGCGAACAATCCGCGGTACCACCTTTTTTCCTGCGGCAGTCTGCGCCACAGCTCTCACGGTCTTTAACGCAAACCACGCGTGAGCGCCTACTGAACACCACTGTATTTCAGCACTCCGGTTCCAAAGCTACCTTCCGCACACACTACCTTAACCATCTTTCAGCCGGTGAATGGTTTTCTCTGTCAGGGTTATGAACGTACTCCTCTTCTTCATTACCTTTTTTCTTTATGGTGATATCATAGAGGTTTTTTCAGCATTTGTCAACCCCTGTGAGTCAGGTGCCGAAAAGTTCTGGTCATTTCTCTATTCTCAATTCCCTCCGTTCGCACCGGCATCCACATAGAATTCCCCATCGTCACCGCGAAAAAATGCCATGCCCGCGGGGGCGTCAAGCAGCGGAATGATATCGGGATCATAGTTTGCCACCGTATTCAGATCATAGAGTCCGAAATGCCCGCTGTCCTCACAGTATTCCCGGTCTTCCGATCCCTCATAGAATATCCATCCACTGTCCTCCGGGTGTTCCTCCTGCGGCTCATTACGTACCATATAGCCCACTTTGGCGCCTTCCACCATAATCTTATCGGTGGCGATTCCAAACTGGCCGCTCTCCAGCAGCGGCTTTATCTCTTCCGCCTTCATGAAGAACTTCTTACGCCGCGGAAGCTCCGGCATGGGAACGTCGTAGGCCTCCGGATCGATAAAACGGATCACAAGACACGCCTTGTCCCCATTTTCGTCAAACCCCCAGTAACCGCTGTACGCACCGTCTCCGAAACCACTGGTAAAGAGAATCAGGTTTTCATCGCTTCCCGGCGGACACCAGTCCATATAATCGCCGTCCTTCCTCTGATATCGGGGATACTGTTCGGCATAAGCCTTCATGGCCTCCGCAAAGCAGTCGTCATAGAGATTTTTGTCCGGATTCTCCCCGCGCCACTCTTTTATAAAATCATCGTAAACGACAGATACAGCCCTGTCACAGATACAGGCCAGACCCGTATCCACACCGAACATGGCAAATACTCCCGGTTTATCTTTATCTTCAATCGTATAGCCCTGAGGCATGGCCAGTTCATAGCGGACCGGCGTCTTTCCGTTCACGTCCAGTTTCGCCGCCAGGAAGCGGAATCCAAAGACCGGATGATCAATCACTGACAGCGATACCGGATAGCTCCCCGGCTCCACCGTCTCCTCCAGCGTACAGGAATATTTCGTATTTATGTAGCAGAGCGGATCTCCAATCTCGATCCTGCCGGTCTTTAGCCGCACCTCTCCGATCGTCAGCTGTTCATACGCTCCTGCACGGTCAAACAGCGCATTGAGCCCCGCAGCTTCCGGTTCCTGTTTCATAAGCTCCAAGTTCTTTTTAAATATCTCCTGAAATACGTTCTGCCATATATTATCACCCATAGCGTCCTCCTGTCTGAACGTTTCGTTTTCTGTATCGCCGTTCAGGTTCTATACGCCTTAGTGTATCATAACATGTCACTTTTTTCCACTTACGATTCCAGCCGTTCCAGCCGTATTTTCCATTTTCCCCGGGTTCCATGTCTTTCGGAAACAATATCCTTGTTTCTGTAGACGCTGAGAATCAGTCCGATCAATATGTAATTCACCAGGGTACTCTGCCCTCCGTATGACAGAAACGGAATCGTCATGGGCTCTACCAGCGGTACGCCGAAGTTGGCCGCCACATAGACAATCATCTGAATTGTCAGAACCACGGAGCACGCCGTTCCGACGAGAAACCCAAGGCGGTTCTTCTGTCTCCACGATATGGAAAACGCCTTCACCGCCGTGGCGGCAAGTATGCACAGCATGGCGGTTCCGGCCGCAATACCGTATTTGGCAAAAACAAAGAAAACAACGTAGTCGCAGTTTAAAAACTTCATTGCCTTCGGCACAGGCGCTGCCGATGAGCCAAACATTTGAAAACTGGAGACGGACTCCTGAAGATAGGGAATAATCCCTCCATTGGAGTTGTAATGAAGCATATCCGGGCCGAAAATGGACTGAAGCCTGATCATCTGGTACGTATGCAATACTCCCAGGTCCGTTCCCTTCCAGTAAAGAAGGAGGAGGGTGAGCACAGGTACGGCAATAAGAGCTGCTATGGTCCGGGCCTTTTTGACATGGAAAAATCCTTTCCATACGGCGATAAGCAGAAGCAGGAAACAGCCGCCGGCAAGCTCCAGACTCCCATGTACCATTATCGTCTTCAGTCCCATGAAAAACGGCATGAAGCTTAAGAGATAGCAGACAGCTACCGCTCCGTATCCCTTTGTCCGGAATCTATAAAGCACTCCCGCATAGAGAGGCAGGAACAGAGTCAGATAATTATAGATTCTCACTTTCCCCATGATTACGACGTGTGTATTTGCAATGATAAATATGACGGCGAAGTAACCAAACCACAGAAGGAGGGGATACCGGCCAAGTATCGTGTAATCGACGATATAGACTGCGGCGAGAACGGCGAGTCCCGCGACAGTAAAAAAGCACTGACGTTTCCAGAAATAGTCTGCAAGATCGCCGGAAATGCCGCCGAACAGTCCGGTATAGCATGTCATATACTGAAGCGCGAGGCCTAACGCGCTTAACAGAAGCACCAGAATGAGGAATTTCCACTCCAGATGCGGCCGGTGAATCCGGTTCAGGGCAGTTCCCGTCTCTATGGGATCTCCCATCTGGCGGACCGCCTCTCTCTTCGCCTCAGAAGGCGTCATGCCATCAGCCTCATAGGCATCAGACTGTTCCTGCACATGGTTTTCCAGCTCCTCCCTGACCATGATCCTGGCCTTTTTACAACGGATCTGCTCCGATACGGTATCGAGATATTCAGTTAGTTCCATAGACGGCACCTCCTAGTACTGCGTTGCATAAATAGCTGAGTTATAGTGCCTGATATCTGCGTCAGGTGTGCGTCCGCGAAGCGACGGCGTAGTGGACCCTACGTCTAGCTTCGCGGGCGTGCTCCTGGCGTAGATAGCTGGTACTATAGCGCAGGGATTTATGCAATGCAGTGCTAGTACTCCGGATACTGCTCCGGCATATTGCTTCCACTCCTCTTCCTTCCCTTTCAGGTAACGCTTTCCCTCTCCGGTGATACTGTAATACTTGCGTACCTTTCCGGAAGCGTCCTCTTCATAGGAAGTCAAATATCCCTTCTGTTCCAGGGAATGCAGGAGGGGATACAGGGTTCCCGCCTTCAGTTCGAATACGTCGTTGGATTTCTTCCGCAGATTTTCTATCATCTCATATCCGTACATGTCTTTTTCTGTCAGAAGTTTTAGAAGAAGCATGGTGGTACTGCCTGAGATCAGGCTTTTGTCGATGGGCATGGGGGTACCTCACTTTCTTTTTTTTGAGTTGTTGTATAGGTAATCTATATATATCGATTATCTATATAATAGTTGATGGCAGAGAAGATGTCAAGGGGAAACTGCCCTATCTATATGAAATTGATCGTGCTGCCCGCCGGCCCGCAGTGGCCGCTCGATTCCGCTTCGCTCCATCTCGCTGACGGGCGTTCGCCCTATGAAAAAAGACATAGGCAAATTTACTTTTGTGCAAGCACAACGTAAATTTGTCTATGTCTTTTTTCGCACTGCTCAGTGCTTATATCATGTTTCGGTACTCTCCCTTCCAGCCTTTGACCAGTTCGGAAGCACCTTTCATTCTTTTAATCGGATCTTTTAAGAATAGTTCGTCTAATTTTTCTAAGCTTTCCACCTTCTGCGCCGCTTCTTCTGCCTTCTTCATATCTTCATCCCATACCGCTTTTACATCTTCCGTAATCAATGTGCGATATCTGTCTTTTAATACCAGATTGGGGTTCCATTTGGATAAATAATAGATTCGCTTTAATACGTCTCCGCTCTTTGCTAAATCAAACGACTTCTGATACGCCCGATAGGCCTTCTCCATGGAAAATAAACGCGCATAGGAAGCTCCCAGATTGTTGTATATCTTCGCAAAAAAGGCGTCGTCTGTTGAAGACTCCTTTGGCATCTCTAAGATTCCTTCGTATTCTGCTACGGCTTTGCCGTACTGCTTTCTCGTGAAAAGGTAGTCGGCTTTGGCTTTGGCGAATTCGGGCGGGGTCATTTTTCTGTAGGTCTCGATCTTTTGACGGAAATGTTTGATCTCGGCTGCGTTGTAGTAGTCACATTCCGTCAGGATTAAAAACAGGAGCTCATCGGTGTCTTCTCCGCTCTGCTGCCATTTTTCCAGCTTGGCCGCCATAAAGCCCATCTCCAGCTCGCCGCGGATGAATTCGATCAGATGGTCATCCACGAAATCATCCAGTACCAGAAGCGGATTATGGTAGATCACATAGCAAAGCTCCTGGGAGGAGTAGAGGTGGACTCCCAGGCCCTCGAAATAAAAAGGATGTTTTACCGGCTCCTGCCGGCATAGTATCAGGCTCATATCATGACCTCTTGTCTGACTACGGCGTCTGAGGCCGGGAACAGTTCTCCGAAGCCCTTGTCCTTAAGCACCACCGCCATCGTCTTCTCATCTAAAAATCCCACGCTGATCCCCACACGCGTCGTTCTCTCCGGCCGTTTCGGGAATCCCTCCAGCGGAATCTTTACCAGTTTTTTCTGCTTCGGATCCATGGGGGTTACTAAAAACTCTACGTAGTCCTGGTTATCCACGATCAAATCCACACTGCTTCTCGACTCATACCAGTTGTCACCGGCAGCCGCCACGATCAGCTGGCTCTCTCGGTTCTTGTGCAGCACCTTCATCGAAATCGTCGAATGAAGCCGCCCCTCGCAGACACAGATAAAGGGGTAAGACGTCTTTTCATGGAGGTAATCCATGCCCTTAAAAGCGGCGCCCCTGGCAAACAGCTCCTGGTCCATGTAGACCTTTCGCCTAGAACAGAGAAGCTTCATGAAATCTCCCGCCCAGTCCTGCCGCTCAAAGCCTTTTCCTGTCAGGAAAATGGAAGAAAACAGCTTCTTGGATAGCAGCCGCTCCGCACAGGAACTGAGGATCTTATCCGCCAGTTTTCCGCCGGAAGGGGTATTCAAAATATCGAGATTAAAGCTCTCCTCCAGCGCCTCATCCTCGGCCACCACAGTCATCTGCTTCATCCCGCGCTGAACCTTTAATTCGTGGTAATGGAGCGAATCCTCTGATAAATCAAAGACCGCTACCTGATTGTTCCATACTTCCTTCTTCTGGCTCAGAACGTAGTAGACAAAGCCTTCCGTATGGCTGATGATGTGCACCCGGTCCCTGGGTATCTCCAAGTAATCCGCACAGTACATCAGCGCGTCCATCAGCTTGACCTCCACCTTTTCCAGTGTGATCACCAGCTCCTTTACCTCATCGGAGAAAAATTCCTCCCTGGCCAGCGCCAGTATTTTCTTTAGATAGATCTTAAGCAGGGTGGTGCCCTCGTATTTCACGCCTCCCAGCGTGGCGGTACCGTCCTTCATGACCATCTTTATAAGCTTGTCTACGATAATGCCTTCCCCCACCAGGGTGTATGCGTAAGCTTCTTCCCCCACATACCACTCGTCATCATCCTTCTTCCGGCAGATGACCGTCGGCAGGCACCACGTCTTTTCACGTTCGTGACAGCACAGCCTGGTATAGGCATCACATAAATCAAGTCCAATTATCAATCCGTCCATCGACAATCCCCTTATCTACATCAGTGGAAATAATTCTTCCGCGGCAGCATTCTTTGTTAAATACTCCCGCATCCGTTTTTTGAGCCCTTCTTCGTCCTTTAAACTCAGACACAGGCTCATTTCATTTAAACAGGCAAATCTGCTTTCCGAATCACCGGCCGCCGATGCAGCGTCACAGCTGACGCTTCCTTCTTTTTTCAGCACCCACTTGCCGTCTTCCAGTTCACTGATCCGGTACTCCATGATTTCCCCTTCAAAAAGGACCTTCTTCTTTACGAAAATCCCCTGGTACGTCCTTCCAATATCCTCGCAGTGGTATTCCTCCTCATCCGGCAGAATCCGGACCTCAAAATCGATCCGCGCGTTCCTGTCTGAATGATACTGGATCATGGCCTTGTCCATGATATCCTCCGGCATGGGAACGTATTTCGCCAGCTTCTTGAAATACGGGAATACCAGTCCCGCCTCCAGGAGAACCGCTGTCGTGATCTTTAACAACTCCTTCTGCTCCTCTTCCAGCGAGGAAAGCTCGGAATAGTATTTGGTCAGAGCCAGCAGATAGATCGTCGGTATCCTCTCTTTGTCTGCGGAGCCGTTGACCGCGCCTTCCAGATAGGCGAAAACCTTGTCATCCGGAGTCTTGTCATCAAGGAAATACTCCGAACTCTTAATTGTAAAATATGCCCGGACGATGTTGTCACTCGTCTTCTTTTTGTTCATATAGAGGCTGAATACCCGGTCTATGGTTTCCGTACATCCGGAAAACATCATCTGTGCGACCAGACGCTCCTCAAGATCATACGTCTCCACATGCTCGGAAATGCCCTGCAGGAGTATGCGGTACATCTGATTCGTCAGACCGTTATAGTGCTCGCAGAGGTAATCCAGAATGACGCTGTCGCTCATGCCTTCCAGAAATACGCGGTACGACAGGTGGAGAAGCAGCGGATCTTCATCAAAAAGATTCTGAAGAATCATCTTGGTACACAGCTTTAAAAGCCGCTTGCTCTGAATCTCCTCGCAGCCGAATTCCCGTATCATATCGAAGGCTTCCTCGACATAATTGCGGTTGATTAAGGTCTCACAGATTCCCAGGCGTTCTTCCTTCGTAAGCAGACGCTTGTCGAGGCGCACCAGATAAGCGCCTCCTTCTGTGCTGTCTTCACTCACCGGATGAAGAGGAGAGTCTCCCTCTTTCACGTTCGATGGAATGCCCGGCATATTCTGGTAATACTCTATGATTCTGGATAGCAGGAGTCTCTGATACAGCGGCTGGAGCCGCCCATCCTCCATGGCATCCTCCAGCATCCCCGCCTCCTTCTCATCTGCAATGCCCCTCTTTAAGATCTCGTCGCAGGCCCGGAGTCTGAGCATCGGATGATCGGGATACAGTTCAAAGCAGCGCGCCTCTAACTCCGGCTTATCCATCACCGGCGTTTTCTCATAAGGAACCGTACTGTAACGGTTTCCAAAGGCATCCTGGAACAACAGGATGCTGTGCTCGGAAAACAGCGGCACGTACGCTACGCCGTCGTCCAGAAGAAATGCGTCCTCCTCCAGCAGCTCCTCGTAGCAGACAATTACATACTTCATCTTAAGGTTCCTGCACTCCACGCGGTAAGAACGCAGAATAGAGGGCAGTACCTTAGCCATAGGAAGGTCAATGACATCCTTGTAGATCATGTGTTCGTAAATAACGGCCAGATTACTTCCGATCCTCGATTCGAACAGCTGTTCTGTGGCGAATTTTTCGATATCCCGCTCGTACACCTCATACAGCGGATCGGATTCCTTTAAGTAAACCAGCACATTTTTATAGAGCAGCGCCCTGCTGTGGCGGTCCAGCTCGCTACCACCGTAGGAAAAATAGAGGAGCACTTCCTTGGGAAGCAGGTAGCAGTAATCCTTTGGAAGCGCGTACAGATAATACTCGTAAAGCCGTGTCAGGCTGATTCCTTCTTTGATCCCCTTCTCATACCACTTAAATGCCTCCGCACTCCTGCTCTCTCCCCGGATCAGTATGGAACAGACCGCTTCCAGTATTTCCTTTCCGGGATACTTCTCATACAGGCGTCCCAGCGCCCTGTAGTGAAGGCGGTTAAAATGCCTGGACGTCAGCGTAAGCCTCGCCGCAGCCAGCGCAAATTTCTCTCCCGCGGCGCCGTATCTGGCGCCGAAGGACAGTACCTGCAGCTCAAACGGGCCGATACTCCGGATCAGATCCGGCTCTTCGGAAAGCAGCCTGCAGGCATGCAGATAGAGAAACGGGCTTCTCATGCCCGCTTCAAACTGGCGCCTCATCATGGATATGGCTCCGCCCGGATTCTCATTAAGCCGGCGGTCCAGCCTTAAAAGGATCAGAAACAGATTATGAAGGTCCGGATTTTCCTCCAGATATTTTCTCAGCAGACGAACCAGCGATTCCTTCTGGTATTCATCCGGCTGCAGTATCAGCCTCAGATACTGATAGTAACAGTAAAGCTCCAGCTTCTCCTGCCGCTCCGCCAGGATCTTCTCCCGGCATTCATCCAGCAGCAGCGCCGCCTGGCTCGTCCTGTCGTCTGAAAGGTATATCTCGGCCCTTAAAAGCTTAATCGCCTCCTGCTGCCCCTTCATCTCCTCGATCTCATCCAGCGCCCGCAGCATCTGATTATGGGGAAAGTCCCCCTCTCCTGCGTTCGGCGGATTGTGAAAAAAGTCCCCATTACCTGCCTCTTTCTGTAAACGCAGGTGCAGATACGTCGCCACCGCTTCCTTCGTATAGGCGTCCTCCGCGGAAATACCGCCGCCCGGGTTCACCATCGCGGTCACCGGAACGACGAAGCGCTCTTCGATTCCGGTAATGATAATGCGTCCCTGATTCAGACCCTGATGCATCCGCCTCGGATGGATGCGGTAGACGATCTCGCAGGTGTCGTCGGTAAAATCCTGGTCTCCGATGTTTCTCACCGGAATCTCTATAAAATCGCAGTCGGCCGTAACCTCAAGGCTTACGTAGCCCCAACCGCTTCTGGTTATCGTAATACATTCCTGGATCACTCCGTCCAGTTGGTCAAACCGCCGCTCGCTCTCGTCCACAGTCAGCTTTACAGGCTCCTTGACACCGAGTCCGGTCAGAAATTCCTCCAGCTCCTTCTTCCTGTCCGGTCTTCCTTTTAAACCACCGTAAAGGGCCCTCACATGCAAATCCTTCATGAAGGGGGCCTCGAAAAAATCTCTATATTCAAATAAGCGAAGCGCTGTCTCATAGTCGTTCTTCGCTGTTCCGGCGAAATCCTCCGCCGTCTTTAAATCGCTCAATGCTTTCCCTGACGTACTCAGTTCCACACGAAAAGAATAAGGGACTTCTCTTTCTCCGCCATTGGTAACCAGATAAAAAGCTCCCTTAATCATATCTCCGTCTTCCAGAAAACCGGTATTCACCTCATAGACCAGATGGTTATAGGTGCCGCCAAACGCCCCATTAAGAAGCCTCACGCGGAAATTGGAAGAATATGCAAGTCCTTTTATATGCAGATTATTCTCACTGGTAACGACAAGTTCCCGCCTCGTGGCCCCGCCGGAACGCACCACGTCGTCAATTCCTTTCGGAGTGACCTTGATCACAGGAACCTCCGAATCGATGATGCCTTTAGCCAGCCTGTTGATTCGTTCTCTCATAGTACCACCTGTATCTTATGTTCTTCAGCCTGACAGCTGTTGTCTTTCAGTTTAATTACTATATTCTATCATATTTTCTATTGATTTAAAACCCTAAAATTGGTATGATAAAATAAAAACTGATAGAAGAAGGACAAGAATCATGACAACGAATGAAAAAGCTTTATTATTGCATGAAAAATGGAACGGCAAGCTGGAAACTATTTCCAAAGCTGAAGTAAAAAGCAGGGAAGATTTGGCCCTCGCCTATACTCCCGGCGTTGCCGAGCCGTGTAAGGTCATCGCTGCCGAACCGGAAGCCGCTTATAAATATACAATCAAATCCAACACGATCGCGGTTGTTTCCGACGGCAGCGCGGTTCTTGGTCTCGGCAATATCGGTCCTCTGGCCGCCATGCCCGTTATGGAAGGAAAGGCCGTGCTCTTCAAGGAATTCGGCGGTGTCAACGCATTTCCAATCTGCCTGGATACCCAGGATACAGAAGAGATCATAAAAACAGTTGTCAATATCGCTCCTGCTTTCGGCGGAATCAATTTAGAGGATATTTCCGCACCCAGATGTTTTGAGATCGAGGAACGCTTAAAAGAGCTGCTTCCCATCCCGGTCTTCCACGATGACCAGCACGGAACCGCCATCGTCGTTCTGGCAGGAATCATCAATGCATTAAAGGTGACCGGCAAGAAGAAGGAAAACTGCCGGGTCGTCGTAAACGGAGCCGGTTCCGCCGGTATCGCCATCACGAAGCTTCTCTTAACCTACGGATTTTTGCACATCACCATGTGTGACCGCGCCGGAATCTTAAAGAAGGGTATGGACGGCTTAAACTGGATGCAGGAAAAGATGTTGGAAGTGACCAACTTAGAAGGCGCAGACGGCAGCCTGGCCGACGCCATGAAGGGCGCAGATATCTTTGTCGGCGTATCCGCACCGGGAATTGTCACAAAAGAGATGGCCGCGTCCATGAACACGGATGCGATCCTGTTCGCCATGGCAAACCCGGTTCCTGAGATTATGCCTGACGTTGCAAAAGAGGCCGGAGCGAAAATTATCGGCACCGGCAGGTCTGATTTCCCCAATCAGGTCAATAATGTAGTTGTATTCCCGGGCATCTTTAAGGGTGCTTTAGAGGGACGCGCCACTGCGATCACTGAAGAGATGAAGCTGGCTGCCGCCACCGCGATCGCAGGGCTGGTGGATGAATCCATACTGGATGAAAACCATATTCTGCCGGAGGCATTTGATCCCCGTGTGGCCGATGTGGTCAGCCGTGCAGTGAAAGATCATATACAAAAGTAAGAATCAATCTATGGAGGGTGTCCTATGTTGTCAGAACCCATGACGCTTTATAAATTAATGATTTTGTATATGCTGAAGCAGGTCAATTTTCCCCTTACCAGTGCGCAGCTGTCAAATTTTTTCCTGGAGCATGAATACACCACGTATTTCACGCTGAATCAGGCATTAAACGAACTTCTGGAGGCCAAGCTCCTCCATGTGGAGACCAACCACAACAGCAGCCGCTACGAGATCACGCGGGAGGGAGAAGAAACCCTTTCGTTCTTCGGCAACAAGATATCCTCTGCCATCATTGAAGACATCGATGAATATTTGAAAGAGAACAAGTTCCGCCTCCGCAACGAGGTGGGCGTGACCGCGGATTTCTACAAATCCACCAACCAGGATTTCATCGTTCACTGTGAGGTGCGTGAGGGTAAAAGCTGTCTGATCGATTTGGAGCTCGCCGTCCCCGACAAGGACCAGGCGGAAATCATGTGTGACCACTGGAAGGCCAAGAGCCAGGAAATCTACGCATTTGCCATGAAGGCTCTCATGAGCGACTAAAAAGGCGATTATAAAGGGGGAATTCCCATGCAGATCAAAAAACAGAAATCATTGATTCAGGAAATCAGAGATGAGTATCAGGCAGAAGTGAAAAAGCTGAAACGGAAGAAATTTCTTTTGAAGGCAAAGCTACTGCTGACCATTGTCCTTCCCGTCTTTATCATCCTGCTTTCGGTGAAGGTTATCAAAACCTTTGTGCGTATCAAGGTCAGAGATATCTTTTCCAAAAAGCCAAGAGATTCGAAGGGCAGGGAGAACGTGCAGGTCTCTAAGAGCCAGGGACAGGGGCAGACACAGGAACAGACACAGGAACAAACGCCTCCGGAACCGGAGCAGTTAAAACCAGCCGTTCCGGTTCCGGCAGTTATGACGCCGGTAGAAAAAGAAATTATAACGCCGGTTCCTGTGATGACGGAATCTGTCACTGTATCTGAATAAAGTCATACAAAAATGGTATAAGGGGCATTGGGGATTGGAAATATCCACATACTCCTTATACCATTTTCAGATTACCATTTTTAATGCATCTCTTTTGTATTTCTATGTATTTTATTTCAATCCACATTCTGAGTTCAGAATACAAAACCCAGAATGACATAGTAGCTATGCTGCCATTTTATCCGGTTGCCCGGATTGTTTTGACCTCATGTCAGTGGGGGATATCTGTCCGCCATTGCCGCTAAGTTTGTTTTTGTGATTCATCTCCCACCTGTAGAAGCTGGGAGAATTCTCGTTGATTTTGTTAAAACTGGTCTGACCGCAGGCCCGATGAAGCTGCATCCAGGAATCAAAATACAATCCTGCCTCTTCCTGCTCCATTTTCAATTTTTCTTTCACCACATAAAAGGATGATGCATATAACTGTATATTATGATTTTGAAGAACTTGCTGCATAAGGTAAGTTTTAATCTCGCCCAGATTGTTGCCATATCCTACTGTCATATCACAATTGGCAATCTCTATCATAAAATAGTCGATTGGCATTTTAATGTACTGTTCAAGGCTCATGTAAATCTCCTGTAAAAATCTTTGTCAAACAAATCACAGGCATTTTTTAAGTATGAAAGATACAGGGAAACAGCACTCTTTCCATAATTCTGATAGAGTAGCATAATGAGAGCATAATCTGCTCATGGCAGTCATGAGTTTACATAAGTAAACACTCTTCCTTTCTGTACGCATGTAATTGCACAAAAATCATCATCTTTTGCAGGAAACCGAAAAAGATCCAAGTCTTCCTGTTTTTTTCGCGCATAATAAGTCAACACTGAGAAAATATCATCCTGTATAATATTATTTCCATTGTACAGGCTATTGAACTGTATGACAGCTTGGAACAGTTCCTGGAACTTCTTTTGATCATTCATATAAAGGCTATTATAATATTCCCCATTAAAGTTCAGTCCACTCCTCTCTCATCATCTTGCCGTTTTCTCTGATTTTATCATGATTCGGATATCTGCCGCATTAATGGTGCGTGCTCCATTCAACATCTTATTCACCAATCAGAATAAAATAAAAGCCCCGCAAAATCACCAGACCTTGCAGGGCTTCCAACACAAACCTTCCATATGAACTTTTATACCGTTTCGGCTATCCGAATTTCCTCCGCCTACCCCTGCATAAACCGGTTCAAAAACTCCCTGGTCGAGTTCTTCTGCGGGTTTCCGAAGATATCCGCCGGAGCGCCCTCTTCCTCGATCACCCCGCCCGCCATATAGACGACGTGGTTCGATACGTCGCGGGCAAACGCCATCTCATGGGTGACGATAATCATGGTCAATCCCTCGTTTGCGAGCGTCCTCATGACGGCAAGCACCTCGCCCACCATCTGTGGGTCCAGAGCGGACGTCGGCTCGTCAAACAACAGAATCTCCGGTTCCATGGCGAGCGCCCTGGCGATTGCCACACGCTGCTTCTGGCCGCCGGACAGCTGCCTCGGCTTTGCATTGATATAGGGGGCCATTCCCACCTTCTCCAGATAAAGCATGGCCTTACGCTTTGCTTCTTCCTTGTCCTTCTTTAAAACCTTGATCTGGCCGACCATACAGTTGTCAAGCACCGTCATGTTATTAAAGAGGTTGAAGTTCTGGAACACCATACCCACGCGCGTACGGTAGGATGCGGCGTTCATCTTTCTGTCCGTGATGTCCTTATCGTGATACAGGATCTCTCCCGTAGTCGGTGTCTCCAGAAGGTTGACACAGCGCAGCAGTGTGGATTTACCGGAACCGGAGGCGCCTATGATGCACGTTACATCGCCCTCAGCCACGGAGAAATCGATATCCCGGAGAACCACGTTCGTTCCGAACGTCTTGCTTAAATGATGGATTTCCAGTACTGTATTTCCTGCCATAATTACTTATCCTCCTTCTCGTTTGGATCTGGGAATTTCACCAGGCCGCTGGTATAGGCAAGCGTATCCGTGGTAGCGAGATCGTAGCTGTCCGGACCGTCCATCTTCTTCTCCCAGTGCCGCAGAATTCTGGAGCAGGTGAAGGTAAGGATAAAGTAAATCACCATCGTAATGGTAAATGCCTCAAAATACGTATAGTAAGCACCAGCCACGCCCTTCGTCGCATAGAACAGCTCTACGACGCCGATCACGGAAAGCACGGAAGAATCCTTGATGTTAATGATTAAGTTATTGCCGATCTGAGGCATGATGTTGCGCAGCGCCTGAGGCATGATAACATTGACCATAGTCTGGATATGATTCATACCGATGGCTTTCGCGCCCTCTGTCTGTCCCGGATCGATGGAAAGGATGCCGCCGCGCACCGTCTCCGCCATGTAAGCACCAGTATTAATGGATATAATAAAGTAAGCGGCAAACGTCTGGGACATGTTAAAACCAAACAGAACGGAAGATCCATAGTAAATAAACATGGCCTGAACCATCATGGGCGTTCCGCGGAATACTTCCACGTAGATATTTAAGATCAGCTTGATAAGTCCCAGAACTCCCCTTTTAACAGGATTATCCTTCTTATCCACCGGTATTGTCTGGACGATTCCGACCGCGAACCCGATGATACAGCCGATCAGTGTACCGACAAGGGCGATCGCCATAGTCTTTCCGGCGCCGTTTAAAAATGATACTCCGTATTTCTGCAGGATAAATACAATCCTTCCAAAAAAATCTGACGGCAGCGACATAAGATTACCTCCAATTTAATTGAAACAGAACAAGCGGCACGGAATGAAACTGCCCTGTCCCGTGCCTGCATGCCCTGCCGATTTCTGTAATGTAAGATTATTCTGATAATGGCTGAACGGAAATCGCCTCTTCCATCATCTTATTATAATCATCTTTTGTCATCGTAGCCAATACACTGTTGATAGCGTCCTTTAACTCTGTATTCCCCTTCTTTAAGGAAATACCGATGTTGATATCTTCATCCGATACCTGGAACTCGCCGTCCGTGCCCGTGAAATCAAGCAGCTTGAAATCCGGATACGCAATGAGTGCAGCCTGTCCGGTAGGCTTGTCTGTCACAACCAGATCACATCTGCCGGAGTTTAAAGCTACCAGCATGGCCGGTGCAGACTCCTGTGCCGGCTGAATGTTGCCATCCGGGATCTGCGGCAGGCAGTTGTCGTACCAGATTGTGTTTAACTGAGAGGTAGCGGTGGCGCCTGCAAGGTCTGCAACGCTGGCCGCGTTCTCATACTTTCCGCCTGTCTTTACCAGAGTTACGATCGTCGCGTAGTAATACGGCTCCGTAAAATCTACAGACTGAAGGCGCTCAGCGGTAATGGACTGTCCCGCAATGACACAGTCAACCTTTCCCGACTGTACAGCCGGTACCAGGGAATCCCAGTCCAGCTTAACGATCTCCAACTTATAGCCGAGCGTATCAGCGATCTTTTTCGCCATCATAACGTCATAGCCGTACGCAAAATCGGAGCCTCCCGAAATCGCGACAGCGCCGTTGGCATCCGTAGGCTGGGTCCAGTTATACGGCGCGTAGCTGCACTCCATCGCAACCTTCAATACCTTGCCTCCATTCGCCTCTGCTCCGGCGGCCGGCGTACTCTCTGCCGCATTCCTGCTCCCACACGCAGTCAGCGCCGATACGGCTAAAACCACCGCAAGGCAGGCTGCTGCCAAACTCTTTCCTGTTTTTTTCATAACTTTTTCTCCTCTGCACTATCTCATAAATAGGTTCATTATAAAAAGATTTTGTCTCCTTGTCAAGACTCTCCCATCATTTCCTCGATCAGAGCCCATATTTCATCTCTTCCCTGTTTCGTTTCAGCGGAAAATGGGATAACCGTCACATCCTGGCCGATTCCCAGTCCCTGACGAACCATCTTCATATGCTTCTGCACCTGGCTCCGGTTGATCTTGTCCAGCTTCGTCGCAATGATAACGGGCTGATATCCGTTGTACACGATCCAGTCGTACATGGTCTTGTCGTTGACGGATGGCTCATGGCGGATGTCGATGAGCAGGAACACACGCTTCAGCATGGGAGACTGGTGGAGATAGTTTTCAATCATCTTCCCCCATTTGGCCTTTACCTCCTGAGCTACCTTTGCGTAGCCGTAGCCCGGTAAATCCACGTAATAAAGGGCATCGTTGATATTGTAGAAATTGATGGTCTGGGTCTTGCCCGGCTGGGAAGACGTGCGCGCGTACGCCTTGCGGTTCATCAGTGCGTTAATCAGCGACGACTTCCCCACATTGGACTTCCCTGCAAATGCAAACTCCGGCTTCGTATTGTCCGGCAGCTTACTGGTAATTCCGCACACGGTCTCCAGCTCTACTGTTTTGATTATCATATGGCTTCCTTTCTATTCGCTTACAAGGGCTTCCTTCAGCACGTCTGCCATATCCTTCACAAAAATGATGGTCAGCCCCTTCGTGATCTCCTTCGACAGCTCCGCAATGTCGGGCCTGTTCTTATCCGGCACGAGAACTCTCTTCATATGTGCCATCCTGGCAGCCAGGATCTTCTCCTTTAAGCCGCCGATCGGAAGCGCCCTTCCGCGCAGTGTGATCTCTCCCGTCATGGCCAGCTTCGCATCCACCTTTCTTCCCGTGACAGCCGACAGCATGGCGGTCGCCATGGTAATGCCTGCCGACGGACCATCCTTCGGAACTGCTCCCTCTGGAATATGGAGGTGGATATCGTGTTTTTCAAAGTAATCGTCCGCCACGCCGTACTCCGGGCAGATGGAACGGATATAGCTTAATGCCGTCTGGGCCGATTCCTTCATCACATCGCCCATCTGGCCTGTCATCTGCATCGTTCCCTTGCCGGGCATAACGTTGACCTCGATCTGCAGAGTGTCTCCGCCTACGCTGGTCCACGCCAGTCCTCTGACGATTCCCACCTGATCTTCCTCATTGACGTCCTCGAAGGTGATTTTCTCCTTGCCCAGATACTTTTCCAGCCCATTTTCCGTAATCCTGATGGCCTTCTTCTTATCTTCCAGGAACTCTCTGGCGGCCTTCCGGCAGATATCCCCGATCCGGCGCTCCAGATTTCTCACTCCGGCTTCCCTGGTATAATTATGGATAATCTTCTCAAGAGCCTTGTCGGTAATGGAAACCTGTTCTTCCGTCAGACCGTTCCGCTCCAGCTGCTTTCTTACCAGATAGTTTTTCGCAATATGGAACTTTTCATTCTCCGTATAGCTGTTTACTTCAATCACTTCCATACGGTCGAGCAGCGGTCCCGGTATGGTCTGCGTCGTATTCGCCGTGGCGATAAAAAGCACATTGGACAAATCGATGGGGAGTTCCACATAGTGGTCGCGGAACTTCACATTCTGTTCGCTGTCCAGCACCTCCAGCAGCGCGGAGGAAGTATCTCCCTTATAGTCGCTGCTCACCTTGTCGATCTCATCCAGAAGCATCAGCGGATTGCTGACTCCGGCCTGCCGCATGGCTTCCACGATGCGGCCCGGCATGGCGCCGACGTATGTCTTTCTGTGGCCACGGACCTCCGCCTCGTCGTGGATTCCTCCAAGGCTGATGCGGACGTACTGCTTGTTCAGCGCCCTGGCCACGGAGCGCGCGATGGACGTCTTACCGGTTCCCGGAGGTCCCACAAGGCAGATAATCGGGCTCGTTCCTTTCTTCGTCAGAACACGGACGGCCAGGTATTCCAGGATTCTCTCCTTTACCTTTTCCAGCCCATAGTGATCCGAGTTTAAAATCTCCTCGGCATGTGATATGTTGTTATTGTCCTTCGACACCTTTTTCCACGGAAGATCCAGCACTGTCTCCAGATACATGCGGAGTACGTTAGCCTCCTGGCTTCCGCCCGGCATGGCCTTGAACCGTTCGATCTCTCTGTGAATCTTGTCCTTCGTCTCCTTGTCCGCCTTTAAAGCCTTAAGCTGCTTCTCATACTCGTCGGCATCGGACAGCGGGTTGTCCTCCCCCAGCTCCTCACGGATCACCTTCAGCTGCTCCCGCAGGATATAGTCCTTCTGATTCTTATCCACATTCTCCTTGACACGTCCCTGGATCTCCCGTTTTACACGGGTAATCTCGATCTCGGTCAGAAGATTTCTCATGACGGTCTCATAACGCTCTTCCAGCAGTACACACTCCAGAACCTTCTGGCGGTTCTTGTAGTCCCATGGAAGCTGGATCGCAATCTGATCCAAAAGCTCGCCTAGATCCGTAACCATCATCAGGTTCGGGAAGACCTCCTTCAGCATCCGGGGATTCTCCTTGCCGTATTCCTCCAGCTTTTCTTTCAGAATTCGCACCATGGCCTGTCTCGTGACGTAGTCAAAGGAATCCTCCGACTCTGTTAAGGTTCCGATCTCACCGACAAGCATGGGGTCCTCGCTGTCCAGTCCCAAAAGCTCCACGCGCTCCTGTCCCTCGACCATGACGCGAACCACGTTATTCGGAATCTTCACCAGCTGCTTGATCAGTGCCACACAGCCCACCTGATGAAGCTCGTCGACTCCCGGATCGGCCTCCTCACTGTTCTTCTGAGTGACGAGACAGACTCTCTGGTCTCCGATCATCGCCTTCTCCACAGCCGCGATGGACTTGCTGCGGCTGATGTCGAAATGTATCATCATTTTAGGAAGGACAGTCATGCCACGCAAAGCAATGACCGGCATCGTTATTGTCTTATCTTCCATATTTCTCTCCTTTGCATCCCGACAGGACAGATGGATCCATCTAGTACAGCATTGCGTAAGTTTCAGTAAATTATGTGCTTGATATTTGCGTCAGGGGCGCGTCCGCGAAGAGACGGCGTAGTGGATCCTACGTCTAGCTTCGTGGGCGTGGTCCTGGCGTGAATAGCGAGTGCAGAATTCACCGGAACTTATGCAACGCTGTACTAGCTTACTGCACGCGGAAATAAGGAAAGGTGCTGCAGCAGTTCTTCCTGCTGTAACACCTTTCCGAACTTTCTCTGGATCCTATGCAATCTCGCCTGTCTTATCTTTTCTCAGTTTCTGGGCCAGGGATTTTCTGGGCACCGTCGTATCTCTGTAGATGATCTCCGGTTCTCCCTCTTTATTCACAACAGCCTTGGTGATCGTACAGATACCGATGTTGCTGTCGGATGGAATCTCATACATGATATCCATCATAACGCTTTCCATAATGGAACGCAGGCCTCTGGCTCCCGTCTTTCTCTCCACTGCCAGCTCCGCAATCCTTTCGACTGCTTCCTCGGTCAGCTCCAGTTTTACATCGTCCAGCTCAAACAGCTTCTGATACTGCTTGATCAGGGCGTTTCTCGGTTCTGTCAGAATCTTTACCAGCGCTGCCTTGTCGAGAAGCTCTAATGACACGGTAACCGGCACACGGCCGATAAATTCCGGAATCAGACCGAATTTTACGAGATCCTGCGGAAGTACTTTCTTCAACAGGTCGTCAATATCGGTTCTGTTCTTATCCACGATCTCGGCGTTAAAGCCGATGGAGCCCGCGCTTAAACGGCTCTCGATGATCTTTTCGAGCCCGTCGAAGGCACCGCCGCAGATGAACAGAATGTTGGTGGTATCGATCTGAAGAAGCTCCTGATGAGGATGCTTTCTTCCGCCCTGAGGCGGCACGCTGGCGACCGTTCCCTCCAGAATCTTTAAGAGTGCCTGCTGCACCCCTTCACCGGACACGTCTCTCGTGATGGACACGTTTTCGGATTTTTTCGTAATCTTGTCAATCTCATCGATATAGATAATGCCGTACTCAGCCCTGCTGATATCGTAATCCGCGGACTGAATCAGCTTGAGCAGAATGTTCTCCACATCCTCGCCCACATATCCCGCCTCGGTAAGCGCCGTGGCGTCCGCAATGGCAAACGGTACGTTGAGCACCTTTGCGAGCGTCTGTGCCAGATACGTCTTACCGGAACCGGTCGGTCCCAGCATCAGGATATTACTCTTCTGTACATCCACATCCATGTTTCGTCTGGATGTGATTCTCTTATAGTGATTATAGACCGCTACGGACAATACCTTTTTGGCACTGTCCTGCCCGATGACGTAGTCATCCAGAAATGACTTGATCTCCTTCGGCTTCATTAAGTTGATGTCGCTGAAATCAGGTCCTTCTTCTTCATGACTGTCGAACTCTTCTTCTAATATCTCCGCGCAGAGATCAATACACTCGTCACAGATATAGACATTATTGGAACCGGCAATCAGCTTCTTTACCTGGTCCTGCGTTTTCCCGCAAAAAGAGCATCGGATTTTGTCGTCTGTTCTGACCGGCATATACACACCTCATTCTTTCTCAATTAATCACTAACTTAATGCTCGTGGCTGTAGATAATTTCATCAATCAGACCGTAAGCCTTTGCTTCTTCGGCGTTCATGTAGTTATCGCGCTCTGTATCGCGTTCGATCACTTCATACGGCTGGCCTGTGTTTGCAGCCAGGATCTCGTTCAAACGCTTCTTGATCTTTAAAATGTTTTCCGCAACAATCCGGATCTCGGTCGCCTGTCCCTGTGCGCCGCCGGAAGGCTGATGAATCATGACCTCCGCATTCGGAAGAGCGAATCTCTTTCCCTTTGCACCGCCGGACAGTAAAAATGCACCCATGCTGGCCGCCATGCCCATACATACGGTGGAAACGTCACACTTGATATAGTTCATCGTATCGTAGATTGCCATACCCGCGGTTACGGAGCCGCCCGGGCTGTTGATGTAGAGGTTGATGTCCTTGTTAGGATCTTCCGCCTCCAGAAACAGAAGCTGGGCTACAACGATGCTCGCGGATACATCCGTCACTTCTTCACCCAGAAAAATGATTCTTTCTTTTAAGAGTCTTGAATAAATATCGTAAGAACGCTCGCCCTTACTCGTCGATTCAATAACATAAGGTACTAAACTCATATTGTTTCCTCCTCGTTGCGAATTCTGGTCTGCCAGTCTTATATTACGAAAGCCGAGCAGATTCCAAACATAGTCAGGAATCTCCCCGGTCTTCTAAACGTAATTATTTCAATCCGCATACTGCGGTTTGTAATTCACCCTCAGCATGACAAAGCTATTTATAACTACTCTGCCAGATTACTCAGACCGCTTTGACCCCAATAGTGGGGATAAACCACTAATGACAGAAAATCCACATTAATTAAACTAACTTTGCCTCAGCAACCAGGAAATCAACTGCTTCCTGAACTGCCAGGTCTTCCTTCATCTGCTCGATGCCGTTCTCTCCCATGTATTCCTTGATCTGGGCAACTTCCATCTTGTAGGATTCAGCCATATCTGCGATCTCTTTCTCAACAGCTTCATCGGAAACCGTGATGTTTTCAGCTTTTACAATCGCCTCTAATACGAGTCTTGTCTGAATTCTCTTAACAGCCTGCGGCTTCATCTGCTCTTTTAATGTATCGATCGTCATGCCTGTGAACTGCATGTACTGCTCAAGGGAAAGGCCCTGGCTCTGCATTCTTCTTGCATAATCGTTTACCATGTTGTTTACCTGGCTGTCGATCATCGGCTCAGGAATGTCCATTGTGGCATTCTCCACTACCTTGTCAACAACATGATTCTCATTCTCTGTAGCGGCTTCTTTCTGCTTTGTTAAGGAAAGCTTGGCCTTTACATCGTTCTTGTACTCTTCGAGAGTCTCGAACTCGGAAACTTCTCCGGCAAACTCATCGTTTAACTCCGGAAGCTCTTTTCTCTTGATCTCCTTAACGGTTACCTTGAATACTGCTGGCTTACCGGCAAGTTCTTTTGCATGGTATTCCTCCGGGAAGGTTACGTTTACTTCGCACTCTTCGCCGATGTTCTTACCGATTAACTGCTCTTCGAATGTATCGATGAAGGAATGGGAACCAATAGTTAAAGGATAATCCTCGCCCTTTCCGCCTTCAAACGGAGTCCCGTCTACAAATCCTTCGAAATCAACAACCGTCTGGTCTCCGTCTTCTACTGCTCTGTCCTCTACAGTGATCAGTCTGGAGTTCTGCTCCTGAACCTTCTTAAGCTCTGCTTCGATGTCCTCGTCGCTCACTTCAGCGGATGCCTTCTCTACTTCGATTCCTTTGTACTCGCCGAGAGTCACTTCCGGCTTAACAGCTACGGTTGCTGTATAGATTAATTCTTTCCCTTTTTCAACCTGTACAACGTCGATTTCAGGTCTGGATACAACATCCAGTTCACTCTCTGTTACGGCATCGCCGTATGTTGCATCAAGTGCTTCGTTGATGGCATCCTCATATAATACCTCTACGCCGTACATCTTCTCTACCATGGCCTGAGGAGCTTTTCCTTTTCTGAAGCCAGGTATGTTGAATCTGCTCTTATTCTTATTAAAAGCCGTGGTGAGCGCTTTTTCAAACTGTTCAGCTGGTACCTCTACGGTTAATTTTGCCATGTTCTTTTCTAATTTCTCTACTTGTAAACTCATTCTATGGGTTCCTCCTTGAATATATATGTGAACCGCCATACCGACAGGGCGTTACACTTCAATTTAGCATTATAGCATACTCATTCGGTAAATTCCAGTACTATTTCTGTGAAAAGTCCGATTTTTGGGCAAAATCCTGCATTTTCCTGACAATGTACGGATCGATTGGACGGATTTCCATCTGAGGCCGTCCGATATAGTATCCCTGGAACAGCTCTACGCCGCATTGAATCAGGAATTCCAGTTCCTCCTTCGTCTCCACGCCCTCTGCCAGAACCGTGATATGATTCTGCCCGGCAAAGTCCAGGATATTATTCAAAATCAGCTGGCGGTTGGGATCTTCATGAATCCGCTGCACGAGACTCATGTCCACCTTGATGATGTCGGGCGCCATGTCGAGAAGCACGGTTTCACTGTTGTAGCCTGCCCCAAAATCGTCGATAGCGATAAGACCGTTCCACTTTTTAGTCACCGCAATTTTACGGCTCATATACTCCTGATTCACGGGTTCCCCTTCCGTAAGCTCCGTCACGACACGGGACAGATAGCGGCTGTACCGGTTCCAGAGATCGGCTTCCTCCTCCTTCGACATACAGGCGCTGGCAATGGAGTTGATGAAAAGCCGTTCCGTCTGTCCCAGAGCGCCCGCCTGATCCTGTTTTTCCACAGCCTTCAGACCGGCATACCAGGTCAGCGTCTCCATCTGCGTAAGCTTCGCCTGAGCCCGTGCCAGATTCAGCACCTCTTTGATCCCCTTTAAATTCGTAAAATTGGGCCGCATCAGCAGCTCATAGCCAAAGACGCTTCCGTCCCGCCTCGTGATTGGCTGGAATGCAAAATCCACTTCCCGTGTCTCCAGCATCCGGTTTAATTCTTCCCGCCCGGCCAGCATATAGGAATTGTTGGAGTAATCGTTGGAATCGAATTCCATGATAATGCCCTTCACGCTGTGCTTCACCATGTACATGGCAAAATCAGCGTAATTTAACAGTGTATCAAAATCCACGGCGTCATCCGGATACCACGCCATTCCTCCGGAAACGCGGACAGGAATCTGATACCCACCCTTCATCTCCAGGCTGGTAGACTGCAAAAACTGCATGAAGGACTGTACTCTCCGCCTGATCTCCTCTTTTCCACCCCCGTAAATCAGCGTGACGAATTCATCGCCGGAATAACGCGATACGATGGCGCCTTCCTCTTCCAGCCGCTTTAAGCAGTTGGCAAACAGAACGATATAGCGGTCGCCCTCGTCATGGCCGTACGTATCGTTGATATACTTTAAATTATCGAGATCCCACATGGCCACAGCCGCGGTCTGAATGGTTCCATCCGCCATAGCCACCACCAGCTGTTCCCGGAATGCCCTTCTGTTATAGAGGCTGGTGAGCAGATCGTAATTTCTCTCCCGCTCCAGCTTCGCCTTCTCCTCCACGTCGCCCGTCACATCCGAAAGCACGCCGAGGACCGTTCCCGCCTCCTGTGTCTCCAGGATGAGACGGACCCAGCGTCCCTTACCTGCCGCATTTGCCCGGTCAGATGCGCTCCTCTCTGCTTCATCTGCCATCGGGCGCGCCTCCACATGAAACAGGTAATTTTCGCCGTCTCTCTTTGTATTCCTGATACCGGCCTCCATCCGCTGCCGAAACTCCCCGCTGCCCATATAGCAGTACGGCTCCCCCGGCTCTTCCCAACCCATCATCTCAAAAATTGAACGGCTGCAGAATACGCTCTCATTGTTTTCTTCATACTCAAACACGCCAATCAGCACATTGGCATGCTCTAAAATACTGGATATCTTCGATGCGGACCGCTCCACATCCGCACTCAGCTGTTCGATGGTCTCTGTCAGTTCATCGATCTCTCCGATGTTAACCCGTGTCAGCGTAAGGCCGTGTTCTCCCGACCGTTTACGAACCTCATTGACCAGGCCGCGAATCGGGTCTGTCACGATCTTGCCGATGATGAAGACGCCGAATACGCTTAAAATAATCGGAATCAGAATGGAGCTCAGCAGCATGCTTCGAATGGAATTATAAAAGGACAGCAGGTCGTTCTTCCTGGCCATCCCGACCAGGACCCATTCCTCCTGTTCAAACGGTGTATTATAGTTATACACATCCAGCTGCTTTACGCTGGCATACCAGCCGGCCCGGTCGGAGGAACGCAGCTCACCGATGCCTTCCTCCTCGTTATCCGTGTATTCCAGGTACTCGTCTCCCTTGAAATACTGATTATAAAGATAGCCTGACGATGCTACGGGAGTGATGGTATTCTCTCCCGCCTGTCGGACTCCCAGGGCGTAGCAGACCTCGAAGCTGCTCTCCGTCCTGTCGGAGCTGAGCACCTGCTCGATCCTTCCGATTCCCATCTCCAGTCCGAACACGCCCACGACGCTTCCGTCCTCCAGGATGATGGGGGCGGAATACGTGATGACAGGAATGTCTTTGGGACTCAGGCGGAACGGCTTGCTTAAATAGGCAAAATTCAACCGGTCCTCTGCCCCGGCCTGATTCTCCACGGAGGAATAAAACGGTTTTTTATAGAAATCGGTACTGCCGTCATCGGCCGTCATGTCAAAGCCCAGGTCCCAGAAGGAATCCAGAGGAATCCCGTATTTATTGGCAAGGGAAGGAAGCCCCCGCTCCAGAAGCAGGGACGAATTATCCTGATTATAGCTCCTGCCGGGATTGGAATCGCGTATGTAAAATCCGGCCTTCGTATTTTCCGCACTGTTCTGCGCGGCCGGACCATCCAGCACGACGAATATTCCCGTGCCGTAGCTGCGGCGCATGAGATCGACGGCTCTGTTCATAATCCCGTCGGCAATCTCCCGGTTTAAATCATAATCGCTTGAAATACAGGACGCATCTTTATGCTGTTCGTCTAAAACCGACTGAATCTCAGACGCCATGGATCCGGAGTCATTGACGACATTAATCCACTGGTGGATCGTCTCCTTCTCCAGATAGAGCCTGGTGTTATCCGTATTCTCACTCAAAATATGGATTTCATTATTCTTCAGTTTTTTAGAAACACCGCCGAACAGAACCATTCCGGCCATAATCAGTGCCTGTATAATCAACAGCACCAATAACGGCCAGAGCAGATGGGTTCTGATGGATTCATTCCTGCCTTTTTTCATAACTACTCTCCGATGATGGTCTCCAGTTGTTCTTTTGTATCCTCATACCACTGTTCAAAGTTAGATTCTTCCGTAAACTGCTCTACCGCTTCTTCCCTGGACATTCCCTGCGCCATGAGGGACAGCACGGTCTCTCTGTCTTCTCTGGCTTTATCCGCCATGGTGGTGTTTAAAATGGCGCGCGCCTGATCTCCGCCCTCGAAGGGCTTCGTCGTATACAGCTGATACTTGTTGGCAGTCTCCAGGCCAATCAGCAGGTTCTCGCCTGCCGCGTCTTCCTCTCCGTTCTCCGCCAGCACGGTCTCCAGCCGTTCCTTCACTCCCGCTTCCTTCTTAACCGGCAGATAGCCGGAGGAGACGGAAAATCTGATATTATTGTCAACACCCGTAAACCACTTCAAAAAGGTGGACGCCGCATACTCTCTCTTCTCCTCAGACTTTAGGATCATCATGCCTGCACCCTGCTGGACGGCGCACGGCTCCGTCCCCGAGAAGTTGGGAAGCGGATAGACCTTGCTCTCGATGGGATAGCTGGTTCCATCCTCCAGCGTCACGCTGGTTGGGAAATAGGCGAATCCGCTGGTTGAGCCCACGAAGGCCGCCAGCTGTCCCGTCTTCACATCGTCGCTTCTGAACTTTCCGAATGCGCCGAAATAGCCGTTGACATACGGAATATAGTAGTTATCCCAGAGCCGCTTCATGGCGGTCCTGTCAAAATCCATGATCACGTGTCCATCTTCCACGCGGAAAATCTCATGTCCAAGCTGCAGGCTTCCGACGATGATATAGTTGGCAAATGCGTCTCTTCCGAAAAATGCCTTTCCGTCATCCGGCGTTTCCGTCAGGCTGTCGGTCCACTTGTAATATTTCTCCGCCACACGCGTGATTCCTTCCCAGGAAGAGAACGCCGCGTCCGTCTCCCCGGTTGCCTCGGCAAACTTATCCCAGTCCGTCTTGTTGATCGCAAATACTTCCGTTGACTTCGCCACCGGGAACACCTTGATTCCTTCGCTTCCGTCAAACCGGCCTTCTTCTATGTAGGCATCCACATACTCCCCGATCTCATCTGCGGTCAGATACTTACTTAAATCAACCGCCATGCCCCTTTGGTCGATCTCATAGACCTTATCGGCATAAGCCGCGAAGACATCCGGAACCGGATCCGAGCCGATCTTCTTATCGATGCTGTCCGTCACGGCCTGACTTAAATCGTCGATGCTGCCCTTGCTGTAGGCTTCCACGATTATGCCCTTTTCCCGGCCCTCCGATTCGTTAAATGTCTGAACCAGCTGATCGAAGCCTTCCTTCTGGACGCCGTTATAGTAGTGCCATATGGTAATCGTCACCGGATCCTTAGCCGAGAGGCCGTAAGGATCCTTCTTTTCACATCCCGCTAAGCCGGCGGCCAAAATCCCCGCAGCCAGAACCGGCAGTACCCAGCTTTTTTTCATCTTCATCCCCATCACACCCTTATCCTTACATTGGAATCTGGTCATACTGGATCGAATCTTTGATCTGACCCGCATGTTCCCTGTCCGTCAATAAAGCCAGCAGTTCAATTCCCAGATCCAGCGCATAGCCAAGGCCCCGTGCGGTTGTCACATTGCCATCCGTCACTACGCCCTGTCTCGTATATTCCGCGCCCTTCAGTTCGTCTTCAAAGCCCGGATAACACGTCGCCTTTCTCCCTTCCAGGATCCCCAGTCCGCCGAGGACGCTGGGTCCGGCACAGATGGCAGCCAGTCTCTTTCCAGCCTTATCCGCCTTTAACAGTTCCCCGCACAAGCCCTCATGAGCCGCCAGATTCCTCGTTCCCGGCATACCGCCCGGTAAAAACAGAACATCCGCGTCAGAAAAATCTGCCTCGGAAAATTCAAGATCCGCCTGCAACTTTATCTGATGTGCGCTTACCACATCCTTACTTCCTGTAATGGAAACCAGCTTCACATCCTGTCCGCCTCTGAGCAGAACATCAACGACTGCCAGCAGCTCCACCTCTTCTGATCCGTTTGCTACAAATGCATATACTTTTCCCATGATCATAATCCTCTCTGTCTGTTTATTTTTGCAGGGTACTGATGGTAGAAATCTTCACATAATCCACCAGATACCTTGTTTCTGCCTCGTCACCGTGAATCATCTTCATCAGTACGTCCGCGGCCGTATGGGACTGTCCCGTGTGATCGTTCAGCACGGTTCCCGTCACTTTGCCTTCCTTGATGTACTGAACCGTCTCCTCCAGGGCATCCACACCTACTAAGTAGATATCCTTTCCGGTTTTCCGGCCCGCCGCGTCGATGGCTTCCCACGCGCCATTGGCCATAGCGTCATTGTTGCAGAAAATGACCTCGATCCGCCTGCCATAAAGCGCAAGCGCCTTCTCCGCCAGCTTCCGGCCCTCCTCCTTCTTCCAGTCAGCATGGCCCGAAAACAGCTTTTCCGTCTTCATGCCGCCGTCCTCCAGCGCCTTTATGGAATACTCGGTGCGGTAATTGCTGTCCTCATTGTCCTTTTCTCCCATAATCATAACGTAGGACACGACGCCGTCTCCGTTAAAATCTCCGCGTTTTTCCGTCTCCAGTATGATACCGCCCTGATAGGTTCCGGCCTGCTTCGAATCCGTTCCGATGCAGGAAACCGCCATCTTCTCCGCCTTCCATCTGGCCTGCTCGTCCGCCTTCGGCTGCCGGTTGATAAATACAAGGGGAATCCCGGCCTCATGGCAGGAATCCGCAATCACCCCCGCCCTGTCCGTGTCCACCAGATTCACGATAATCCCGTCGTATCCGGCCTCGATGAACTCATTCACCTGGGAGATCTGTTCCTCCTGCTCTCCCCTGGCGTTCCGTACCACAACCTCCGCGTTATACGCTTCCTCCAGATACTGCCTCAGTTCCTCCCGGTACAGCTTCATAAAATTATCGTCGTACCGGTAGATGGCAACGCCGATCCGCAGCTTCTTCTCCGCTGCTTCCGTACTTTCACCGCTGTCATCCGCACCGTTCCCGCTGCCGTTGACACTTTCCGATGTACTTTGGGACGCACTTTCCGACGCCCCCGGCGATTCCCGCGTCCCGCCTTTTCCAGACGAACAAGCCGCCAGAAAGCAGACCGCCAGAGCCAGCAGCAGACAGATGGGAAAAATACGGTTTTCTCTCTTTTTCATGATGTATTCTCCTGTTTTTTGTCTGTAGATTTTATATTACCACTTTTAGGGTATTTTATCTACTGTTTCAGCTTGAGTTGGGAAGAAACAATTATTGAGGGGGGAGGTACGCCCCAGGGTTTGCGGTTAGGGCGAGGGGGACAGGGGAGAGCCTGCGACAGCTTCCTGCCTTCCGGCTTAAGTTCCTGCGAGCCT
>ERZ791895.263-NODE-263-length-48995-cov-28.650347_pt1 | contig 48995 bp, 58 predicted proteins | sample MGYA00510153_ERZ791895 | MGnify/ENA primary metagenome ERZ791895 (study PRJEB30046, sample SAMN00792064) | human gut metagenome | study: EMG produced TPA metagenomics assembly of the A metagenome-wide association study of gut microbiota in type 2... | reverse complement strand
GCCCGCGTACCGCCTTTGGATGAAAAGCGGCACTTCTGGACGCGCGGTAAATCTCTATCATGCGCCCGTAGAGGATAACGGTTATCAGTACGGACATGATTTTCATGCACAAGCTCACAAGGCTTGTTTCCATGACAAGTAAGAGCAGTTCGGGGATTTCCATAGCGTCAAGCCCGTCCTGCATGGAAGCAAGGGCGGCGGCAACATCAATCTCTGTGCTGCCGCCGATTACCCCCGCCGCGCCGGAAACAACGTGCTGCGCCATATCGAACACCGCCATAGTGATGTCAAAGGTGTGCGTCACAAGGTAGACTGCCACAAACGCCTTGAACACCCACTTGAAGAACATGGAAGTGTCAACGTCGTGCATATTGTTCTTTTCCGTTACCATGCTGATAAGCTCATAGCATAGGACGTAGGTAATGACAAGCCCCGCAATGGGTACGATTACATTCTCACTAAGGGTCTGTATCATGGAGAATATATTTGCGTTCCACCCTTGCGGGGTCTGCCCTACCTCTGCGGCGATAGTGCCGACTTTCTCGTTTACGTCCCCGAACATAGTTGACAGATTACCGTTTATGGCTCCTATGAGGATTTCCTTTATCCATTCGTTAATCGCGTCAAGTATGCTCTGCATAAGCCTTTACCCGCGCTTCTTAACCGAACAAGCCGGAAAGCAGCGGTACAAGGGTCATGCCGATAAGGGCAACGCCGCCGCCCGCCATAAGCTGCTTCATGCCCTGGCTCTTCGCGCCCGGATTGTCGTTGCCGTAGCCCTCCATGAGATTGATAACGCCCCAGATACCAAGCCCGGCTCCAAGTGCTACAACAAGGGTCTGCAAAACGTCTACTGCGCTATTGAAAAATGCCATAAATAAATCCTTTCTGCCGCGTCTGCGGCTGTCCGGCAAGCGGACAAAAGGCGGTCAGCGTATGCCGCCGCATAAAAAAACCGCCCTCTGGTAAAGGCGGCTGTCCCCGCGCTGCGTAAGTTCTGCGGCGCGGCGGTATTCAGTTGTAGGGGGGTGCGGCTCCTGCCGCTGTGTGCTGCGCCGGAAAGTAGGGGCGCGTATCATGTAGCCGATATTGATATATGTGATTGCTTCGATTCCTCCTTTCGGTGTCCCGCTGTGCTGCCGGACGGGTATTATTCAGACTTGCGGGAAGTGAATAGCTTGCATAGCAAGGTGTTCGCTTCCCGCAAGTTCACAAAGGGGTAGCTGCCGCAAGGCAGCGTAGGGGAAGTGTAGCTTCCCCTGTCCCCCCCTCCCCGGCGGTCTGCCATGCTGTCACTGTTGAGGGATAAGCCCCCGGCGCGTGACATACTCCGTTGCAAAACGGCGGTGTTCCGCTTCCTTTTCCCGCCAATACTCCCATAATGCAGCGTCGGCGGCTTCCGCAACATTCATTAAAAACCGTTCAAGCTGCTTTTGTTTTTCCTCTGCGCTACGTTTCCTCATGGTCTGCGTCCTCCTGTAAGTCTGCTGCGTCAATCTCGTAATAGTCAAAAACCTCGTCGGGCTTGACAATGGCGGGGCGGCGTTTAAGGTGCTTTTCCATGTCAAAGGCGTTCTTCGGGTCTGCGTCGGATAGGTACTTGTATTTCGGGTGTTTCGTTATGTCGAATTTGTCCGAAAAGAACGGGCGCACCCCGCGTAGCTGCAAGATACATTTCCCTCCGTCCATGACTGCGATTTCATCTTCCGTCATAAGCTGCTTTCCCAATTTCTGATAGTTCAGCCCATGCGAAAGCTCCCGCCCCCTTGTTTCGGAAGTGTTGAAGCTGTCTATCGTTTCCTTGCCTAAAATCTCCGATATTTCTTTGAGCGTGGTTTTTTCCTTGCCGCCCAAGAAAAGCGTGGTGTCGCAGTTGCCGACTATGGTATCGGCGTTGTCCTTGTAGATTGCCTTTAGCTGTGACTGGCTCTGCAAGATGATTGACGCGGAGATTTCCCGGCTCCGTATGGTTGCGATTAGTTTCTCAAATTTGGGGATTTGCCCGATATTCGCAAATTCATCAAGTAAGCACCGTACATGGACGGGAAGCCGCCCGCCGTATTCATCATCTGCTTTGTCGCACAAGAGGTTGAATAGCTGTGTGTAGAGAATACTCACGACAAAGTTAAAGGTGTCGTCGGTGTCGCTGATAATCACGAAAAGGGCGGTCTTTCTGTCACCTATGGTGTCAAGCTCCATTTCGTCGGTTTCCATAAGCTCCCGCAGCTCCTTAATGTCGAATGGGGCTAACCTCGCGCCGCATGAGATAAGTATGCTTTTTGCGGTCTTGCCCGCCGCCAGTTTGTATTTTTTGTACTGCTTGACTGCAAAATGTTCCGGGTCTTTTTCTTCCAGACGTTCAAACATGAGGTCAACCGGGTTCTGGAAATCCTCGTCGTCCTCGCGGGCTTCCGACGCATTTATCATTTCAAGCAGCGTCGTGAAGTTCTTCTCGTCCTCTGGGGCTTCATACCAGATATAGCCGATTAGTGCGGTGTAGTAGAGCTTTTCCGCTTTCACCCAGAAATCCTCGCCGGATTTTTCCCCGTCGCCTTTGGTGTTGGCGATAATGGTATTGACTAATTTCAAAATGTCCTTTTCGCTCCGCAGATAGGCAAAGGGATTGTATTTCATGGATTTTTTGAAGTTAATCGTATTTAGCACTTTGATACGGTATTTGTACCGCTGCAACATTTTCCCGGTTTCCAAAATCAGTGTTCCTTTCGGGTCAGTGACGATATACGACGTTGGAAAATCCTTTGACGTACATTGCATGAGCGACGGTTTCACAAAGAACCGGGTCTTGCCGCTGCCGGAACCGCCGATTACAAGAATATTTTTGTTTCTTGCGTATTTCGGCTGCTTCGGGCGGCTGTTCATGGTGAGCCGTTCCGTCTGCGTTAAGGGGATATTGTTCTCAAATACCGGGTCTGTGTACGGCTTTATGTCGTCAGCCCCGCCCCAACGCGCCGAACCGTATTCTGTCCCGCGGCGGTATTTCTTCGCGTTCTTGCCTTTGGTGTAGATAATCAGCCGGACAATGACCGCCCCCGCAATGCCGATAAGTAAGTCTGCCGGGTGGAAGCTCGGCGCGATACTGGAAAAGGCGGTGGTAAAACCGTCCCCAAGATGTAGCAGCTTTGCGCTTGCGTCCGCGCCGGGGGATAGACGGACAGCCGCGCCCACTTTATCAAAGAGCCAGACAAAGAGCAGATACGGGAGATTTAGGATAAGCAGCTTCTTGATTTCCGGCTTCATAGCGATACCTCCCTGTCCTTGTTCTTGACCTTTGCCCGTTCCGCGTTCTTGCCCTGTGCGGCTTCTTTGAGCGTAGAGAGCAGCTTTCGGATAGAGGGCTTTTTCTCCTGTGTCAGCTTCTTTGCGGAAAACTCCTTAAAGGCTGCGGTCAGCACGTCCGCGTCCCGCCCCTTGAAAAAAACCAGATAGCGGGGCGGGCTTTCCGTTGCGTCCTTTTTCAGCGCAAAGTCGATACCGTACTTTTTCGCCGTACTCTCAAAGGCTTTGATATTGCCCTCGGTAATCTCAATGTTGGAAACGCCCGCGTTCTGCTTCATAAGCTGCTTTAAGCTCTGCTTTCCCTGTGGCGGTTTTGCAAGCTGCTTTTTGCCCTTTGACAGTATGGCTTTCATTGCCTTTTGGAGCGTCTGGGCGGTCAGCTTCCCGGTCTTGATGTAAAGGGCTATGGTCTTTTCGTTTACTTCGTCCTGCAATTCCTCGCGTCCTCCTTTCGCGTTTCTTTATGGGGCGGCGGTCAGATACGCACCCGCAGCCCGTTCAAGTCCTCGGCTCTGATACCCACAAGATACCAGTTGTCGCCGTACTCAATCCGGGTCGGCTTCCACTTGCCCCGCACGAATACGTCAAAGCACTCACCGCAATGCAAGCCCCCGTAGTAGCTGTTTAAGTCAAAGCGAATGTCGTAACGGTCGGTGCGCTCGTCAAATACCAATGCTCCTGTCATTTTCTGTGCCATAATAAAATCCTCCTTTTGTTGTTTTACAGGCTTTCGCCCGGTTTGAATGAATAATAGTCCGGGTCGCCGTACTGCGGCTTCTTCGGTGACAGTGCGCCGCTTGCCATGTCATGGGCGACAAGGGAAGTGTAATAATTGCCGATAGTGGACGGGGCGTTGAAAAGGGCTGCTTTCAGATATTGCTTGATGTTGCGGATTTTCGTTGTGTTCTCCCGCATACAGTCAAGCACAAAGCGGATATGCTCGCCGTCCAGTTTCATAAACTTAGATTTCACAAGCTCTGCCGGGTAGTCGTCCCCCGCAATCCGTACCCGCTTTCTGGCGGTGCATACGGTTTCAAGCATGAGGTCTACAATCTCGTCCAGCCTGTCCCCGTCAAACTTCATGTCCTGTTTGAGAATGTGGTAGTCGATATTGTCCTTGATGATTTCCCGGTATATATCAACTGCGCTCTGTGCTGCCGCTTCCGTTCCTTTCCGTTCCGGCGGCGTAGCCGCTTCTCTGCAAGGAGAGGGGTTAGGGGAAAGGATAGGAATGGAATGGGTACTTGATAAATCTGTATTTGATTTTTCTTTTTTGGTAAGTCAGTTCTTTGTATATCTTTATTTAATTGCGTTGGATTTTCCAACGTAGGTTTTTCCAATGTTGGTTTTTCCTGCGTTGGATTATCCAATGTTGGATTTTCCAATGTAGGTAAATCCGGCGTAGGCGGCTGCGGCTGCTCGAATATCACATAGTCCGCGCCCCGCAAGCGTCCTTTCTCGTCGCGCTCCCTTGACCGAACGATATACCCGGCGCGTTCAAGCTCCTTAATGGCTTCGCGGATAGCGTCTATCTTCTCCCGGTTGATAAGGGATAAGCCTTTCAAGGTGTAGTCCCAATCTTCGGGGAGTGACAGCATTTGCGACAACAGCCCTTTTGCCTTTAAGGAAAGCTCCTTGTTGCGTAGGTGGTGGTTGCTCATTACGGTGTAGCCCTTGTTCCGTTCCACTCTGAAAACTGCCATAGTAAATCACTCCTTTTGCTGTGGATTTGTTACGCAGTAGAAGCGCGGTTTCGGGGGATAAGGTATAAATCCCTTGCCGCGCCAGATACGCGCCCGCAAAATCGCTTGTAGCAAGGCTTTTTCTGCCCCTACTGCGTAACAAAGGGCATAAAAAAGCGGCGTTCCTGTTCTCCCATGTAGAGAGTAAGAAACGCCGCTTCTGCGTCGTATTCAGTTTTTAGTACAATACCCTGCTTGTCCGTCGCTCGAAAAACCTTGATTTTCCAGTGCTTTCAAAAGTATCGTTATCTAACGTCAGCTTTCCAAAGACCAAGTTTCCAGAACATGATTAAGGACATTGAAAGCGGGGTGATAAACTGCGTTATCACGAAAGATTTATCACGTCTGGGGAGGAATTACCTTGACTGCGGACTGTATCTGGAAGTCTTTTTCCCAGAGCATAACGTGAGGTATATAGCGGTCAATGACGGTGTGGACACGCTCAATAAATCAGCGATGGACATCACGCCTTTCCGCAACATCCTAAACGAGATGTATGCCGCCGACATATCAGTCAAGATAAAATCAGCGTTCCGTGCAAGATTTCAGCAGGGGAAATATATGGCTACTTCCGCACCATACGGTTATATCAAAGACCCTGCAGACCATAATCATCTGCTAATAGATGACAAGGTTGCCCATATAGTAAGGGAGATATTTGACCTTGCCTTACAAGGATACGGAATCCCTAAAATCCGCAAGCACATCAATAAACAGCATATCCTACGTCCTGCCGCTTATGCGGCGGAGCGAGGGGAAACGGGTTTTGAACGCTACTTTGAAGATAACGAGGAAAACCGCTATATATGGGGCGAAAATAGTATAAGGAACATTCTGAGAAGTCCGATATATGCGGGAAACCTTGCAGGCTACAAACGGATTTCCCCCAGCATGAAAAGCAGGAAACGCCTTTCTAAGCTGCCCGAAGAATGGGAAGTGATACCCGATACTCATGAGGGGATAGTCACGCAGGAGGAATTTGATACTGTCCAACGGCTTATGACGAGCCGCAGGCGGGAAGAAAATGCGGGAGGATTTAAAAATATTTTTGCAGGCATAATTAAGTGTGCCGATTGCGGTTATGCTTTGCGGGCAACGAGCGTACACAGGAGGAAACGTCCCGATATTATCGACTGTGTACAGTATTCCTGCAATAATTATGCCAGAAATGGAAATGGCGTGTGTACTGCACACAACATAGAAGCAAGGGATTTGTTCAACGCCGTGCTTGCCGACATCAATCGATTTGCAGATATGGCAGTCAATGATGAAAAGGCGGTAAGAGCCATAGAAAAGCGGCTCACGGAAACAGACCACAGCAGGGCAAAGGCACTGGAAAAGGAGCAAAGAAAGCTGAACAAACGCCTTGCGGAACTGGACAGATTGTTTTCTTCTCTTTACGAAGATAAGGTAATGGAGCGGATTACCGAGCGGAATTTTGAGATGATGTCGGGGAAATACCAGAAAGAGCAGCTTGAAATCGAAGCACGGTTAAAGGAAGTGTCAGAAACACTTACAGAAAGCTATGAAAAGTCACAGGGTGTCCGTGACTTCCTCTCCTTAATCCGCAACTATCAAGGAATTAAGGAATTGGACGCAACTATTATAAACGCACTCATAGACAAGATAATTGTTTCGGAACGTGAAACGATTGCGGATGGAACGGTGCGGCAGGAAATCAAGATTTATTATAAATTCATCGGCTTTGTCGGTGAATTACATATCATACCCACAAAGCGGTGGGCGGCGTTAAAGCCTAAAAATTGTACAGTATGCGGCATTGAATACGTTCCTAACTCTGGAATATCGAAGTATTGCCCAGAGTGCAGGGAAAGGATAAGAAAGGTTAGAGGGACAGAAGCGAAAATTAGGAGCAGGGAGCGAAACAGACAGGCATGTATTGAACTGTCCGCAAAAAATGACCGACTGACCTCGCCCAGCGCAAAGGCCGTATCGAGCGCCAGGGCAACCAGAATCCCCTTGTCCATGTGTACCGCTATGTGACCGAAAGAACCTTTGACGCCTATCTGTGGCAGACAGTGGAGAAGAAGCAGAAATTCATCTCCCAGATTATGACTTCTAAATCGCCGGTGCGCTCCTGCGATGATGTGGATGAAACCGCCCTCAGTTTTGCCGAGATCAAGGCTCTGTGCGCCGGAGACCCCCGTATCAAAGAGCGTATGGATCTGGATGTGGAGGTATCCCGCCTGAAGCTGATGAAAGCCGACCACCAGAGTAAGCAGTACCGCTTGGAGGATCAGCTGCTCAAATACTTCCCGGAGGAGATTGAAAAGCACAAGGGCTTTATCAAGGGCTTTGAATCTGACCTGGAGGTTTTGGCAGCTCACCCGCACCCGGAGGACGGCTTTGCCGGTATGGAGATCCGGGGAGACCTGCTGACCGATAAGGAGAACGCCGGTGCTGCCCTTTTGGACGCCTGCAAGGAGGTTAAAACCTCCGATCCGGTGCAGATCGGCAGCTATCGGGGTTATGCCATGTCCGTGGAATTTTCCGCTTGGAAACAGGAATATACGCTCCTGCTGAAAGGACAGATGACCCACCGGGCAACCCTTGGTACAGACCCTCGCGGAAATCTTACCCGTATCGACAATGCCCTCGCCCAGATGCCCCAGCGTCTGGAGGCGGCAAAGGCCCAGCTGGATAACCTCTATCAGCAGCAGGCTGCCGCAAAGGAGGAAGTCGGAAAGCCATTCCTTTATGAAGAAGAACTGAGAAGCAAAAACGCCCGTCTGGTGGAGCTGGATACCCTGCTCAACATCGACGGAAAGGGACAGGGACAGGCACACACTGAGTCCGCTGTTGCCAAAAGCACACGGCCTTCGGTGCTGGATCATCTGAAACGCCCGGTGCCGCCCCGTAGTACAGACAAGAAACCAAAACAGCATGAGGAGGTGCGATAACATGAATACCAACGATCTGAATACGGCCCTTTATGAAAAGATGGCCGCTGAGCAGGACAAATACAGGGACTGGCTGAAAAGCCAGCCCCCGGAAGAAATCCTGCACCACACCTATGAGTACACCATCCGTGAGGACATCGTGATGGCGATGGAGGAACTGGAGCTGACCGATGCCCAGGCAGAGGCACTTTTGGAATCTCCCTCGCCGCTGGCGGATGTGTACCGCTATTTTGATAAGCTGGAGACCGGCTATATGGATGTGATCCGAGACAGCATTGAAAGTCGAGCCAATGAGGTATGCAGAGAACCAGAAGAACTTAATCCCATGGTAGTTTATCTTCATTCTGCTTCATACGCGACTAAGCATGGAGAAACAGACGCATACTGGCTTTCTGACCAGGCGAATTTTTCCTGCAAAGTTGCCATTGAGCAGGCGATCAGTGCCCATTATAGGGATAACAGGCTGGATACTGCTTCTGCGGTGCAAGAGATTTTGGAGGAATTTGGAGCAGAGCGGCTGAACTTTATTCTCGCCAATACCATTCAGCATAAGGATGCAGATGGGCGGATTTCTCGTGATAACAAAGCATGGGCAAAGACCATTCCAATGCCGGAGGATAGTGCCACTTCCCAGCAATGTGCCGATCTGATAGTGGATCGAGTCAATCCGGGACTGGTGGATCTGTTTACAAGACAGGCTCGAAAGACCGTTCAGGAGAAAGAAAAAGGCTCTGTCCTGCAAAAGCTCAAACAGGAGCTGCCTGTCCATAAGCCTGCCGCCCCGAAGAAACGGGAGCCGGAGAGATGACTATGGCAAAGCGTAAGCGGGATATGCAATTAAACTTTAGAGTTTCAGCGGATGAGCTTGCTGTGATTGAGCAAAAAATGTCTCAGTTTGGAACCTCAAACCGTGAAGCCTATCTAAGAAAAATGGCACTGGATGGATATGTGGTTAAGCTGGATCTGCCAGAACTGAAGGAGTTGGTTTCCCTGATGCGCCGAAGCAGCAACAACTTAAACCAGCTGACCCGCAAAGTGCATGAGACTGGGCGGGTTTATGATGCTGACTTGGAGGATATATCCCAACGGCAGGAACAGTTATGGGAGGGCGTAAAGGAAATCCTTACTCAGCTTTCTAAACTTTCATAACAGGGATAGATACTCCATTTGCGGAGGGAGGAACGGCATTACTTCGCTGCTCCTCTCTCCGCTTCTTCTTTTTATCGGTATCCTTGTCTTTTGCCTGCCCATGCCGGATAATATGAGTAGAAAAGATACCGAGAACGCAAGGAGGAAATGATATGAAGATTTTGAAAGGGCTTTTGATGATTATAACTGCACCGATCATTTTGCTTCTGACACTTTTTGTCTGGCTCTGCACGGGGCTGATCTACATATCTGGTCTGGTGCTTGGCCTGTTCAGCACGGTGATTGCTCTGCTTGGCGTGGCTGTGCTTATTACCTATTCCCCGCAGAATGGTGTGATTCTGCTGGTCATGGCATTTTTGATTAGTCCGATGGGGCTGCCGCTGGTTGCGATCTGGCTGCTGGGCAAGGTGCAGAGTTTGAAATTTGCGATTCAGGAGTTAGTTTATGGATAAAAAATACGCAAAACCATAAAAATGCCAGACACCGTCTGTTATATTTGGGAAAAGGAATTTTATATCCGCGACTTTACTTTTGAGCTAATATTGCGTATAATATTAGTGCGAAAGGAAGTGATATGATGGGACAATTTGAACAGCTGGATCAGATGCTAACAGCACAAGAAGGAATGCTACGAACATCACAGGTCGTATCTTCTGGAATTTCAAAGCCGGTATTTTATGATTATGTGCGTTCACGAGATTTGGATAGAGTCGCACATGGGATTTATCTGTCCAAAGATTCCTGGGTGGATGCCATGTATCTGCTTCATTTGCGATTTGAACAGGCAGTATTTTCACATGAAACAGCGTTATTTTTTCACGATCTGACAGATCGTGAACCAATAGAATATACAGTTACAGTCAAAACTGGATGCAATCCAAGCAAAATGAAAGCAGAAGGCATTCAAGTTTTTACGATTAAAGCAGACTTACATGATGTAGGACTTACGACAGCGAAAACTCCATTCGGGCATACTGTGCCGGTTTATGATATGGAGCGAACGATCTGTGATTTGCTCAGAAGCCGCAGCAGAATTGAAATTCAGACCTTTCAGGGGGCACTGAAAGCGTATGCCCGTAGAAAAGATAAGAACCTGCGAACTTTAATGCAATATGCTGGGATGTTCAAGGTGGAAAAAATTTTACGACAGTATTTGGAGGTACTTTTATGATAAAAACAGCAAGGCAGCTTAAAGATTTAATACGAAACCTTTCCAGAGAAAAATCCGCTGATGCTCAGATTTTAATGAGGAACTACATGATGGAGCGTTTTTTGGAGCGTATTTCTCTTTCTGAGTATCATGATAAGTTTATCTTGAAGGGCGGTATGTTGGTAGCGGCTATGGTTGGATTAGATGCCCGCTCTACGATGGATTTGGATGCAACCATAAAAGGAGCCAATGTCAATGTGGAGGATATTGAGAATCTAATTTCATCAATCATAACTGTTCCGATTGATGATGGTGTTAAATTTCAGCTGAAAAGTATTTCGGAGATTATGGATGAAGCAGAGTATCCGGGGATTCGTGTCAGTATGAGTACAACATTCGATGGCGTAGTGACCCCTTTGAAAATTGATATTTCCACAGGAGATGCAATTACTCCAAGAGAGGTCCAGTATTCATTCAAACTTATGCTGGAAGATCGCTCCATTGATATTTGGGCTTATAATTTAGAAACTGTGCTGGCAGAAAAACTGGAAACCATTATTACCAGAACCACAACCAATACTCGTATGAGAGATTTCTACGATATTTTCATTTTAGAACAGCTGCATGGAACCACGCTGAACCCGAAAATTTTACATGATGCGCTTCTGGCAACTGCTCATAAACGGGGATCGGAGAAGTATCTTAACCAAGCTGAAGAAGTTTTTGACGAAGTGGAAAATGATTCGGTTATGCAAAAACTTTGGGAGGCATACCGTAAAAAGTTTTCTTATGCTTCTGATCTGGAATGGGATGTGATTATGAAAGCAATTCGCAGGTTATATGATCTTTGCGAGAAAGGCATCGGCTTATGAAAAAGTATGGACACTATTGTAAAGTTTGTGGCGAATACAAAGCCAACGAAAAATTTTCAGGCAAAGGTCATGCATCCCACATTTGTAAATCCTGTGCTTCGCTACCAGCAGAAAAGCAGGCTGAACTGATGACACTGAATCGTCTTTTTAATCTTCCATGGAGGCTATCGAAAGAGCAGTTGTCCTGGCTGAAAAATCGACTAAAGGATAGGCGGCCTGATGTCCGTGAACTGGCGCAAGAGCAATATGAAATGAGATTTCCACCAAGACACTTAGAAGATGATGATTTCAATTTTTTCGATGAAGAAAGTTTTATAGAATAGTGAAAGCGGTCTGCTACGGCAGGCCGTTTTCTTTTCGGAAAGGAGATCTGACCTATGGCAACCACAAGAATCATGCCGCTTCATGTCGGCAAGGGCCGCACAGAAAGCCGGGCGATCAGTGACATTATCGACTATGTGGCCAATCCAAAGAAAACAGATAACGGCAGGCTCATTACCGGCTATGCTTGTGACAGCCGGACAGCGGATGCGGAGTTCCTTCTGGCAAAGCGGCTGTATATTACTGCTACCGGACGAGTGCGCGGTGCGGATGATGTGATCGCCTATCATGTGCGCCAGTCCTTCCGCCCCGGAGAGATCACTCCGGAAGAAGCAAACCAGCTGGGCGTAGAATTTGCCAAGCGCTTTACCAAGGGTAATCATGCCTTTGTGGTCTGCACTCACATAGACAAGTCGCACATTCATAATCACATTATCTGGTCATCGGTCAGCTTAGAATATGACCGGAAATTCCGAAACTTTTGGGGCAGCACCAAGGCGGTCCGTCAGTTGAGCGACACCATCTGCATTGAAAACGGACTGTCTATTGTAGAGAACCCGAAACCTCACGGAAAGAGCTATAACAAATGGCTGGGCGATCAGGCAAAGCCCTCTCACCGAGAGCTGCTTCGTGTGGCGATTGACAATGCATTATCACAAAGTCCTGCTGACTTTGAGGAGCTGCTGAGGCTGCTGCAAGAGTCCGGCTGTGAGGTATCAAAGCGCGGAAAATCATATCGCCTGAAGCTCCCCGGTTGGGAGAAAGCCGCCCGAATGGACAGCCTGGGCGAAGGATATGGATTGGAAGATTTGCAGGCAGTTCTCTCTGGGAAGAAAACGCATACCCCACGAAAGAAAACGGTCACACAGGCAGAGCCGCCGAAGGTCAATCTGCTGGTGGACATTCAGGCAAAATTGCAGGCTGGAAAAGGTGCTGGCTATGCTCGATGGGCTAAGGTGTTCAACCTCAAGCAGATGGCGCAGACCATGAATTACTTGTCAGAGAATAACCTGTTGGAGTATGCGGTTTTGGAAGAAAAGGCTGCGGCTGCCACGGCACATCACAATGAGCTTTCGGCGCAGATCAAAGCGGCTGAAAAGCGCATGGCAGAGATTGCTGTTCTGCGTACTCACATCGTAAATTATGCCAAGACCCGTGAGGTCTATGTGGCATACCGCAAGGCGGGCTACTCTAAGAAATTCCGGGAAGAACATGAGGAAGAAATTCTGCTCCACCAGGCTGCCAAGAATGCCTTTGATGAAATGGGAGTCAAGAAGCTGCCTAAGGTCAAAGAGTTGCAGACGGAGTATGCGAAATTGCTGGAAGAAAAGAAAAAGACCTATGCCGAGTACCGGCGTTCCCGTGAGGAAATGCGGGAGCTTTTAACGGCAAAGGCCAATGTGGATCGGGTGCTGAAAATGGAGGTAGAACAGGATGTTGAAAAAGAAAAAGACCACGGCCAGCGATAAGCTGGTCCTGGTCAAAAGCGTTCGCAGAACGCGCAGCCACAGAATGAAATTCTGTGTTCAAAGGGGCTTGGGGGCGCTGCCCTCAACAAGCAGTTTGTGGCGAAATGGATAGCCACAAGCATTGCTTGCCACAATATGCTGCGCATAAAATAAAAAAACTAATGATGGGACGCTTACTGCCTCCTATCATTAGTTTTCTGTGTTTAAGCGATTTATAAAACCAATCAGCATAATCAGATCGTCATCTGACATCTTTCTCATTCCGTCCAAAGCCTTCTTGATAAGCTGAGGGTTATTCTCCTGTGCATCAAAAAATTGAAGCGGCGTGATTTCAAAATACTCACAGATGTTGAGAAACTGCTTCATAGACGGCATAGAACGCCCGGAAGAAATTGCCTGAATATAGCTTCTGTTCTGCCCTAACTCCATGCTCATCTGATATTCTGAAACGCCTTTTTTCAATCGTAATTCTGTGATTCGATTGCGGATAAATTCTTCGTCCATACGCTCACCTCTCTGCTCTTTTAGCATAGCAGAAAGCAATTCTTGATACTTCGTATGTGTTGTGTTATAATTTTGTAATATAACCTTTATACGCATTATTATTTGCGTTATTTTTGCTTTATATGCGTAATCAAGGCAGTTATCAAGGGTGATTTGTATGAATCAGTATGCCTGTGCCATTACCGGCCACAGACCAACAAGATTTTGCTTTGGATATAATGAGGAAGATCCTCTATGCCAAAAGCTGAAAGAATGTCTCCTGGAGCAGTTTCGCATACTCCATGACGAGAAATTTGTCCGTACTTTTTTTGTCGGCGGTGCTCTTGGTGTGGATATGTGGGCTGGAGAACAGCTGCTAACATTGAGAGCACAAACAGGATACGAGGATATTAAAATTATCGTTGTAATTCCCTTCATCGGCTATGACTCTAAATGGCCGGATCAGAGTAGGCATAGATTGAAAAAGCTGATCCAAAACGCAAACGATTCGATTGTTATTTCACATTCTGCGGATGTTTCCAGTTATAAAAAAAGAAATTATTATATGGTCGATCATGCAGAGTACATCATCGGTGTGTTTGATAATCAGAAAAAGCTGCGCTCAGGCACAGCACAGACAGTCAATTATGCCTTACGAAACGGAAAAGCAATCACTCTGATCCATCCAGATACTATGGAAATAACAACCCCTACGACTTAACAAATTCACAAAAATTTTTCATTGGCATTTCCAACAAAATATTTTCATTGAAGGAGTGCTGTGATATAATAAAATATAAAACTATGCTCAGAACAAATGGTGCCGCTATGAACAAATATATTGAACAGCAATTTGCTGCTTTAAGATACGAAAAAAATATTTTGGTTGTTGAAGAAACTACATCTGCTGGTGGATGCGGCTCCTTCAACGCGGCTTCTTCATGTCCTGCGTCAGCCTGTCTTTATGACAGTGCGGCGTGGGGCTTTTTTATTGCCTGAAAGGAGTATGAGAACATGAGTCTGAAATATACCTGCCCCAGCTGTGGAACCCCATTGGGTTATGAGGGATTGTGTTGGAAATGTAAGTGCGAGCAAGAACGGCAAGCTGCTCTGGCCTGGACGCCGGAACAAATTGTCGAAAAACAAAGAAACTTGATACAGAACATCCAGAGGCTGGCTGATATGGAGGACCCAGAGTTCGCCGACTTTTGGCAGCTGCTTGGCTACCATGATGTCATCACCCCAGAGATTCAGCGGATGGCACTGGCCGCAGAGGTGTTTTGGCCCTGTGAGATCTATTATCACGCTCCCGCCGATGTGCGAGATGGTCTGATTCATGCGCTGTTGTCCGCGGAGTATTCCAGCGCGGCCTCCAACCTGATGAGTTGCCTTGCTATGCAGGGAGATGACAAGGCAATGGAGACGCTGCTGGAGCTGGAGCGAAATCCCCGGCCCTGGCGCAAGGGCCTCTATGTAGACCCATCCAGCTATGCGCAGATCGGAGGCTGGACCTTCGACAAGGAGGGCCAGAAAATCCAACTCAACTTCGACACCTGCTATCCTATGGTCAAGGGAACCACTGGCGAGAAATCTCCCGTCCGCATTGGCCGAGAACGGGAAGATACCTGTCCCCACTGCGGCGGACGCGTGGTGGATATATTGGTGCTGGACGGCCGGGATGAGCGTCTGAAATTTCTGGGGTTGGATGGTATCCTGACTGCCACCTGCTGCCCCAGCTGCGTGGGATTCCTCAAAGGCCCCGCCTTCAACCGGTTTACCCTGGATGGCGGCGTGGAGGTCTTTCCCTCTGAGCTATTTGACGGCGCGGAGAAGACGGATTGCTATGTCAGTCCCGAGGAGTACAAGGCCCTCACGGAAAATCCCTTTGTGCTGGGCGAAGCGCCTGTGTCCCTGTTTTACGGTGCGGCCTGCCAGGATGTGAATACCATCGGCGGCTTTGCCAATTGGGTGCAGGACGCGGAATATACGACCTGTCCTCACTGCGGCAAGCCCATGAAGTATCTGGCCCAAATCCAGTGGGATATGGTGTTTGACTGTGCGGAGGGCACGCTCTATGTGGAATTCTGCCCGGACTGTCATATCGTGTCCATGCAGCACCAGCAGACCTAAAAAAGTCGCACAGTATGAAAAGAGAAATACCAGCAGGTATTTGCGTGAGGAGGAAGTAGAATGAACAGCGAACAGACCACAGCATTTTTGCAAGAGCATTGGCACATTGCATCGGTGCTCATCGGAGCCGTGATTTTAATTGGAGCGATCCGCAACTGGAACTGGCTCTGCGACCCCACTGGTACGCGAGATGCCCATCGACACAGCAGAGGATACCGGCGTGTGGTTTTCTTTCTGTTGGGTGTCCTCCTGATTGTGGTGAGTATCTGGGGATTTGTGCTGAAATTGAAATAGAAGGAGAAAGACTATGATGACTGAGAAATATCCCACCTGGCTCACCGGCCATGTGAAAGAGTGGGCGGAAAAGCGTTTGCCTACCGTGACACTCTGTTCCACCGCCGGCAATGAACTGCTGGAAGTTTGGTATTACGGAGATCTGCTCACTGTGAAGGGAGAGCCCCAATCCTATATTGTAGATAGCGATGAGGCCCCCGGACTGGTGGCAGCCCGTGACCCAGAGAGCGGTGAGGAGTTCGTTATCTTTGACGGTGGACGGCATGGCTACGACCATCTGTTCTGCGATGAACACGATCCATCTGAATTGGAACACCGTCCCCTCAAGCAATATGAGATCCCTGCCTCCAAGTTGGTGCTGGAGCTGGGGTACAACATCGACTATGAGGACGAAAAAGAAGACTTCGAACCGGATGAGTCGGATACTGTGGAACTGATCAACGGCGAGCGGATGCCCTGGGAGCAAGTCAAGCGGGACGGCATCGACTATATTGCCCTTTACTATGTGAACGAGAAAGGAAAACCAGTCCAGATTTTGGACGCGGAATTGGCATAAGTTTTGTGCTGGCTCAGGAGGTGGAACTGCAATGTCAATCACTGCTTATAAAATAGAAGTCGTCGGCCATGACCGAACCGGCGAAGATTATGGCTATGTAAATATCATGTACCGCTATGGCAACAAGCAGTCCTGTCCTCGGCCAGATCAATGTGAAAAGATAGAGGTCATGTGGGCGGATGAGAGCGTCTACGGGCCGCCTGCTCCTGGCAGCAAGGTGGGCGACTTTATACAGACATGGCTGATAGGCTCCTGGGACTGCGGAGTATTTACCCACCGGGAGATCGCCCAGCGGCTCATGGATACCTTTACCGGTCTGAAGCTCAAGGAACTGGCGTGGTTTGAGAACCCCAGAGAAAAGACTCTGAAAAACGGAAAGCCCCGTGCGCGCCGGGCCAAGTGGCTACCGGACCGGGAGGTGGATCTGGTCTACCTCTATTCTGACCGCTATCTTGACGCCAGAAATCCCTCTCCCGCCGAAACCGACTTCTTCACCGTCACAAGGATGGATGCCTGGGGCGTGAGCACCTGGTTCATGTGTACCCCACAGGCCGCTGAAAAGCTGATCGCCATGGATTACGATAATCTGGCTATCCAGGAAACCACCATTGTGGGATAAAAGGAGAATGCGGCATGATTGGAACAGATGAAAACCGGGCGGCGCTTCATGTGGAGGTCATCTTCTGGAGCGGCAAACGAAAAATACCACCCAGCCTGGTCAGTGGAAAGTATTGTCCCCATTTTGTGGTTATTGGAACTACGGAATATCTGGGTGTATGCTTTCTGGACGGAACCGAGTGTACATTTGATACACCGGCCTTGGGAAATGCCCAGCCCCTCTATCCAGATACCATTGACTATGCTCCGCTGGAAAACAATGCGGAATTTTTAATCTATGAGGGAGCCAATGCCGTTGGCAAAGGCCGGGTGCTGGGCCGGACCGTTCCCTATCAAGTGAAACAACAACGAAAGTAGGTGCCTTATGTACCAAATTGCATATATTGGCCGCTGGGAGACCCTCCCGGAAACGGCTGCCGCCATCTGTGACCATGACACGCCCAAGCTGGAGGCGCTGCTTCAAGGCGGTCTGGATTTAGATGTTCCCATCCAGCTCAGCGAATACATCAAGCTGATGCCATTGGAGATTGCGGTTTTTCGGAACGATGTGCCTATGATCCACTTCCTGCTGGAGCATGGAGCTGATTCCAGTCTGGCAGAGGAACAGCCCCTGCTGCTCACCGCCGCCCGCTGTTGTGGGCCGGAGGTGGTGGCGCTCTTTGCTGGACAGGCCGCAAAGCTCAGCTCGAAGCAGAAAGAGCGGGCCTTCCAGGAGGTGCGCTGGGGCAAGCGCCCGGAGAATATCCAGGTGCTGGAGCAAGCCGGGATTACAGTGGAGAAGTTTGGCGGCGAGGCATTCCGGGCCGCTGTGTCCGAGGGCAATACCAAACTTGCCCGGCTGCTTCTGGAAAAAGGGGCAGACATCAATTATCACAAGCCGGACATGGTGTTCCCTTACGCCTCCACCCCTGTCACCGAGGCCGCCCGCTCCAACAATTTCCCTATGGTGCGCTGGCTCATTGAGCAAGGAGCCGACATCACCATTGCTGACAAATACGGCGACCGGCCTTACACCGTGGCGGTGCAGAACAAAAATCAAGAGCTGGCCGACTACCTGAAAGCCCTGGAGCCGGAGGAATGGCACAACGAGCAGGAAAAGATCCGGCAGCTCATGCCCTACAAGCTGCCCGCCAAGCTGGTGGAATACTTGAAGACCGGCCCCCTGCGGCTGGAGTTCCCGGATCAGGAATGGGTGAAGTGGGCGGAGCTCTACTCCTTCATGGATGTGCAGGAGATGACCTGGAAACGGAAGAAGCTGCTCTCCCTGATGGTGCAGATGGACAACTACAGCGACTATCTGCTGCTGTGGAGCCCCAGGGACAAAAAGCTGTGGTATCTGGACATCGAGCATGAGGAATTCCACCCTCTGGCCAAATGGGATGACTTCATCGCAGATCCCGGCCGGTATCTGAACGGGATGATCGAGGGTGAGTTTGAGGAGTAAAGCCATGACATCAATAGACTTTCTGAACAAGGTACATAAAAGCCTGGACTCGCAGGAATACAGCCTCTCTTATTCTCCGGCGAAGTCCAAGAATTATATGCTGTACTGCAACGGCAACTTCATCGGCGGCCTGTTCGATGAGGAGCTGTGCTTCGTCTACGCCGACAGCGTGAGTGAGCTGCTGGGGCAGCCGGAACCCGTCTACCGTGGCTACTCCAGTACCGCCCAGCACAGGATGCTGGTAATCCCGGAGGAACACTGGGCGAAGGCGCTGAAACTGCTCTATGCTGAGAAATTTGACTGGAGCCGTTTGGTGTACGACATCACCTACACCAGCATTGGCGCGGCTGTGGTGGAGGACTTCTATGACGAGAATGTGGTATTCCTGCGCTTCTGCTTTGAAAAGGAACTGCTGAAAAAGAACCCTCTGGACCGGCAGGGCCGTATCCTGCGGATGGTCTATCTCAATCAGGACCTGACAGAAGCGGGCAAATATCTGTTCCCCAGACTGCTGCAAAAGTTCCTTGTTTTTACAGATCGCAAAGGAAAAACCAGTCTGGAAACCATGCTGCAACGGTGGTACACCGCTCTGGAGAAGGAGTACCGCAGCCAGATAACGGGATAAGGTGGCAACAACATGACAGAAGAAAACAGAACCTATATCACCCATCTCAAGGTCACGGATGTCCCGTGGCACCGGCTCACCACCGCCTATGGCCGGGGGACGGATTTTCCCGCACACCTGACAGTGCTGGAGCAGATGCGTGATTTGGCGTCCGTCAAAGAGTCCCTCTACGAGCTCACCACCAACATGGAGCACCAGAGTACCCTTTGGCACGCCACCCCCTTTGGTATGGTGTTCCTGAGCCGAATTCTGGAGAAGGCCCTCGCAGACAGCGGGCAGAACCCCGCAGCCCATTTCCTGGCCGGGGAGCTGCTGGACTTCTTCTCCTGCATCCTCCAGTGCTTCCACGACGGGGACGAGATGGAGCACGCCGAGGCGCTGCCGCTGTTCTCCGATCTGCTGAAGGAAGAATACCTGTGGTCGGAGGAATACGACGAGGAAGAAGATGAGATGCGCTACGAGGAGGACGAGGTTTTCCCGGATGACCTATTTTACAGCTTCTATTACTATTCCTGGCAGGCGGTGCTGGCCTACCGGGATATATTGGAGCAGGTTTCGGAGGAGTTTGCCGGGCCTGCCGCCGCAGTGCTGAAACTGCTGTAAAGGAGGATACGCAATGTTTGAAGAATTCTATGAGATGTACGAGCCCGAGGAGCAGGAAGTGGTCGCTCTGATCAATCGCTGCATTGGGGGCGGATTTAACTGGAAAGGCAACTTTTGGGAAATGACCGTTGTGACGCTGGGCATAGTGTTTTGTGACACCGGCAAGGTCAGCACCAAAGAGGAGCGGCTGGATTGGCCGGTCACCGAGGAGGAGCGTAACGGCGAAAAGGGCTGGGGACGCTTTGGCAAGGAGCAGATCTGCCGCCTGAAGATCCGCCGGATGAAGGAAGAATGGGCAAAGGATCTGGTGGTGCAGCCCTGGTGTATCTCCCAGGTGGTCAAGGCCCACGAGGACTGCCCGGAACTCCAGGCCGTTCTGGACGAGTACCACAAGCCGGTGGTGATCCAGGACCAGGTGCTGGGAGAACTGACACTGGACAAGGACTATGATGCCTTCGAGGGCGAAATCCAGTGGTGCGGAAAGGATGTGAGCCTTTCTCTGGAGGTCAATGCTGAGAGCAAGCCATCCTGGACCCGCGCCCGCAGCGCCGCCAAGAAGCTGCTGGCCGACTGTGAAACTTGGGATAAGGCCATGCGGGACCTTGCAGCCAAGAACCTGACCGAGCTGGCCAACAACTGGCTCTCCCAGGATGAGGAAAATCCCCGCAACCCGGAAACCGACCCCATCACAGAGGAAGAACTTGCCCGGCGGATCAGTATGACCAGCCTGTCCGTCACCTCCGGCGGCAGCTTCACCGCCTGGTTTGACTGCGACGAGATCTTCACCGACCATGCGGTGACGGTCTACGGCTCTTTGAAAAAGGGCCTCAAAACTGCCAACATTGAGGGGTAAGGAGGATAACATTATGAAACTGAACTGTAAACGCATTGATTTTACATATATACCCGGCGAGGAAATCTTCAACTTTCCCGAGGAATCGGGACTACCCTTTCTCTTCGATGTAGAGGAAGAACTGACCGGCGATCCTGCTGCCATGGATGCGGTGGGAAAAATGCTGGATGAGGCGGAGAAATTGGCGGAGAAGGCCAAAACCGCCATCAAAGCGGCGCTGGCGGACGAGGACAGCCGCTACCATAGCGTTGTGACATTTTTCATGGAGTTCCACCGGGACGATGTAGGCCCGGATATTGCGGCGGAACTGTTTCCGGGAACCGACCCGGCCAAGCTGTCCTTTGCCGAGATGGTGGACTTTTTGAAGCTCAAGCGGTTTGGTAGTCTGGTGGATGACGAGATGGATCAACAAGTGTTCATCATGGATTTGTCCTTCAACCCGGAGATCACCGACGAGCTGATGGTAATCTACTTTGACTTAAACCAGGAGATTTTCTGTATTACCCATGAAAGCTGAGGAACAAAAAAGAGAAAAATATCTGCCCACACTTCTGATCCAGCAGATCCGCCTGCAATGGTATAAAGACTGCCGAGGCGGAAATGCGGCCGCACAGCGGAACCAGTATCCCAGAGCCATGCGGCTGCCTAAAGACTTCTTCTCCTATTATCCTTTTGGTCTGCCTACTCACTTTGCATCTATCATACAGAGGCCCGATGGATTTCAGATCGATAGGGACTGTCGCAGGCTGATGGAGTGGAAGCCGAATGGCACAATGCGACTTCACCCTTTTGAACTGATTCAGCAGGAGTCCGGAATCCATGTGCGTTACCGCAATGATTGGCACATCGGTGCGATGCCGGAGCGATATACCTACGATAAGACCGGGCAGAAACAGCCTCTCAATGAGCTGGCATTGGATTTGGCTCCCGGTGAGTATGGGAGAGCTGTCTGCAATGGGCGGTTCCGGGACTGGGATACAGGAATCTGGTATTATGTACTGGATATTTTGAATGTAATGCCGCTTACACAACCCACTGACTCATTGACCAGTTTTACGGACAGAGAGCCTAATAAGATATATACCCAGATTGACCGACTGTGGTGACGAAAGACAGGAGGATAACCACATGATTTCCACAAAAGATTTATCTGGCCTTCCCAATGCGGAGCGCCTGAAAAACTTCTGCAAAGGGCTGGCAACTCTGGACATCATCATGGTGGAGGAGGAATGGAGCTTCATCCGCCACTATACATACAACCCCGCATGGCGAAAAGGCAAAGAGGCATTCTTTGCCACTGATGGCAGTGACCAGAGCATGATCGTCATGTTTGCGCCGGAAGGCTGTGTAATCAACGGTGTGGATTCCGAACTCTACGACTGGGAGGAAAAACTTCCCCGTATCGAAGACCTGACGGATGGGATGCCCCCTGCGTTGCAAAAGCTCATGGGCAGCCGTGAAGTCAAAAAGATGAAAAGCACCTTCTGCGTCTGGACGGAAGATGGCACCACCTGGCACTGCAATCCCATGGACGGCGAGGACGCATCCAAAGATCTGCTCTCCACGATTGATGGTAATCCACAGAGCTATGTGGATTACGGGAAGTGGTTTTACCCAGCAGACCTGCCTTTGGAGGCTGTGCGCCAGCTTGCTGATGGGGTTCCGGTGACAAAAGAACTGGTCGCTGCGCTGAACCCGAAACGCAGCGAATGGGAAGAAATCAAGACGGGCCTTGATAAGATCGGATATCCAAATGAACTTTAATTCGCAGCCGACAGGAGAGGATTCGAGTGATCAAAGAACGCATCCCCATCTCCGGCGATCTCAAAAGCAAGGTCAAGCAGCTGATGGAGTACGCCGGATGGTACGAAGGCCGCAGTGTGGATATTTCCATTGCGGAGCAGTATTACGCCAATCATGGCGTCCCGATGATGAAGACCACTCAGCGGTTTTACCGCAAGTATTTCGGCCTGTGCTGCGAGTGGTACTTGGAACAGAAAAAGATGAACTGGGCAGCGGACTTTCAATTTGCTTTGTTTCCCTACCTGGTCAACGGGATCAAAAACCATTTGGAGGAGCCTATTTCCGGGATATGTCCGGCTGTGAGCTGGCGGAGATCGAACAGGCTGCCGGTCAGAAGTGCCAGCCCATCGGTCATATCGGCTACTACTACCCGGCGGAGGTCTGGATCTCCGAGTACGGGAAACTGTATGCGAAATATGAGTACCAGGATGAGATCGAGTGCTTTCCGGATGTGTTTGCCCTGATCGAACGGGAACTGCGGCAGTACAAATTTGATTCCGCTGCCATGAAAACAGTGGAGGCACTGGACGGAAAACTATGAAACAGGACTTTACGATTTGGCGCAATCAAATATTGCAGAATCCGTGGGACATTTCACCGCTGAAATTCGGAATGTCACAGGATGAGATCATGGAGGTATTTGGCAAGCCCGATGCCGTTTCCACCATGAGAAGCGGCGGAAAGCCTTTGATACTCAAATATTGTGACATTGAACTGCATTTCGATAGAAAAGCCCCTCATGGGCTCTACTTAGTTTACAGCGACGATGAGATCGAGTTGAGCATCACAGCCGAGCACGAAGAAACGCTGCAACCAATCACCAACACAGAGCCGGTGGACAATGAGTTTTTCTTTCAAGATGGAGCGGTCTATTTCTCCGGCTTATATGAAAACGGTCTGCTCAAAGGTGTTGCGCCCAAAGACTTTTGCTGCTGGCATTACTGGGGCAAATCCTCTACGGCCTGCTTTCTTGGCGGGATTCGCCTTCGTGGAGCAGATCCGGCATCGTTTCGGGTGTTAAACTATGCCTATGCGATGGACAAAACAGCCGTCTACACCACCAGCGGGAGAATCCCAGATGCAGAGCTGGCAGCCTTCCAGGTGTTGGACAAGGGCCAGAACGATTCAGGCGCGCCCCAGGGATATGCAAAGGACAGCCGGCAGGTCTACTTCCACAACGGGGACGGCAAGGTGAAGATCATCAAGGGCGCGGAGGTCTCCTCTTTCCGCTCGTTGGGTGATACCTATTTTGCCAGGGATGAGAAACGGATCTATGCCTACGGGAAGCAACTCTCAAAAGCGGATCTGACCGCATGGGAATTGCTCAGTCACTGGTATTCCCGCGATGCCAGGCGGGTGTACTACCTCAACCGGGAGATCAAGGGCGCGGATCGGGACAGTTTTACAGTTTGCACTCCTGTGGACGCGGCTCTACTTGCCGATCATCTGGCCCGCGATAAAGACCATTTTTACCAAAATGATGAGATAATGGAAGAAACACAGTGGCTGGAACAGCTGCGCAAAATGACCCAAGAACCGTAAACGGAGGAAAACAGCTATGGATTATTTGAAAATACTGCATGAAAAGCCTGATTTGGCGGATGAATTTGATTCGCTGTTTGACTTCTTCCTGCTGGATGAGTTGTCCCCGCGGGATGACGCAGAAGGCCGATGCACCTTCTCCCTACCCGGTATGGCCTTTGCCAGAGATGGCTCCGGCGGAGAATACCACCTGTTGGAAGATGGCTCCATCGGCTATTACAGCAGCGAAGGGGAGGCAGGCCGTCTGGCCGAGAGCATGGATGACCTTTTTTCCCTGCTTGTGAGCTGTATCTGCTGGCACGACTGCTGTGACACAAAGCAGTATGTAGATTCCAAAACACTGGAGGAGTATGGGCAGAGGCAGCGCAACTGTAACTTGGAAGATATGGATATGGACAGTTTGCAACGGGTGTCTGATGCCCTCGGTATCCCTACTGGTGAGCCGCTGGCTCCGGTTCTGGAGCGGTTCCGCAAAGCAACCCAGCGTGAGCCTGTGTACCAGTGTATATTTCACGAGGACGATGGAAGCCTGACTGAATCATACGGTTTGATGTTTGAATGAGAAAGGAGAAATCACGATGAAAGCATTTGACCCGAATTACAAACTGCTGGACGAAATGTATCAGGACGATTACTATCCTGCTTTTCTGGTGAACAAGGTAAAGGACGAGCTTCAGAAGGTCATCGACCTGTTGGAGAGCGGCGAAACCGACACCGATGCGGTGCAGGAAACGCTGGACGAGGCGGTCTGCGGCATCAACGATCTTCAGGAGGAATTTGACGAGAACGACAGCGAGATCGAAACGGTGGCGCGGGAATGTATTGCGGCAACCGTGGCCTACATTCTGGAGTGGTTTGGCATCCCCATTGACACTGAGGAGGCCATCCGGGAACGGGACTGGTGAGCCCTATGGCAGAAAAAGAACTGGCCCTTTGTGATGAGTGCGGCAGCCTGTTTTTCAAAGGCTCCTCACAGATGATGGGGCTGTGCCCGGAATGTGCCCATATTCTCTATGGCTACCCGAATTGTGACCATCATTTTCAGGATGGCCGGTGTGTGAACTGCTATTGGGACGGCTCGGAGAGTGTGTACATCAAGAAACTGAATCAACAGGAGGAAACTGATATGCCTACGACCGAATGGCTGAACAAATACGAATCCATCAAGGATAAACTGACCTGCAAAGTTGACTTGGAGGCCCATTTTACAGAAAAAGTGATTGGGAATATGGCGGTGGATGTGCTGGACATCGGCACCGTCCATTTCCCCACCGGGCAAATCTTCGCCTGTGATCCGCTGGTGGAGCTGGAGGACACTCTGCCCTTCCTTCAAACGATCCCCGCCGGAACTTATCCCGTGAAAATCTGCGTGGTGCCCAGCGAACAATACGGCGACCGCTACGCCTGCGTCAAGGTGGAGGTCAGCCGGGAAAAGCCTGTCCGCTATGAGCTGGGCATGGTGGGCAACGAGAATCTGGACGCGGCACTGGGAGATGATGACTACTTCGGTTTCGGCGTAGATGCCGGAATGGGGTGTATTGCAGACATCCAGACCCAGGCGGCTTTCAAAACATACTGGGCCAAGCGGCTGGAGGAGGACCCGGACATCGACCCCTACAACGACCTGTTCTGCGACTTACTGGAGGAAAACGCCCAAGCCCACCCCAAATATCAGGGGGACTGCGGCGACTGGCTCAACTGGACCGTGCCGGACACGGACTGCAACCTGCCCATCTTCTCCTCTGGCTGGGGTGACGGTTACTATCCCGTCTACTTCGGCTATGACGCAAAGGGCGAAGTCTGCGCCGTGTATGTGCGCTTCATCGACATTGAAGCCAGTTATCGAGAGCAGGATTAAAAATGTGACAGAACAAAGGAGAGCGCCATGAAAGCCAACGCCGGAGAGGTCTATACAGTCTATAACCAATATCTGAAACGCTACACCGCCTGCCAGGTGGCCTATATTGCGCCGCCGGACACGGTGAGCAAAGAATCTTGGGCGGTGGTCCTCTCTCTGGATTGGGTGGGCGACGCCCCTCTGACTGCGGAGGAACTGCCCCATCTCCGCCCGCTCTACAAGGACTTCATGTACTGGTCCCGCGACCTCCACCTGCTGCGGGTGCCGTTGGAGGTCCCGCCCCAGTACACGCTGGTTGGCACACTGCCGCCCTTCACCGACCAGCCCTGCCGCTCCTATGGAGGCTGGAGTGACGGCTATGATGTGTACCTCCAGATCCGGTGGCAGGCCATTCCGGAGGAACGGCGGCGGGCCTTCAAGGAGGCCATGGAGAGCGAAGAGAAAACGGAGATCGGCGGTATCCCGGTGAAGGTCAGCAGCCATCGGGTGATGGACCAGTACGCACCATTCGATTCGGCACTGGAACTAAAGGCTCTGCCCTGCCTCTCCGAACTCATCTGCCAGCGGTGGCACCCGGATCTGCTGGAATTTCTGAGGGGGAATCCCTTTATCAGTGAGCTGACCCTGCTGAACCACGGTCAGAGGACACTTGATCTGCGGGGCACCAGCATCAGAAAGCTGATGCTGGACATGACCGGGCTGGAGGAGCTATGGCTGTGTGAGGGAACGGAGCAGCTCCTGTTCCAGAACAAGGGGCTGGACGCCTGTACCATCCATGCCCCCGAAGATGGCAGCGGCTTGACCCTCCAATTTATCGGGGAATACTGCCCGCACACGGAACTGCCGAACTTACGGGGGCTGCATGGCATCGAGCTGAAGGACTTTGATCTGACCGGGCTGGCTGCTGTCCATCCCCATCTGAAGGAGCTGCGGCTCTGGGGCGCGCCGGGAAACCTGCAAAACTTCTCCGCTGTGGGAGCGTTCCGGGAACTGACGAACCTCTCCACCTTTGATCTGTTCGGCTTCGGGGCGGACGACATCCCCACCCCGGAGCAGATGCCGGAGCTTCGCTGGTTCTGGATGACCAGCCTGCCGGAAGATGCGGCAAAAGCGGCAAAGCAGCTCTGGAAAAGCAAGCCGGGAATGGATCTGCGGATCACCAAGCCCCGGAAACCGGAGTGGCTGGCGCAAAACCTGGACAACCCCTTCCGGGGCTGGGACGGCGCGGAGCATATCCCTGCCGCCGCTGCAAAAAAAGCAGCCAACCAATACCGCAAGACTCGCTCCCTGCTGATGAAGCTGGCCACTGAACCGGGCGAGGACGCCCAGGCCCAGGCGATGGATGCGGTGACAGCCTACACCCAGACTTTCAACAAGATGGGCTTTATCGAAACCGAGGAGCGGGATGAAATTTACATGGCTCTGCGGGGTATCCTGGATGCCCTGCCGGATGGCACGCTCCAGAAGGATGCCCTGATGGAGAAGTTTGAGCAGTTGAGGGATTTTTGAAAGGGGTGTCACATTGAGCTACACAAAATTCAGCAAAGAAGTAACCAAGTGGCTGAAAGACAATGGTCTGCCCTGCTATGGGACAGCCAACGATAGCCCCGAAGAAACAAAGGCCCGGCTGGACGCATGGATGCGCGGGATCAAAGAGATACTGCGCCAGTGGATCACAGAAAAGCGTTACCGTGAACTGATCTCCTGCGCCCACGGAGGCTGGTATCAGGATGATGTAATTTTTGAGCCCTTGGCTGAACACTTTGTGGCGAACCACCTGTTTGATGAACTGCGGTTTCTCTGCGAGCGCGGCATCCGTTTTTCTGCGGAAGATATGCTGTCCACCATTCAATCTGAGAAAGAGGAGCACGGGTCGCTTGATATAGAAACCATTCGGAACATAGATGTTCCAAGCTATGTGGCAGGCCGCAGTTATTCCCATTTGGGGGAAATCGCAAAATACAGGAAACGGGCACTGGATCAGATCATCCGCTATATAGGCTATCTGGAGCAGATCCACGCGCCTGCGGAGTATCTGGAACAGGTAAAATTCCTGCAAAAGATCGTTGCGGATCTGACAATCAAAGCAAAGGATTTGAAACCATTCCGATTTCGGCTGTGAAAGCAATTTCTTGAAAGGAGCGTGTGGGCGTATGAGCCGAATTGTTGATGAACCCTACTTTACATACAGTGCATACGACGCCCTCACCTCCGGCATTCAGGTGAAATGCCCCAAGTGTCATGGCACGGGCGTGGTGACCGCGGATGAGGATAATGCCTATTTCCGCTGCCTGAGCTGCGGCCATCAGGTGGCCCGTGATCGGACGATCTACCGCTACGATGTCCATAACCAGTGCAAAAACTGCGGCAGGTACTACCGGGTGGATATTGAAGATGAGGAAAGGCAGCACTTTTCCGTTCTCCATGTGGCCTGCCCCTATTGTGGGACAACCATGCCGGGAGAAGTCCATAAAACAGCGGAGGCGTTTTCATATATTGGCGAAATCAGGGATGGACGAGAACCTTATTTCGGGTTGGAACTATGGTTTTTGACTTCATTTCAGGGAAAACCTGTATGGGCACTCAACCGAGAACATCTTGCCTATCTGATCGGCTATCTCAGCGCCGACCTGCGGGAAAAGCCGCCGGGAAGAGCGAAAATGACCCAGGCCGACCATCTCCCCACCTTTATGAAAACCGCAAAGAACCGGGAGCGGATCGTGAAGCTACTGAGGCAAATGCAGGAGAAATGAAGATGGAACAGAAAGTGATTTACAACGGCCAAATTCTTACTCTGACTCGGTTTTGGGCAACAGGAGAGCCTTGCCTGTGGATCACCGACCCACAGCAGATCGGAATGCCTAAAATGGAATTTGTGGGAGGCCACCCGGACGAATACTGCATTTTCCTGAAGAATCTGACTGAAACAGAACTGTCACAGATCACATCTCTGGACGGTGCTCCACTGGATGTAAAAGAAGAACGAAACGACATCGAATGAGGAGAACACTATGAAAGACCTTTGCCAATACGGAAACCGACCGGAGGACGAATGGGAAATCTTGCCCTGGATACCTGACCCGCGCCCGCCCTTCAAAATTTGGGCGAAGCCGGAGCAGATCGCGCCATTCTTTCTCATTCCCCACCACCCCTATGCGATCTCCCTTCTGCTGAAAATCAGTGACGGATTCCGGACAGAGGAATTCCGACGGCTGGGACTGATCGGCAGCAGCGAGGATTGGGAGCGGCTTGTCCGGGGCGTGATCCAGGAGTTCGAGGAAAACAACAGCGGCGTGGATCTGTTTCACTTCGACTCCGACGAAGATGTGTTCTGCGTGTACTCCCAATACATCGATGACCTGATGCTGCTGGCAAAAATGATCCGAGTAGCCTGTGCCGATGAAAAAGCGATGCGGACTTATCTTGGCAAGATCGAGTACATCAAGCTCTTTTGGGAGGGCGCACCGGAGGGTGAACCAGCGGTCATCCTCTATGAAGTGGATACCGAAAATGAGCGGCTGGCCCATCGCTCCATCGACATTTTTGCAGATGGCCGCACCCACAACAACCCTGACCTTTACGACGGTGCCATCGAGATTACGCCGATCCCCACTGTGGAGGAGTTGAACGCCCATGTCTGGGGCGAGGAATTCCACGCCTGCATCATAGAGCAGGCGGAATTTGAGGCCATCTGGGAGAGCCACGCCTATAATGAAGAATTAAAGGGGACGGGAGAAATTGGATGAAACAGACAGATATTTATACCGAAGCTCTGACCTGTCTGCGCTCCATCCTTCTGGCAGACCATCCAGAGTTCCAAAACTGGATTGACTGGCTGGAACGGGATATTGAGGACTGGACCCAGCGGCGGGAGGTCGCCCACCACCTTCGGGCTTATGGCGGCATGGGCTCGTTCAATGACCTGCCCAGTATGCGTGGAAATCACGACTACATTTTCGGCTTTCTCAAGTCCGTGTGCTATGCCTTCGGCCATCTTTATGGCAAACGGGAAGGCATTTCTCCGGAGGCACTGATGGAGGAGTGCCTGCACGATGTAGAGCAGGCAGCCTATCACTCATATAAGGCACTGAACCAAGCCATTGCCCAGCACTTGATGCAGGGCGATTTGCAAGAGAATCTGGATCGGCTGTAGGAGGACAAACGATGGTTCAAGCGTGGCGCAAGGTGGATTTTGGCACTGGAACAGTCACCTTTTTGGATGACACACAAAAAGAAGATATGCTGCAAGTGGAATATCCAAACGGATTTTTGTTGGATATGGGCTGGTATCAGGACAGATACATCATTTCTATCATTCATAATTTTGATTGGACGCATCCAGTCAAGCGGTATGAAACGGCAGACGGAAATCAGCTTCCCGCGCTGTTGACAGAGGCAGTTCGCTTTGTAGAAAAGAAATCGCGGACTGCCGAACGGGAGAAATCAGAGGTGAACATGATGCAGGTAAGAAAATTGGAGGGATACCGTGACAAAATCAAGGCCGCTTATGAAGCAAGTGCCTTCACAAAGGGTACCCGCCCAGAACCGGAGGATGCTGTGAAACGATTTGAAAGCAGGTATACTCCCATCCCAGCAGAGTACCGCTGGCTGCTTTTGAACTTCGGCGGCTGCTATTTGGCGGAGCCGTGGATCTTCACACTGAAAGAGTTGGAAGAAGCCTACCCGATTTTTCAAGAGGCTTATGAGGATTACATGAGCGAATATGACCACGGCCCCACCTTTCCAATCGGAGGCTTGGGTGACGGGAGTATCGTATTTATCGACTTGGAGAGCGGCAGAGTCCGGGGCTATAACCGTGACTATGCCGATCTGGAGGAGATTGCCGAGAATTTTTCCAGCCTGCTCCTGGGCCTTGTGGAACAGGCATTGGAACTGGGAAACCTGTGCAAAGAATTGTGAGGTAAGCGTATGGCAAAGGACATCAGGGAGTGCCTGCTGGAGCAGGTAGGAAAATTTCATCAGTGGCAGGAAATCACTTATCCCGGAAAAACCACCGAGGAGATCGGCGGTGCATGGGAGGTCGATTACCCTGCGTGGAATGATATATTTGATGCCTTTTGCCATGTGTTGACCCAAATGGATGCAGAAACAGCAGACAGCGTCCTACTGGATGAGATGGTCTATCTGATCGCCAGGGACAACGAAGCGGAGGGGTTTATACAGGAGACCACTTCCCATCCCCAATGGTTCGAGCGCCTCTGCCGCAGGGCCGCAGCCTCCAATGAGAGTGAGGCCAAGTGGCAGTTTGCCGCATATCTGTCAGAATGTCCGTGCAGCCAGGAAGTCAAAGACATGATCCTGGACTTCGCAAAGGACCCCAATGAATATGTAAGCCGGCGGGCACTTTTGGCGATGCCCGCTCTGCGTCCTGACTGTGTGGAGCAGTTCGCTCCGCTGTTCTGGGAGCGCAACTGTTACTCTCCTGAACTTCCGGAATACCAGCGGATCGCCGTTCTGGTCTCACTGGACGCCATCCATTCCGACCTGCTTCCACAATACTTGGAACGGGCCAAGCAGGATGGTCGGAGCTATCTGCTGGAACACGCAAAACGAATCGAAGGAGGACTTGCCATGAACGAAAAACTGTCCCGTCCCCAATTCAATCAAATGGATACAACCGAGAAGCAAACGCTGATGGAAAGCTTGGCTGATCGTTATGATATGACCTTTCTCGGTCTACATACCTTTGACCGTTGGGGCCAGAGCTACACCACCGGCATCTTCGAGAAAGATGGCCGGGAGTTCGTCTTTGTCCCCGGCGATACCGTCACCCTGGGCTGGGAGCAGTTTGCCGTGGGACTGAATCAGGAGAGCCGGGAGGAATTGGAGTATCTGTTCCGAGAATGGGAAATGGAGCGGGACCCGGAGGAGATGATTCGGGAAAGCATGGCTCCTGTTCGGCAGGCGGCCATTGGACCCATGCTGGTGGGCCGGGAGCTGGAGGAAATTAACTGGGAGCCAGTCAAAATGGATGATCCCAGACTGACTGTCCACCCTGACTGGCTGAAGGAATTCCGTGATTTTGCCTGGAGTGACAGCAGCAGTCTTACCTTGCATCAGTCGGCCCGCATTGAGCGGACGGAAAAGGGCTTTCAGATCTGTATCTATAACCACACAGACTACGATGCGCTTCTTGCCATGCTGGAAAACAGGGGCTTCTCCCTGCCCACGGCGGACGAGTGGGCCTACCTGTGTGGCGGCGGGTGTCGGACCCTGTTTCCATGGGGAGATGGGTTAGACTACTCCATGCGTCTGCACTGGTTTGAGAACATGGATGAGGATGAGAACCGGCCCTATGACATGGAGGAACCCAACTTCTTCGGCCTGTCCATCGCCTACGATCCCTATATGCGGGAAGTGGTGCAGGCTGATAGGCTTACCACCTGCGGCGGCGATGGCGGATGCAATATCTGCGGAGGGCTGGGTCCATTTCTCGGTTTCCTGCCCTGTTCGCCCCACTGTAAGCCAGAAGTGCAGGAGGACAATGAACTAAACGGAGATTATGACTTTTATCGGCCTATCATTCGGTTGGAGAACTATGATTGACAATAGAAGCTTGATACGAAATAAAGAAAGAGAGGTGCCGACATGGGAGCATGGGGCATAAAAGCATTAGAGCGTGACGAAGGGTTGGATGTACTGGACATCCTCAAAAATGAATATGTACCGGAGCATCTGGTAATGGATCTGGGTGAGATGATCGAACTGATGAAAGAGGAAGGTATGTTGGGAGAAGATCTCTCCGACATCGACTTTCTCTATGATAACACCGCTATGGCTCTGGCGGAGCTGTATTTCCAATGGAAGGATAACAGCAAGCTGGACTACGATCATGAAGAAGCTATATGGGATAAAGTCACCGGTTTCACAGCATCCAAAGAAGCCCTTGCCTTCCTGCTGCGGCAGCTCACCGACATCAAAAACGAGGTGCCGGACGAGGACGGCATCCGTGAGATTGTGGATCTTTGGAAGAACGAGGACAGCGGTGAGATCGCTCCTGCGTGGTTGGAACATTTGGGCTGGCTCATCAAGCGACTGATCTCAGAACAGGAGGTGTGACAGATGTATATCAAAAAATACTGGGGCAACTTTATCGGAGGCTCGGATGACAGTCTGAACCTTGTGGCCTTTTTAGAAGACCAGAAGAAAGAGGAAATCCCCCTCAGCGAAATCTTCACCAAGATTGGGCTGGACAAGCAGAACTGGGGCTTCCGCCAGACTGTGGAGTATCTGGAGTTCACCCACTCCAGTGGTGTGGAAATGGATTTTCACTTTGCTATTGATGTGGTCACCGACCTGGCCGCCATCCTGCTGGAGTGCAGCGTCAGCGGCAGTGTGAACCTCCAAGATCTGGACGAGTACAACACCCCCTCCCGCCGTATCCGCATCACCGCCACGCCGGAGGAACACGACGCAATGAACAAGTCCCTGGCGGATTTCGCCCAGAACCCGCTGGAATACGACCTCAGCGAGATGATGGACGACGAGGAGATCCAGGAGATGGCTCGGGATGTGGAGGCGCTGCGGAAGGATCTGTACGAGGCCGCTGGCCGCAACCGGGACTACCATGTGAAAGCGGAGGATGTGAAATCTCTACTCTCTGACTGGAAGGGTGCCGATGGCTGCATTGCCACCAACCGCATCACGGTAGAGGGCTGCAAGGTTGGCTACTGCTACCGGGAGAAGCCGGACGGCGACTGGGACAGCGGCTGGCGCTTCACCGCCGGTGATGAGAGCGAGGAGTACATGGACGACCCCAACAATGCCGGGATTTACAAGCTGAACACAATCTGCAACGACGATCCCGACATCATCCCTCTGCTGAACACCCCTGCTCCCTGCGCCTTTGAGCGGGATGAGAACGGCGTGTTCCAGCAAATCAAAGACTGGAAACCGGATGAGGACGAGGAGGACCCGGATATGGATATTTTGAAGCAGTGCCAGAAGTGGCATGAGGAGGACAAACACCAGAAAATCGTAGACGCGCTGGAGGCCATCCCTACCGAGGAGCGTACCCCGGAAATGGATATGGAGCTGGCGCGAGCCTACAACAATCTGGCGGACTCCAGCGAACCGGAGGGAAGAAAGCAGCTTCACCGGGCACTGGAATTGATGCAGTGCCACGAGGAGGAACTGGGAGATACTTATTCCTGGAATTTCCGCATGGGGTATGCCTATTATTATCTGGATCAGGAGGGCCGCGCTCTGCGGTATTTTGAAAAAGCTCTGGAACAGCATCCCGGTGATGATCCGAAACTTAACACCCGACAAGACATTGAGGATTTGATCGACTGGTGCACGAAAGGCATTTCTCTGCCCCAGTTCTCGGAGTGCTTCCGAGAGCGGACAGAGAACTGGTGGGAAACCTTTGCCGAGATGGAAGCAGAATTGCGCCAGATGATGGATGAGGACAAAGATCATACCCGCGGCGCAGAACTCGTGGCCCAAATGGAGGACACCCTGAATCTGGTTTTTGATGAAATTTCCTTCGAGCTGGGCTTCAATGGCGAAAAGCATGAGCTGATCCTCACCCCGGAGGGTAATAAGGTCAAGCTGTTTGAGCTGGTCTACTTCCAGAAACACGCCCCAAAGGAGGTGCTGGAGCACTGGAACATCCTTGTGGGCCGTCAGCCCTCCCAGAATATCGGCCTGCGTACCGACGACAGCTGGGACATCTCCGGTGAGGATGTGCAGATCTGGCTGGAGGAACAGGGCGAAAACAGTTTCAACATCTCCGCCTACTGTGAAAAGCTGCTGCCTATGCTCCGGGAGGCGGAAGGCCGAGTCTGGTGGATGCTCACCACCCTCACCGATCAGATACTGGGCGAGATCCCCCACATGAGATACATAGACAGTTTTGATGTGCTGGAGGAACCCAAGGCAGAGCCGTCCTTCCTCCTGTCCCAGCTGCCCGACAAACTGCGGGAGCAGGGCCTGGAGCTCTCCACCGATCCGGAGGCCTATCTGGAGAGCTATCTTGGCTACGAAATGAAACCCAATGAAGACCCCAACGCCGATTGGCGGCTGGATGTAATGGCCGGTTCCACCTGCTGTGTGCCGCTCATCAACGGCTATCTGAATGCCGACAACGACTTTATGGACGATCTCCATGCCGACGGAGCGGTAGCGGGCTTTTTCTGCTATCCCCTGGATACCTTGCGGGAGGAGGAAGGATCGGAAAAGATTTTCGACTTCCGGGACAAGCTGGAGGAATTGTTCACCACCGTGGACGGATCGGAGATGCTCGCCCTCATCGGCGGGGCCACCGGCCTCTACTGTGGCTATGTGGACTTCATCGCCTGGGACATCCGAGAGGCGCTGAACATGGCGAAAGAGTTCTTTGAAGGCACGGATATCCCATGGGCCATCTTCCACACCTTCCGCCGTGAAGCCGGTTCTGTACCTCTAAAGCAACAAGATGATGGGACAGAAACTGAAAATCAGGATGACGAGTTGGATGAAACGCTTACGGGCATGGACTATATTCCTTATACCCAACAGGACGCCGAAGCATTCTTCGCTCAGCTGGAGCAGTGGAACGACGAGGACGAGTACACCCGCTGCATCCAGGCAATCAATGCCATCCCAGAGGACTGGAGGAACTATCGCACCGCCTACGCCCTGGCACGGGCGCTGGAGAACTACGCCATCATCGGGGACCATGATGAGGGTACTTTGAAATTCAAGGGAGACAAAGCCCTCCAGAGGGCCATTGAGGTGCTGGAGTCCGTCCGGGAGGAAGGTCAGGACAAGGCGGAGTGGAATATGCGGATGGCCTACGGCTATCAGTATCTCTATGGTCAGGAGGAAAAGGCCATTCCCTACGCCCAGCGGTGGGCAGAGCTGGACCCGGAGGATGAAAATGCCCCGGCGGTAATTCGGGAGTGTAAGGCGGAGATCCGGAAACGCCAGCGCAGCCGGAAGAAGAAGGCCAAATTCGTGCCCGGTGATACCCCATTTGAGGGCTTCGACCTCACCAACTTCTGGGATGATAATTGGTATGCACTGAAAGAATATGTCAGTGATCCGCCTTCCGATGAGCTGATTGCCAGCGTGGAGGAGGAACTGGGCTACAAGCTGCCCGCCGCCTATATCTGGCTGATGAAGCAGCACAACGGTGGCATTCCGATGAACACCTGCTATCCCTGCGATGAGCCTACCTGTTGGGCAGATGATCATGTGGCCATCACCGGCATTTTCGGAATCGGACGGGAAAAGAACTGCTCCCTCTGTGGAGAGATGGGCAGTCAGTTTATGATCGATGAGTGGGAGTATCCTGCCATCGGCGTGGCCATCTGCGACTGTCCAAGCGCCGGACACGATATGATTTTCCTGGACTACCGGGCTTGCGGTCCCCAGGGAGAGCCTGCGGTAGTCCATGTGGATCAGGAAAATGACTATAAAATCACCCATCTGGCAGATAGCTTTGAGGAATTTATCCGCGGACTGGAGCATGAATCCCTCTATGATCCGGATGAAGATGTAGAGGATCTTAACGAAGATGTTGATGCTGACGAGGAAGAAACCGACCATAAGGGCTCCTTTGCCGGGTCTGTGCTCCTCTCCAAAGTAGAGTGGGACAAGGAGCAGTTGATTCGGGATCTACGGGAAGAATGGGGCATCGTAGATGAGGAGCCGGATGAGGGCGACGAAGACGATGAGAACAGCGATGACGCTGTGGTAATGCGGGTCGGCGGAATGATGCTGATCGTGACACTCTTCCACGGTCACATCCCGGACAATGAAGCTGAGATCAACGCCGAAAACAACTATATGTGGCCAGAGGCCGTAGAAGTGACCAAAGCGCACAAGGCCCATATCATGGTGGCTGTGTTGGGCGAGGAGGAAAAACTGCTGGAACGCGGTAAGCTGTTCACCAAGGCGATGGCAGTGTGCTGCAAGCAGAAATACGCCACCGGTGTCTACACCAGCGGCGTGGTATTTGAGCCTCGTTTCTATGAGGGCCTTGCCGATATGATAAAAGAGGACGAGCTGCCCATCTTCAACTGGGTCTGGTTCGGCCTGTACCGGAGCGAGGGGGGCCTAAACGGCTACACCTACGGCATGGATGTGTTCGGCAAGGAGGAAATGGAAGTGCTGAACACTGACGCCGAGCCGGAGGATCTGCGGGACTTTTTGGCCAGCCTTGCCTCCTATGTGCTGGCGTGTGATGTGACGCTGCAAGACGGCGAAACCATCGGTTTTTCTGCGGATGATAAGCACACCATCACCCGCAGCCCCGGTGTCTCTCTGCCGGAGGAGCAGATGACTCTGAAAATCTCCTATGAGCCCACAGAAGTAGAGCCAGAGACTGACGATGACAGCATAGGAATGGATGATGTTTCCTATCATATTGAGAGCATTGAGGAAAAAGAGCTTCCCATTGACCCCATCAACGCCTACAATCACATGGCGATTTATTTGCGCTGGTGCATGGAGCATGACTTGATGGGCGAAAAATTCCTGGAAGAGCATGGTGATGTGGTAAACCAGGTCAAAGCCGATCCAGGCAGCACAGACCTGCGAACATTCATCCGGGAGGAGTTATTCGGCTGTCTATTTTCGGCTCTGTTCAACCAGAAAGGCCGTGCCTTTGCCCATTATTACTATGGAGAAAATGATGCGCCCTATTATCCTGCCGACATTGATGACTATGCCCTGAAATATTTTGGTCCGTCCCGGTATCACTCCAATGAATTTCAACAGGAGACATATTTATTTATCCCCTTTGATGAGAAATACTATCAGGCCATGGCCAAGGTCATTGAAAAACGCTTTGTCAACTGGCAGGGACAGGACTTTGACGAGGATACGCTGGAGCCTTCCGAGGTGGCGCAGGCCATTATGGAGTATCTGGACTGTGAGTGCACCTATTTCCCGTCTATGGCAGATGATGATCCCATCATGTCAGCATACAGCTACGCCCGGCGGCTGGGCGTGCGGGAGGACTTTATTCCTGTTCTCATCAAGCCGGATGAAACGCTGTTGGAGTGTCTGGTGATGAATGCCGACCCGGAAAACGATGCAGACTGCTATGAATTTAACCCCAAAGCTGTGGAGGAATACCGGAAGAAGATGCTCTCCGCTCCCGTTAAGGACGGAAAGGCGGTTCTGGAGGAATTGACCGGCCAGCGCAAAGAAGAAGCCGAGGAGGATGATATGGACTGGGAGGAGGAAATTATTGGTGAGATAGACGGCGGTATCAACAACGACCGCTTCGCAAGTTATTGGGATTCTGATACCAATATGACCGTTCCGCTAATTCTGGCTAAAATTCCGGTAAAGAACCCCTGGGAGATCTTTGCCTACCTGCCCTTCGGAAACTGGAATGAATGTCCTGATACGCTGGAGCTAATGGCAGTGGCGAAATACTGGTTCGAGCAGTATGACGCGGTGCCTGCCGCCATGAGCCACGATGAGCTGGAGTTTCTGCTCCCGGCTCCTGTCCCCAAGGAGAAGGCCATAGATGTAGCTGTGGAACAATACGGTTTTTGTCCTGATTTGGACCAAAATGCAAGTATTGGCACTTTGGCTGATACTATACACCAATCCACCGTCTGGTATTTCTGGTGGGATTGATGGGAGGTGCGACCAATGACAGAATATCAGAAAACCTATATCGAACTAAAAAAACAGTTTGTTGCGACCAATGAAGGTCCGGACAGTGTCCGCGCTCTATATACCTTCAAGGAAGAACTTGAGCAGAGTGAGGATCAGCAGGCCAAGGAAGTGCTGGTAGATGTGTATGATCTGCTGGACTTCAAGGAGGATGCCTACGAACTGCTCTGCCAAATCGGAAATCGTTCCGATAAAAAGACCCTCAAGCGGCTGGGCGTCTTGAAGGACTATGCGGAAAACTGGGGCAATCATTACGCCCTCCCCAAGCCCAAAACGCCGGAGGAAAAGCAGAAAGAGAAGGAACGGCAGGCCCAGCTGGGCCTGCCCGCCTTCCGGTATCACCCGGACCCGCTGGATACCGGGGCCTTTGAGGAATCCAAAGAAGGTGTTATCTGCGGCTGCTGCGGCAAGACGACCCACATCTACTATACTGGTCCATTCTATTCGGTAGATGAAATTGCGTATCTGTGTCCGGAGTGTATCGCCAGCGGCGAGGCGGCCCGAAAATATGACGGCAGCTTTCAAGACGATTTCTCTGTGGACGATGGTGTAGACGATCCGGAGAAGCTGGACGAACTGATCCACCGCACCCCCGGCTACTCCGGCTGGCAGCAGGAATATTGGCGCGCTCACTGCGGCGACTACTGTGCCTTTTTGGGCTATGTGGGTGCCAGAGAACTGCGGGCACTGGATGTGCTGGAGGAGGTGCTGGGCGATCCCATGTGGAACGAGGAGCAGAAAGATATGATCCGGGAATCCGTCAATGGCGGGCACCTGCAATGCTATCTGTTCCAGTGCCTCCACTGCGGAAAGCACCTGGTCTGGATGGATTTTGATTGAAAAGGAGGCAAACACTATGGGACTTGACATCTACGCCGGGACGCTGACCCGGTACTATTCTCACAACTGGAAAACCGTTGTTCAGCAGTGGGCGGAGGAAAACGGATATTCCTTCAACCGCATCACCCCGGATGGGGAACCCGCCGACGACGAGGAATTGTCCCCGACCAATGTTCAGGCGGCGGTGGAGAACTGGCGGGATCAGATTCTGGCCGCCATTTCTCAGCCGGACCAGCCCCCCTACGCCCCCTGGCCGGAGGATAATGAGAAGCCCTATTACACGGACAAGCCGGATTGGGATGCCTTCGGCGCTATGCTGCTGGTGGCCGCCTGTCGTACATACGAGGAACCGGTGCCTCCCACCGTGGAGAAGGACTGGATCTTCGGGGAGCATCCCCTGATTGCCCGCCTTGCATCGGACGAGGAGCGGGTGTGGTCCCTGTTTCGGGGCGTGACTTGGTGGCTTCCCCTCACCGACAGCTTTCTGTTCCAAGGCCCTCTGCCCACCGATGACACCGTCGCTATCGCCACCTTGGGCGGACTGCGGAAGGAGCTGGAAAAGCTGAACCAGCTGGCATGGCAGGCCGATGAGGATACCATCCTTGGCTGGGCAGACACGGAGGGATACCCGGTAGACGGAACCGTAGACTCAGATGGACAGTATAGCAAGGCAGACATCCCGGAACACACCCAGTATGACACCCAATCCCTTGCCAAGTTCGCCTTCTCCATGTTCTGGCGGGCCATGCGGTTTGCCGAGGAACAGCAGGTGCCCATCCTGCTTGATTATTAAGGAGGATTCGTCAGGAGGTGGAGACCGTGGAACAAAAACGCCCGGCAGATATATTTCAGGAGGCCCTGGACTACTTGTGGAACGGCTTGGGCCTGGAGGAAAAGGGCTGGAAGCGGCTGAAAAAAGGCGACTTCAAAAAGAAAATGAAAAACGGGCTGACCTATCAGATCTGGTTTGACCGGAGGCGCTACAACTACATAGACTACGAAATCGGCCATGGAAATGTGGAGGTGGGCTTCACCTGTATCATAAAGCAGGGAGATGACCGGCTCTACTCTTTCAAAATAGAACCGACAACAGGCGTTTCATTCTTTCGGATGCTGACAGAGGACCTGCGGCTGAACACCGGGCTGCTGGACACCTTTCTGCCCCTGATCAAAGCCCACTACCTTGACTTTATCGACCGCTTTGAGACGGACCCAGCAGAGGCATTACATCCGGTCTGCGCCCCCTTTATCCAGCCAGAGGATTACAGCTGGTGCATCCATGTGGATGAGCAGATGGTGGAACAGTACGGAACGGCGGAGCAGATGGAGGAGTACCGCCGTCAGGCAGAATTGCGCGGAACGCCGGAGTGCAAGGCAAAGAACTGGATGGGTTCGATGTTGTTCCACCTCTCCCACGCCAATGATGTGGATCACGCCTGGGCCTCAAGCCGCACCAAAGAGGAACTGGACCAGGTGGTGGAACCCTTTGTGCAGGCCAAGCGGCAGACAGGACAGTGGACGCAGGAGGATGAGGCGGGCTATCAGCTCTACCAGCAGGAAACAGATCCGAAGAAGCGCACCTTTCGGGTATGGTATCTCATCGCCAACCCCCGCGGCCTGCCGAAAGAGTTTGTCCAGAAAGAGCTGGAGTTTCGGTGGAAACTGTTCCCGGAGAAGAAGGAGGAAGCCAAATGAGCAATCAACTTTTCCAACAAAACCTGGATGACAAAAAAGGCCCACAACCCGGAGGTCCCTATCTCATTCAGATGCTGTTCAAAGAGCCGGTAGAAATGCCGGATAAAGAAAAAATGACTGCCGTAATGGAGAAGCACATCGGATCAACAGAGTGCTTCTGTTATGATAAGAAAATGGCCGGCTTTGCCGCACAGGAGCATATTGCAGAGTTCAAGGACGGAAAATGCCCGGTGCAGCTGATGGTGATGAAATGCGACAAGTTCAAGGGCAAAGGCTTTGATGCCTTCCTGATGAGCCAGATGTGGGACTGCCAGGAGGACCGGGAGCGGATCTTCCGGGAGTGCAAATATCAGGTGGTAGCCACCGATATGCTGGCCGCGGCGCTTCCGGCGCTGGAGCGTGCCAACCTGGATGCCGACTTTTTGGAGGCTCTGGCGGAGCTGTACCCCACCTGTGAGGCATTCTATTTCCAGAACTGCGGCAAACTGTTTCTGGCGGAGGATGTGCGTTCTCACCAGATTGAAGGCTCGGATCGGTTCATCCGCTTTGGCGTCAATGTCCGCTTCTTTAACATTGAGGGCACCGAGGATATGCTCATCGACACGGTGGGCATGAGCACCCTGTTCCTGCCCGACCTCCAGTACCACTTCCACGACATGGACCCCAACTGGGTGGTAAACCACGCCTACAATGTGGCATCGTACATATTGGAACATGATAACCCCATTCAGGATGGTGAAACCATAGACGGCGTGGCGGATGGCCGGATGTGTCGGGAGATCCAGTGGAAGTGCCAGTATGAGGACGCCCTGATCCAGCCGCCCAGAGGGGTGCTGGACATCCACATGGGCGAATATGCCGCGGGAGGGCGTTGAATGAACGGCGTTGTGCTCCTGGTGGGCGGAATGCTGCTTGTGGCGGTGATCAAGCTGATCGTAGACCGGAATTGGATGGTTCTGCTTCTCTGTGCGGTTGCCCTGTTCCTGGTCTTTGGGGCTGGACATCATACAAAATAGGCCATTTTAAAAATCGAGGAGGTGAAGTATGCAGAATTCAACAAATATGCGGATACTGGAATTACTCCGGTTTCTCTATGAGCAGACCGATGAAAACCATCCCGCCACAGTATCTGACATCATTGCCCATCTGAATGGAAAAGGAATTCAGGCAGTGCGGCAGACTGTTTACGCGGATACCAATGCACTGATCGATGCAGGAATTGATATTGTGGTGGTCAAGAGTACCCAAAACCAATATTTTATGGGAAGCCGCCTGTTTGAGTATCCAGAACTGAAAATGCTGACAGACGCAGTAGCATCCTCGAAGATCATTTCTGCCAAGAAATCTGAGGAACTAGTACAGAAATTATGCCGTCTGACCAGCACACATCAGGCAGAGCAACTTCAAAAATTTGCTGCTTTATCCAGCCGTGTCAAACCGCATAATGAAAAGGTTTACTATATCATTGATAATATCCAAACAGCGATTGGAAACCATCAGCAAATTCGGTTCCAATACTATGAATACACTCAAGAAAAAAAGAAAATCTTAAAGCATGATGGATATTATTATGTCGTAAATCCTTATGCGCTTGAATGGAAAAATGACCATTACTATTTGATTGGATTTTCTCTGAAGCATCAGAAAATTGCTCACTTCCGTGTAGATCGTCTAACAAGCATAGAAAATCTTGAAACTTGCTTTATGCCGATAGAGGGATTTGATGTAGCCTCCTATACAAATAAAATGGTTGATATGTTTACATCGGAGTCATCGAAGGAAGTAACCCTTCTATGTGAAAACGAATTGATGAGAGTAATCATAGATCATTATGGAGAAGATGCTGCTGTTGATAGGTATGATGATACACACTTCACAGCCAAAATTGAAGTGAACCCCAGTGGAACTTTTTATGGCTGGATATTCAAATTCAAAGGGAAAATAAAAATTCTCTCTCCCAAAGAGTGCATTACGGAAATGCAGCAAATCGCTCAGGAATTTATATAGTGCAAAAGAGGTGTTATTGATTTTTAACACCTCTTTTCAAATGAAATTTTTATCCTTGAAGTGAACAGATGTTCGATATACAATATAAGCAAGATGTTCGCAGTTCGTCGAACAAATGAGAGGTGAATGCTGTGGGCAATATAACTTTTGGATCATTTATAGCCGAGAAACGCAAGGCGCACAAATTCAATTTACGCGATACAGCCAAGCATTTGAATATTGCTTACGGTTATCTGTGTGATATTGAACAAAGCCGCCGTCCTGCACCCAATGGAGATTTTGTGGAACGCATCTCCGCCTTTCTGAATTTGGATAAATCAGAACATGAGTTGCTTTTGGATCTGGCCGCAAAATCACGCAATACAGTATCTGCTGATTTGCCAGACTATATCATGGAAAAAGATATTGTTCGGGCAGCCTTGCGTGTGGCAAAAGAAGTAGACGCTACCGATGAAGAATGGCAGACATTTATGAAAATGCTAAAGGAGCGTAAACGATAGGGGGGAGAGCTTTGTCAATTCCACAAATCCGTACAGAAGCAATCGAAGCGGTAGGGCGAAAAATCCTGATGGAATATGATCCCTCTCTGCTATCCGGTCAACCGTGTCCTGTGCCAATCGAAACCATTATTGAGACAAAGTTTGATCTAATCCTGGAGTTTCATACACTAAGAAAAAACCCCAAGATATTAGGGGAAACAATTTTCGATGACGGTGCCGTTGTTTTATATGACCAGATACAGAGACAGTATCGAGTGATTGCAGTAAGAGCCGGTACAATCTTAATTGATGAACGGCTTTGTGATCCGTCAAAATTAGGGCGGCTCCGTTTTACCTGTGCCCATGAGCTGGCTCATTGGGTACTACATAAGAAGTTGTACTCCGGTACTGGAGATGTTGCTGCTTATAACGGAAATGTTTCTTCCGACGAAAGTCATGGCATAATTGAGCGTCAGGCAGACACTCTGGCCTCTGCTCTGCTAATGCCTTTACCGCAGATTAAAAAATGTTTTTACCGGCTTAGAATAGGACGGACAGATGAACAGCTCATTGCAGAAATGGCAAATATTTTTGAGGTTTCCAAGCAAGCAATGCAGATTCGTCTAAAATCCAGGAACCTGATATAACCAAAGGGAGGAATAGAGGGAGGCACTGCCCTCTCTCACTCTCCTCCTCTATGCTATTTTGCGCCTAATATGTTCGCGATATTGCGAACAAGGAGGGATATTCCATGAGAAAAGAAAGTACAACAATCCAAAAATGTAACAGCAGGCTAACAGCTTTGGGGCTTAACAGCGACGCTGCGTTTCATAGAAGTAAGCTGATTCTAAAGATTTACCGTGATGTAGTCTGGGTTCTGAGTGAACGGGCAGAAGAATTACAAGAAACTGCTTGGATTATGGGAGAACAAGATATAGAGTCTGGCCTCTGCTATCTTGAAAATTTTGCACCAGATATTGAACTGCAAGCCTTTGAAGAAAAAGTGTGCTGCCTTGTTCAAAATCAAATGCTGGTCAATATTATTGACCGCGCACTCCTTCGTCTGAAACGGTATCCAGATCGAGGAGAACTTTACTATGAAATTTTGACTAAGCAATTCATCTATCGGTTCAACAGTACAGAGAAAGAATTGCTGGAAGAACTAAATATAGAGCGCAGTGTCTTTTATGACCGAAAACGAGAAGCCATCTATTTATTTTCTGTTTGCTTGTTTGGATATTCTATTCCAGAAGTCCTGGAGGAGCTGCCCCGACTAAATTCCGACTAAATCCCGACAAATCCCCGACCTAATCCCTACTCCCTTCCGACTTCCGACCTGCTATACTTGGTATAGTGGCAGGAATGTGCTAAATTGGATACTTTTCTACATAAGGCCCGGCATTGACCGGGCTTTTTTCATTCCTGCTGCAATATGGCGGCAGGAACATGGCTGGAAGTGAAAACACTTCCGGCCTTTTTCTTTGCCCGGTATTAGGAGGCCGGTATGCGCTGGGAGGCGTACATAGCAAAATATCCATGACACCGTTCAAATTCGCTGACTACCAAAAATTTGAACGGAGGAAAGGATATGACGAGAGTATTTATTTGGAAAAATAACAGCCCACAGGAATGGGAGGAAATCAGTTTTTCAGCGTTCAGTAAGGCACGCCGCAATGGTTGTTTTACTGGGCGCTTTTTTGTTGAAACAGTCAAAATGTTCCGTGATGAAGATGACCGCATTATTATGGAATGTTCTCGCAAAGATTTTGAAAAATACCAGCAGGAGGACCGCCACAGCCGCTATCTCCAAGAACATGAGAAAAGCCGCTCTATATTCCCAGCTTCCCATGTGGGAGATCGTGACGGCACAGAGGAAGGTTATCAGGATACAGATTTGTTTGTGGATGAATCTGTTGATACTGCGGAACAAGCAATTTGTAATCTTCTTATGGCCGATCTGCACCGTGCCTTGCAGCAGCTGAGTCAGAAAGAACGCTCTTTTATCTTGGATTATTACAGCATGGAAAAGCCAAGTACACTGCAATTAGCCAAAAGATATGGCATTAGTCAGCCCGCAGCTCATAAGCGTCTGAAAAAAATTGAAGAAAAAATAAAAAAGTTGGTTATAGATTTCTAAAAAAAGTGGCAGTAGCAAGTGAGAGGGAAATCCTTTCACTTGCACCTTGACAACCTCATATACGAATCATTAAGTTTGATCCTCTTTGGGCGTAATAGCCGCTACATCAGCGGTATATTTTCTGAGAGCTGCCACTCACATAACAGGCCAACCCATTTTTGCTGTATAGATGAGTTTGCGGTTTATCAGAAATATATCAGGCTGGAATACATCGGATGGCATCCGGTCATGGCATAACAAGGAGGAAAGCTCTCTTACAGCCATAGTCCGAGCGTGATAACAACCGTCGCAGGCCATGGGTAAGACCAAACGAAGTGGAGGTGAAATTCCTGAGAAGCAGGCCAGCCACCTGCGGCTTAATGATTACCCAAATCCCTGGGGTGTCGTGGACAAGTAAGGGATAAAACAGGCGCTAAATTGAAGGAGACTCTGTAATTTGCAGAGCCTCCTTCTTACATAATCAAATCTCAAAACATAGGAGGATGAACATGAAAGAAGATTGGATTTATAAGCGTGGGGATTTATATTATGCCAATTTGAATCCTTATTTTGGATCAGAGCAAGGCGGCACCCGTCCTGTCCTGGTTCTTCAAAACAATGTGGGGAATTTTTTCTGCCCCACTTTGATCGTAGCTCCGCTCACCAGTAAATGGATTAAGAAAAAGGAGCTGCCCACACACTATGCACTGGAGAGCGTTCCAGAGCTTGGACTGAAATCTGTTGTTCTGCTGGAGCAAATTAAAACGATTGATAAAAGGCGTGTTTTATCGTACATTGGGCGCGTATCTCGCGAAGAAATGAGAGCGATTGATGATGCTCTGCAAGTTAGTTTGGATATTCATATTCCAGAGGAAATGGAGGCTCCGTAAGGCCACTTACCGGATAAAGGAGGCGTTTTTATGTTTGAAGCAAGAATTGCGGAATTGAACCGATTTAATGAACAAAATCCTGTCAGCTATGACAAAAGAACCTATACGGTCGATGAGATTCAGGACATTCTGGGTATCAGTCGTCCTACAGCATATAATCTGGTAAAACAAGGTGTATTCCACAGCGTCAGAGTCGGCGGTCATATCCGCATTTCCAAAAAGAGCTTTGATGACTGGCTGGATCACGCAGATGAATGATTTGTCAAGGATGCCGATCTCCAAATCGACATCCTTAACTTTTTTTCTGCTTTCTCTTACAATGAGGCCATAGCAAGAAAAACTTTATAGAGGAGGCAAAAGCCATGCAAAAACAAAGAGTAAAGACCAGTATGTCTGTACCAGAGATGGGCAAAATGCTTGGGCTTGGTAAAGTAGAATCCTATTGGTTGGTTAAAAAGAACTATTTCAAAACAATTCAAGTGGCCGGACGAATGAGAGTTATGCTGGATAGCTTTGAAGATTGGTATGCCGGCCAGTTCCACTATAAAAAAGTGGATGGTACACCGCCCGGAGAGAAATGGAGGCATACTACGATGTCAGTTCCAGAAATGGCGGATCTTTTGGGGCTGAAATCTGGCACAGCTTATGACCTTGTTAAAAGGGGCTATTTTGAGACGACCTTGATTGATCGAAGAATTCGTATCATTACCAGCAGTTTTGAAGCCTGGTATCAAAAGCAAACTCATTATGTGAAAATCTCAGAAAGGAGCAATGAAAATGGCATCTATCGTGAAGCGTAAAAGCAAATATTCTGTGGTGTATGATTACACAGATGAAAACGGAAAACGCAGACAGCGTTGGGAAACCTTCAGCACAAATGCAGAAGCAAAAAAACGAAAAAAGCAAATTGAGTATGAGCAGGACTCTGGAACCTTCTTTATTCCTACGGCAAAGACCCTGAACGATCTGCTCGATGAATATATGTCCATCTATGGTGTAAATACATGGGCAATGTCAACATATGAAAGCCGCCGTGGTCTGGCGAGAAACTACATAACTCCTATTATCGGAGATATGTTACTATCCGACATCACTCCAAGGATGATGGATAAGTATTACCGCGATCTGCTCTCTGTGAAAACGGTAAGCGTCAACAACCGCAAACCCACAAGCGAATATCTGACCCCGCATACAGTAAGAGAAATTCACAAGCTACTTCGCAGTGCCTTTAATCAGGCGGTGCGTTGGGAACTAATCAGCCGTAACCCTGTTCTGAATGCGACACTTCCCAAAGAAGAACATAAAGAACGGGATATATGGACTGCCGAAACGCTGAGCAAGGCGATGGAAGTCTGTGATGATCCTATCCTCTCCCTTGCCTTAAATCTGGCGTTTTCCTGCTCTTTACGCATTGGCGAAATGCTGGGCCTTACCTGGGACTGCATTGATATTGCACCACAGAGCATAGAAAATGGTTCAGCTTATATATTCGTCAACAAAGAGCTGCAACGGGTTACACGAGGTGCATTGGACGATTTGAGCGACAAAGGTGTTATTAAGAAGTTTCCACCTTGCATAGCCAGTACCCATACTGCTCTGGTCCTGAAAGAGCCTAAAACCAAAACCAGTATTCGCCGCGTGTACCTGCCGAAAACAGTTGCCTATATGCTGGTAGAGAGAAAAAAAGAAATCGACGAGCTGATGGATCTGTTTGGAGACGAATACATCGACAATAACCTGGTCTTTTGCTCCAGCAATGGCCGTCCGATGGAAAGCCAGGTGATTAACCGTGCTTTCAATAAACTTATCAAAGAAAACGGACTGCCTCATGTTGTATTCCATTCTCTCCGCCACTCCAGCATCACCTACAAGCTGAAACTCAATGGCGGCGATATGAAATCCGTCCAGGGCGACTCTGGTCATGCTCAGGTAAAAATGGTTGCAGATGTCTATTCTCACATCATCGACGAGGATCGCTGCATAAACGCTCAGCGATTGGAGGAAGCATTTTACTCATCCAAGACTCCTGATCCTGTTGAAGATACAGAGCCTAAAACTGCGGATACTGCCGTCACTGAAAGTGATGCAGCGAAGATACTGGAACTGCTTAAAAATCCCGAAACTGCCGCACTGCTCAAGCAGCTGGCAAAAGCTTTATAAAGTCCCTCCCTCAGAAGAACGCCTCTCACTTTGTGAGAGGTTTTCTTCGTTTGAACCACTTTGCACAGTGACCAAACACTTTTTTTGTTAGCAAGGTTCTGAAAGCATTTTTGAGCGATGTTAGCAAATTCGCGATTTTGTTTGCAACTTCCTCTAATTTCTGCTAACAAATGTTTGCAAGTTCCTTTGGTAAAAATCGAACCTCTGACTTACCGCCTTTCTTAGCAAAAGGCCAAATCTCGTTAGCAAATGTTAGCAAACCAAGGTTTTTTGCAAAAAATCCACAAAAGCCGCAGAAATAAGAAAAGCCGAAAACCCTGATAAATCAAAGGTTTTCGGCGTGTTTGCTGGCGTCCCTGGCGGGATTCGAACCCACGGCCTTTCGCTTAGGAGTAGACCCGATACGACATCGGGAAGTGGCATCTAATGCTTAAAAATG
>ERZ791895.253-NODE-253-length-51569-cov-56.660228_pt1 | contig 51569 bp, 50 predicted proteins | sample MGYA00510153_ERZ791895 | MGnify/ENA primary metagenome ERZ791895 (study PRJEB30046, sample SAMN00792064) | human gut metagenome | study: EMG produced TPA metagenomics assembly of the A metagenome-wide association study of gut microbiota in type 2... | reverse complement strand
CTATAATACAAGAGAACGCCAAATATTTCACTACACGTTCTTATTTGACGCTTACAGGCTATCAAGCCCCCTGGCTCTATACTGGCTCTGAAAAATAATGTCATAATAATGTCACGGCGCAAAGAAAAAGCCCGGAAACCCGCATAAACACTGGCTTTCCGGACTTTAGAGCGTTACTCGAACTCAATCGTAGCCGGCGGCTTCCCCGTACAATCATACAACACCCGATTCACGCCCTTAACCTCATTCACAATCCTGCTGGTAACCTTCCCCAGCACTTCCCATGGAATCTGAGCGGACTCCGCGGTCATGAAATCAGATGTAAGCACGGCCCTCAGGGCAACGGCATAATCATAGGTTCTCTCATCGCCCATGCATCCAACAGACCGCATATTGGTCAGCGCCGCAAAATACTGGCCCAGATTCTTATCCACTCCGGCCTTTGCAATCTCTTCCCTGTAAATCGCGTCAGCGTCCTGTACAATGCGGACTTTATCAGCCGTCACCTCACCGATGATCCTGACGCCCAGACCAGGTCCCGGGAATGGCTGTCTGAATACCAGATACTCAGGTATCCCCAGCTCCAGTCCGGCCTTTCTCACCTCATCTTTAAAAAGCAGCCTTAAAGGCTCTACCAGTTCCTTAAAATCCACATGCTCCGGCAGTCCGCCCACATTGTGATGGGACTTGATGACAGCAGATTTGCCCAGGCCGGACTCAATCACATCCGGGTAAATTGTACCCTGTACCAGGTAATCCACGGCGCCAATCTTCTTTGCCACTTCCTCGAACACACGTATGAACTCCTCGCCGATAATCTTACGCTTTGCCTCAGGCTCCTCCACGCCCTTCAGCCTGGCGTAGAAACGTTCCTGAGCGTTGACACGGATAAAATTCAAGTCATAAGCGCCTTCCGGTCCAAATACGGCCTCAACCTCGTCCCCCTCATTTTTGCGCAGCAGACCGTGATCCACGAACACGCAGGTAAGCTGTTTGCCAATGGCTTTGGACAGCATAACGGCAGCCACAGAGGAATCCACGCCGCCTGACAGAGCACACAGCACCTTGCCGTTACCTATCTTCTCCCTCAAAGCCTTGATGGTGGTATCCACAAAGGAATCCATCTTCCAGTCGCCGGAGCATCCGCAGACATTATATACAAAATTGGAGAGCATCCTGGTGCCTTCCTTGGTGTGAACCACCTCAGGGTGGAACTGCACCGCATAAAAATTCTTCTCCTGACACTCCATGCCGGCTACTGGGCAGGAATCTGTATGCGCAGTGATACGGAAGCCCGCCGGAACCTCTGCAATGTACACACCGTGGCTCATCCAGCATACGGTCTTGGGAGAAACGCCCTCAAACAGCTTGGAGGAAGTATCCACATCCACTTCTGTGTGTCCGTATTCGCTGACCACAGCCTTCTTTACAACGCCGTCCAGCAGATAGCTCATAAGCTGGGCGCCGTAGCAGATTCCAAGGACTGGTATTCCCAGTTCAAATATCTCCTTTGAGCAGCGAGGTGCCCCGTCTTCAAACACAACGTCCGGTCCGCCTGTGAAAATGATTCCCTTTGGATTCATTTCCTTAATTTTCTCCAGGCTCATATCATAAGGATGCACTTCACAGTATACGCTGCATTCGCGGACACGGCGTGCAATCAGCTGGTTGTACTGGCCGCCAAAGTCCAGTACGATAATCATCTCTCTGTCCATGAGATTCGTTCCTCCATTATTTTACGGATTTTCCCACCAAAACAATTATAGTAAAACTGTATCCCAGAACGGGTTTGAAAATTCCCTGTATCCGACGTCCCGCAACAGCCTGTCTGCTGAAAGCTGTGCGTAACCCGCCTGCTTCCGCCGCTGCCAATGCCGAAGGCTTAACCAGATACAAACCATTTCCAAACCCGCCCTTATTATATACCTTGACCCAATTAACCGAAAAATATTTATTTCCCTATAAATTGAAAGAGATTGTACAGAATAGTACAATCTCTTTTTTATCTTTCGTATGTATACATTATAAAGCAGAGGACGACAAATATCAAGCTATTTCGACATTTTTTTTGACTTTTTTGACTTTTTTACTGTTTTTTTTTGCTGAACTTTTTTGCTGAACTTTTTTTACTGACTGAAGTGATAAGTCAACCTCAGGAGAATTTGACATGGAAACGGGAATTTCATCTTTCATACAAATTACTTGCTGATTTTACGTGCTGATTTTTCTGCTTTATTGAGTTGAATTTATTCTTAAACAGTTACCCGGAGTTATCTATATTTCGGAATCTCTTGCTCCGTATTTTTACCGACAGTCTCTTTACTGCATATATTTTCCCAACAAACCACTTTCATCCATTTAACCGGCATATTACTCAGCCGGTCTTTCGTCTCAGTCTTTCGTCCCAGCCTTTCATCTCAGCCCTTCGTCCCAGCCCTTCGTCCCAGCCCTCCATCCCAGCCTTTCATCTCAGCCCTTCATCCCAGCCTTTCCCGCCCGTCTTTCCTCCTTATATTCCCCTCTCGTCCTCAGCCCCATCTTCTACTCTGCCGCATATCGTTTAATCAAATTACATCCTTCCGCAGAATCCTTGCAATCCTTTCCTCATCCAGTCCCCGGATTACCTCCACGGCCATCCTGACAGTGGCGTCCACGTCTTCTTCTGCGCAGAAATTATAGTGGCTGTGTACATACCTGGACGGAATGCCTAACACCAGCACCGGCACTGCCTTTCCCGTGAGGCTGATTTTTCCGGCGTTTGTGCTGCCGCCCCGGCGCACCGCATCCTGGTACTTGATTCCCAGCTTATCTCCTGTCTCCTGGGCAAAACGTATGAATTCCACGTTGGAAATATAGCTGTTGTCCATGTGGCGAATCTGCACCCCGCTCCTTAAACAGCCCTGGGCAATACCGGCCCGGAAATAGAAATCATCCGCCGGTGATCCCTCAAACACAATGGCCAAATCAGGCCGAACCTGCTGGGCTGTCACTGTGGCTCCCCTGGTTCCCACTTCCTCCTGGGCCGCAAATGCGCCTACCACTTCAACCTCCAGCTGGTCCGCCTCATCCTTAAGTGCCTGCATGGTGTCGATAATGCTCACGCAGCCCAGGCGGTTGTCAAAAGCCTTGCCGTACAGGATTCTATTTTCCTCATGATACTCAAAGCTTACATCCGGCATGATGGGGTCGCCCGGGCGGATTCCATAGACCTCCATCACTTCCTCCCTGCTGCTGGCTCCCACATCCACCAGGATATCCTCGATTGCCAGGGAGTTGTCGTTTTTCTGGGCCGCTGTCAGAAAATGCATTGGTTTGGATGTGGTGATTCCCCTGTGCTTTTTCCCGTCCCTTGTCCTTACAATGACAGAGTGGGCAGGCAGGCTGGTGAGATGGAATCCTCCCAGCATCAGGATACTTAAAAGCCCGTTTTCTAGTATGGACTGTACCATGAATCCGCACTCATCCAGATGGGCATCCAGCATGAGCACGGGGCGCCCGGCCTTTTTCTTCTTCATGGTGGCGTAAACATTGTACATAGCATCGTTTACAACGTCCAACCCCCCGCACCAGTTCTTTACTTCCCGGATGACCTCGTCCTCAAATCCACTGGGACCAAAGGCATTGGTCAACGCTTCGATTTCTTTTATGTTTGCCATGATTTCCTCCAGGTATGAGACACAAAGTGCCGCATCACACGGTACCGCTCCTGCCATACCATGCCTGCGGCACTGCATCTGCTTTACTTAATTCTGCTTTACTTAATTCTGCTTCATTTGATTCTGCTTTACTTCATTCTGTTTGATTATTCTGTCTTACTTCATTCCTTAAACCTTAGTTCTCACTTCTCACAAGCCTTACAGTGAAACCTTCTTAAGCTCTTCGATCAAATCCAGGATATAGTTGGCTGTGGTCTGTACCATCTCCTGGCCCCACTCCACGGTAGCGGTGTTTGGATGATCTGGTCCAATCCATCCGTTGTCCGTTACCTTTGGTGTGTTCCTGAGAATTTCAATCTCAACACCCTTGAAGCGCACGGTACGGAAGCCGGTTGCCACCAGATTGTCTGTGAGATTGGTCATTTCCAGAGGAAGGTCAATCTGGCTCATGTCCACCAGTGAGGGGTCAACTGCCATGATGCCCGCTGTCTCCTCGCCGCCGCCGTGTCCTCCCTTCCACTCTGGCTTCATATCCCAGGCCATCAGCCACCAGTTCAGCATCACGACCATGGCGCCCTTCTTGTCAAATTCCAGGCCGATGCGCTCGATGGTCTTGATATTCCCTCCGTGTCCGTTGAGCACCAGAATTTTCCGCGCGCCGTGCTTGTACAGCCCGTCCACAATCTGGTATACGTACTGGTATAGTATGTCGGAATCAATGTCGATGGTTCCCGGATAATCAGCCAGTGACTGGCATGCTCCGTAGGGAATCATGGGCGCGATGAGGATGTTGTCATTCTTTTCCTCAATCAGATCCAGGATTTTGTCAGGTATCAGGGTGTCGGTTCCCAGCGGCATATGGCGTCCATGGCACTCCGTACTGCCGATTGGAAGAATGACCATGTCATTTTCCTTAAAATACCGTTCCGCTGTTGGCCATGTAATCTTTGATAATCTCATGATGCATCTCTCCTTTGACTTCTCTTATTTTGCAACCTTTACATGATCCAGCTTGTGGTAGCCGATTGGATCCATCACGAAACCTTCCACCTTGGCGCCTGCGCCTGCGGTGATGGTGCTGTAGTAAATAGGTGCGTTGTTGTTTACTTCTTTTAACTTCACAGCCAGGTCCTCATATGCCTTCAGTCTCACGGACTCGTCCGCGCTGGTTCTTCCTGTCTCAATGAGCTTGTCTACCTCAGGGTCTGCGATGAAGCTGCGGTTTCCGGCTGCTCCCTGCTGTGAGGAGTGTTCCAGTGAATAGTAGGTGTAGTCCGCGTCTGTGGTGGAGGTCACCCAGCCAAAGTACCCCATGTCATGCTCGCCTGCGGAAGTCCTGGAAATGAAGCTGCCGAATTCCATTACCTCGATGTTGCAGGTGATTCCCACATCCTGAAGCATGGCCTGTACAGCCTGACATACCTCTACACGTGTCTGGTTGTCATTTACCCAGATGCTGGTCTCGAATCCGTTTGGATATCCGGCCTCGGCCAGAAGGGATTTTGCCTTCTCAGGGTCATACTCATAAGCGCCCGGGCTGAAGTATCCGAATACAGCCGGTGCGATGATGGCGTCAGCCGGCTCTCCGGATCCGCTGGCAATGGTGTCGATAATCAGCTGGCGGTCAATGGCGTAGTTAACGGCATCCCTTACCTTCTGGTCATCATAGGGCGCTTTGTTCATGTTCATGGAAATGTAGTAGCAGGTCAGGGACGGAGCCTCGAACAGCTGAAGCTCGGAATTGCTCCTTACCTTCTCCAGGTCGTTGGGAAGCAGGTCGTAGGCCAAGTCCACTTCTCCGGTCTCCAGGGCGATGGTTCTCTGGGATGCCTCAGGAATCACCTTCATAACCAGCTTCTGTGTCTCTGCCGGTCCTGCATAGTAATCGTCAAAGCGCTCCAGTGTAACGGAATCCCCCTGCTTCCACTCTACGAACTTATATGGGCCTGTGCCGATTGGATGAAGCTTGAAGGCTTCCTCGTCCGCTTCCACCACTGCCTTTGGAACAATGGCTGCAAACGGTACGGAAAGATTTCTAAGAGCCGGTGCGTAAGGCGCCTTCAGCTCTACATTGACCGTATAATCATCTACCACGTCCACCCTGTCGATAAAGTCAACAATGTAGGAAACCGCAGCGGAATTAATGGCTCTGTCCAGGGAGAACTTTACGTCCTCTGCCTTCACCTCGGAACCGTCGTGGAATTTTACGCCCTGGCGGATGTGGAATGTATAGGATGTATCGGAATTCTGATCCCAGCTCTCCGCAATCAGGGGCTGCAGCTCTCCGGTAGCAGCGTCAACAACGGTCAGCGTGTCGAAAATCTGATCCGTTACCTCTACGGCCGGCGTCTCCTTGCCCTGATGCGGGTCTAAGGAAGTAACATCAGCTCCCTGTGCCCATACCACCGTGTCCTTGTACTCCCCGGAACCGCCGGTGCTTCCTCCTGCCTCTGTTTCCTTGGAACCTGCCTGTGTCTGAGCGCTGCCGCCTTCCGTGGAGGTCTGTCCGGACTTGGAACAACCGGCTGCACTTACTGCCATTGCTGCCATTAAGGATAATGCAATGACTTTCTTCCATGTTTTTCTCATACTAGCTCCTCTCTTTCTTACATTTCTCTCTGTCAATCTTGCTCCATAAACACCGGGTTTCAGGCGTCCGCCCTGGATTTTCCCGGAATTTATCCCTGCTCCTGGACCATACGGCAGCTCACAAAATGCCCTGGCTCCATTTCCTTTAAAGTCATTTCATTGTTGGTACAGCCTTCCGTCGCATAAGGACAGCGTTTTGCGAACCTGCATCCCGGCTCCGGATTGATAGGCGATGTGAGCTCGCCCTTTAGCGGAATGCGCTCCATCTTAAAATCCGGATCGGGAACCGGTATGGCTGACAGCAGCGCCTTTGTGTATGGATGCATGGGGTTCTTAAACAGTGCCTTGGCAGGCGCCGACTCCACCATCTGTCCCAGGTACATGACCACGATGTCATTGGAAAAATGCCTTACCACCGACAAATCGTGTGTAATAAACATATAGGTAAGGTTCAGCTCCTCCTGCAAATCCTGCATCAGGTTAAGAATCTGGGCCTGGATGGATACGTCCAGGGCCGACACAGGCTCGTCGCATACGATGAACTTCGGATTAACCGCCAATGCCCTGGCGATTCCGATTCTCTGGCGCCTGCCGCCGTCCAGCTCATGGGGATATGTATTTACCAGACGCTTGGCCAGCCCCACCAGGTTCATGATTTTTTCCACCCTCCGGGTGATGGCGGCCCTTTCACTGGCCTTGTAAATGCCCTGCACCAGCAGAGGCTCTATGATTGCCTCGCTGACCGTCATCCTGGGATTCAGGGAAGCAAAGGGATCCTGGAATATAATCTGCATATCCTTCCTCAAATCCTTTAGCTGCTTCTTGTTGCAGCTCAGGATATCCCTGCCCTCAAAATAAACCTTGCCGCTTGTGGGTTCGTGAAGCCTTAGGATAGCCCTTCCCATAGTGGATTTTCCGCATCCGGACTCCCCTACCACTCCCAGGGTCTCTCCGGTACGGATGGAAAAGTTAACATCATCCACCGCGTGGAGAGTGCCCTTTGGGGTCGTAAAATATTTTTTCAGATGTTCCACACGTAATATCTCTTTTTTCTGTTCCTGCATATGTCAATCTCCTTTTCTCAGCGGTAGCGGATGCAGCGGACCTGATGGGTTCCGTCTACAGTCACCATCCCCGGATGGTTCTTGGAACATTCAGGAACCGCATACTTGCATCTCTCGCAGAAAACGCAGCCCTTGGGCAGCTTGGTGGGGTCGGGCATCATGCCGTCAATGGCCCAAAGCCGCTTCACATCGCTTGTCAGGCTGGGAATGGAACCAAAGAGTCCTTCCGTGTACGGATGTCTCGTGTCCTTGTATATCTCCCGCAGGGTTCCGTATTCCACCACTTCCCCCGCATAGATGATTGCCACGTAATCACAGTTCTGGGCAACCACTCCCAGGTCATGGGTAATGAGAATCATGGATGTGTTATTTTCGGATTTAAGCTTGTATATCATCTCCAACACCTGGGCCTGTATGGTAACGTCCAAGGCCGTGGTGGGCTCATCCGCAATGAGCAGCTTGGGGTTGCAGGCCAGGGCGATTGCAATGACCACCCTCTGCTTCATACCGCCTGAAAACTGGTGTGGATACTCTCCAAAGCGCTCCGCAGGAATTCCCACTCTCTCCAGCATGTTTTCAGCCCATTTTCTGGCTTCCTGCCTGGACAGGCTGGTGTTATGGTTCTCGATCACCTCCATAATCTGCTCGCCTACCGTGAGCACCGGGTTCAGGGAGGTCATAGGGTCCTGGAATATCATGGATATGTCCCTGCCGCGAATGGCCTCCATTCCATTGGTGGAAAGCTTTAACAGGTCCTGTCCCTCAAAAATCACCTCTCCGCCCAGAATCTTGCCCGGAGGATTGGGAATCAGCCTCATAATTCCTTTTGCCAGCGTAGTCTTTCCCGCACCTGTCTCTCCCACCAGTCCAAGGGTCTCTCCCACGCCGATATGTATATTGACGCCGTTTAGCGCCTTTACCACTCCGTCATCCGTTTCATAGTGGATGACCAGATCTTTTACTTCCAATAATGGTTTATCTGCCATGTCATACTCGTCCTTTCTTAGTGTTCATCCATCAGCTCTTCAAACGCGGGTCAAGGGCATCTCTCAGTCCGTCTCCCACCAGGTTAAGGGCCAGGATGGTAAGCATGATTCCCATGCCGGGGATGATGGTGACATGCCATGCGTCGCGGATATAGCTTCGGGCGTTGGACAGCATTGCTCCCCACTCAGGGGTGGGCGGCTGGATGCCAAGTCCCAGGAAGGAAAGTCCCGCGATGGAAAGGATGGCTCCCGCGATTCCCAGTGTCACCTGTACGATAATCGGCGCCATGGAATTGGGAATCACGTACTTGATGATGATGCGCCAGTCGCTGCAGCCAATAGAGCGGGCCGCTTCGATAAACTCCTGGTCCTTCACCGTGAGCACCGATGCCCGGACCGTCCTGGCAAAGGTAGGCACATAGGAGATGGCAATGGCAATCAGCACATTGGTGATGCTGGTTCCCAGAGCCGCCACGATGGCGATAGCCAGAAGCATGGATGGAATGGCCAAAAGAATATCCATAATTCTCATGATCACATTGTCAGCGGTCTTGCCGTAGTACCCGGCAAAAGCTCCCAGTAGCCCGCCGAAGATACATGAAATAATGATGGCCACGGTTCCCATGAACAGCGAGTACCGGACCGCCCACAGCATGCGCAGCAGCATATCCCTGCCGAACTCATCCAGCCCAAAGGGGTGTGCCGGGCTTGGTCCCTGAAGACGTCCTCTCAGGTCCTGCTTTACCACATAATTCAGGTAAACGGATTTGCCTGTGACCGCGTCAATAATAATGGTTGCTATTGCTATGATGACCAGTGCCAGGATAAAATACATGCCAATCATGGCCAGCCGGTTCTTTTTGAATCTGCGCCATGCCTCGCCCCACAGGGAGCGCTGGTCGCCTTCCGCTTCCGCGGCAATCAGATGTTTCTTTCCCATGAACTGCACCTACTTTCTCTTGTATTGTGATTTAATTCTCGGGTCCACAAAGGCGTATATGATGTCTACCGCCAGATTGACCACGGTAAACATGATTGCCAGAAAGATAACAGACCCCAATACCATGGGAATATCTTTTGACTTGATGGAATCCACCATGAGACGTCCCAGGCCCGGCCAGGAAAATACGGTCTCTGTCAGCATGGCGCCTCCCAAAAGAGTGCCAAACTGAAGTCCCACTGCCGTGATAATCGGAATCATGGCATTCTTAAGCATATGGCGTGTGGTGATTTTCTTATCGGAAACGCCCTTTGCCCTGGCAGTGTCTATGTAATCCTGCCGGATAACTTCCAGCATGGATGAACGTGTCATACGCGTAATCATGGCTGCAGCCCCCGTGCCCAGCGTCACCGCCGGAAGGACAAGGCTTTTGATGAGAGGTATGAATCCCTCCCCCATTCCCTGTGAAGGCAGCCAGCCCAGGGTCAATGCGAACATAATAACCATCAGCAGGCCGAACCAGAAGTTAGGCATGGCCACGCCAATCAGCGAGAGCAGCATGGCTGTATTATCCATCAGGGAGTACTGTTTCCTGGCGGAAATGATTCCCGTGGGAATTCCAATCAGAATGGCTACCAGGATACCTGCCACTGCCAGCACCGCTGTGTTGGGAAACCGCTCCATGACCTGTGACCATACGCTCAGGTTATTTTTATAGGATGTACCCAGGTCGCCGTGAAGCATGTTAATCATGTAATGTCCGTAACGGACCAGCAGAGGGTCGTCCAGTCCCAGCTCCTTCCTCTTCATGGCCAGTGCCTCGGCTGATGCCTGGTCACCCAGAATGATTGCCGCCGGGTCGCCCGGTGACAGGTTCAGAATGAAAAACACAATGAACGTCACGCCGATGATGACCGGAATCAGCATAAGCAGTCTTTTTAACACATACTTGTACATTTTTCTCTCTCCAATCCTCGTGTATTTGCTGCATTAACGCAGCGAAGCAAAATACATATTTCACGACCCCCCACAGGGGTTTTGAAACCAAAATAATAAAAAAGAAGCCTTAGGATTTGAAACTCCCTCGCTTCATACAAATTATAAAACAATATATCAATATTGTCAACAATCATTGTTTAAATTTTACACTTTAAATATTTTGTCAACATTTATATTGTGCTTATTTTCAAATCTATGCTATAATTGTCTTTATATTAAATCTAAGTGTCTCTCTGTGGCGCACACGCCATGGAGCCCGCACATGCTTGGGAGGTAAGAAAAATTGAAACAGATTGGCGGATTTTTTACATATGAACCACTGCCCGAAACTGAAAACCATTATCTGGAAAACCTATGCCCTCCAGGGGGAAGCCTGCGCTTTTTCATGTCCGGCAGATGTGCCAACTACTATGCGCTGCAGGATATCTGCCTGACCGACACCAGAAAGGTGGCCTATGTGCCTGTCTACACCTGTGAGACAGTCCTTGCCCCTTTCCTGAAAGCCGGCTATGAACTTTTATTCTACGATGTATCTAAGGATTTGACACCCATCTTCGACGAAAGGGTCCTGGACCGCATCAGCGTCGTCAATCTCTGCGGCTATTACGGCTTTTGCAGCTACGACAGGGAATTTATACGGAAATGCTCTGAACGGGGCATCATTATTGTGGAGGATACGACCCACTCCCTCTTCTCATCTGACGGTGTTGACCCTCACTGTGATTACGTGGTGGGCAGTATGCGGAAATGGATTGGAGTACCGGCCGGCGGATTTGCCATTAAAAGGAAAGGCAGCTTTTCCCTTCCCGTCCTGCCCCCTGACGAGACTCATCTTTCCATGCGCAGTATTTCCATGAGAGGCAAACAGCAGCTTCTCCAATCAGGAACTCCCGACCCCCAGGCCATACAGAAGTTCAATGATACCTTCTGGGACGCCGAGATGATGCTGCGCCGCATCTTTGATTCCTATGGAAGCGACCGGGATTCAGAGTATATCATGCGGCACTATGACTTTGAGCAGCTGAAACAGAGACGCCGCGCCAACTATCAGTATCTGCTGGATCATATGCCGGAACACCCCCAGCTTACCGTGATATTCCCGGTTCTAAAAAAAGGCACTGTTCCCAGCCACTTTACCGTGTATGCAGAGGACAGGGACATGGTTCAGTCCTATCTGGCGGGACGCGGCATCAAGACCACCACCTATTGGCCCCAGGGCCCCATGGTGGACACCGAAGGCCATGACGACGCGGCCTACATTTACAGCCATGTGCTGTCCTTTACCTGCGACCAGAGATACGAAACTGAGGATATGGAGTATATCTGCAGACAGATAGAGGACATGCCTGAAAAATAGGAACTGAAAAATAAGTCCCTAATAATAATTTGAAAAAGCGGAAATACCGGAACGTGATATAATCGTATTCACGTCCTGCATTTCCGCTTTCCCATGTCCGCTCTAATTCTTTTATTCCTGCATCCCCAATTACACATGATAAAACAGTTCCTGGTTCTTCATCTTCATTCCAATCCGGTAAATTCTCTCACCGTTGGCTATGTAGTGGGTATTGATTGCGCTCCTGGACTGTTCAAGGTTCCCCCGCTGCAGGATTTCTAAAAGCCATTTATGTTCCAGATAGTTGTTTCCCCGCCGTCCTGCCTGGGCAGCGATATCTTCCTGGTCCAAATCCGCCTGCATTTCAGATACATATTCATTGATTTGTTTGATGGTGTAAAACATGGCTCCGTTTAAGGGGCTCAGTGTCTCCCACAGACTGGTCAGGCGCTCCATCTGGCCTGATAATAAAATCTGTTTATGGAATATCTCATCATACTTGATGATTTTCCCCATGTCGTCCTCTGCCACAGCCTCCTTCATGGCCTGCACCGCATCCTCCATGAGAAAAATGCTGTCGCTCAGCAGACGTCCCCCGCACCGCTCCAGGGCCAGGTTTTCCAGGTTGCCGCGCAGAAAGAATATCTCATAGGCGTCCTTGGGCGAAAGCATGGAGACAGAATACCCTTTATTGGTCTCATAATCCAGAAATCCCTCGTACATCAGCTGCTTCAGCGCATCCCGCACCGGCCCCCGGCTCATTCCCAGCTTTACCGCTATATCATTTTCAACAAGCTTTTCTCTCTGGGCCAGCTTTCCCTGAAGAATCTGTTCCCTTACATAATCTGCTGCCACCTCTGAAAGACTTCGTTTTTTTTCCTTATCCATTACACTCCCCGCTCCTAGCACTGCTCTTTAATCTGTCCATTATAACGTAGGCCCTGCGCAAATGTCAAAGGATTTTCAATATCCATGATATTTTATGATGATATTCTATGCGTCGGTTCAGATGGTTCAACTTACCACAGCAGTTCCGATCACAGTTCCTTTCCCAGTGCAACCGCCAAATCCAGTATCGTCTGCTTTACATCCCTCTGGCTCTCATTGGCCAGACTCCGCATCTCCCACACGTCATTATCCAGATTGTCCGCGCTGTAAAAAAACTGGCTGACGGACCGGTTCCTGAAACGGGCCAGGGCCGCCTGCCGTCCCATCCAGTTTTTGGACAATATCCACCGGGTTGAAGACTGCTTCCTTTGTTCTGTCAAATTCTTCCAGTTTCATAGAGAATCTCCTTTCCTGCCCTCTTAACAAAAAGGCGGGGATTCACCTCAGCCCCGCCGCCGCGCTCCGGCCGCTCCCGGCCGTGACTGTTGTCAATTCAGATATTTCTTTACATACATTCCCGTATAGGACACCGGACACCGGGCCACTTCCTCCGGTGTTCCCTTGGCTATGACCGTTCCGCCCTTGTCCCCGCCTTCCGGACCAATGTCGATGATATAATCCGCTGTCTTGATTACATCCAGATTGTGCTCAATAACCACAACCGTGTTGCCGCCCTCCGACAGCCTGTGAAGTATATCAATGAGCTTATGGACATCTGCGAAATGGAGTCCTGTGGTGGGCTCGTCCAGGATGTAAATGGTCTTTCCCGTGCCTCTCTTGGACAGCTCCGTGGCCAGCTTGATTCTCTGGGCCTCGCCGCCGGACAGCTCCGTGGACGGCTGTCCCAGCCGGATGTACCCCAGTCCCACGTCATACAGGGTCTGTATCTTCCTGGTAACAGAGGGTACATTTTCAAAGAACTTAAGAGCCTCCTCCACGGTCATGTTTAGCACATCGTAGATGTTCTTTCCCTTGTACTTCACGTCCAGGGTCTCACGGTTATACCGTTTGCCGCCGCAGACCTCGCAGGGCACATATACATCCGGCAGGAAATGCATTTCAATCTTGATGATGCCGTCTCCGCCGCACGCTTCGCATCGTCCGCCCTTTACGTTGAAGCTGAACCTTCCCTTGCTATACCCCTTTGCCTTGGCGTCCGGGGTGGAGGCGAACAAGTCCCTTATGAGGTCGAATACGCCTGTGTAGGTAGCCGGATTGGATCTGGGAGTACGCCCGATGGGCGACTGGTCGATGTCGATAATCTTATCCAGCTGCTCCACGCCCTCGATGCACTTGTGCCTGCCCGGTATGGTTCTGGCTCTGTTTAACTTCCTTGCCAGGGATTTATAAACGATTTCGTTCACAAGGGAACTTTTTCCGGAACCGGATACACCGGTCACACACGTCATGATTCCCAGGGGAATGTCCACGTTGATGTTCTTTAAATTGTTCTCTGCTGCGCCCTTTACCGTAATCCAGCCCGTGGGCTTCCTTCTCTCGGCAGGCACCGGAATCTTCAGGCGCCCGCTTAAGTAAGCTCCGGTAATGGAATCCGGATTCTTCATGATTTCCTCGGCCGTTCCCATGGCAATGACCTTTCCGCCGTGCTCTCCCGCACCGGGTCCGATGTCCACGATACAGTCCGCGGCCCGCATGGTGTCCTCGTCATGCTCCACCACCAATACGCTGTTGCCCAAATCCCGGAGATGGGTCAGCGTCTTAAGGAGCTTGTCATTATCCCGCTGATGGAGCCCGATGCTGGGCTCGTCCAGGATATAGGCCACTCCCACCAGGCCGGAGCCTATCTGGGTAGCCAGACGGATGCGCTGGGCCTCTCCGCCTGACAAGGTGCCCGTGGCACGCGACAGGGAAAGATAATCCAGTCCCACGTCAATGAGAAAGCATATCCTGGCTCTGATTTCCTTCAGAATAGAAGCGCCTATGGTTTCCTGCATGGGAGTCAGCTTCAGCCCGTCCATAAATTCCTTAAACCGTACAATGGACATGTTGGTAGCTTCATATATGTTCATCCCGCCCACCGTAACCGCAAGGGACTCCTTCTTAAGCCTCTGCCCCTTACAAACCGGGCAGGGAGTAATCCGCATATAGGTCTCATATTCCGCCTTGGACGTCTCGGAAAAAGTCTCCTTATAGCGGCGGTTTACATTCTCAATCAGTCCCTCAAACGCCACGTCATAGACGCCTTCGCCTCTCTGGCTCTTGTAGCGGACCTTCACCTCCCGGCCTCCGGTTCCGTATAACAGCACGTCGTGGATTTCCTTGGGATAATCCTGGAAAGGCGTATCCAGCCTGAAATCATAGGCTTCAGACAGCGCCTCCAGGATTGCCCTTGTAAAGCTGCCCTTGTCCGCGCAGGACTGCCATCCCATAACCACGATTGCGCCCTGGTCTATGGACAGCGACTTATCGGGAATCATCAGGTCCTCGTCAAATTCCATCTTATACCCCAGTCCAAAACACTCCGGACAGGCTCCGAAGGGATTGTTGAAGGAAAAGCTCCTGGGCTCCACCTCGTCAATGCTGACTGCGCAGTCAGGACAGGAAAAGCTCTGGCTGAAATTCACCGGCTCGCCGCCGCTCACATCCACCATCATCAGTCCGCCGCTCAGGGCCATGACCGTTTCTATGGAATCCGTAAGCCTTTTCTCAATGCCTTCCTTCACAATCAGACGGTCCACCACGATTTCAATGTTGTGCTTGATGTTCTTCTCCAGCCTGATTTCCTCTGAGAGCTCGTAGAGGCTGCCGTCAATGCGGACCCTCACATAGCCGCTCTTTCTGGCCTGGTCCAGCACCTTCACATGCTCGCCCTTGCGCCCTCTGACCACAGGGGCCAGCAGCTGGATTTTGGTCCGTTCAGGCATGGACATAATCTGGTCCACCATCTGGTCAATGGTCTGTTTGTGTATCTCCTTGCCGCATTTCGGACAGTGGGGTATACCGATTCTGGCATATAAAAGTCTCATGTAGTCGTAGATTTCCGTGACCGTTCCCACAGTGGAACGGGGATTCCGGTTGGTGGACTTCTGGTCAATGGAAATGGCCGGTGACAGCCCCTCTATGCTCTCCACATCCGGCTTCTCCATCTGTCCCAGGAACTGCCTGGCATAGGAAGACAGGGACTCCATATAACGCCTCTGCCCTTCTGCATAAATGGTGTCAAAAGCCAGGGATGATTTGCCTGAACCGGACAGTCCCGTAAGAACCACCAGCTCATTCCTTGGTATATCCACGGAAATATCCTTCAGATTATGCTCATTCGCCCCGCGGATTTTAATGTACTGCTTTGCCATCGAACATGCTCCTTGTCTTTTATCTTGATTGGTTTGAGTCCACGCCTGATATGATTGCGGAATGCAGCATGCGCAGTGCGCAGTAAACATGCGTGGTTTCTTTATACGATTCATCCCGCCGCCCTGGAAGGCCGTGAAATGTTTCTGGTAAAAGGTTCTTCCCGCATAGCGCTGATACACAGCGCTGACAGTTTCTAGTATAGCACATCACCTATGTATTTGCAAACACTTGTTCGATTAAATGCTGAAAAATTACTGGAACCTCTTCCAGAAGACCCCTGGCATGAACCCGCTCCGACATTTGGTGGGCATCCTTTCCAATGGAGCCGAACAGGAGGGAGGGAACTTGCCCATGTAAAAAGGCCCTCCCGCGCCGGTTAGATATTCATATTCTATCCGGCCTGCGGGAAGGTCCTTTTTGTTTTTCACTTATCTGTTTGTTTACTCACACAATGTTTCTTTTGTATCTGCCTCTCAAATCCCTACCGTTCTTCCCTGAAATACGGAAGTCCCAGGCTCTGGGGCGGCTGGTATTCCCTCCTCTTTCTCAGGCTGGTTATAACCAGGACCACAATGGTGACCACATAGGGAAGGGCCTTGAATATCTCCTGAGCGCCCCTGTCCAGGCCCGGTATATACAGGTAAAGGATGTACAGGCCGCCAAACAGGATAGAACCCCAAATGGCATTGACCGGTTTCCACAGGGCGAAGATAACCAGGGCGATTGCCAGCCAGCCTCTGTCGCCGAATCCGTTGTTGGTCCAGGTACCGCCGGAGTATTCCATAACAAAGTATAATCCGCCCAGGCCGCTGATGCCTCCTCCGAGGCAGGTGGCCAGGTACTTGTAAGCCGTTACATTGATGCCCGCTGCATCTGCCGTGGCCGGACTCTCGCCCACAGCCCTCAGGTTCAGTCCCCGCCTGGTCTTAGCCAGGAAAAACGCCAGGGCCAGAGCCAGGGCAACTGCCAGATAGGTCAGAAATCCGTAGGAGAAGAAAATCTGTCCAATGACGCCCAGCTTGGACAGTCCGGGAATGGGGGTCTTGTAGGCAGCGCCTGTCACTGCCACGGAAATCTGTCCCACGCCCCCTGCCAGCTTTGCCAGGGAACCGCCGAAAAAGTTGCCGAAGCCCACGCCAAAGGTGGTAAGGGCAAGACCGGTCACATTCTGGTTGGCCCGCAGCGTGATGGTCAGTACACTGTATACCAGTCCTCCCAGGGCAGCGCACACAAAGGCGCACACAAAGGAAATTAAGAGTCCCACCGGACCGCTTGGATTTGCTGTCCCGTTCTCATACAGGAAGGCTCCGATCAGTCCGGCGATGCCGCCCATATACATCATGCCGGGAATACCCAGATTCAGGTTGCCGGATTTCTCCGTCATGATTTCTCCCAGGGCTCCGTAAAGGATGCCGATGCCCTGGCCGATTGCTTTTTGAATAAATATTACCAAAAAACCCATATTTTAGCCTCCTTATGACAATTTAGCCCCTGCTTCTTTCCGTTTGCTGCGGATTCCCACCTTGAAGTTGATGAAGAATTCACAGCCCAGGATGAAGAAGAGGATGATGCCTGTTATTACATCAGAGGCATTTTCATTCAGGTTAAACTGGGAGGCAATCTGCCCGGCTCCCTTTTGCATGAATACCAAGAAAAATGAGACCAGAACCATAGCAAATGCATTGAACTTGCTGAGCCATGATACGATGATGGCCGTGAATCCCCTGCCGCCGGCCGTGCTGGTGGAAATGGTATGGCTGGCGCCGCTGACAATGATGAAGCCTGCAATGCCGCAGATGGCGCCGGACAGGGCCATGGTGCGGATGATTACCTTCTTTACATTGATTCCCGCGTATCTGGCCGTGTTCTCGCTCTCTCCCACAACCGCGATCTCATATCCCTGCTTGCTGTACTTCAGATAAATGAAGATAGCCAGAGTCAGCGCCAGCACGATCACCAGATTCCAGCCGTATTCCAGACCGAAAAGTTTTGGAAGCCATCCTCCCTTTGTGGTGGAGTTGATAGTTCCCACGGAATTGGAACCCTTTGGATTCTCCCAGAAAATGATACAGTATGTGATGACCTGCATGGCCACATAGTTCATCATCAATGTAAACAGTGTCTCGTTGGTGTTCCAGTATGCCTTGAAAAATGCCGGGATAGCTGCCCACACCATGGCTGACAGGGCGCTTCCCAAAAGCATCAGGGGAAACAGGACCAGGGGAGGCAGCGAATTGCCAAGGTAAATCATCATGGCCGCGGATGTGACGCCGCCAATCAGTACCTGACCTTCTGCTCCGATGTTCCAGAACCGCATCTTGAATGCAGGCGTGATGCCGATTGCAATACAGAGCAGCACCAGAGTATCGCGAATGGTCATCCAGGTACGCCTTTTGGTACCCACTGCCCCATCAAAGATTCCTTTATAAACCTCCAGGGGATTAAGCCCTGTCAGGGCATAGATAACCCCTGCGCAGACCACCAGTGATAAGAGAACCGCTCCCAGCCGGATGGCCCAGGCCTTCCACATATCTATCTCATCCCTCTTGGATATATGCATCAGAGGTTCCTTGTTGGATACTGCCGTCATCTCCTTACTCACTTAATCCACCTCCTGTCCTGGTCATCATCAGCCCCACCTGTTCCTTGGTCGCTGTCCTTCCGTCCACAACACCGTTTACCTGTCCTGCGCACAGCACCAGAATACGGTCGCACAGCTCCAGGAGCACATCCAGATCCTCGCCTACGCAGATAACGGCCGCTCCCTGTTTCTTTTGCTCATTGAGAAGATGGTAGATGGTGTAGGATGAGTTGATATCCAGTCCGCGGACCGGATATGCCACCATAAGCACCTTGGGATTGGAAGAAATCTCCCTTCCCACCAGCACCTTCTGGACATTGCCCCCTGACAGCCTGCGCACCGGGGTGGTGACGCCGGGAGTCACGATTTCCAGTTCCTCTATGATCTGCTCCGCCAGGCTTTTTGGCGTCTTTCTGTCCGTAAAGACGGAACGTCCCCTGCGGTATCCTCTGAGCATCATATTGTCCGTCATGTCCATTGCGCCTACCAGCCCCATGCCCAGGCGGTCCTCCGGCACAAAGGAAAGCTTTACCCCCAGCTTATTGATGGCTGAGGCGCTCATGCCGGACAGCTGCTTTTCGCCGCCTTCAGGCGGATAATAGGTGATGGTGCCGCCTGCCATTGGCTGGAGTCCCGCGATGGACTCCAAAAGCTCCCTCTGGCCGCTTCCCGCGATACCGGCAATCCCCAGTATCTCCCCACTGTAAGCAGTAAAAGAGGCGTGGTCCAGGGTCGTTACCCCCTCCTTGTCCACGCAGGTGACTCCTTCCACCATCAGGCGGCGCTCCTGATTCACGGGATCCGGGCGCTCGATGTTCAGGCTTACCTTCTTGCCCACCATCATCTCGGTCAGGGATTCCTCGGTGGCGTCCGCCGTGTATACCGTGCCGATATACTGGCCCTTGCGCAGTACAGACACCCGGTCCGACAGCGCCAGAACTTCGTGCAGCTTATGGGTGATAATGATAATGGAATGGCCTGCCTCACGCATGTTGCGCAGCACAGCAAACAGTTTGTCCGCTTCCTGGGGTGTCAGAACAGCCGTGGGCTCGTCCAGAATCAGGATATCCACTCCGCGGTACAGAAGCTTTACGATTTCCACGGTCTGCTTCTGGGATACGGACATGGTGTATATCTTCTGGTCCGGATCCAGCTCGAACCCGTATTTGGCTGTCAGCTCATTGATTTTGGAGGACACAGCCTTCATGTCCAGAACTTCCCTCCCGGACAGACCCAGGATAATATTCTCAGCCGCTGTCAGAACATCCACCAGCTTGAAATGCTGGTGAATCATGCCGATACCCAGAGCAAAGGAGTCCTTTGGCGAACGAATGGTAACCTCCTTTCCGTTTACGAATATCTGCCCCTCATCCGGGTAGTAGATACCGGAAATCATGTTCATCAGGGTGGTCTTTCCGCTTCCGTTTTCACCCAGGACGGACAGGATTTCCCCCCTTTTCACAGACAGGCATACCTTGTCGTTGGCAGTTACCTTGCCGAACCGTTTTGTGATGTTTTTCAGTTCAATTGCGTATTCTTCGCTCACCCGGCAAACCTCCGTTCTTTGTATTTGGTCGTATTGGCTCATTGCCCCGTGGAAAAAAGCGGAGCCAGATATGAATGGCTCCGCTTTTACAGCCTTTAATTTCCAGAGGGAAAGACACGCTCTGGCTATCTTAGTTGTCAATAGTGGTGATACCGTCAATCAGGATATCAAAGGAAGGTGCGGAACCGAACTCTGACTCATGGAAATATCCGTCGGAGATATACTCGATGTCGCTGCCGTCTTTCTTATATGTATCCAGTGTCTCGCCGCCAACGGTCCATGTGGAGGTATCAAATACATGAAGCTCGCCGGATGCCAGCTTGGCTTCCACCTCATCCACCTTCTCCTTTGTTCCTGGTGCCACGGCTGCCTCATTCAGCTCCGTAATCAGCACCGCGCCGTCAGAGAAGCCCCTGCACCAGTCAACCGGAATCTCGGTTCCGTCAATGACATGCTGTACAGCCTCAGTCACATATGCGCCCCAGTTATTGGAAGCAGATGTAAGAGCCTGGTTTGGTGCGGTTGCAATCATGGAAATGTTGTAGCCCACGCAGGGAACGCCTGCCGCTTCACATGCGGTAGGAGCACCGGTGGTATCTGCGTGCTGGCTGATCAGAACACATCCGTCGGAAATCAGGGCGTCTGCCGCTTCCTTCTCCAGGTCAAAGCTTGCCCAGCTGTTGGTGTACTTAACTTCCATGGTAGCGTCCGGGCATACGGAACGCACACCTAAGAAAAAGGAGGTGTATCCGCTGATAACCTCAGCATATGGATAAGCTCCCACATATCCAATCTTGCAGGCATCCTGCTTCACGGTTCCGTCCTCTATCATCTGGTTCAGTTTCAGTCCGGCCACAACACCGGATACGTAACGTGCCTCGTAGATGGAAGTGAAATAGTTGTGCATGTTGCTCAGGCCGCTGGAAGCTGCCTGGAAGCCGGTTGCATGGCAGAACTGAACATCCGGATACTCCTTTGCCGCCTCAATCACATAGGACTCATGTCCAAAGCTGTTTGCAAATACAATCTGGCATCCCTGGTCCGCAAGGTCCATGGCCGCATCCTTTGCAGTCTCATCCTCAGGGATATTCCACTTAACGATAATCTGGTCATCGGACAGCCCCAGGGCTTCCTTCATCTCCATGGCGCCGTTGTAATGAGCGGCTGTATAACCCTCGTTCTCATCGCCTATGTAGACAAAACCGATCTTTAAATCTTCCTTGGCAATACCGCCTGTGGCCGGTGCTTCTGCGGTCTCTGTCTCCGCGCCTTCTGCTGCCGCAGTTGTCTCAGCCTCGGCTGCCGTGGTCGCGGCTGCCGCGGTGGTCTCTGCTGTGTTAGATCCGCCGCAGGCTGCCAGTGATACTGTCATCACACCTGCCATGGCTACGCTTGCTAACTTTTTTAATTTCATAATACTCTCCTCCATGAAGTGTAGTTTGCAGAACCCGATTAAAATACGTCAGGTACTGGCTGCTCCATTACACCTGACGTTCCACCGTTGTCCTACCCATTAAAAAGTAACACAAATACGAGTTAAGTATATCACTTTTTCTTCTATTGTCAATATTAACCAGGAATTTTGACCCATTTTTACACAATAAGACAGGATTGCTTTTATTTATCAGCAATCCCGCCTTTCATTCTTAAGCCATGCTTATAATTTAGCTGCCTTTCGCTGCATTTTCATAAAATACTTCACACATAACACCTGCGCCAATGCGGAACCCATCCGTAAAACACTGGGTTTTCTCAATAAAGGTAAGCTCCAGGTAATGTTCCATCAGAAGGTCAAATTCCTCCTTCATGTCCCGGTCCAGCTTGTCGGTAAACCGGTTGAAATCATCCATGGACTGCCTGGTCAGTGCATCGTATTCCGCATTGCCGCGTATGGTATTTTCCGCCGGGCATAAATCCCCCCTGTACAACTGCTGCAAAATCTTTCCCATACCTTTTTCCTGCCTTTCTTCTGTCGTATTAGTTTCACAGAAAGGCGGGGGCCGTCACGCCGCATTCTCCATCCGCTCTCAACTCATTCTCTCATCAACCCATCATCTTCTCTCATCATCTATAAAGGATATACGCAGCGCGGGGCTATGGCTCCCCCACCTGTCTATATATCCAGAATAGCACAGCCCATGGTCAAATGCAACTAAACATATCCTATTCTCCCCGGACCTGTTCTTCTCCTGCGCGGTTAAAGATTTCCATGAATTCGTCTCCCGTGATGGTTTCCTTTTCCAGCAGATAGGCGGCTATCTCATGGAGCTTTCCTTCATTTTCCTTAAGGATGGAAAGCGCCTTTTGGTGCTGCTCCTTCACGATGGACACCACCTGTTCGTCTATGCGTTTTGCCGTGTCGGGAGCGCAAATCAGGGATGTGTCTCCTCCCAGATACTGGTTGTTCACGGTTTCCATGGCCACCATGTCAAACTCATCGGTCATGCCGAACCGGGTCACCATGGAACGGGCAATCTTGGTAGCCTGCTCAATGTCGTTGGACGCGCCTGTGGTAATGGAATGGAAAATCAGCTCCTCCGCCGCCCGGCCGCCCGTAAAGGTGGCAATCTTATCCAGCGCCTCCTCCCTGCTCATGAGGTAGCGCTCTCCCTGGTCCACCTGCATGGTATATCCCAATGCTCCCGATGTCCTGGGTATAATGGTAATCTTCTGAACCGGAGCGCTGTGGCTCTGGCAGGCAGCCACCAGCGCGTGGCCCACCTCGTGATACGCCACGATTCTGCGCTCCTTCTGTGAAATAACCGCATTTTTCTTCTGGTAGCCGGCAATGACCGTCTCCACGCTTTCCTCCAGATCGGCCTGTACCACGGCGCTGCGGCCCATGCGCACTGCCCTCAGGGCCGCCTCGTTTATGATATTGGCCAGCTCCGCGCCGCTGGCGCCTGCCGTGGCCCTGGCAATGGCATTGTAATCCACGTCATCCGACATCTTCACGCTTTGTCCATGAACCTTTAAGATAGCCTCGCGTCCCTTTAAGTCCGGCAGCTCCACCGGCACTCTGCGGTCAAACCGGCCGGGGCGCAGCAGGGCCTTGTCCAGGGACTCCGGACGGTTGGTGGCAGCCAGGATGACCACGCCCTTCTTACCGTCGAAACCATCCATTTCCGTCAGCAGCTGGTTCAGGGTCTGCTCACGCTCATCGTTTCCGCTCATGCCTCCGCCGTCGCGCTTCTTACCGATGGTGTCAATCTCATCAATAAATACGATACACGGCGCTTTATCAGTGGCCTGCTTAAACAGATCCCTGACCTTGGCAGCGCCCATACCCACAAACATCTCCACGAATTCAGAACCGGATATGGAGAAGAAGGGGACATGGGCTTCTCCCGCCACAGCCCTTGCAAGGAGCGTCTTGCCGGTTCCGGGAGGACCCACCAGCAGTGCTCCCTTTGGAAGATTTGCTCCTATATCCGCGTACTTCTGCGGATTGTGAAGGAAGTCCACGATTTCCTTTAAGGCATCCTTGGCCTCCTCTTCCCCCGCCACATCGGCAAAGGTGATTCCCGTCTCATTCTCTGCGTATATCTTTGCATTGGACTTTCCGAAGGTCATGGCATTGCTGCCGCCCATGCGCTTGGAAAGCATGCGCCCCATGATATTTCCAATGACCACAAACATAAGAATCGGCGCAACCCAGGACATCAGGAAGCTTAAGAGCGGGGAAGCCTTTGTCTGGATTTCTCCTGTAAAATTCTCCACATCCGCGTTTTGCAGCCGCTTAACCAGGTCATCCCCCGGAATCGGCCCTGTCTTATAACTGAGGTTCCACTGCTTCTGGTCCTTTTTCGTAAACTGAATCTGTGATTCCCCATTGCTGACATACACATCCTTCACATTTCCGGCATCCAGTTCCTTCAGGAACTCGCTGTACGGCACTTCCACGGAATGCTCCATCATGGGAAATACCAGGGCATTTAACACCATCACCACCAATATGACCAGGAAATAATAGTAAATGAACGGCTTTTTAGGCGTGCCGCTTTTTAAGCTTCTCTTTCCACTGTCTTCATTCACACCCATACCAGGTCTCCTTTTCTTAATCCATACTCATATGCGGGGATATGCGCAGCCTGATTGCATCTGCACTTGTTTCCCGCTGTTCACTATGTAAGATAATACCATCTGCAACTTTTGTCAATGGTTAATTATAAGTTTTTATTTACTTTTAATATTTATTGACTTTTTTCCTCAGGTATGATAAAACGGTTACAGAATATAGAGAGGAGGTAATCGGCATGAACCGTAAGCCAGCAGACAGCAGACATGTGGGGGAACATTTCATGGAATTTGCCATCGAATTCTTTAACCTGGCAAAGAACAGCTACCACCAGCAGAACCAGATACGGGCCAATTCCGCCGCTTTCCAGGTCCTGATGCAGTTAAACCAGCCGGGCAGGCAGGCGCCCACCATGTCGGAGATGGCCCTGCAGCTGGGCATTACCAAACAGCAGCTGACCAAGCTTATCAATGATCTGGAAGAAAAGAACCTGGTCCGCAGACAGCACGGCTCCATGAACCGGCGCCATGTATACCTGATGATTACGCCGGAAGGCTCATCCATCATGAAGCAGCTGAGGGAGGCCATGCTGGATTGCACCGTGTCCCGCCTTTCCTCGTACAATCAGGAGGAACTGGCGGAGCTGGACGACTGTCTGATGCGTTTAAGCACCCTGTTGGAGAAATTCGCTGCCGCGGAGGATACATCCTGCGGAGATTTTCCTGAGTTGTAAAGAACATGAAAGCGGCTGGCGCTGGTACGCGGACGCATGTGGGAGTCCGCGTCCGTGAGAGGCGGGAACGCAGGGCGGGCGGTGACCGTTTCCGCAGCGAAAAAACACAACATCCCCGCCAATGATATTGGGCAATTGGTGGGCTTTCGCCCGCTTAGATTATATCCTTTATAATTAATCCTAAACCAAAAGGCCGCATATCAAGATAATACCAAGATAATGCGGCCCTCTATGATAAATGGTATGCCATCAACCCCGGCATGCCATTTTTCTTCTGATTTGGATATAGACGATGCAGGCGCAATGATACGCAGCGGGTGAGTGAATTAGGACAGGGTTGTACCGCCCCAGCCCCATTCCACTCACGGACGGATACACCTCCGCGCCATGCATCCTTTACATCCCATCCCTCTTTACAACACCTTACTTAAGAAGGACTTCAAACGCTCATTTTGGGGGTTGGAAAAGAATTCCTCCGGCGCGGCTTCCTCCATGAAGTGTCCCTCGTCCATGAACATGACCCTGGTGGCCACCTCCCTGGCAAAGCCCATCTCGTGTGTCACCACCACCATGGTCATCTTTTCCCTGGCCAGGTCGCGCATTACGCTCAGTACCTCTCCTACCATCTCCGGGTCCAGGGCCGAGGTGGGCTCGTCAAACAGCATTACATCCGGCTTCATGCACAGAGCCCGGACAATGGCAATACGCTGTTTCTGGCCGCCCGAAAGCTGGCTGGGATAGGCGTGGGCCCTGTCTGCCAGTCCCACACGTTCCAGAAGCCCCATGGCCTCCTCCTCGGCTTCCTTTTGTCCCTTTCCCTGAAGCTTCATGGGAGCAATGGTCAGATTCTTCATGATATCCATGTGGGGAAAAAGATTAAACTGCTGGAATACCATCCCCATTTTCTGGCGGTGCTTGTCAATATCCGTCCTGGAGTCCGTAATATCGGTGCCCTCAAAGAAAATATGCCCGCTTGTGGGCTCCTCCAGCAGGTTCAGACATCTGAGGAAGGTGCTTTTGCCGGAACCGGAAGGCCCTACCACAAAGACCACATCTCCCTTGTGGATATCCACCGTGATTCCCTTTAAGACATCAATGGAGCCAAAGCTCTTTCCCAGGTCCTGCACCCGGATTAAGGGCTGTCCGTTAAACAATCCTGTATTACCGCTCATTCTGTCTCAGCCTCCTTTCCAGTATCTGTATCAGCTTTGTAAATATCATTACAATAATAAGATAAATAATGGCCACCGCAATCAGGGGCATAAAAGCACTGTACGTCCTGCTTCGGATGATGTCCCCTCCCTTGGTCAGATCCTGGATGGCAATGTAGCCGGATACCGAGGTTTCCTTTAACAGGGAGATAAACTCATTGCACAGGGTGGGAAGCACTGTCTTGAATGCCTGGGGCATGATGATGTACCACATGGTCTGGGCATAGTTGAAGCCCAGGCTGCGGCCTGCCTCCATCTGTCCCGGATCAATGGACATGATGCCGCTCCTGAATATCTCCGCCACATAGGCTCCTGAGTTGACTCCAAAGGCCAGAATAGCCACTATGACCTTGTCTACCCTGACGCTTCCGAATACCACGAAGTAGATGATTAACAGCTGCACCACCACAGGCGTGCCGCGGATTACGGTCAGGTACACTTTACAGATTGCATTGAGCACCTTAAGCTTATGGGTCTTCTCATAGGTGGAACGTATCATTCCCACCAGAAATCCCAGTACAATGCCCATAAGGCAGGCAAAAAAGGTAATAATCAACGTTGTCTTGAGGCCCTCGGTCAGATATTTCCACCGGTTGTCCGCCACAAAGTTCAGGTAAAACGCATCTGTAAATGTCTTCCACATGCTCATCATCCTCTGCTCTTTCTTTATGATTCACAGGGCAGGGCAGACGCCCTGTTTCCCTTTGTCATACAGTCAAAAACTGCCGCCCTGCAGGAACGGGGATGCGCTGCGGCATTGCACCTCCCTTTCTGCAGCCTGCGGCAGTTTTATACCGGCTGTCTTCCTGTATACGCCGGTACCATCTTGTCTGTCTTAAGTCGGCTATTCCATACCCTGTACGATTACTCAGCCTTGATATACTTAGCTACGATTTCGTCCAGTGTCCCGTTGTCCTTCAGGGTCTTAAGGGCGCCGTTGATTTTCTCCAGCAGTTCTGTGTTGCCCTTCTTTACAGCAATGGCATACTCTTCGTCGGTAAAGGACTCATCCAGAATCTTCAGTCCTTGTGTCTCAGCAACAAAGGTCTTGGCGGGCTCTCCGTCGATTACAACCGCGTCAATCTTGCCCTGGCTCAGTGCCTGAACAGCCTCGAAGCCCTTATTGTAACGCTCTACCGTGGTTCCGTCAGCTTCTAAGTCAGATACATAGATATCGCCCGTGGTTCCCAGCTGTACGCCTACGATTACACCCTTTAAGTCATCAGGAGAGGCAATCTCGCTGTCCTCTGTAACGATGATTTTCTGGGATGCCTTGGCATAGGTATTGGAAAAATCCACGGACTGCATACGGTCCTCCGTAACAGTCATGCCGGCCAAACCCATATCAGCCTTACCGGATACAATCTCAGGAATTATAGAATCAAAAGCAATGTCCTCAATCTCCAGCTCCATGCCCAGCTCATCGGCAATGGCCTTTGCGATTTCCGCATCAATACCTACGACGGCATCTCCGTCATGATACTCGTAAGGAGGGAACTCTGCGTTGGTCGCCATGATAAGCCTGCCGCCTGCCGCATCCTTAGCAGCCCCAGTCTCAGCTGCCTCTGCGCTGGTCTCATCCTTACTCTCGGCTGCCGTGGTATCCTCTGCCTTCTCCTCTGCTGTTGCGGCTGCTGCTGTATCGGCTGCCGTTGTCTCTTTTGCACTGCCTCCGCAGGCAGTCAGGGAAGCTGCCATCAGTGCTGCCATGGTGATCGCTAAAACCTTCTTCTTCATAATAATATTCTCCTCTTTTCTTTTATGCATCAAATTGCATAACTATAAATATATTCAACATTTTATATTATAATGCATTTTTCTGGTTTAGCAAGAGGAAAATACGGGAATCAGCAAAGATTCAGCAAAGATTCCATCTAATTCCTTCTCTGTCTTTGGCCTGCAAGCACCAGATGCTTGGCCAGCACGGCCGTGGTCACTGCCCCAACGCCTCCCGGCACAGGCGTTGCCATGGATGCCATGGACTCTATGGACTGGAAATCCACATCTCCGCATAATTTTCCATTTTCATCCACATTAATACCCACATCAATGACAATGGCATCCTGCCCTACGTGACGGCCATCCAGCATTTTGGCCTTTCCTGCTGCGGCCACCAGAATTTCAGCCCTCCGGCACTCTGCCTCCAGGTCCATGGTCCTGGTGTGGCAGATGGTAACCGTGGCATTTTCCTTCAGCATCAGCATGGACAGCGGACGTCCCACCACCATGCTGCGGCCCACTATGGTCACGTTCTTTCCCGTCATATCTATCTCATTGGCCTTCAATACCTCTATGACCGCCTCGGCGGTACAGGGCGCAAAACCGGTTTTGTCCCCCGCAAATACCTTGGCAATATTGGCCGGCGAAATCCCGTCCAGGTCCTTTTCCGGGTCAATCATCTTCTCTATGTCCGTCTCCGCAATCTGCTTTGGCAGAGGACGGAGCAGGAGGATCCCCGACACATCCGGGTCACGGTTAATTGCACTGAATTCAGCCTTGAAATCGCTGTCGCTTATCTGTTCCGGGAACACATAAGTCCGGACCCGCAGGCCGAAGTTCTCCATCTTCTTCACGGCCCCCCGTTCATAGGACATATCGTCCGGTTTTTCTCCCACCCGCACAATGGCCAGCTTCGGAGCCGGGCCTTCCAGGCCTTCCATCATCTGCGTTACCTGTTCCTTGATTTTTGCCGAAACCTCGGCGCCTTTTAATGTTTTCATTTTCAATCTTCTTCTCCTTCCCTGAGAATGCTTTGGCTCACCCACGTCCACTCCATACCCCTGCCAAAACCAATCCTCCGCAGCTGCCTGCCCATGGCATACGGCGCTTTGCAGTGGTCTGATTATATCATGTACGTTCTCCGGCTGCAAGGGCTGCTGTCATCGGTGATGTTACCTGATTCCCATCCGATTACCGCGTCCCCTGACAGAGGACCGGATTATTAATTGTTTCTGGCTTCCTCCATGGCTTTCTCACCGTTTGCCTGGGGTTTTTCTGCCAGCACAGCTGCAAATACAGGGTCCTGCCGGGCTGATTTGCGTACAGGTATGCAGCCTGTCTGGGCCGCAAAATAAGCTGTATTCTCTGTGTTACTGTCATATGGGGATACCTCCATCATAACCCCTGCTCCCGGCTCTCCGGCCCCATATACGCCTTCATCTGGGTAAGAACAGGACTCAGTATTTTCCTGCAATGCTCCCTGAAAAACGGATTGTCAAACTGTTCCCTTGTATGGCCCCACCGTTTTGGACCATACAGGGTAAATTCCGGGCAGGGCAGCTGAACCAGTTGGATTCCCTGTTCAACTGCCTTCATCACAAACTCCTGTCCGGATTTCTCCTCCTGTTTCCCGGATTCCCCGTACCGGGCCACCTTGGCGGCTGTATTTAAAATACAATAACTGACAAACAATATCTTCTGCATATTATATATCCGTACCCTTTCTATTTACCCATGTCTTAACCTACCCTATGGCAGGCCACCCTGTGCCCCGGACGGATTTCCGTCAGTTCAGGAGCCGACTCACGGCATTTGTCACTGGCATAAGGGCAGCGGGTATGGAACACACATCCCTTAAACTCATCGGTGTGCATTGGCAGTTCCCCTTGAAGAGATACGCTTCTGCCCCTCTTGTTAAAATCCGGGATGGAAGCAAACAGGGCCTGGGTATACGGATGAAGAGTATGTGCAAAAAGCTGGTCAGTGCCGGCCTCCTCCACCAATGTACCAAGATACATGACACCAATGCGGCTGGAGATATAACGCACTACGCCAATGTCATGGGATATGAACAGCATTCCCAGATTCATCTTCCTTTGCAGCGAGGTCAGCATATTCAGAATCTGAGACTGAATGGATACGTCCAGCGCCGAAACCGGCTCATCGCAGATAATCAGTTTTGGCTCAATAATCAGCGCCCTCGCAATGCCCAGGCGCTGTACCTGGCCCCCCGACAGTTCATGGGGATAGCGGAAGTAGTAATCCTCCGATAATCCGACCATTTCCAATGTCTCCAGCACCTTTTGGCGCCGTCCCTTTGTGTCCCCCATCCCCTGGACTATCAACGGCTCCTCCAACAAAGCCCCGATTCGGGAACGCGGATTGAGAGAGGATAAGGTATCCTGAAAGACCATCTGCAAATCCCGGCGCAGAGGGCGGAATTCACCATCGCTCAGCCGGGTCAAATCGCGGCCTCTATACAGAATCTCACCCCTGTCAGGTTTTACCAGTCCCAGTATGGAGCGTCCGGTAGTGCTTTTTCCGCAGCCGGACTCTCCAACCAAACCATAGGTCTCGCCTTCATAGAGATCAAGAGACATATTGGACACCGCCCTCATGTATGTTTTGGGAGGAAACAGCTTGCCCAGAGGGCCGTAAACCGGGTAGCTCTTCTGAAGGTTCCTCATCTCTAAAAGTGGTGTTTTCATTCTATTCCGCCTCCTGTTCCGGAGTGTATTTCCAGCATTTTGCCTTATGTTCCGGGAACACCTCCACCGATGGAGGATTCTGCGACATGCAGCGCTGGTCGGCGTATGGACAGCGGGTGCAAAAACGGCAGCCGTCAGGCACATTGGACAGGGGCGGCACCACGCCGGAAATCACGTGCAGCTGCTGGCTGCGGTCTGAATCCAGACGGGGGATGCAGTCCAGCAGGCCCTGGGTATATGGGTGCATGGGCCGGGCGAATAATTCTTCTGTCCGGGCTTCTTCCACAAGATTCCCCAGATACATGACGCGGACGCTGTGGCAGAGCTGGGCCATGGCCCCCAAGTCATGGGTAATAAACAGGACCGACATCCCCATCCGTTCGTTCAGTTCCGCGATCAGGTTCAAAATCTGCTCCTGAATGGTTACATCCAACGCCGTGGTCGGTTCATCGGCAATCAGCAGTTTCGGCTCACAGGAAAGGGCCATGGCAATCATCACGCGCTGCTGCATACCGCCGGACAACTCGTAAGGATACTTTCTCATACAATCTTCCGGATTTGGTATGCCTGTCAGACGCAGCAGCTCCCTGCACCGTTCCTTGGCCCTCTGTTTCGTCATCTTCTTATGCAGAACCAGCACCTCTGACAGCTGTCTGCCCACGGTGTGCACCGGGCTTAATGAGGTCATGGGGTCCTGAAAAATGACCGCAATCCGGTTGCCCCGTATCCCACGCATTTCAGCCTGGGATGCCTTTAAAAGGTCCTGACCCTCAAACAGGACCTGGCCCTCATATCTCACATCAGAATCATATTCCCGCAGACGCAGGATTGACTGGGACATGACGCTTTTACCGGAACCGGATTCTCCTACAACGCCAACGATTTCGCCCGGCCTGATGCTCATACTCACTCCGTCCACCGCGGTCAGGACTTTTTTTCGGGCCGTAAACCTCACCTTCAGATTACGGATTTCCAGCAGTGTCCCCGCTTCATTTGTCATTTCACTTTGCATTCTATTTTGTGTTTCATCTGGTTTCATTATCGTTTCTTCCTCCCTGCCGTACGCGGGTCAAGGTAATCCCGCAGTCCATCCCCCAAAAGATTCAGGCTGAGCACGCAAAGCACCACTGCCAGCCCCGGAAATATGACGGTCCACGGCGCTTTCTGGAGTACCTGCTTGCTTCCCTGCAATATGTTGCCCCAGCTTGCGGCCGGAGCAGGGATACCGGCTCCCAGGAAGCTCAAAGACGCCTCGGAAATGATTGCCTGCGCAAAAATGAATGACGCCTGAACCGTCAGGGGAGAAATTACGCCCGGCAGAATCAGTTTCCGGAGAATGCGCCCGCTGCCCGCCCCCTGAACCTTGGCTGCCTCCACATAGGGCTGTTCCCTGGTGACCAGGGCGCTGCTGCGCACAATCCGCGCAACGCTGGGAGTGTACACGATGGTCAGAGCTATAATCACGTTCAGATTGCCTGCTCCCAGCGCGGCCATAAGTGCAATCGCCAGCAGCACACCGGGTATGGCTATCAGACCCTCGCAGATACGCATCAGGATGTGATCCAGGATTTTGAAGTAACTTGCGTAAATACCGATGACCGTGCCCAGGGCACAGGACAGCAGAGCCACGGTGCCGCCTACCAAAAGAGAAACTCTTGCCCCGTAGAGAACGCGGATCATCAAATCACGGCCAAATTCATCGGTGCCAAAGGGATGTTTGAGACTTGGCCCCTTGAGACGGTCTGCAATGGCCATTGCATTGGGATCCACGTTGGCAACCGCGGGAATGATTATGGCGGCCATCACAATGAGAATGAAAACAGTAAGCCCCATAATCAGCCCCGGACTGGAAAAAAAGCGCTCACGCCGAATCTGGCGCTGTTCGCGGAGGATGTCCAGGCTTGTCTGATAATCTGTTGTGGTATTTGGTATTTTCATGATTTTCCTCCCTACTTGTTTCCCAGCTGGATACGCGGATCCACAAATCCGTACAGAATGTCCACCGCAAGGTTTACCAGCACATAAATCAGAGTTACAAACAGAACCACACCCTGAATGACAAAAACATCACGGCGCGTAATAGAAGTCATGGTAAGCATGCCCAGTCCCGGTATGTTGAACAGGGTTTCGGTCACGATGGTTCCTGTTACAAGGCTGCCAAAGGACTGGCCTGCAACGGTCAGTATGGTGGGACCCGCGTTTTTCAGGCCGTAAACCAGGACCACGGCAGATTCCCTCAGCCCCTTTGCCCGGGCTGTGCGTATGTAATTCATATAGAGAACATCCAGCATAGCGGATCGGGACATGCGGGTAATATAAGCAGCCTGGACAACCCCCAGCGACAAGGCAGGCAGAAGCAGATACCGGAGATGTTCCAACAGTCCCCGGCTCAGCTGTACATAACCTGCCACAGGAAGCCATTTCAGGTGAACACCAAAAAACAGCATCAGAAACATACTGAGCAGGAAACCGGGTATGGCGATTCCCAGCAGGGAAATTGATACTGTAATGATGTCCACAGAGGTTCCCCGCTTGTAGGCAGCCAGAATTCCCATTGGGACAGCGATTACCAGAGATATGAGCTGTGCAAAAACCGCCAGGCTGAACGTCGGAACAAAGTATTCTCCAATGGCATCCAGTACGGTTGTCTGAAGGAAATAGGACTGTCCCCAGTCACCATGGAGCATATTCATGAACCAGTCTGCGTACTGCACAAAAAAGGGGCGGTCAAACCCCAGCTGTGCATTTAAATCCGCAATGGCTTCCGGGGTGGCTTCCATGCCTAAAAGCGCTGTGGCCGGACCTCCGGGAATCATGTAAACCACCAGAAAAACCACTACAGACACTACAAACAGAGTCGGAATCAGCGAGAGAATCCGCTTTATGATATAAGATAGCATTATTATTTCCTTCCCATTCAATCATACATATTGATGTGACAAAAGGCAGGTGGGGGAGAACCCGCCACCTGCCAGTAAACCATAAGTTATGCAGGAACCTTCACATTCCAGTAAAGTGGAAAATCGAAGAAATTAAAGCCTTCAACACCGGCCCCTGTGGCCATCAGGCCGCTGTAGTGTCCCAGTACGCTTGCCGCACCGTACTCATACAGGAACTCCTGCAAATCATCCCATTTTGCAGATGACTCTTCAGGGGAAGATGCCATACGGATTGCAGCAATCCCCTCATCTACCTCAGGGCGGTCCAGCCCGGCCCAATCCTTGGTCAGAACAGACAGCTGAACCGGATTCAGGTTATAGCGGTTGCTTGTAATATACAGCGAAAACTGATCCGGATTGGCCCTGTGCTCCATAAAGGTTGCGAAGTCATAACTCTCAACCACCGCATTAATGCCCGCACTCTGTAATTCAGCCTGTACAACCAGAGTTGCATTGTACATCTCGCCATAATCAGGTGTCGTCACCAGAACAATCTCTTCATTGTTATAACCGGCCTCTGTCAACAATTCCTTTGCTTTCCCGATGTTATTCTGATTGTAATATTCAGAGCCTGCATCACTGCCCCACATCGCATCATCCGGGTTACACCACCCTGGATTGAGCACATACAGGTTTGGGTCTCCGTAGCTTGCCAGCATAATATCATCGCAATTCAGGCAGGCCATAATAGCCTGACGCATCTGCGGGCTGGCCATGATCCCTTTTGTGGTGTTGAAGAACAGGTTGATGGTACCTGCGGTCTTTACATAAAACTTGAGACTGCTGTCACCGGAAAGTTCCTGATACCTCTCCGGGGGCATTTCTTCCGCAATGTCGTACTGGCCGGTCTGGACACCTGCAACCCGGGTGGAATCATCTGTCACCACGCGGAAGTAAATATCCGGAGTAGCTGCCAGTTTTTCACCTGTGAAACCGGAAGACTCTCCGGCCGGCTGCGCATAGTCCTCATACCGGACCAAATGAATGTACTGGTCCTGCTTCCACTCGTCCAGCTTATAGGGACCTGTGCCAATGTATTCCGTAATGCCCTCTGTTCCTGCAGAATCAATAACGGACTTCGGATAAATCGCAGGGAACTGAATGGACGCTGCGACTACGGTCAGGGCATCGGCATATGCCTCCGGCAATGTCATGGTAATAGTATAATCATCTGCTTTTTCAAATACGGTTCCTGCCAGAAGGGCTTTTGCCTTGCCCGATAATTCCAGCCACCGGGACATGGAGGCAACCACATCGTCAGCCGTCATTTCCTGTCCATTGTGGAACTTGACGCCCTGGCGCAGTTTGATTGTATAGACCTTGCCATCCTCGCTTATGGTGTAGGAATCAGCCAGGACACCGGCCGGCTTATAGTCTGCATCCATAGCAAACAGCGGCTCGTAGATATGGGTACCGATTCCGCCCACAATGTTGGAATTGACACCGTGAACATCCAGACTCGGCGGATTTGCTGTTATGGCGACGTTCAGCTCTGTTTTATAACTTATTTCCCCTGTTGGCTTTGTGGTTTCTGTCCCCTCAGCCGCCCCTCCGGCAACCGCGGTGGCGGGCTCCTCCTTCGCCCCGCCGGACTGGCCGCATGCGGTCAGCATCACGGCGCTGAGAGCCAGGGCCAGCAGTCGGGACCATTTCCTGTGTTTCATAATAGTAAAACCTTCCTTTCCGACAGATACAGGAATCCGTAAAGCCAGTCACCAGCCCTGTATCTGGAATATTGAATGATGTAAAAATGACGGCCTCATTATAGCATCGGTATATTTTTTTGTCTACTTCTACCAATTACAACTTTAATTCAATTATTTTTCCATAATTCCCATTACATTTTTTCAATTTCAGTTCTTTTATTCCAATTCAACAAATCACATATATAACTCCAGTAATTAAGAAGAGTATTTTCCAGATTTCTCAGAGTCTGACTGAATTCAGCTGCATCCCGGATAGAAATGTTGTATAAATATGCTTTTTGTACATAGAAAAAAACTATAGGATCCAACGGCACTTTTGCAGGAGGTTTTTTATTTTAATGCTGTTGACAATCCCTTATCCAGACTATAAAATAGAAATTTAATGCTAAAATGCCGTACAGGCTTTCTGGGGAGGATAAAAACATGATTACGGTGGAACATATCTGCAAGACATACCGGGTGGCCCGAAGGAATTCCGGTCTGTGGGCCGCCTTTTCTTCCCTGTTCCACAGGGAATATGAAACCATCCATGCGCTGGAGGATATCTCCTTTCATATCCGTGAGGGTGAAATCGTGGGCTATATAGGTCCCAGCGGCGCCGGAAAAAGCAGTACCGTTAAAATCATGTCCGGCATCCTGGTTCCGGACAGCGGCCAATGCCGAATCAATGGCATGATTCCATGGAAGCAGCGGAGGGAATATGTCAAGGACATCGGAGTTGTATTCGGCCAGCGCTCCCAGCTGTGGTGGGACGTGCCTGTGGAAGATTCCTTTGAACTTTTAAAGGATATCTACCGCCTTTTAGACCAGTCTTATCACAGAAACCTGAGTTATCTGATTCAGCTCCTGGACATTGGAGCCATAATCAGAACACCTGTCCGGCAGCTTTCGCTGGGACAACAGATGCGGTGAGAGCTTGCCGCCTCCCTCCTTCACTCGCCGCGAATCCTCTTTCTGGACGAGCCCACCATTGGATTGGATGCGGTCTCAAAAATTGCTGTCCGCAATATTATCCGTGAAATCAACAGGGACCATGGCACCACCATCATCCTGACCACCCATGATACCCAGGATATAGAGGCATTGACAAACAGGATTCTTCTCATAGGAAAAGGCCGCCTTCTATTGGACGGCGACCTTTAGATGCTGAAAAAACATTATTCCTCTGCCAAACATATTTCCATTGATTATACACCGTTCCCCCGGGGTGGCAGTGCCTCTGATTTAATGAATATACAGGAAAGCGGTATATCCGTTGCCGGTACAGAGGCCGCGGGCACCCTGGCCCTTCAGCTTTTTTGGGTCATTTCCCTGACAATCCTCGGCCATTATTTGATGTAGCTCGCCTTAAAACACGCAGTCATACAGGGAGGTTGATTATGCTACGTTTATACTGCCGCTATTTTTCCATCCAACTGAAAAGCGCTCTTGAATATAAGGTCTCTTTCCTCCTTACGGCCCTTGGTCAGTTTTTTGTTTCCTTTGCCGGTTTTCTGAGCGTGTTCTTCATGTTTCAGCAGTTTCATGCAGTGGAAGGCTTCACATACCAGCAGGTCCTCCTGTGTTTTTCCATTGTACTGTCCGCCTTTTCCATAGCAGAATTATTTGCCGCTGGCTTTAAGGGATTCAGCCACCTGTTCCAGACCTTTGCCTCCAGGATTGAATTCTCCAGCGTAGGGCGCCTCCTACAGGCAGCCATCATCCTTGCTTACGCCGTACACGCCAGCGGTATCCGCTGGACTCTCCGCGGAGCTTTTCTTCTGCTCTTCATGATTCTGTGCGGTACTTTTCTGTTCATGGGATTTTACATTATTTATGCGGCTCTCTGTTTCTATCCCTTTGGCCTGTTTCCAATACTATCCCCTGCTTATCCTTCTGGGAAAAAGCAGCCGGCGATTTCCGGCTTCTATCTCAGCTGCCCAAGCACCTTCTGATATATGCGGTCCGCTGCCTCTGTCCCCTCCCTAATGAGGCGTTCCGCCTTTTCATTCATTTCTTCCGCCTTCCCCCTGTTCTTCATGGACTTGGTATTGATGTACACATTCATCACGGCTCCCAGCAATGCGGTCCGGATGAACTGAACTCCCACGCCCACGTCGCTGACAGCCATCCTGCTTCCCTTATCAGCAAGGATATCCATGATTTCCAGCATTTCCGCCGCCTTTTCCATGATTTCCATTGGCACGAGACTGGCATCTAGCAAGCGTGCTTCCATGACCTCTGCCTTGTATGCCTTTTCTTCCTCCGTATCTGAGGGAAGGCTGTAGCACTTGGCCAGAGGCGCAAACACCTTCGCATCCTGGTCAGCCAGCTGGGTAAACTGTCCCTGGATTCCCTTCATCCGCTCTGCCAGCTCCTTAATCTCATCCTCCACCAGCGCGTACTTCTTCTTGCCTATGGTCAGATTGGACACCATCTGTCCCAGGGCATTGCCCAAGGCGCCGGCCAGGGCCGAGGCTCCTCCTCCGCCCGGTACCGGCTCCTTTGAAGATAATACATCCAGAAACTCCTGAATCGTCATGCTCCCTATCATTGTAACATCCTCCTGTTTTCTATATATAGTTTATATTATATAACCTTCTTACACAATTTTAACGCCCATCAGTCTGGCCAGCTCAGCCGCCTGCAGCAGGCTGACCTTTACCCCTGACAGCTCCGTAAACTGATCTGAGACCATAATGCCGTCAATGGCGCACTCTGATAAATCCATTCCCTTTAACGGCGTGCGGAAAAAATCCGTCCCGGTCAGGTCCGTGGAGGAAAAGACCGTCTTTTTAAACTTTACCTCAGACATAAAGGACTCCCGGAAATTACAGCCTCTTATTTCACCGAACTCCCAGAAGACAGTGGAGAAATTCCCATAGTGAAACTGACTGTCGAGAAGCTTTACCCACTTAAACGTGGAATTGCAGAACTGGCTTCCATCCCCCTTTGAGTCTGATATATTCACATTCTTCCAATAGGTATCCCGGAAGGAACAGTTAGAAAAATCACACTTGTCAAATATCACATTGCAGAAGGATGCGCCGCTAAAATCACATTCCTCCATCCTGCACCTGACGAATTTCACCGAGTCAAACTCCACTCTTTTCCCTGACACCCTGATGACCGTCTGATCTTCATAAATCTTATCCAAAATCGGATACTCTCTCTCGGCTGCTTCCGCCATATCCTCTGACAGCATATATCCTCCATGATGATATTATTTTGCCCATTCCCTGCACTGTTTTAGCCTTGGCTCTGCGACAAAGCCCATGTCCGTTCCCATAGATGCCTCCATCTCACAGGGAAAATCCGGACATTCTCCGCAGTGGTTCAGTCCTTTTGCCTCGCAGCAGGATTTAACCCCGCACTCACCGCCCCAGAAGGGCTTTTCCATGGTTACACATCCCGTACAGCGGACCGCTTCCTTTCTTTCACATTGATTGCAGCGGACTCCGCATCTTGACTCAAACATATTCTTCCTCCTTCGTTACTGCCCTTAAACCTGCTCTTTCCCTGACATCTGTTCCACATCCAGGCGCAGTACAGCGGTTCTCTTAAGCATAGCCTCCGGGTAAGCCCAGCTGTCCTTTCCTGACATGTGGCCCATGATGCAGTTCAGGCCCTTTTTCTTCTCCTCCACCTCTTCCACTACCCGGATGGGTCCTTCCCCCACCACGCTTCTGTACCGGAAGGAATATCCGCAGGCCTGGTCCGCCTCCTTCAGACCATGGGCAGTATCCATCTCAAACCCGGCATATCCAATCTGCCTGACCAGGTCCATCTTCTTCCCTTCCGCCGCCCCGTGGAAATAGAACGCATTTTCCTCCTCATTGTATCCGAAGCTGAGAGGAACGATGTAGGCGCTCTTTCCATGGGGAAAAGCCAGCCTGCAGCAGTCACACTCCCGTATAATTTCCCTTATTCCATATATATCCTTAACTTCCCTGTCCTTTCTTCTCACCTTATTCTCCTTATCTGCGATCCAACTTCATTACCATTCTGCTTCCGTCACAGTTCCGTCACGTTTCAATATATGCCCTGCTTCCGCCTGTCTTGTCCTTAACCACAACAATCTGGCGCTCGATTCGTTCCTTAAGATCCCCCACATGGGAGATAATGCCCACCAGACGCCTTCCTTCTGCCAGGTCTCCCAGGGACTTCATGGCCAGATTCAGGGTATCCTCATCCAGGGACCCAAATCCCTCATCCACAAAGAGGGTGTCCAGACGGATTCCGCCTGCGGCTGACTGTATCTCATCCGACAAGCCCAGAGCCAGGGAAAGGGACGCCTGGAAGGATTCCCCGCCGGACAATGTCTTTACGCTGCGCTCTGTGCCATTGTAGTGGTCGATGACATTCAGCCCCAGTCCGTTCTTTCCCCTGTTATCCTCCTCCGTACACCGTTTCAGCTCATACTGGCCTCCGCTCATGACCATGAACCTGGTATTTGCCCTGGCAATGATGCGCTCGAAATACGCCATCTGCGCATATGTTTCCAAGGTAATTTTTTCCTTGCCCCCCACTTCTCCTGCCGCTGTATCGGAAAGTGCCTTGACCCACGTCCATTCCTTTTGTATCTCTTCCATGGACGCCTTTTGCTGCGTAATGCGTTCCCTTGCCATGCGGTTGGTTTCCAGCCTGTGGTGAAGCCTGCTTTTCTCCTGCTCCAGACCGGTCAGCCTCTCCCTTGCCTCAGACTGGCGCTGCCGGTTCTCCTGCATCCGCTCCTCCAGACAATCCATGGACAGCCTCTCCTTCCCCGCCATCTGACCTCCCAGCGCCTCCAGCCGGGCCTGTGCGTCCGACACCCGGCGGCTTACCCGGTTATAGGATTCCTCCGCCTCCTTAAACGCCTTTTCCAGTCCGGCAAGAAATGCCTTCTTCTCTGCCAGCTCAGCCTGAGCGGCCGTTCTGTTTTCATAGGGCAGGGAGGACTCCATCTCCTTAAGGCGGCTTTCCAGCTCCCTTTCCTTTGCCTGGCTCTCTGCCAGCAGCCTCTGTGCCTGCTGTTTCAGCTCCGAGGCTGCTTCCAGGGATTGACGTCCCAAGGCCCTTCTGCCTTCAATGGCTTCCTTATATTCTTTTCTCTTCTTCTTTTCCTGAATCTTCTCCTTCTGGGCGGCAGCCTGGCGCTCCAGCTGGCCTTTCAGCTGCCCCATCATCTGTTCCCACTGTTCAAGGAAATACCTGCGTCCCTGTCGCTCATCCCCTGTCTCCGAAGCCAATCCCCCGGCGTCGGCTTCCGCCTGGTGAATCCGCTGCTGCCAGTCCTCCTTCCAGGAAGCCACCTCGGCATCAATCTGCTGCTTCATCCTTTCATAACGGGTATCCAGACTGCCTGCCAGCCTTCCTGCTTCCAGGCTGAGCCTGGCAGCCTCCCTGTCCTTTTCCCCTGCGACAGCCTTAAGCCGGTCTACCTTGTCCTTAGCTGCCTCCTTTCCCTCCTCCAGATACCGTGCTGGCGCCGGATGGGTGACGGAGCCGCATACAGGACAGGGCTGGCCTTCTGTGAGCCGCGAGGCCAGAATTCCAGCCTGGTTGTCCAGGAATCTCTGATACATCTCCCGGTAGGCATCGTCTGCCCTCCGGCGCTCCCCGTCGGCTGCCCTGTAACGCTCTCTGGCTGCCTCAAGCTTCCTCCTCTCCTGCCCGTACCGCGCCAGCTCCTCTGCCAGCAGCCCGATACGCGCACTGTATTCACGCAGCCGCTCCCCTGCCGTCAGGGCCGCCTGATACTCTTCTCCTGCCTGGCGAAGGGTTTCCAGGGTCTTCTCATCGCTGTCATTTCGTTCCTTCCACTGCTTTTCCTCCAGGGCCGCCCGATCCAGCCTGTCTCCAAGGCTCTCTGTCTCTTTCCTGCATGCCTTCAGATTCTCCTGAAGCGCGTCAAAACGGTCATAGGTTTTCAGGTTTTCTTCCATCCTGGTAACTTCGCCAATCAGGCTGTCTCTGTCAGCCTGGCGTTCCTTCTCCCTCTCATACCTGGCCCTTGCCTGCTCCAGAACCGGCGTATTCTCCCTGAGCACATCCGCGGCAGCGGCCATATCCCGGCAGACCTCGGCATCCCCCTGCATTTTCCCCAGCTCCATCCCAAGGGCAGCTATCTCATCCCTGACCAGGGCCATGACCTTGTCTTTCTCCTGCTGCTGCGCCTCATCTGCCGTAATCAGCTGGTCCAGCACCTCCAAAAGAGCTTCCAGGCTTCCCTGGGGCACCTCCTTCCACCGAAGCTTCAGTTCCTCACTATGGCCCTCTGTGATAACACCTCCTGCATACTGTTCCATACTCTTCCTGCTGTCCGCGTAACGGCCATACAGGCCCCTGGCCCGGTCCTTCAGCTTTTCCTGAAACAGCTGATAGGGCTTTGTCTTGAATATTTCCCGGAAAATGACGCCCCGATCCTCGGTTCTGCCTGACAGGAGCCTGGAAAAACTGCCCTGGGCCAGCATGGCAATCTGGGAGAACTGCTCCCTGTTAAGGCCCAGAAGCCCTTCCACCTCCACCGTTACCGCCTTATCCCCGGTAACAAGCCTGCCGTCCGGCAGATGAAGCTCTGCGTCCGGTTTCTCCCTTGTCTCCCCTTCGCCTCTTTGTTTTGCCCTCATATACTCAGGATTGCGCCGCACCCTATATTCCTTTCCATTATAGGAAAATCCCATCTCCACATAGGTCCTGGCGTCCGGCCTGGCATATTTACTCCTCAGCATTCTGGGTTTGCGGCTGTCCCCGCTGGCATTGCCGTAAAGTGCAAATGCAATGGCGTCAAACAGAGTGGTCTTCCCCGCGCCGGTGTCACCCGTAATAAGATAAAGCCCCCGGTCTCCCAGAGAGGCCATATCCAGGGTAACCTCACCTGCATATGGTCCAAATGCGGATATTATCAGTTCTGTCGGCCTCATCTGCTTCCCTCCCATATTTCTTCCATCAGTTTTCCCGCAAAGTCAGCCTGCTGCCCTGTCATGGGCTGGTTGTTCTGAAGCCGGTACAGTTCCTCCAACAGCACAATGGGCGGCTTGTCCGCCTTGGCGGCGGCTTCCACCACATTCCCTTCCCTGGTGCGCTTGTTATCATAATCCAGCTTCATTACATTGGGATAAATGGAGCGCAGCTTGCCTATTGCGTCCAGTATATCCTCCTCATCCGTAAGGGTGATGTGAAGGTAATCATCCACAGCCGTACCCTGGTAAAAATCGCGGCTGGTCAGCTCCTCATAGCTTCCTTTCAGCTCCCGCATATCATGGAGGGGTTTGAGGGGACGGGTGTTCACGGTCACATTTCCCTTTTCCAGCAGCTCCACCACGGTCACTGACTTTCTGTGGTTCACCTCTGAGAATGAATATTTAAGGGGGGGTCCCGCTATAGCGCAGGGTATCCCTTCCCACCTTCTGGGGTCCATGGATATGTCCCATGGCCACATAATCAAAGTAATCGAACAGATCAGCGCTCACCTGGTCCAGGCCGCCGATGGACAGCTCCTCCGAGTCACAGCAGGACGCACCGGTGACAAACTGGTGGGCAATCAGAATATTGCGGTCATCTGTCCCTTTCTTATGTCCGGTCATATGCCCCAGCGCACAGCGGACCGCATCATCAAAGGTTTCAATGCCCTCCTCCGGCCAGCATCTCCTCACAACAGCAGGCTTTATAAAGGGCAGCATATAGACCCACAGGCTTCCGTACCTGTCCTCCATATGAACCGGCTCCACATGACCGTCATACACAGGCGCCATATAAACGCTCCTGTCCTTCATAAGCTGCCCTCCAAAAGCCAGCCGCTCCGGACTGTCATGGTTCCCGCTGATGACAAACACGGGCAGATTCCGGTCCGCCAGCCCGGTCAGGAAAGCGTCAAAGACCTGCACTGCCTCGGCAGGCGGCACAGGTTTATCATATACATCCCCGGCTATGAGGACGCCGTCAGGCATTTCCTCTCCCGCAATCATGAGTATCTGGTCTAATATATATTTCTGATCCTCCAGCACGGAAAAACCATTGACCCGTTTTCCGATATGAAGGTCTGATAAATGAATGAATTTCATATTTCTTCCTTTCATGTGCATCTTTAACCATAATACCACGAGCCGGGCACCATTTACAAGACCATACGTCCCGTCCTTTTCCATGAGGACCGCCCTGTGGAAATATAGGACTGGACCGCTGCCTTTAAAATATGGTAAACTAAAGCGTGTTTGGAGGTGAGCATGTTATGAATCCAATGAATCTTCTTCAATTAAAACCGGCCTGGAACCAGTTCAAGGCCAACCATCCCAAGATGCTGTCATTTGTCAAAGCCGCATCCAGAGACGGGGTCATGGACGAGGGAACACTGATTGAAATTACCGTCACATCCAGCACCGGGCAGACCATAGCATCCAACATCCGGGTCAAACAATCCGACCTGGAATTCCTGGGAGCACTTAAGGACGCGCTGGAAGATTAGGCGCAAAGGGCGCCCGCCCTGCCTTACGGCAGGAGGACGCCCTGTTGATCCACCGGATGTTTTTCTGCTTCGTTGAATTTTCAGACACGTTCTAGTACTACAGCGAACTTTTTAAAAGTTTGGTTTATCGGTGTGATAGATATGCATTATGGTTCCTGCGTATATGGTAACTTACTATTTTTTTCATATCAGTTACTGTATATACAATTATCCCATGCATGAGTTTGATTACCATCGGCATCGTCAATGGGATTGCTTTTGCATTCCTTAAAGCATTGTTCAATCGGCCGCCTTAACGTTGCTGCTCTGTCCGGTTCTCCTGCCGGGGCGTTACTGACGAAATATTTTATTTCATCATCTGCGTATTTCCTCAGATAAAGCCATATATCCTCCCCTGGCTTCACATAATTGCGGCTCCCGTCCGCACGGCCGGAAAAACAACGCAGGAATTTCCGCTCTGCAAGGATCGGGTCCTTTGCCCCTTCTGCCAGCACTATCCCTGCTCTTTTGCATTTGCTGCGGCAAAATACCATACACCTTACGGCCGCTCCTGATTACCTGGCTGAGCATGCGCTGGGCTATCTGATTTTCAGTACCATTTACTTTATGTAAAGCCGCATTTCCAGAGTCCGGCATGGGCATTTTTGTCAAGGCAGTCTTTACCACGCAACTTTTTTAGACATCAGCTTCTCAGCGTCGCCCGCAGCCGGTCCGGCTTCAGAAGCAGGTCCAGCCCGTCCTCAATGGAGCGAACCACCACAGTTGCATGGCCTAACAGGGCAGCGCACATGCCTTCCCGCTCCAGTACCGCTATGGACAGCCGGGCCGCGTCAAACATCTGTATATCATTAAAGCCATTGCCAAGACAGGCCACGCCGCCCTCAAGCCCCCTTACGATTTCCTCCTTGCAGCCGGCAGCACCCTCCCGCGGAAAGGTCCTTACCTCCACGCCCAGAGGTTCACACTGGCGGGTCACCGTGCCGTAGGTATCGGCAGTGAGCACATGCACCTTTACATGCTCCCTGAGCCGGGAAATCCGTTCCCCGGCTCCCTTTAACAGCAGTCCGTCCACAGCCACTGTACCGTTGTAATCCAAGACCACATGGTCAATCCTGAGGGGCTCCCGCCCGGGTATCTCTATTATAATCACAGTATGTCTCCTCCCTTATATCTCATATCCGTCTATCCGTAGATTCCTGCCAGAAACGCCCTTGTCTCCTCTTCCACCGGACACCCGAACAATTGCTCCGATTCCCCCCACTCCACCAGACGTCCTCCGAAAAGGAATGCCGCATAATCTGATATCCTGCGGGCCTGGGCTATGTTATGGGTGACAATGACAATGGTGTACTGCTTCTTAAGCTCTGTCAGCATTTCCTCAATCACGGCAGATGATTTCACATCCAGGGCAGAGCAGGGTTCATCCAGCAAAAGCACCTCCGGGTCCACGGTCAGGGCGCGGGCGATACAGAGCCTCTGCTGCTGCCCTCCTGAGAGCTTAAGCGCGTTCCTGCCCAAATCCTCCCTGACCTCGTCGTACAGTCCGGCCATCCGGAGCTTCTCCTTCACCAGTGCCTCCAGGGCCGCCTTATCCCGGACCCCGTAATATCTGGGCGCATATGTCATATTTTTATAGATGGAAAACGGAAAGGGAGCCGGTGTCTGGAACACCAGGCCCACTCGGCGGCGCAGCACGTCCTTCTGCATGGACTTTATCTCCTGCCCGTCCAACAAAATTTTTCCCGATACAAACGCGCCCCTTTCCTCTGTCAGCAATCCATTCATACACCGCAGCAGCGTGGTTTTTCCGCACCCCGACGGACCGATAACAGCCGTAATCCGGTGGGCCGGTATGTCTAAGGACAAGTCAGACAGCACCTCCCTGCCGTCGTAGGATGCGCTGACATTGCGAAGCGTCATGATATGTTCCATTTTTTCTGGCTCCTCCTTGCGTAAATTGTTGCCAACAGGTTGCTGATTAAAATCAGCGCCATCATGACAAATGCGGTCCCGTAAGCCGCGTCCATGGAAGTGGCTCCCTGAGCCACCAGCAGGTAGAGATGCATGGGCAGGGCCATGGCCGGTGCGGTTAGTCTGGCCGGCAGGCTGGAATAAGCCACTGCCCCCGTGAAAATGAGAGGCGCCGTTGCTCCCATGGCATAGCAGCCTCCCAGTATCACGCCCGACACAATCTCCCCCTTACAGGCCGGCAGCACAATCTTCCAAATGGTATAGAACCTGGAACAGCCCAGGGCATAGGAGGACTGGACCAGCTGTTTTGGAAGCTCTCTGAAGGTCTTTTCCGCCCTGACCTCTATAAAGGGAAGAATCATCACGGCCAGAGCCACGCCCGATGACAGGATACAGCGCCCCCAGGCCAGGTCCCGCACCAGAAAGCTGTAAGCAAACAGCCCCAGGACAATGGAAGGGATCCCCGAGATACACTGGATTACCATGCGGATTAATCCCTCTGTCCTGCGCCTTTTGCAGTAAAATACCATGAAGAGAGCTGTGGCAACAGCCGGTATTCCCCCCAGGACAATGGCTGTTGCCGTAAAACACAGGCTCCCCACAATGGCGGGCCAGATACCCCCCTCTTCACCCAGGACAGCTCCCCTGGGTGACTGGGACAGAAATTCCCAGCTGATGGTGCCTGCCCCCCGGTAAAAAACATATCCGAACAGAAACAATATGATGCCTGTCACCAATATCATGCTGGAATACGCCCAAAATTTTGTAGGTGATGCGTGCAAATGCATGGCTTTCCCTCCTTTATGCATATTCCGTCTTCTTGTTCCGGCCTATTGCTCCAGCCTGCCGCGCAGCAGGGTGATGACGGAATTGATAAGGAACAACAGGAGCATCAGTACCAGTCCCGCCGCGTACAGGGCGTGGTAGTGAGTGCTTCCCACCACCGCTGTTCCCATCTCCAGCGCAATCACTGAGGCAATGCTCTCACTCTTTCCAAGCAGGGAGGGGAACAGGTTCGCATTTCCAATGACCATCATCACTGCCATGGTTTCCCCCATGGCCCGTCCGATGGCCAAAATCGTGGACAGCAGTATGTTCTTCCACGACCCCGGAAGGACAATGGTTGCCACCATATGCCACTTGGAGATACCCAGGACGTCCGCGGCGGGCTGATACCGTTTCCTTACCTTCAGCATGGTCTCGCTGCAGGAGGATATCAGAAAAGGAAGCAGCATAACGGCCAGCAGGATTCCGGCCGCAAGGACGCAGGACCCGGTGTGGACTCCGGCCCTGATGAAAAGCTTGACCATAAGGGTCAGGCCCATGAAGCCATATATCACGGATGGAATACCGGCCAAAAGGTCCACAAAGGGATAGAGGATTCCCCGCATCCGTTCCGTGGCAACGCAGGAAAGATAAATGGCGGCTCCCAGCCCCACTGTCACAGCCAGGACCATTGCCACCAGGGATACATAGAGCGTAGCCGCTATAAAATTGAAAATGCCAAAGGACGGCTCCCCTGTGTAGGCAATGGGCATCCATCTCTGGCCCAACAGGAAATCAGGCACTGCCACTTCGTCGAACGTGGGCAGTGCCTCCTTGACAATAAAGTATATGACAAAGGCCAGGACCATCACGGTCAGGGCGGTCAGGGCCCTTATCAGAACTGAGAATAATGCATTCAGCTGTTTATTCATTGGTTTGACTCCATTTAAAGGGAATATTTCCCTGACGGTTTTCCCGGCGTTTTCCCTGACGTCAATCAAGCTTCAGGTGTAAATGCAGGTATGTATCCGTTGGCTTCCACCACGTCATATCCTGTCTGTGAGAAGATGTAGTCGATAAATGCCTGCTCAGACGGGGTAATCTCTGCGCCGGTAACAAACATAACCGGTCTCTGGATGGTATACGCGCCGCTTATAATGTTTTCAGCCGTGGCCTCCACTCCGTCCACCTTCATGGCAGTCAATACCTGTCCGTCCGCATTGGCCTTATTGTAAGCGCCGAATCCCGCATAGCCGATTCCCCATTTGTCTCCGGCAATGTTGGTGGCCAGCTCTGTCATGGACGCGGACTGGGTTGCGGACGCAGTCACCTCGCTGTCACCCATGACACTCTTCTGGAACACCTCATAAGCGCCGCCGGATAAATCGCGGATATAGACATTGATGGTCTCAGCGGGCAGAGTGGAATCCACCTGGTCCCAGGTAGCAATCTCACCTGCAAAAATCTGGCGGATGGTCTCAGCCGGCATGTCGTCCATGATGCCGCAGATTGGATTCTCAGCATTGACCGACACAGTAAGGGCGTCCTTTGCCACCACAAACTCCTGGTAATGCTCTCCCAGGGCTTCAATCTCAGAGTCCTTGATATCTCTGGCCAGCATACCGAAATCAGCCGTGCCGTCAATGGCAGCGCTCACTCCCACGCCGGAGCCGCCCGGAGCCACGTAAACAGAGATATTGGAGTCCGGGAAGGACGAATCCACCGCATCCCAGGTCACATACTTCTCAGTAAAGGAAGATGCCAGGGATGACAGGATTGGGTACAGGGATGTGGAACCGCAGAACAGTATGGATGACTGGAACTGCGTGGAATCTGCCCCGGCTGTTTCCGCCGCGGACTCTGACTCCTCCGCCTCTTTTCCGGCAGTCTCCTTCTCAGACGCCGCTTCACTGGCGGCAGCTGTTGTTGTTTCAGTTGATGCCGCGTTAGAGCCGCAGGCAGTCAGAAGGCTGAGTGCCATGGCCATGGATGTAACTACTGCTAAAAATTTTTTCATTTTTCCTCCCATTGTCATTTATTCCAAAATTGGACTTTTTTTGCAAGTCAAGAATAGCACATATGACCAAGGGGCTCAAATTTAATTTTTCTATGAATTTACAATCTGTTATTGCTATTTTCTATTGGCATGACGCCGCCATGGGACGGGCTCCGAAAAGCTCAGCCATTTCGCAAAATACCTGCCGCAAAAAGCTGCCATCCCTACAGCAGAGCCCTCACCACCGCCTCAGCAGACCGCTCCTCCACCTGTATGGTAAGGTTGGGTTCATTGATATGCTCCAGATAATGGGCATCCGAATTGCTGATAATCCTGCACTGCTCCAGATACGGATTGTCCCGCTTCAGCTGATGCAGTTTCTTCAGATCCCTGACCTCCGCTGTCTTAAAACAGCTGTCCGGAGGTATGAAGCCCAGATTTGCAATCAGGCTGTTGGCCGTCTTATCCACATGGGCCGGGAACATGACGCCGTCATAGGATCGGACCAGGTTCCAAAGACTGTCAAAGGATATTTCCGTTGCGTTAATCAGCAGGTTGGGCTCTGAGGCGCACACCTGGTCCCGGGCATCGTAAATCTGCTGTTTTCCGAATATCTCTTCCTTATTAGGAAATTTAATCAGTCTGTCATAAACATAGGTATCAAAATCAAGTGCCTTCTCCAATGTGGGGAAAAGGCACACTGCATGGACTTCCTCAGACGTATTGATTTCCATGCCGGGCACTGCCAGTAAACCGTACTCTGCGGCAGCCGCCATAAAAGCCGGACAGTTGCGGCATGTATTATGGTCTGTAAGGGCAACTATGTCCAATCCTTTTAAAGCCGCCATGCCCGCAATGTTGGCAGGCGTCATATCACCATCCCCGCAGGGCGACAGGCAGGAATGGATATGCAGGTCATAAGCCAGATTCATCATGACATCATACCGTGTATCTTAAGGGCCGCCTCAAAGACAGGCATATCCGTTGACAGCACCGTTATCTCCTGGTCAAGGGCTTTCTTCCTGGCAGCATCATCCAGAACCGCGCCTTCCGCCAGAATAACACAGGCCGTATCTGTCAGGGCCGCCACTGCCAGGGTATTCATGTTGGCCATCACGGTCACCCACGCGCAGCCTGCCGGGGCGCGTCCCATGGCAATGCTCAGCAGGTCACAGCAAAACGGAACCGTAATCTGCCGGTCCGGGCTGTCACCCAGGTTCACTACGCCGAATATCTGTTTGTCAATCAATTCCTGAACTGTCATAAAATCCTCCTCTGCTCACAAAGCGGCGTCATTTCCGGAACTCCGGCCTGCGGCGCTTTCAATCTTCATCCTCATCCTTCTTGTCAAGCACGGACATCTCGTCCGAGATTCTCTGTATATATTCCTTCAGGATACGCAGTGTCTCCTGTCCCCCTCTGTCTCCGTTATGCAGGTCGTCTGCCAGCACAGCTACTTCCTCCGACAGCTTGTGCAGGTTTTCCCGCAGATAGTAAACACAGTCCGTCTCATTGGCATCCCCCCTGACAATATCCTCTGCCAGGGCCTTACAGGTAGGGGCGCCGCAGGAACCGCAGTCCAGACCCGGAAACTTCTTCATAAGGCGCTCCACCTGGTTCAGTCTGGAAAAGCTCTCCATCATGTTGTTTCCCAGGCGGAAAACGGGTTCATACTGGACGCCGGTGGTCCATTTGATTACGTTCTCCTCGCTCTCGTGCATGTGGCTCCTGGCCACAGGCATGTATTTGCGGAGACGTTTCAGTTTGACCTCCGCCACATATGGATTCTCCACAGTCAGGACGCCGCCCACGCATCCGCCGTTGCAGGCGTTCAGCTCCACAAACCGCAGATTGGTGAACTTCTGGTCCTCCATGTCCTCCAGCACGCGAATCACGTTCTCAATGCCGTCCGCCGCCAGGTAATTTTCCGTAAAAAGGCCGCTGGCCTCTCCTCCGCTGTGTCCCCAGCTGATTCCGATTTTTCCCGATGTGCCGATAACAGGATAGTCCTCTCCCACTACAGTCTTCATGCAGGCCAGCAGCTTGGGATACACGTCCTTGATGGCCAGCACCTGGTCAATCTCGCTCTTCTCCGTTCCCAGAGGCGACTTTACATAGGTCACCTTGGAGGGACAGGGTGAAATGAACATAATGCCAATCTCTTCCCTCGGCAGTCCCGTGTCCTCCATGGCCTTTCTGACGGCCAGAACAGCCGCCACCTCCACCGGCGGATTGATGGGAAGAAGATGGGGAATCAGATTGGGAAAACGGACCCGAATCAGACGCACCACAGACGGACAGGCCGTGCTGATTAGAGGCAGCTGTTCCTCATGCTCCGATATGTACTGCCTGGTAGCCTCGCTGACCAGCTCAGCAGCGGCGCTGACCTCAAACACATCGTCAAAGCCCATAAGCAGCAGCGCGTTAAGCACAATGTTCACATCGTCCAGGTTGTTGAACTGGCTGTACAGGGATGGGGCCGGAAGGGCCACCGTGTATCTATACTTCTTCATCACATCCAGCTTATCATAGGTCGCAAGCTTTGCATGGTGGGGACAAACCCGGATGCACTCACCGCAGTCAATGCAGAATTTATTATTGATACTGGCCTTGCCGCCCCGCACCCGGATGGCCTCCGTAGGACACCGCTTGATACAGTTGATGCAGCCCTTGCACAGGGATTCATCCAGCCTTACGGAATGATAAAATTTATCCATCTTACCACCTCATTCTTTCATTCTCGCATTCTACAGATTCACCACCATGGTGATGGTGGTCCCCTCACCGATTCTGGTGTCAATATCCATGGAATCCGAGTACTTCTTCATATTTGGCAGTCCCATGCCTGCCCCAAAGCCCAGGGAACGGATTTCATCCGGCGCGGTGGAATAACCTGCCTGCATGGCAAGCTTCACATCCGGTATACCCGGACCCACGTCGGCCAGTATCATTTTAATTTTCTCCGTCGTAATCTCCACGGTAATGACGCCCCCCTTGGCGTGGATTACCATGTTGATTTCCCCTTCGTACATAGCTATGGCCACCTTTCGGATGGCATCAGGGCTCACGCCCATCTGTTTCAGTTTTCGTTTCACATCGCTGCTGGCTTCACCTGCCCTTGTGAAGTCATCTGCTGATATGTCATATGTTAATACAATTACTTCCTCCATAATTGGTTCCCTTCATTATTATATATATTTTCTCCCGGTATCAGCCGGAACAACCTTAGCCATTCCGGGACACACTAAAGTCAGACGCCGGGAGCATCAGATAGCCCCGCCGTGCAGCCCGGCCTGGTACAGCATACCGCAGGCAGAGAACATGCGGTGGCCCGTTTCCATGACTACAAGGCCCCGGTCCCTGGCCATCTCCAACATGGATTCATCCGGTTTCTTCCCCCTAACAAAAATGATACAGACAATATCTAACATCTCCGCTGTCCGGATAACCTGCGGATTGCACAGACCTGTCAGAAGTA